>Ga0299913_10005175_pt1 | contig 11095 bp, 9 predicted proteins | sample RVTome_9_FD_201360 | JGI IMG/M metagenome (GOLD analysis project Ga0299913, IMG submission 201360) | Soil microbial communities from uranium-contaminated site in the Upper Colorado River Basin, Wyoming, United States - RVT155D38 (version 2) ... | reverse complement strand
GCCGCTTATTACCGGGAAAAGGCGGAGTCACTCCCAGCGGAAGGAGAGCGCCGCGGCGAGCGGTGCGACGACGGCCCACACCGCGAGGACGACCCACGCCTTCGCCGGCACCGCGTGCGCGGCCGACAGCGTTCCGACGAGCGCCTCCGCGAGGGCGCCGGACGGCAGCAGCTCGGCGACCAAACGAAGCGCGCCCGGAAGCTCCGACAGCGGGACCACCATGCCCCCGACGAGCAGCAGCACGAGGTAGAGGCCGTTGGCGGCGGCAAGCGTGACCTCTCCGCGCAGCGTGCCGGCCATCAGCAACCCGAGGCCACTGAAGGCGATGGTGCCGAGGACGACCGCGGCGGCGACTCCTACCCGCACGCTCGGATCCCACCCGAGTGCGATCGCGAGTGCGACGAGCAAGGCGATCTGAACGATCTCGACGGCGACGATCGCTGCCGTCTTCGCCGCGAGGAGGCGCGGCCGTCCGAGCGGTGTCGCGCCCAAGCGCTTCAACACGCCGTACTGGCGCTCGAACGCCGTGCCGATGGCGAGCTGCACCATCCCCGTCGACATGACGGCCAGCGCGAGCACGCCCGGTGTGAGGAAGTCGACCGGATCCTGGAAGTCGCCTTTGGGCAGCACGTCGACCGACGAGAAGAACCCGAGCAGCAACAGCGGGATCCCGAGAATGAGCAGCAGCGACTCACCGCGCCGCAGCGTGAGCGTGAGCTCGGTGCGCGTCTGCGCCGCGAGCGCCCTCATTGTCCCGACCCCGGCTTGATGATCGGGTGTTCGCCCGTGATCGCGGTCAGGCGCAGGAAGACGTCTTCCAGACGCTGCCGGCCGGCCCGCAGATCGGCGAGCGGCAGGTCGTGTTCCGCGAGCCACGCGGTGAGCGCCGCGATGTTGTTCGGCGTCGGTGCGATCGCGACCTTGTACTCGCCCGCGCTCAGCTCGTCGACGAACGCGTTCAGGGCGCGGCCCAGACCGGCCGTGTCCAGATGAGGCGGCGCCGCGAACCGAATCTCGTCGTCCTCCGTCGACCGCATCAGCTCGGCGGGGGTTCCGCTGGCGACGACCGAGCCGCGGTCGAGGATCACGATGCGATCAGCGATTCGTTCGGCCTCCTCGAGGTCGTGCGTCGTGAGGAGCACGGTGACGCCCGACTGGCGCAGCTCCCCGATGAGCTCACGGATCACTTGCCGGCCCGACACGTCGACGCCCGAAGTGGGCTCGTCGAGGAACGCGACCTGCGGCCTCCCGACGAGCGCCAGCGCGAGCGACAAGCGCTGCTGTTCGCCGCCCGAGAGCCGCCGCCATGGGCTGCTGCGCCGATGGGTGAGTCCGACCCGATCGAGCAGTGTCGCCGGGTCGTCGGGGTCGTCGTAGTAGGAGGCGAACAGCTCGAGCGCGTCGAGCGGCCGGATCCCTGGGTACACGCCGCCGGACTGGAGCATGACGCCTATGTGACGCACGAGCGCGTCGTGGTCCGCGACCGGGTCGAGACCGAGCACGCGCACTCGACCGGACGTCGGCCGGCGATAGCCCTCGAGGGTCTCGACGGTCGAGGTCTTCCCGGCTCCGTTCGGTCCGAGTAGGGCGAGGACCTCCCCGGGCTCGACCGCGAACGACACCGCGTTCACGGCGAGTACCGCGCCGAAACGCACGCTCAGCTCGTCCACCTCGATTGCGCCCAACGGAAAGCGACCTTAGCGACCTCACACCCCTACTACGGTGCGCCGATGCTCGACATTCGACGCATACGCACCGACGTCGACGGTGTGCTCGCGGCGCTCGGGCGCCGAGGTGATCCGGGCATCGAACCCGACCTTCGTCGCGTGCTCGCGCTGGACGAACAGCTTCGCACGATCGTGGCCGAACGCGACGAACTGCGGGGCCGTATCAACGCACTTTCGAAGCAGGTCGGAACGCTTCGCCGAGACGGAAAGACCCAGGAAGCCGAGGTCATCCAAGAGGAGAGCCGGCTGCTCGGCGAGCGCGAGAGCCTCCTGGCGACCGAGCACGACGACATCGGGACGCTGCTGCGCACCACGCTGCAGGGCATCCCCAACCTGCCGGCGCCGGACGTACCCGATGGCGGTGGGCCGGACGACAACGTCGTGCTCGAGACCGTTGGCTACGACCCTGACCGTTATCGCGAGCACCAACGCGTCCCCCACTGGGAGATCGGCGTCGAGCTCGGCATCCTCGACAACGAGCGCGCGGCGAAGCTGTCGGGTTCGATGTTCGCGCTGTACCGCGGACCGGGCGCCCGGCTGATCCGGGCCCTCACGCAGCTCGCGCTCGACGGTCACACCGCCGGGCCCAACGCGTACGAGGAGATCCGGCCGCCCAGCGTCGTCCGCACGGAGACGATGACCGCGACGGGCCAGCTACCAAAGTTCGCCGACGACGCGTACAAGGTCGAGCGCGACGAGCTCTGGCTGATCCCGACGGCCGAGGCGCCGCTCACGTCGATGCACCGCGACGAGATCCTCGACGAGGCCGACCTGCCGCGTCGCTTCACCGCGTACACGCCCTGCTTCCGCCGAGAAGCGGGCTCGGCGGGGGCGGACACGCGCGGCACGCTGCGAACACATGAGTTCGACAAGGTCGAGCTCTTTGCGTACTGCACTCCCGAGCAGGCGTCCGCCGTGCACAACGACATGCTCGCCCGCGCCGTGGCAATCGTCACCGACCTCGGCCTGCCGTACCGCGTCGTCGATCTGTGCGCCGGCGACCTCGGCTTCTCGAGTGCACGCACCTTCGACATCGAGGTGTATGCGCCCGGCTGCGACCGCTGGCTCGAGGTCTCGTCGGTGTCGTGGTTCACCGACTTCCAGGCGCGGCGCGGGAACGTTCGCTACCGCCCCGAAGGCGCCAAGGGCACGGAGCTCTGCCATACCTTGAACGGCTCCGCGCTTGCGTGGTCTCGCATCTGGCCAGCGATTCTGGAGACTCACCGCCAGGCGGACGGCTCGGTCCTGCTGCCTGCGGTGCTACACCCGTACTTCGCAGGAGAGACAGCCATCCGGAAGAGGTGAGCCGTGCAGCGGTTCTGGTCTTGGCTTGCAGTCCAGCTCGGCAAGCGAGCGGGGATGGTGTCCGTCATCGGGCTGCTCATCACCATCGCACTCGGCTTCGGTATCACCCGACTCGACTTCGCGACCGGGCAGGACAGCTATCTCAACAAGAGCGATCAGGTCTACAAGGACAACCTCGCCTATCAAGACCTGTTCGGCGGTCAGGCGATCCTCTCGGTGATCACGATGGACGAGGGCCACACCGTCGACGAGTTGTTCCAGCCTGCCAACCGCCGGAAGTTCGAGGAGCTGCACTCGACCCTCACCGCCACCGGCGCCTACCACGGGGTCCTCACCCCGGTGACCGTGCTGGGATTCTCGAGCACGCTGGTCTCGTCTCCTGACGGCGTCCCGACGAACAGCATTGCCGGCAAGGCGACGTTGACTGCGTTGGGGAAGGAGGCGCCAGGGACGCCTGAGGCCGCCGCCCGTCAAGCGGCCGCGAGCGTCACGTTGCAGCGGCTGAGCGCGATCCCGGTGGCCGAGCGGAAGTTGGACAACCCGAACTGGGTGAACTTCCTGCTGCACGACAACGAGGGCGAGATTCGCAAGGCGCTGCGGTCGTTCTTCCCCGACGACCGTCACGCGACGGTGGTCGTACGCCTCAAGGGCAACCAGTCGATCGACGACGAAGGCAAGGCGTCGGTCGTTGCGAAGAACGAGGGCGACAAGCTGCAGTTCCCGAATGCGTCCTCGGTCACCACCGGCGCCTCACTTCTCCTGAAGGACATCAACGACTACCTGCGCGGCGGCATGATGACGCTCGGCGCGATCGCAGTCGCGATCATGGTCGTGATCCTGCTCGTACTCTTCGACGTGCGCTGGCGACTGCTACCGCTGGCGGTGATCCTCATCGGCGTCGTGTGGGCGTTCGGCCTCGCGGGGTATCTCGGCATCCCGTTGACGATCGTCACGATCGCCGGGCTGCCGGTGATGCTCGGCGTCGGCATCGACTACGCGATCCAAATGCACGCGCGCGTGGAAGAAGAGGTTCGCATCGACCGCTCACCTCACCCGATACAGGAGACGGCGCGCAACCTCGGGCCAGCGCTACTGGTCGTTACGTTCGACGCCATCTTCGCCTTCGCCGCGCTGCGGTTCGCCAAGGTCCCGATGATCCGGCAGTTCGGTCTGCTGCTCGCGGTCGGCATCGCGGTGATCTGCCTGGCGTCGATCATCATCCCGCTGGCGATCCTCGGCATCCGTGAGTTCAAGTCTCCGTCGCCTGCCCGCGACTACAGCGAAGGCCCTCTCGGTCGCCTCACGGTGTGGCTCGGCAGCCTCCCCGCGATCTCCGCGATCCCGTTCATCGTCGCCAGCCTCGCGATCTTCTTCGGGGGCGCGGCGGTCGAGGAGCAACTCGAACTGCAGACGGATCCCATCGAGTGGGTCAATCAGAGTTCGCAGACCATCAAGGACATCAAGACCGTCGACCGGGAAGTCCACTCCTCGAGTGAGATGGGCATCTACTCCGTGGCCTTGAACCCGACCCAGGACGTCTTCTCGGACGAGTTCATTGCCTTCGCCCATTCGTTCACCCGCGAGACGCTGGCCAAGTACCCCGAGCGCATCCTCACTGGATCGAGCATCGAGAGCACGATCGCCAACCTCATCGACGTACCGGGAGCGAGCGACATTCCGCCCACGGGCGCGGACGTGAAGGCGGCCTACGCCGCCGCCCCGCCCGATCTCAAGGCGTCGCTCGCGACGCCGGACGGAAAGGCCTTCAACATCGTCTTCCGCACAGGCGTCGGCTCGTTGGAGGAGCGCGCTCCGATCGTGCGAGAGGTACGAGACAGCGTCAAACCACCGGATGGCTTCCACTCTGCGCCCGCGGGTCTCGCGGTCATCGGCGTCGGCCTGCTCGACAACCTGGAGGCCAACCGGATCCTGCTGACCTATCTCTCGATCCTCTTCGTGTTCCTGTTCCTCGCGGTGCGGCTGCGCTCGGTCGTGCGCTCCCTGCTGTCCCTCGTCCCCGTGCTGATCGCTGTGGGTGTGGCTTCGTTGGTGGCGTGGGGCTTCAGTCTCAAGCTCAGCCCGATGACCGCGGTCGGTGGGCCGCTCGTGGTGGCGGCGTGCACCGAATTCACGTCGCTGATCCTGCTGCGGTTCATCGAGGAGCGTCGGCGAGGTCTCGATCCTCAGGAAGCCGTCGACGTCGCTGCGGCCCGGACCGGGCGAGCGTTCATCGTCTCCGCCCTCACCGCCATCGCCGGCGTCGCGGTGTTGTCGTTCTCGTCGTTGCCACTCCTGCGCGATTTCGGCCGCATCGTGGCCATGAACGTGACGGTCGCGCTGCTCAGCGCTCTCGTCGTGCTTCCGCCGATGTTGGTGTGGGCCGACAAGCGCAACTGGGTGTCACGCGGCCTCGTGAAACTGGAGACCGAGCCCTACATCGAGACCCCGCCGATGGGTGGCGTCTCGCCCGCACCTGCTGACTGAGCTCGCCGCGTCGCGGTGAACAACGTGTCCGGTGTGAGCACTCCGAGAAAGCGATCCTCAGAATCAAGGACAGTGACCCAGCCCGCGTCATAGAGCAGCATCTGGCTGAGCGCATCCTTGAGAGTGTCTTCGGCGCGGACCCATGCTTCGAGGCGTCGAACGGTGCCGTCACGCGAGAGGTAACCCTCGAGTTGGCGGTCGTCTCGCAACGCGACAGCGAACCGTTGGCCGCTGTCTGCGAGCCGCTGTCGGGCCTCTGCGGGGTCGAGACCGCTCGGTAACACGAGCGGCTGCTCGAGCTCGTCCAGCGACAACTCGGTCACTTGTAGCAGCTTGAGCGCGCGGTCAGCGCCCACGAAGTCAGCCACGAAGCTGTCCGCGGGGCGGGCGAGGATCTCTGCCGGCGAGTCGTACTGCGCGAGGAAGCCACCTTCGCGGAGAATGGCGATGCGGTCTCCGAGCTTCACCGCCTCCTCGATGTCGTGTGTCACGAACACGACGGTCTTCTTCACCTCCGCGTGCAAGCGAAGGAACTCGTCCTGCAGGCGCTCGCGGTTGATCGGATCGATCGCTCCGAATGGCTCGTCCATCAAGAGCACCAGCGGATCCGCACCGAGCGCACGAGCAACACCGACGCGCTGCCGCTGTCCACCTGATAACTGGCTCGGGTAGCGGTCGCGAAACGCGGTCGGCTCCAGCCCGACGAGATCCAACAGTTCGTCGACCCGTGCGCGGGTCTTGGCCTTGGGCCATCCGAGAAGGCGCGGCACCGTCGCCACGTTTGTGCCGATCGTCTGATGCGGAAACAGTCCGATCTGTTGGATGACATAGCCGATGCGGCGGCGCAGCTCGACGGGGTTGATCTTCATGATGTCGTCGCCGTCAACGAAGATGTGGCCGTCGCTCGGCTCGATCAGCCGGTTGATCATCCGCATCGTCGTCGTCTTGCCGCAGCCCGATGGGCCGACCAGCACGCAGATCTCTCCGGCGTCCACTTCGAGACTCAGCTCGTGCACGGCCACCGTGCCGTTGGCATACCGCTTCGTGACCTTGTCGAGCCGGATCATGCTGGCGCTGACGCTAGCGTCGCCGTCCGATGATCTTCGCGGCCAACGTCGATCGCTGGTTGTGGTGGGACTGGATCGATCGCAACACCGATCTGATCTTCACGTCGCTGCGCGAGCACGCGATTCTGACGGTGAGCGCGATCGGATTCGGGCTGTTGATCGCGATGCCGTTGGGCGTGGCCGCCGCGCGGTGGCGATGGCTCTATCCGCCCTCCCTGGCGATCACCGGCGTTCTCTACACGATCCCGTCGCTGGCAGCCTTCGCACTCCTGCTGCCGGTCACCGGTCTCACGCGCACGACCGCGCTCATTCCATTGACGAGTTACACGCTGCTCATCCTTGTGCGCAACGTGGTCGAAGGCCTCGATGGCGTACCGAGCGAGATCAAGGACGCCGCTGACGGGATGGGCTATGGGCGCTTCCGGCGCTTGATCCGCATCGAGTTGCCGCTCGCGCTCCCGACGATCATGGCCGGGATTCGCATTGCAACGGTGACCGTGATCGGGCTCGCGGCTGTCGCCGGGCTGCTCGCGATCCCTAGCCTGGGCAACCTCATCTACATCGGTCAGAACCGGCCGATCCGTACCGCCATCACGGTCGGAATCGCGTTGTCGGTCGCCATGGCGGTGACCGCCGATCTCCTGCTGGCGCTCGCCCAATGGCTGCTGTCGCCGTGGGCCAGATCGCGGGATGTTCGATGAGTTTTCTTCGCGACGTCGCTCACTGGTTCAACGACCCGGCCAACTGGAAGGGTCCGTTCGGGATCCCACACCGACTATTCGAGCACATCCAGTACTCGGTCGTCGCGCTCGTCGCTGCGGTCATCGTCGCCATGCCGCTGGCGGTGTGGCTCGGGCATCGCCGGCAGTTCGGAACGGTGGCGGTCAACGTGTCGAACATCGGCCGCGCGATCCCGTCCTTTGCCATCCTCGTGCTCGGGACGCAGCAGTTCGGACTCCTCGAGTACCCGATCATGGGCTCCTTCACGACCTTCATCGCGCTCGTCGCGCTCGCGGTGCCGCCGCTCGTGACGAACTCGTACGTGGCGGTAGCGGAGGTACCCGACGACATTCGTGACGCTGCTCGCGGAATGGGCATGACGGAGGGAGAAGTGCTGCGAAAAGTAGAGCTACCGATCGCCGCACCTCTCCTCATGGCGGGTGTTCGCACGGCGGCCACCGCCGTCGTCGCAACTGCGACTATCGCCGCCTTCGTCGGTGCTGGTGGGCTCGGTCGCTTCATCATCGATGGGCGCGCTCAGTTCAAGAACGAAGTGATCTTCGCCGGAGCAGTCCTTGTCGCCGCGCTCGCGTTGCTCACCGAACTAGGTTTGGGCGCAGCACAACGCTGGCTGACGCCGCGAGGCCTGCGGGCCGAGGTCGTTGCGGCTCGGGCAGCAGCCGTTGTCTCCTCAGCCACCCCCGATGGAAAGGTACGTCTGTGATCAAGAGCTCGATGAGGGTGCTGCTCGCGACAGCAGCGGCGATGTTGCTGTTGGCAACGGCATGTGGCGACGACAGCTCGGACTCGTCGTCAACCTCTGCGTCCTCCGGAGGAGCCGCCGCCGGTGGCGCCACCTTCACCTTCACACCGCTCGACGTCGGAGGCCCCTTGACCAAGGCCGCGCTCGAAAAGGGCGACATCGATGTCGCGCTGCTGTTCTCGAGTGACGGAGCGATTGCCAAGAACAGCTGGGTCGCGCTCGAGGACGACAAGAAGCTCCAGTCGGTCGACAACTTCGTTCCCGCTGTTCGCCAGGACAAGGCGACCACAGATGTCGTTGCGGTGCTCGACGCGGTCAATGCCAAGCTGACGAAGGAAGAGATGCAGAAGGCCGTCGCGGCAGTATCTATCGATGGTCAGAACCCGGAGGATGTTGCCAAGAAGTTCCTTGCGGACAACAACCTGCCAGGATCACTGAAGGCGACGGGGACCTTCGTCGTCGGTGGTGCGAACTTCGCCGAGTCCGGGTTCGCCGCCCAGCTGTACGGCCAGGCCCTGCAGGCTGCCGGTGCGACGGTCACGTTCAAGCTCGACTTCGGGGCCCGTGAGGCGTATGAGCCCGCGCTCGCGTCGGGTGAGCTCGATCTCGTCCCTGAATTCGTCGGCACGCTCGATACGTTCCTCGGTGGCACGGCGACGAACGACCTGGACAAGACACTCGCCGAGGCGAAGACCAAGGCCGAGGCGAAGGGTTACACCCTGACCGAGCCGGCGCCGGCCGACAGCGTGAACACGTTCGTCGTCACCAAGGCGACCGCGGACAAGTACAAGCTCTCGAAGGTCTCGGATCTCGCATCCGTGACCGACGCGCTGAAGTTCGGCGGGCCGCCGGAATGCCCGACCCGTCCGTTGTGCCTGGTCGGTCTCAAGGACACCTACGGCCTGAAGTTCGCCTAGAGCTGTCGTTAGTCCCTGGCCGGACGCCGACCGCGTCGTCGATGATTGCGGCGTGGCCACGACTCGGCGCGCCGACATGTTCATCGATCTCGAGGACGACCCGCGCGAGGACGGACCGCGTTTGGGCGACGAGCGCACCACGCTGGTCGAGTTCCTGCGCTCTGTTCGCCTGACCTTGGTGATGAAGTGCGAAGGTCTCGATGCGGAGCAGATGGCGCGGCGTTCCGTCGAGCCGTCGACGATGTCGCTCCTCGGGATCGTGCGACACCTGGCCGAGATGGAGCGTGTGACGTTCCGCGAGCTGATGGCGGGACAGGATGTGCCACGGCTGTTCTGCTCCGACACTGATCGTGACGGTGACTTCGACGGCGCGGTTCCCGACCCCAAGGTGGTTGCGGAGGCCTGGGCCGCATGGCGAGCCGAGGTGGACTTCGCTGAGCAGTTCGTGGCCGAGGCTCACAGCCTCGACATCACCGGGAACGATCCGTTGAACAAGCATGGCAGCGGTGGGGGACCGATCTCGCTGCGCGAGGCGCTGCTCGAGACGATCCACGAGTACGCCCGCCACCTCGGCCACGTCGACCTCTTGCGCGAGCGGATCGACGGACGCATCGGCCAATGAGGTTCTGCTTGCGAGTCGAACAGGTGTTCGAGTAAACTCCACTCATGTCGGAGCCGCAGCTTCGCTGGGAGCTGGCCGACGCGCCGCACGCGCAGTCGGCGCTGTTCGACGAGTCGATCTTCGAGCGCGAGCCCGGGCGAGGCGAGTTCCGCGGCCTCGAGTTCCTCCACGTCCGAGCCAAGCGCGTCATCAACGACCTCGGGGGCACGCCCTACGGCTTCCGCTACACGATCAACGCCTACAGAGGATGTTCGCATGCGTGCGCGTACTGTGCCTCAGGTGACACGCCGATCCTCATGGGCGACGGCCGCGTCAAACTGCTCAGGGAGCTGCGGGTCGGCGACGACATCTACGGCACGCAAGTCATCGGCTCGTACCGGCGCTTCGTGCGCACGACCGTGCTCGACAAGTGGGCGACGTACCGGCGGGCGTACCGCATCCGGCTGGTCGACGGGACCGAGCTCATTGCGTCCGGCGACCATCGTTTCCTTTCAAACCGGGGCTGGAAGCACGTCACCGGCACAGAACAAGGCCGCGACTGTCGCCCGCACCTCACCTTGAACAATGAGCTCATCGGCGTCGGCGCGTTTGCGATGCCGCCGAAGGTCGACGACGACTACAAGCGCGGCTACCTCTGCGGGATGATTCGCGGCGACGGCACGATTGGCACGTACCGCTCGGGGTCGAGTACGGGCAGCCAATTCCGGTTGGCACTCGTCGACGATGAAGCTCTTGATCGGTCGCAGACCTTCCTCGCCGACTTCGGAATTTCCACGAAGCGATTTCTGTTCTCAGCAGCGACCGCCGAGCGACAGATGGTCAATGCCATCCGCCATCAGAGCAGGGCAGGTGTTGACGCGATCAGCGCGCTAATTGACTGGCCTGACACTCCATCGGACCACTGGACGAAGGGCTTCCTGGCAGGGATCTTTGATGCCGAAGGCCACCTCGGCGAGGTCATCCGCATCTGCAACTCGGATCCCGAGATCCTCGATCGGATCGGTCGTGCTCTCGACGTAATCAACCTCCCCTGGGTGCTCGAACCACCAAGGCCCAATGGGTGTCGAAACGTTCGGGTCATCGGCGGGCTCGTCAACATCCTGCACTTCATCCATACCGTCGACCCGGCCATCACCCGCAAGGGGACCATCACCGGGCGAGCACTCAAGACGAAGAATCATCTCCGTGTCGTGAGCATCGAGGACTTGGGTATCGAGATCCCGATGTACGACATCACGACCGGAACCGGTGACTTCATCGCGGACGGAGTCGTGAGCCACAACTGCTTCGCGCGCCCGACGCACGCGTACCTGGATCTGAACATCGCCGACGACTTCGACCGCAAGATCGTCGTGAAGGTGAACGCCGTCGAGCGGGTGCGGGCGGAGCTGCATCCGCGCAAGTGGGCCGGCGACCCGATCGCGATGGGCACCAACACTGACCCGTATCAGCGGTGCGAGGGCAAGTACCGGCTCACGCAGGGCATCGTC
>Ga0299913_10005174_pt1 | contig 11096 bp, 10 predicted proteins | sample RVTome_9_FD_201360 | JGI IMG/M metagenome (GOLD analysis project Ga0299913, IMG submission 201360) | Soil microbial communities from uranium-contaminated site in the Upper Colorado River Basin, Wyoming, United States - RVT155D38 (version 2) ... | reverse complement strand
GAATGTCCAAACGGCGTGCGGCGTTGCATGACCCGTTCGCCTGACTAGCAAGGAAACGAGGGGCTACTGCAATGGCTGAGGGAATCAGCACCCTGACCGACGCCACCTTCGACGAAGAGATCGGCGCGGCTGACGAAGTGGTGGTCGTCGACTTCTGGGCCGAGTGGTGTGGCCCGTGCAAGATGATCACGCCGATTCTCGAAGAGATCGCCAGCGAGCAGGCCGGCAAGGTGCGCATCGCCAAGCTCAACGTGGACGACAACCCCGACGCCGCTCGCCGCTACGAAGTGATGAGCATCCCGACGCTGATCGTTTTTCGCGATGGCCAGCCGGTGAAGCGCATGATCGGCGCCAAGGGCAAGGGTCAGCTCCTCCAGGAGCTCGACGAGTTCATCGCCTGAGCCCTCCACCCACCGGTTAGGTTTCACGACCCGGGTCGAGGTGGCCCGGGTCTTTTCGCGCTCTTGACGAACACGCTCCCACTCCGTCTCGGTGACGCCGGCGAAGCCGTGCGCGACGTGCAGCGACGGCTGGCGCGCCTCGGGTTCGACCTCAGCCGCGACCCCGCCGCAACATACGGCGAGACGACGGAAGCGGCCGTCCGGCAGTTCCAGGAGCAGCGGGGCCTGCGCATCGACGGCATCTGCGGCCACCAGACGTGGAGCTCGCTCGTCGAGGCGGGCTACCGGCTCAACGACCGGCTGCTGTACCTGCGGGCACCGATGCTTCGGGGCGACGACGTGAGCGAGCTCCAGGAAGACCTCGGGGCGCTCGGCTTCGACGCGGGCCGGGTCGACGGCATCTTCGGCCCACGAACCGTCGCCGCGCTCGAGGAGTTCCAGCGCAACGCGGGCCTCACCGTCGACGGGATCTGCGGACCGGAGACCGTCGCGACCCTGCGCCGGGTGGTGCGGCCCGCAGGGAACACACCGCTCGTCGCCTCGGTCCGCGAGACGCAGCAGATCCTCGACGCGCCCCGTGAGCTGCAGGGTCGGCGTGTGGGGATCGGCGAGAACGGCGGGCTCGCGGCCCTGGCCGGTGCCGTCGGACGGTCGCTCGTCGAAGCCGGCGCGGTGGTGGCGGTGCTGCACCACCCCGACGAGTCGGTGCAAGCGAGTGAGGCCAACGCATTCAACGCTGAGGCGTTCTTGTCGCTCGCGCTGTGCGCCGAGCGCCGGTGCTCGACCGCCTACTACGCCGCGCGGGCCTTCGAATCCATCGGCGGACGGCAACTGGCCGAGTCGATACTGCACGAGGTCGGCGGTGACGTGTTCCCCGCCGTCGGCCGCGCCGCCGGCATGCAGCTCCCGATCCTGCGGGAGACGCGCATGGCCGCGGTCGTCTGTGAGGTGGGACCGCCGGGGCTGGTGGTGGAGCACACCGCGGAGCTGGCCGAAGCCCTGACCCGGGCCTTTGTCCGCTGGGCCCAAGGTCCTGTCAAGCCGGGATGAGACCAGCTACCCACAGGATTCTGCACAGGATGTGGACAAGCTGAAGCGGAGGTTCACCTAAACTCTCTAGTTGTACTTGAGAGTTTGCGGTCAGGCGAGTGGTTCCGTGATGCGGCGGTAGATCCGCTCGAGGTCCTCGAGGTCAGCGAAGTCGATGACGACCCGCCCGCGCCGGGGGCCCGCGGTCACGCTGACCCGGGTCTCGAGGTACTGCGAGAACAGCTCCTCCAGCTCGAGCAGGCCAGGAGCCCGCAATTTGCGCGTCGAGGAGCCCGGCGAGGCGGCGTTGGTGCCCGCTGTCGCCTCCGCCAGCTCACCACGCACCCGCACTGCCTCTTCGACCTCGCGGACCGACAGGTTCTCGACCACGACCCGTCGGGCGAGCTGTTCCTGATAGGCGCGGTCCGGTGTCCCCAGCAGCGCTCGGGCATGGCCGGCAGAGAGCTGGGCGTCGGCCACCAGCTTCTGGATGGCCGGTGGCAGCTGGAACAGGCGCAAGGTGTTGCTGATCGCCGCCCTGCTCTTGCCGACACGGGCGGCGACCTGGTCGTGCGTGAGCCCGAAATCCTCGATGAGCTGCTGATATGCGGCCGCTTCCTCGAGCGCGTTGAGGTCCGATCGGTGCAGGTTCTCCACCAGGGCCTGCTCGAGCGAGGTGGTGTCGTCGACCTGGCGGACGATCGCCGGAAGCGAGGGCAGCCCGGCCCGCTTCGCGGCTCGCCAGCGCCGCTCGCCGGCGATGAGCTCGTACCGGTCGTCCTCCACGGGTCGGACGAGCACCGGTTGGAGCACGCCCACCTCGCGCACGGAGGCGGTGAGCGACGCCAGTGCCTCCTCGTCGAAGCCCTTGCGCGGCTGGTTGGGGTTGCTGCTGATCGCGCTGACGGGCAGCTCGAGCAGGGTCAGCACCCCGGACTCCGAGCTTGCGACTTCCGAGGGGATCAGCGCCCCCAGCCCTTTACCCAGTCCGCTGCGGCGTGCCACCGGTGATCTCCTTGGCCAGCTCGCGATAGGCGATGGCCCCTCGCGACGATGGATCGAACGCCGTGATCGGCTGCCCGAACGACGGCGCTTCCGACAACCGCACCGTTCTCGGCACGATCGTGCGGCAGACCTTGTCGCCGAAGTGGCCCTTCACCTCTTGAACAACTTGGTCCGACAGCTTCGTACGAGCGTCGTACATCACGCAGACGATGACGCTGACCTCCAGTGCCTGGTTCAGGTTCTTCTGCACCAGGTTCACGTTGCGCAGCAGCTGCCCCAAACCCTCGAGCGCGTAGTACTCGCACTGGATCGGGACCATCACCTCGGTGGCTGCCGCCAGGCTGTTCACCGTCAGCAGCCCGAGCGAGGGCGGGCAGTCGATGAAAACGTACTCGTACTCGTCCGCGACCTCCTCGAGTGCCTTGCGCAGCTTCAGCTCGCGGCTGAAGGCGGGGACGAGCTCGATCTCGGCACCAGCGAGATCGAGGCTGGCCGGGGCCACGAAGAGGTTGCGGACGGACGTCGCCTCGATGCAGTCGTCGATCGACGCGTCGTGCAGGATCACGTCGTACATCGAGGATTGCAGGTCACGGGTGTTGAGACCGAGGCCGGTGGTGGCGTTTCCCTGCGGATCCAGATCGACCACCAGCACGCGATAGCCCAGGTCAGCGACCGCCGCGCCGAGGTTCACCGCCGTCGTCGTCTTGCCCACACCACCCTTCTGGTTGGTGATGGCAATGACACGGGGCAATGGGCGGATGAACCGCGCCGGATCGAGGTCGCGAAGGGGTTCCGGTCCTGCCGCTGCTTCCGGTTCCGCCGTGATTTCCGGGGCTGGGACGGGCTCCGGGGCGGCCTCGGGGATCGGTTCCGGCGGCACAACGACGTCCTGGACCTCGTCCTCCTCGATGACGGGCGAACGCTCAACGGGTGGTTGAGGCTCGGAGCGGAGACGCTCGAAGATGGCTTGGCCGCGCGAAACGAGGTCGGAAGGGGCGTCGCTCACCAGATGCGAATGATGGTGCGTGGCCGAGGCCGGGTCAAGAACCAGTTGCCCGAGGGGCGCGCGTTTCCCGTGAAACCATCGCGGCGGCACGCGGGCGCGTTTCCCGTGAAACGTTCGATCACCACAACGGACGCTTGGCCGGGATGCCGACCCGGCGCGGGAAGCGGTCCGGAGTGGGGGTCACCTGTTCGAGGATTCGGACCTGACCGTGACGCCCACGGTCCACTAGCCCGAGCTCGGCCAGCGGGCCGTCCGGCCAGCGCTCGGGGGCGTCCTCCGGGGGCTCACTCACCAGGAGCCGGCCGCCGACCCGGAGGAACCCGCCCGCACACTCGGCCGTCACCGCGGGAGGCCCGAAGCTACGGGCGACGACCACCTCGAACGCCGCTCGCCACCGTCCCTCGCGGGCTGCGGCCTCGGCTCGATCGACCACCACGGTCACCCTGCCCTCGAGCTGGAGGTCCACGACCACCTGCTCGAGGAACGCCCCCCGGCGGCTACTGGCGTCGAGCAGCACCCACCGCGACGCCGGCCAAGCCGCCGCCAGCGCGAGGCCCGGAACGCCACCGCCGCTGCCGAGGTCCAGCGCGTGCGTCGGAGCAGGCACCGCCTCGGCGAACCCGCTCGCGTGGCGGAGGTGCTCCTCGACGGGACGCGGTCCGAGAAATCCGAGCCGCTGCGCTCGTTCGAGCGCCCCGGCCAGGGACAGCGTCAGCTGGTTTCCGCCGTGGCCGACGCCGTCGCCGGCACGATCACCACGCGCCGGCGGGGCTCCTCGCCCTCCGACGTCGTGGCCACGCCCTCGAGCTCATTGACCGTGTCGTGCACGACCTTGCGATCGGCCGGATGCATCGGCTCGAGTGCCTTGGCCACGCCAGTGGCCGCGACATCCGCCGCCACCTGGGTCGCGAAGCGGGCCAGGGCCTCCTTCCGGCGCTCCCGATAGCCACCGATGTCGATCCGCACCCGCCCGTGATGCGTCCCGGTGGCCTGGCGCTGCACGACCGTGCGGGCCAGCTCCTGCACGGACTGGAGCGTCTGGCCCTTCGGCCCGATCAGCAGGCCGAGGTTGTCGCCCACGACCTTCAGCTCGATCGTGTCCTCGTCGAGCCGCTCCTCCTCAAAGGTGGCGTCGAGGTCGAAGGCGTCGACGAGCCCTTCCAGGAACGACCGCATGATCGCGGCCTGCTCCTCCACGGTGGCGTCCATGCCGTTTCCTTCCTGCTCGTCGTCTCCGCTGACGTTCTTGGGCGCTCGAGCGGCCCGTTCGCCACCACCGCCGCCACCGCCGCGGCCTCCCCGGGACCGGCGGCGAGCGCTCGGCTTACGACCATCGGGCCGGGCGGATCCTGCCCCGGGCCGCTCCTCGGACGCCGTGGCCCGATCCACCGCACCTCCGGACTCACTGCTCTTGCGGGCGCCCTCCGGCCGGCGCCGCCGGCGGTTGCCGCGCTCGGTCTTGGGACGCGGCGAGGTCGGGCGTACGCGAGCTCGCACCCGCGCCTCACCTCTCGTCCGGCCGAACAACCCCGTGCGGGGCTCCTCGACCACCTCGAACTCGGCGTCGTCTTCGTGCACCCCCAGCTGGTCGAGGGCGGCTTCCTTCGCCTCCTCGACGGTCTTTCCCGTCGTCTCCACCCATTCCATGGCGCTACTTCCGCTTCTTCTTCTTGCGGGACGCGGCCGAGCGCTGTTTGGGCGGCGTCGTGCGGCCCCCGTTGCTCTTCGCGGCCGGGGGTTTCGGCGATCCTGCGGGCTTCGTGCCGCCCTTGTTGCCACCGTTGGCACCGGCTTTGTCCCGATCCTTGCGGGACGGGGGCGCGGCGTCACCCAGCAGCTGCTTGAAGAACCCGCCCTGCGGCGCGCCCGACTTGGCCCGGGCCTCGGCTTCTTTCGCTTGGGCCTCCATCATCTTCTTGGCTTCGGGCGTGCCGTAGATCGTCCTCGAGATCAGGGCCTGCTGCCCAACCCGGTAGAAGTTCGAGACGAGGAGATAGATGACCAGGCCGCCCTGGTAGATGATCGAGATACCGGTCAGCATGATCGGGCCGAGCTTCATCAGTAGTTGCTGCTGCGGGTTGCTGGCAGCTGCCGGGTTGCGCCCGCTGATCTGCCTCTGCTGGATGATGCTGGTGGCCGCGACCAGCACGATCATGATGATGAACGGGATCGCCTTGCCGAACCCCGAGTCGCTCATCACCGCCGTCACGGACTTGGACAGGTCCATCCCCCACGACCGCATCTCGGTCTCGCCGTGGAGGCTCTGGTAGAGCTTGCTCGACTCGTCGAGGTACTTGGGCTGGAACGTCCCGTCGGGCTTGTTGGTGAGCCCAACGAGAACGTTGTACAGGATGATGAAGATCGGGGCCTGCACGAGCAGGGGGAGGCACCCGCCGAGCGGGTTGATCTTGTTCTCCTTGTAGAACTTGAGCAGCTCCTCGTTGAGCTTCTGGCGGTCGTCCTTGTACTGCGCCTGGATCTTCTTCATCTCGGGCTGCAGCGCTTGCATCGTCATCATGGAGCGCGTGCCCTTGAGCGTGAGCGGCGTCAGCACGAGCATGATGACCAGCGTGAACAGGGCGATCGCGCCGCCGTAGGACGGCCACAGCGAGTAGAAGAAGGCGAGCAGCCGCGCGAACGGCTCGAAGAAGCTGATTGCTACGAACATATGTTCTCAACCTTTGCATGAGGGTTGGGAGGAACCGGATCCCAACCGTGGCCACCCCACGGGTGGCAGCGGGCGAGGCGCCGAACGGTGAGCCACGAGCCCCGGAGGGCACCGTGCTGTACGAGAGCCTCGAGAGCGTACGCCGAGCAGGTCGGATCGAACCGACACGGGGATGGGCGGCTGGCGGTCACACGGCGATACAGCCGCACCAACCACAGCAGCGGGCGGGCGGCAACGGACGGCCGGGCCGGGAACTCGACGGCGGTCACGGCCGGCACGCCGCTTCGACATGGGCGGCCAGCTCCGCGAACGGAAGCGACGCCGCCGCGGGCGAGGCCGACACGAGGTAGACACCGGCGTCGAGGTCGGTGTCGTGGACGATGGCCCGCAAGCGCCGGCGCAGCCGGTTCCGTTCGACCGCACCACCGACCGCCTTGCTGACGGCATAGGCCACCCGGGCCCCGCCCGCGGCCGGATCACGCAGGGCCGTCACGGTGACCGGACCAGACCTGTGGCGGGTGCCGTCCCGTCGCAGCGCGCCGAAGGTCCGCCGGTCGCGCACGCGCCCGACGGCCCGAGCCCGCGGGGAGGCCTGCCGGGAAGAAGGAGACACCGCACCACCATTCGGTGCCGCGTCAGGCCGACAGGCGGTGGCGGCCCTTGTGGCGGCGCGCCTTGAGGATGGCCCGCCCCGCCCGGGTGGACATGCGATGCCGAAAGCCATGGCGCTTCGCTCGTTTACGGACGTTTGGCTGATACGTACGCTTCACTGTTTCCTCTCCTGCGGGCCGAAGGTGACGACCTCCGGTGCGGGGACCGCCAGCATGGCGGTTTCTCGCACGTTCCAGGCGCGCGGACCAAGGCGCGATCCGGTGCCGCGCCAAGCGCTCAGGGTAGAGGACAGCGCCCCGACCAGGCAATCCGCGCGACGAGCCGCCGGAGGCCGCACATCCCAGCTACGGCAAGGAAAAATCGAGGAATTGACCCCTTGGATGCCTGTGGACAGGGTGCTACGGTGCCCGGGCCACGGACGGAGTGGGTTGGGCGGCGCCGGAGCACTGCGGCGGTCCGCTGGCCGAATCCGCCACGCTCCGTGGCGAAGCAGGGACCAAGCGACTCTGATCGAGCCGCCCATTCTCGAAGCTTGTCCACAGAGTGTGGACGTAGTTGTGGACTCGGACCGCACAGGGGAGGCGTTGAGGCTGGTGAGCGAAGCGCAGCTCCTGTGGACGTCATGTGCGGGTGTGCTGCGCGAACAAGTGTCCGAGGCGGTGTGGCTGTCCTCCTTCGCCGAGACCAGCGCGCTCCGTATTGAAGACGACCGGCTGGTGCTGTCCGTTCCGAGCCCCTGGGTGAAAGAACGCATCGAATCGCGCTACCTCGAGATGGTGCGCGCCGCCCTCGCGGACGTCGGCGCGAAGTACGAGATCGACATCGAGGTGCGGCCCGACGCGGACGACGCGTACGCGACGCTCGACGACGGCGCCTTCACGCGCGCTGACGACAACCCGATCGGGATGGCAGCCACTCCGACGCCCGCGGCGACCAGCGACGACCGCGCCATCCACCGTTCCGGTGACACGTTGAACCCTCGCTACACGTTCGATGCGTTCGTCATCGGCTCGTCGAACCGCTTCGCCCACGCGGCAGCGCTCACGGTGGCCGAGCGGCCCGGCCTCGCGTACAACCCGCTGTTCGTCTACGGCGACGCCGGCCTCGGCAAGACGCACCTGCTGCAGGCAATCGGCCACTACGTCCACGAGAACTACCGCGGCTACCGCGTGCGGTACGTCTCGAGCGAGACGTTCCTCAGCGAGTTCGTGGACTCGATCCGCACCGGAGTGGCGGACTCGTTCAAACGGCGCTACCGGGGCGTCGACGTGCTCCTGGTCGACGACGTGCAGTTCTTCGAGGGCAAGAAGGAGACCCTCGAGGAGTTCTTCCACACGTTCAACGCCCTGCACGAGACCGGCCGCCAGATCGTGCTGTCCAGCGACCGCCGGCCCGACGACTGGCCAGAGCTCGAAGACCGCTTGCGGACCCGGTTCAAGTCCGGGCTGGTCACCGACATCCAGCCGCCCGACCTCGAGACCCGGCTCGCGATCCTCCGCAAGAAGGCCGAGGGCCAGGCCACCCTGATCCCCGACGCGGTCCTCGAGTACGTCGCCACCCACATCACCGACAACATCCGCGAGCTGGAGGGCGCCCTGACCCGCATCTCCGCGTTCACCAGCCTCTACAACGAGCAGCTGTCGGTCGAGCTGGCCCAGCGCGTGCTCGGCGACCTCCTGAGCGACCGCCAGCCGCGGATCATCACCGCGGACCGGATCCTCGAGGCCACGACAAAGATGTTCGACTTGTCACGCGAGGAACTACTCTCGGCCAGCCGCACCCGGCCGCTGGTCATCGCTCGGCAGATCGCGATGTACGTCTGTCGCGAGCTCACCGACCTGAGCTTCCCCCAGATCGCGAAAGCGTTCGGCAAGAGCGACCACACCACCGTGATCCACGCGGTGCAGAAGATCGAGAAGCTGATGGGCGAGAAGCGTCAGATCTTCGACCAGGTGAACGAGCTCACCCAGCTGATCAAGAACTCGACGTGAGCCGCGTGCGATCGCCTCGGGGCTCGTGTGGACATCGCCGGGGACATCGCGTGCAGACGCGGGGGACAACCCCACACCACGCTGGGGATAGCGGTCGCGTTGTGCACGGGGGTCCGCAGCCCACCTCGTCGACTGCGCGACGCTGGGGATGACCGCCGGCATGTCACATCCCCGCTGACCTGCGGAAATGGTGGTTCGTCCACAATCCACAGGACCAACTACCACCCGAGGAAATCCGAGACCAGAAAGCGAGCAGCTGTGAAGTTCCGATGTGAACGAGATGTGTTGGTGGAAGCCCTCGGAAGCGCCGGCCGTGCGGTGTCGACCCGCGGCGGGGCGATGCCTGTCCTGTCCGGGATCCGTGCCCAGCTCACTGGCAACGCGCTGCAGCTCACAGGGAGCGACACCGACCTGACCATCGAGGTCGCGATCACGGTCAACGGTGAGGGCGATGGGGTCGTGGTGCTACCGGGGCGCCTGGCCGGCGAGATCGTGCGCGCGCTGCCGGCGGGAGCAGTGGTCGTCGACATCGACGACGAGGAAGCCAGGATCACCTCGGGTCGTGCCGAGTTCACGATCCGCGTGCTGCCGGCCGAGGAGTACCCACGGCTGCCGGAGCCGGCCGGTGATCCGCTGACGATCGGCGCCGGCAACCTCTCGACCGCGCTCAAGCAGGTCGTCACCGCGGCGAGCTCAGACGACGCTCGCCCGATCCTGACCGGCGTGTTGCTGGCGGCCGAGGAGGGCGGGTTGCGCTTGGTGGCCACCGACTCCTACCGGCTGGCGGTGCGCGACCTCCCCGGCACCGCCGTGCTCTCGGAAGGGCAGCAGGTGCTCGTGCCGTCGCGGGCGCTCTCCGAGCTGGCGCGCGCGCTCACGGGCGCCGAGAACGTCGAGCTCCGCCTCGGCGAGCGCGACGCGTCGTTTCAGGTGGGCACCATCCGTCTCACCACCCGACTGATCGAGGGCGAGTTCCCGAACTACCGCGGCCTGATCCCGGCGAGCTACCCGAACCGGCTGACCGTCGGCCGCGAGGCGCTGCTCGAAGCCGTGCGGCGAGTGAAGCTCATGGCCAGAGAGGCGACGCCCGTACGGATGGTGATGCGCACCGACGGGCTCGAGCTCGTGGCCATCACCCAAGACGTCGGCCAGGCGCACGAGGAGCTCGACGCGAAGTACGAAGGCACCGAGCTCACGGTGGCGTTCAACCCCGAGTACCTGCTCGACGGTGTCGAGGTCACCCCGGGCGACGAAGTCGTCGTGTCGACGCTCGACGCGCTCAAGCCGGCAGTGATCCGCTCCACCGATGGTGGCGACTTCCTCTACCTGTTGATGCCCGTCCGCGTGTCTTGAGCTGCGTTGCTCGTCAGGACGCTCTGGCTCACCGACTTTCGCTCGTACCGCGAAGCGGAAGTCACCCTCGCCGATGGCGTGACCGCCATCCTGGGCTCCAACGGCCAAGGCAAGACGAACCTGCTCGAAGCAATCGGGTATCTGGCGACACTCGACTCGTTCCGGGGCGCACCGGTCGAGGCGATGATCCGGTCAGGGGCGACGACCGCCGCAATTCGGGCAGACGGAGCGGCGGACTCGCGCGACCTGCTGCTCGAAGCCGAGCTGGCGGTTGCAGGGCGCGGGCGCGTGTATGTCAACAAGCAACGGTTGCAGCGGGCGCGCGACCTGTTGGGCGTGTTGCGGGTCAGCGTCTTCTCACCCGACGACCTCGCGCTCGTCAAGGGAGGGCCGGCGGGCCGGCGGCGGTTCCTCGATGACACGCTCGTCTCGTTGCATCCGCGCTACGACCAGCTGCGGTCCGACGTCGAACGCGTGCTGCGGCAGCGCAACACGCTGCTCAAGCAGTGCGCCGGTGGCGCCCGGCTGGACGAGTCGGCCGCGTTCACCCTCGAGGTGTGGGACACGAAGCTCGCCGAGGCCGGTGAAGCCCTGGCCCGGGCCCGCCGGGATCTCGTCGAGCGTCTGGCGCCAACGCTCCGGGAGGTCTACGGCGCCGTCGCGGGCGTGGAGAAGGCCGACGTCGACGCCATCTACGAGGCCCCGTGGCTCGAGGAAGGGTTGGTCGCCGCGTTGACCGCTGTCCGCCGGGACGAACTGCGTCGAGGGGTCACGCTCGTCGGCCCCCATCGCGACGAGCTCGACCTGCGGATCGCGGGCCTGCCGTCCCGCACGCACGCGTCGCAGGGCGAGCAGCGTTCACTCGCCCTGGCGTTGCGGCTCGCCGCCTACGACATCGTCACCACGGAGACCGGCACGCCCCCCGTGCTGCTGCTCGACGATGTGTTCTCCGAGCTCGACCCTGAACGCAGCGACGCACTGTTGCAGCACCTCCCTAGCGGGCAGACCGTGCTCACGTCGGCCGCGGGGCT
>Ga0299913_10005173_pt1 | contig 11096 bp, 8 predicted proteins | sample RVTome_9_FD_201360 | JGI IMG/M metagenome (GOLD analysis project Ga0299913, IMG submission 201360) | Soil microbial communities from uranium-contaminated site in the Upper Colorado River Basin, Wyoming, United States - RVT155D38 (version 2) ... | reverse complement strand
CGAATGATCGGAAACTGGTATTTCACCTCGTCCGCCAGCCGCTCCAGCGCGCGCACGTCCTTGGGGAAGCACGACCCGCCGAACCCCGCGCCCGGGAAGAGGAAGGCGGTTCCGATCCGCTTGTCGGAGCCCACCCCGATGCGCACTTCGTCGACGTTCGCTCCCACCCGCTCGCACAGGTTCGCGATCTCGTTCATGAACGTGATCCGCGTGGCGAGCATCGCGTTGGCCGCGTATTTGGTCATCTCCGCGGAGGCGATCTCCATGAAGAGGATGGGATTGCCGGTGCGGACGAAGGGAGCGTAGAGCTTCTTCATGACCTCGCGTGCGCGATCGTCGTCCGTTCCCACCACCACGCGATCGGGCTTCATGAAGTCCTCGACCGCCGATCCTTCCTTGAGGAACTCCGGGTTCGACACGACCGAGAATTCGTGGGCCGAAGTCTCGGATAGCGCCTCGCGGACCTTCTTGCCCGTGCCCACCGGGACCGTGCTCTTGTTGACCACGATGAGCCGTCCGTCCGCGTGGCGGCCGATAGTGCGGGCAACCGCCAGGACGTGCGTCAGGTCGGCCGATCCATCCTCGTCGGAGGGGGTGCCGACCGCGATGAAGATGACCTCGGATGTCTTCACGACCTCCTGCGCGTCGGTGGTGAAGCGCAGCCGCTCGTTCTCCTGGTTCCGCTGGAGCATCTCCTCGAGTCCGGGCTCGTAGATCGGAATCCTGCCCTGGCAAAGGTCCGCGACCCGCTTCTCGTCCACGTCGCAGACGACCACGTCATTGCCCATTTCAGCGAAGCAGGTCCCTGTCACAAGCCCCACGTACCCGGCGCCGAACACACCTACGCGCATGATTTCAGTCCTCTCTGTTCTCGGCTATACGCGCGATGATACCGGTGGTCGATTTGCCGGCCACGAGATCGATACGCTCGACCCTGCCCCCATACGATTCCACCAGATCCCCGCCGACTACTTTCTCTCGCGAATAGTCAGCTCCCTTCGTGAGCACGTCCGGACGGATCGCTTCGATCAGGGAGATCGGAGTGTCCTCATCGAAGAGAACGACATAGTCCACACAGCTCAAAGCCGAGAGAATCTCCGACCTCTCCGCCGCGTCCAGAATGGGACGATCCGGCCCCTTGAGCCGCGCTACGGAAGCGTCCGTGTTCAGGCCCACGATGAGGCAATCCCCTAGCGCTCGCGAGGCCTCCAGATACTTGATGTGTCCAGCGTGCAGGAGGTCGAAGCACCCGTTGGTGAACACGACGGTCTCACCGTGCGTGCGCCGCTCCGCCGCCGCTGACGCCGCCCCGCGCGCATCGACCTGCTTTCTTGCCGTCGCCGGGCCTCGTTCGACTTCTTCGCGGATCTCTTCCCGGGTGACGGTCGCGGTTCCGACCTTTCGCACCTTGATCCCCGCCGCCACGTTCGCGAGCCGGGCCGCCGTCTCCGCTCCTTCACCCGACAGGAGGAAGGCCGCGAAGGCGGCGGCGAACGTGTCTCCCGCGCCGGTCACGTCGTAAACCTGCCGGGCGCGAGCGGGGATATCCTTCGGAACCCCGCCTTGATAGAGCCGGACGCCGCGCTCCGATCGCGTCAGCACGATGGCCTCCAGATCGAGATGCTCGAGCAGCCGCTCGGCCCCCGGATCGTCCCACTCTCCGCCGAGCAGATCGGCTAGCTCCCGTTCGTTCGGCAACAGGTAGTCGGCGGCCCGGTACAGCTCCGCGTGGATGCCCTTCGGATCCACGACTACCGGAGCGTCGCCCAACGACCGCTTGAGGCGCTCCACCCCGGCGGCCGTCACTGCGCCCTTTCGGTAGTCGCTGACGACCGCGCCCTGGCAACCCGGAGCCAGCCTGGCCAGCGCGTCCTCCAGCGCCGCATCCACCTGGCGATCTTCCGGGCGTGGCGTCTCGAAATCGATCCGGACCAGCGCATGCTGGCCGGCGTGCACCCGCAGCTTGCGTGGCGTCGACCAGTTCCTGACCTCGACCAGGCCGTCCATCGCAAGACCGGCAGCCGCCATCTGCGCGCGACATTCATTCCCCGCTTCCCCATCCCCGACCGCCGCGACCAGGAGCGGCTCGCAGCCGAGCGCCTCGAGGTTCCGCACCACGTTGCCCGCCCCGCCGAGGTACAGATCCCGGCGCTCGTACGTCACGACGGGGACGGGCCGCTCGGGGGACAACCGATCGGCCTGACCGAACATGTAGTCGTCGAGGATCAAATCGCCGTACACCAGCACCCGGCTCGGCCGGAAGCGGCGCAGCGCATCGCCGAGAGCGGAGCCTGGACCCGGATCGGGCATAAGTGGGGTAACTTATTTTGCTGGAGGGACTTCATCAAGCGTCCCGCTGGGCCCCCGGCATGCGGGAGCAATTGCCGCGCCCGAGGCCCCACGCTATGATCCGCGCGAAAGGAGGATGCCGTGATCGAACTGACCCCCGCAGCCGACGAGAAGATCCGCGCGGCGCTGGCCGCCGCCGAGCCTCCACGCGACCATCTCCGGATCGAGGTGCGCCCGGGGGCGGGTGAATTCCAGTACCGACTGGCCGCCAGCGACCCCGAGGACCTCGATCCCGACGATGTGGTGCTGGAGCGGGCGGGATTCCGGATCGTCCTGGACCGCCAGAGCGCGGAATGGCTCGCGGGAGCGCGCCTCGATTACCGCGAGACGCTGCTGGAGAGCGGCTTTCGGTTCGAGAATCCGAACCCCGCGCCGGTGCCTGCGCTCGCTACCGGATCACGAGACGACCTGGCGGGCTCCACCGCCGACAAGATCCAACGTCTCCTCGACACCGAGATCAACCCCGCCGTCGCCGCCCACGGCGGGCGGGTCGGGCTGGCCGGCGTCGAGCAGGGCGTCGTCTACCTGCGCTTCGGCGGCGGATGCCATGGGTGCGGGCTGGTCGACGTCACGCTCAAGCAGGGCATCGAGACCCGCATCAGGGAACTGCTACCCGAAATCGAGCGGGTGGTGGACACCACCGACCACGCGGCCGGCGAGAACCCCTTCTACCGCTAGGCCGGGCGATCTTTTCCTGTCCGGGTTCGATCGTTTCCCCGCTACAGGTCGATCTGCACCAGCTCCTGCGCCGCGTTCTTCTTCTTCAGCACCATCTGCTCGTAATACTCGCGCACCATCTGAGCCTCGCGCGCCGCCTTCTTCGCGGCCAAGCGCTCCTCGTGCGCGTTCTGCGGCCCGTCCCCGCGATCGCGTACCCGGTTGGCGTCCACCGGGTTGACCTCGAGCGCGTGCTCGTAGTTGCCGAGCGGGACTTCCTTGCCACCGGCGAAGATCTCATGGCGTCCCTTGTCCCGGTACCACTCGGCCACGGTCGCGTTCTTGTGCATGTTCTCGATGATGTTGCGCCACCCGTGACCGGTGTTGTAGGCGCAGAAGGAGATTTCCCCCTCCTGCGTGGCGTAGGGGATGATGCACATCTCCGTGCGACGGAAGTCATAGTTGAACAGATCCTGGAACCACATGCCGGCCACGAACAGGAAATTCCAGGGGTCCTTCCGCCGTTCCCAGGCGCCATCATGGTCCAGCGACCCGTAGTCTTTGCCCGTCAGTCCGAACGACTTGTCGAACTTCTTGAAGATGTCGATCAGGGTCAGACTTGGCGGGGCCTTGTACGGCCGGTAGTTCTTCAACAGTGCCAGCCCCATCATCGCGTTCGACAACCACTTGCCCCGGTTCGCGTCGGTGATCTTCTGGACGTCCGCGATCAGCCCGGGGATGTTCAGGAACTCCGGCACGGGCCGGAACTCCTTGGTGTTCTTGTTGACCATGAGGGCCGTACCCACCCCGCAGTTGGGATGGCAGCCGCAGCTCGTCTGCCCCCACTCCGCGGTCGGTCCGTGGACCATATCGGCGAAGTCCGCGAACGGCCCCATCAGCGAGATGGGGAACCAGTCGCGCAGCGGCTCGGTGACCCCGATCTGATCTTTCACGTCGCGCGCCATGTGTGACAGCGTGTACCGCTGCCGCATCCTTCGCTCGTCGGTGATCTCGTCATCGCGACCCGTGAACGACACCGGCTGGAAGGCCACGAATGCGATCTTCTTCGGGTTGTCGAGCGCGAACCGGACGATCGGGCCGACCTGATCGTTGTTCACCGTGTTGACGAGCGTGGTCACGAGCACGATCTGGACGCCCGCGTTGTACAGGTTGTCGATAGCTTTCAGCTTGACGTCGAACAGGTTGCCGACCTTGCGGTGGCTGTTGGCGTCGTTCCCGATGCCGTCGAACTGGAGGTAGACGAAGCGCAGGCCGGCCTCGGCGGCCTGCTGAGCGAATTCCGGGCTCTTGGCGAACTCGATCCCGTTGGTGGCCGCCTGCACCGAGTTGTATCCGATGTCGCGCGCGTACTTGACCGCCCGGAGGAAGTGCGGGGAGAGTGTGGGCTCGCCGCCCGAGAACTGCACCGACATCTGGCGACGCGGCTTGATCTTTAGCGAGTTGTCCAGGATCTCCTTGATCTCCTCCCATTCGAGCTCGTGCACGAACCCGACCTGGTTGGCATCCATGAAGCACGGGTCACACATCATGTTGCAGCGGTTGGTGAGGTCGACCGTCAAGACGGATCCCCTGCCGTGCTTGATCGTGGATGAGCCGTGGTCGTGGAGCCGGCCGTCGTTGTGGGCGCGCAGATCGCGACCCGGGAAGTTGGCCTCGATCCATTCGAGGAAGCGCGAATCCACGGCCATCAGGTCCTCGAAGCGCCCGTGGTGCGGGCACTCCTTGACCATCCAGACCTGCCCGTCGCGCTCCACGATGTGGGCCTTGATCTCGCCGACTTTCTCGTGGACCAGGACCTTGTAGTCTTCTTCCCCTTCGATGATCCGCCGGCGTGCCTCGATCACGCACTTCGGACACAGCGAATCGGTTTCACGCGGCCAGCCGAGCTTGGGCTTGGACTTCTCCCACGATTTCAGCAGCGGCTTGTCGCTCCACTTGGGCGTGAACGACGGATTCGGTTTGTGCTTGTTGACGAACTGAATTCCGTCGAAGATTACCCGGGCCACGTTCGTGAGCCCCCAGTCCGAAGCCTTGAGAATGCGGGTGCCGACGCCCACACGCGCGTTGCCGTTCGGATCGAGATGACGGTCGGGGACAGCGAAGGACGACGTGTCGAAATCGCCCGGCGAACGCTGAGCGTTGCCATTCAAAGCCGCTGCCTGCGACTGCCCGATCGGATCCACCGTCTGCGTGTTCACCTTGATCATCGGAACCCCTCCCCCGTGCTGCGGGTCTCGGCTCGCACCTGCAAGCTCACCATCGCGACTACGGAATGAAATATAAACATGGTCATTCCTTCTTCGCCAAGCTCGGGACATCCGGCTGACGCCGGCTCTGCCAGAGGAAGCTGTGCATGCTGTTCAGGAATCCGCGCGGCTCATACAGGACCTCCACCTCCCCCCGGCACGAGTACCAGCAAGCGGTGCACGTGTTCCTCTCGTGTGCCTGATGGAGCCGATCCAGCACCGCCTGAATGCTCTCTTCGCGCAGGTTGCCGCACGGCTCGGTAGCGTTGAACTCGACGCATTTGGACACCACCATCTGGTTGTCGATGTTGAACATGGCGCGACCGGCGATGCACCCTTCGATGCCGTCGTTCACGGCCTCGTCGAACCGCTCCAGGTAGAGTCGGTTGGTGTGGAACGTCTCGGGAAAGCGTCGCTTGAGGTCGAGCAGCACATCCGTGGCACCGCGCAGGTGACGCTGGTTCTCGTTCCCGGTCTTCATGACGGAGTAGGGCTGCACCTGCCAGTAGACCCCCAACTCTCGAGCCAGCTCGCACAGCTTGGACATCTGGTCGAGGTTGTCGTCCGTCAGCACCGAGATGATCTGCACGCGCTGGTAGGACCGATCGGTACGGGCCTCCATCAGCTGCTCGATGGCTTTGATCGCGCGCTCGAACGCGAACTTCACGCCGCGGTGATGGGCGTGCTTGTCGGGATCGGCATAGTCGATCGAGACCGAGCACCCCCACAGCCCTGCTTCCCACAGCTGGCGCGCCCGCTTGATGGTCATGCCCGATCCGGAGGTCGTCATGTACGGAAAGTGGTCTCGCGCGAGGATGTCGACGATGCGGTGAATATCCCGGCGCAGCATGGGCTCGCCGCCGGCAAGCGACACGATCAGGGAGCCGAGCTGGGAGAGCTTCGCGGCACCAACGCGGAAATCTTCGAGCGAGTTCTCCTCGTGCGGTTTGAAGTCGTTCTGCCAGTACGTGCAGAACGAGCACCCGTAGTTGCAGTTGTAGGTGACCTGCCAGGTGACCCAGACGGGGCGGCCGAGCAGGAACGCCTTGAGCAGCCGCGCCTTCTTGCCCCACGTGTGCCGCGGCGAGGCGAGATCGAGCTCCTCGGACGAGGGATCGACCCATAGGGGGGGGCCGATCGGAACCTCGATCTCGGCTACCCGCTTCCCGTTGCGGTCCGCGCCGGTAGCCGGCTTGCCGTTGCCGTTAAAAGCGACCGGGCCCTCGGCCGAGGGCCCACCCGGCGAGCCGGGAAGATCTCGAAGCAGGGATTCGAGCGGGATCGGAGATGACATACCAGACGCCCCCGGAGGTGGATGGTCCTGGCGCTCGATCTGCTGGCCGACAGTCTAGAGACCTCCATCGGGCATGTCAAAGACCGTTTTCCACATACCAGCCCATGGCCTCCTCCAGTCCGGCGGCCAGGGTGTGCGACGGCCGGTAACCGAGGAGCGCCTCTGCCTTCCCGATATCGGCCAGGGAGTGGCGCACGTCGCCGGGGCGGAAGTCCCGGTACTCGGGCTCGACCTCGGCGACCCGCGGCGCGTACCGCGCGAGCCGCTCACGCACCTGGCGGAACAGCTCGTTCAGGGTGGCTCGCTGCCCGACCGCTACGTTGAAGGTCTCTCCGAGCGCCTCAGGCCGCGGGGTAGTGGCGGCCAGTAGGTTGGCCTGAATGGCGTTGGCCAGGTAGCAGAAATCGCGACTCGTTTCTCCGTCTCCGAAGATCTGCACGGGGTTCCCGGCCTGCAGCGCCGCGATCCACCGCGGGATGACCGCCGCGTATGGGCCGTCGGGGTCCTGTCGCGGGCCGAAGACGTTGAAGTACCGGAGGCACACGACCGGCAGGCCGTATGCGTCGCCGAACACCTGCACGTACCGCTCCCCCGCGGCCTTGGTCACCGCGTACGGGGAGAGCGGTCGCCCGGTGCGCGACTCGATCTTGGGCAGGCTCGGCTCGTCCCCGTACACCGAGCTGCTGGAGGCGAACACGAACCGGCGCACTCCCGCGTCCCGGGCGGCCACCAGCATATTGAGGGTGCCGTTCACGTTGCTTTCGTGGCTCGCGATCGGGTCGGCGATCGAGCGCGGAACCGACCCCAGCGCGGCCTGGTGGAGCACGACGTCCATCCCGGAGCACGCGACCCGACACGTCTCCAGGTCGCGGATGTCGCCGGCCTGCATGGAGAGCCGCTCCCACCGCTCCGCTCCAACCCGGGCCCGCACGTCCTGGAGATTGGAGGATCGGCCGGTGGAGAAGTTGTCGAGCCCCGCCACCGACTGGTCCGCCAGCAGGAGCTCCTCGACGAGGCCCGAGCCGATGAACCCGGCGGCGCCGGTCACGAGCCAGCGACGCGGCTCCTGCCGGAGGTTCTCGCGCGCGGTCTCGTAGGCCGTGGCGATCACGCCTTCCAGACCTTTCCGGGCGGGGTGTCGAAGCGGGCCATGGCGTTCCGCGTGTCCACGATCAGCCGCGCCCATTCCGCCAGCCTCGCATAGTCGACAGCCGCGTGATCGGTGGCGATGACGACGACGTCATAGGCCTCCAGCGACTGGCGGTCCCAAGGCACCGACTCGAGCCCCGCCCAGTGGGCATGTTCCCGGCTCGGCTGGATCACCGGCACGTGCGGGTCGTGGAAGGCCACTTCCGCGCCGCGCTCGTCCAGCAGGTCCATGAGCCGATAGCTGGGGGACTCGCGATCGTCGGATATGTTGGGCTTGTACGACAGGCCGAGGACCAGGACCCGGCTTCCCTTGAGGGGCTTGCCGGCTTCGTTCAGCGCCGCCGCGACCCGCTCGACCACGTGCACGGGCATCCGGGTGTTGATCTCCCCGGCCAGCTCGATGAATCGCGTGTAGGCCCCGTACTCCCGCGCCTTCCATGTCAGATAGAACGGGTCGATCGGGATGCAGTGACCGCCCCACCCGGGGCCGGGATTGAAGCGCATGAAGCCGAAGGGTTTGGTCTCCGCCGCGTCGAGCACTTCCCACACGTCGATGCCCATGCGGTCGTAGATCACCTTGAGCTCGTTGACCAGCGCGATGTTGACGGCACGAAAGATGTTCTCGGTCAGCTTGGTGGCTTCCGCCGTCCGGGCGGAGGAGACCCGAACGACCTCCCCGATCGCCTGCCGGTAGAGCGCTTCCGCCAGGTCGCCCGAAACATCGTCCACTCCGCCGACCACCTTGGGGATCGTGGTGGTGGAGAACTTCGGATTGCCCGGATCCTCGCGCTCCGGCGAGAATGCCAGGAAGAAGTCGCTACCGAGGACCAGCCCCCCGGCCTCGAGATGATCGCGCATGAGCTCGTCCGTCGTCCCCGGATAGGTCGTCGACTCTAGCACCACCAGCTGGCCGGGTCGGAGTCGCCGGGCGATCTCCTCGGCGGTGGCGACGATGTACGTCATGTCGGGCTCGTGGTGCACGTCCAGCGGTGTGGGGACGCAGATCACGATCGCGTCGGGCTCGGCCAGCCGCTCGAAGTCGTTGGTGGCCTCGAGCCGGTCTGCATCCACCGCCTCCCGGATCCGCCGCCCGTCCAGATGTGGAATGAAGGACACCCCGCGATTCAGCTGCTCGACCTTGCGCTCGTCGACGTCGAATCCCAGCACCCGGAAGCCGCGATCCGCGAATGCTAGCGCCAGCGGCAGGCCGACGTATCCCAGCCCAATTACACCTACTCTCGCCTCTTTGGACTCGATCGCTCGCTGGAGGCGATCCGCCTGCTCGACCATGCCTGGCTCTCTCCTTCTCGTGGGGTTCGTTTCGCTCACTGCGTGTTCCTGAGATCGGCCTGCGGCAGCATCGTCTCCCGGTACCACCCCACGAAGCGCCGCAGTCCCTCCGCGAGGTCGACGGAGGGGGCATAGCCCAGCATCGCGCGCGCTCGCGAGACGTCGGCGAACGTCCGCTCGACGTCGCCCGGTGGCACCGGCCGGCGATCGATCCGCGCCTGGCGTCCCGTGGCCGCTTCCAGGGCGCTGACTAGGTCGCCCAGGCGGATGGGCTCGGACTCGCCCAGGTTCAGAATCGTGAACGTCCGCTCGGCGAGGGCATGGTCCACCGCGCCCACGACGCCGGCCACCACATCATCCACGTAGGTGAAGTCGCGCTCCATGGAGCCGTCGCCGAACACCGGGATCGGATCGCCGGCGAAGAGCCGCCGCGTGAAGGCGTGGATCGCCATCTCCGGGCGCTGGCGCGGACCATAGGCCGTGAAGAACCGCAGCGCGAGGATCGAGAAGCCGTGCACTGCGTGGTAGACGTGGCACAGCTCCTCACCGGCCTTCTTCGTGGCGGCGTAGGGGGAGATCGGGAAGTCCACGCGGTCGTCCTCGGAGAACGGGACCTTCCGGTTGTTGCCGTAGACCGAGCTCGACGATGCGAAGACGAGCCGGCGACAATCCGCGGCGCGCATCGCTTCGAGCAGGTACGCCGTCCCGGTGAGGTTCGTCTCGCAGTAGCCGGCGGGGTCCTCCAGCGAGGGTCGAACACCGGCGCGAGCTGCCAGATGGACGACCGCGTCGTACTCCTCCCCCCGAAACAGCGCGCTCACCGCCGCCGGATCCCGCAGATCCCCCTCCACCAGCTCGAAGCCGCTCGCGGTCCTGGCCGCCTCCAGGTTCCGCTCCTTGATCGCGCGGTCGTAGAACGGATCGAAGTTGTCGAACCCGACGACGCGGTCTCCTCGATCCAGGAGCCGCTCGGTCAGCCACGACCCGATGAAGCCGGCCGCTCCGGTCACCAGAACGTTCAGAGGGATCTCGTCTCGAGCGACTCGAGGTCGTCGCTATCGATCAGGACCTGGCGCGGCTTCGTCCCGTCCGGGGGCCCGACGATGTTCGCCCGCTCGAGCTGATCCAGGATCCGGGCGGCCCGCGAATATCCGACCCGCAGCCGGCGCTGAAGCAGGCTGGTCGAGCCCTGATCATGATCGACGACGACCTTGGCGGCGGCGAAGAACAGCTCGTCCCGCTCGTCGAGCGCGGCGATCTCGAGCTCCGACGCCTCGGCGATGATGTCCACCGGCGGTGCGACCGCTTCCGCGTTCAGCCGCCGACCCGCGTCGCGCAGGTACTCCACCACCTTCGCCGTCTCCTCCCCGGACAGATACGCGCCCTGGATGCGGATCGGCTCGGCGCGATCCGCGGGCAGGAACAGCATGTCCCCGTTGCCGAGGAGCTGTTCGGCGCCGTTCATGTCCAGCACCGTGCGGCTGTCGATCTTCGACGATACCTGGAAGCTGATGCGGGATGGGAAGTTCGCCTTGATCACGCCGGTGATCACGTTGACGGACGGCCGCTGGGTGGCCAGGACGAGATGGATTCCCACCGCCCGGGCCATCTGAGCCAGCCGGGCGAGCGGCTCCTCGATCTCCTGTTGCACTGTCAGCATGAGGTCCGCCAGCTCATCGATCAAAACGACGATGTACGGCAGCGGGCGCGGCTCCGACTCCGGCTCGCCCGGCTGGACGATGTCCTGACCATCCTTCACGCGGGCGTTGAAGTCCGCCAGGCTGCGGATCCCGTTGGCTGCGAGCAGGCGATAGCGACGCTCCATCTCGGACACCGTCCACTTGAGCGCTTTGGCCGACTCCTTGTGCTCGACGACGACCGGGTGGAGGAGGTGGGGGATTCCGTTGTAGACCACCAGCTCGAGCATCTTCGGATCGATCATGATGAAACGCACCGCATCCGGGCCGTAACGGTACAGCAGGCTCGTCACAATCGCGTTGATGCAGACCGATTTCCCCGAGCCGGTGGCGCCCGCGATCAGGAGGTGCGGCATGCGGGACAGGTCGGTCACGACCGGCGATCCGGCGATC
>Ga0299913_10005172_pt1 | contig 11096 bp, 11 predicted proteins | sample RVTome_9_FD_201360 | JGI IMG/M metagenome (GOLD analysis project Ga0299913, IMG submission 201360) | Soil microbial communities from uranium-contaminated site in the Upper Colorado River Basin, Wyoming, United States - RVT155D38 (version 2) ... | reverse complement strand
GCGCGGGCGCTGGGCCTCAACGAGGACCTCACCGAGGCGATCGGGCTCGGGCACGATCTCGGCCACCCACCATTCGGCCACATCGGCGAGGAGGCGCTGGACCTGGCGCTTCGCGAGCGCTGCGGGGGCGAGTTTCGCCACAACGTGCACTCGCTGAGGGTGGTGGACGTGCTCGAGCGAGATGGGCGCGGGCTGAACCTGACCGAGCAGGTGCGCGACGGGATCCTCAACCACACCGGCTCGCGCAAGCCCGAGACCCAGGAGGGGAGGATCGTCAAGCTCGTCGACCGGGTCGCCTACATCAACCACGACATCGACGACGCGCTGCGCGCCGGCGTCCTCAGCCCGACGGACCTGCCGCGCGAGGAGATCGAGCTGCTCGGGCCGACCGGCTCGGCGCGGATCGATGCGCTGGTGCACGACATCGTCGAGCGCTCCGCGGCGGACGGCGACATCACCCAGAGCGAGCAGGTGGGCGGGGCGATGCTGCGGCTTCGCAAGTTCATGTTCGACAACGTCTACCTGGGTGCGGCGGCGCGGCGCGAGCACGGGCGGGTGCAGCGGACGATGCGCGGTCTCTTCGAGCACTACATGGAGCACCCCGAGGAGGTCCCCGAGGGAGATCCCGGCGGCGATCGCTGCCAGCGCGTCGCCGACTACCTCGCCGGGATGACCGACCGCTACTGCATCGCCAAGTTCACCGAGCTGAACGTGCCCGAGGAGGCGAGGTTCTAGGCTCGACCCGTGGCGCGGATCACCCCCGAGAGCATCGAGCGCGTGCGAGCGGCGGCGGACCTGATCGAGATCGTCCAGGCGCACACCGACCTGCGGCGCCAGGGCAGCCGCTTCGTCGGGCTCTGCCCGTTCCACGAGGAGCGCACGCCGTCGTTCTCGGTCGACCCCGTCGAGAAGCTCTACCACTGCTTCGGCTGCCAGGTCGGCGGCGACGTCTTCTCGTTCGTCCGCGAGAAGGAGGGGCTCGAGTTCAACGAGGCGGTCGAGCTGCTCGCCGAGCGCTACGGCGTCGAGCTGGTGCGGGACCGTGAGGACCCGCGCGCCGAGGCCAAGCGCCGCCAGCGGGAGCGGATCGGCGAGCTCCTCGAGCGCACAGCGGCCTTCTATTCCACCTACCTGTGGGAATCCGACGAGGCGGCGAAGGCCCGCGAGTATCTGCTCGGACGGGGCCTCGGCGAAGAGGTGCTGCGGGCGTTCACGGTCGGCTACGCGCCGAGCGCCTGGGACCAGGTGCTGGTCCGCGGCCAGCGCGCCGGATTCAGCGTCGCCGAGATGCGCGCCGCCGGCCTCGTCCAGCGCGGCCGGGGCGGCGGCGAGTACGACCGCTTCCGCTCGCGGATCACATTCCCGGTCCGCGACCGGCGGGGGCGCACGGTGGCGTTCGGGGCGCGGGCGATGCGCCCCGAGCAGGGCGCGAAGTACATCAACACGGCCGAGACCGAGCTGTTCCGCAAGAGCAGGATGCTCTACGGGATGGAGCGCGCGAAGGCGGCGATCGCGCGGGCCGGCGCGGCGGTCGTGGTCGAGGGCTACACCGACGTGCTGGCGCTTCACCAGGCGGGCGTCGAGGAGGCCGTCGGGGTGATGGGGACGGCGATCACCGAGGAGCAGGTGGCGGCGCTCTCGGGGATGGTCGAGGAGGTGGTGCTGGCGCTCGACGCCGACTCCTCTGGGCAGGAGGCGATGCTGCGGGCCCAGCGGGTCGCGGCGGGGCGAAGGATGCGGATTCGGGTCGCGGCGATGCCGGCCGGGGAGGACCCGGCCGAGATGCTGGCCGCGGAGGGCGGGGCGGACCGCTTCCGCGAGCTTCTCGAAGGCGCGGTCGACCTGCCGGCGTTCCAGGTCGAGTTGGTGCTGGAGCGGACCGACGTCGCCTCACCGGCGGAGCGTGACCGGGCGCTGGCGGAGCTGGCGCCGGTGCTGTCGGGGATGGGGGAGAGCGCCAGCCGCGACGAGCTGGTGCGGCGGGTGGCGGAGCGGCTCGACCTCGAGCCGGCGATGGTGATCGGGCGGCTTGCGGCGACGGGGGCGAGCGCGGAGTCGAGCTCGCCCTCCCGCTGGGACCTCGCCGCGCCCCCCCTCCGGCCGGCGGAGCTGACGCCGCGCGAGCGGCGCGAGCGGGCGCTGCTGGCGATGTGCATCGCGCTGCCAAAGGAGGGTGCCGGCTATCTCGAGCGCCTCGGCGGCGAGCACCTCTCGGCGGCCGGCACGCGGGCGCGCGAGTGGCTGCAGGGGCATCTCGCGGACCCGGTCGCGGGGCTGCCCCCCGACGACGCCGAGCTGGTCGCGCTGGTCACCGAGCTGGTGATGCTGGCGCGGCTCGAGCCCGCCTCGGCGGAGGCGATGGAGCTGAACTTCATGCAGCTCGAGCAGCGGCGGCTGGAGGCGCGGATCGGCGAGGCGGGGGAGAGCGGCGACTACGAGCGGCGGGCGGAGCTGAGCCGCGAGCGCGCGGCGCTGGTCGAGCGGATCGCGCGGGCGGAGCGGGTGGCGGGCTGAGGCCCGGTGTGACGAAACCGGTGTCGGCCCGTAGGGGAGGTGGGATGCGAGTCGCTCGCTTGCTATGCCTGACCGCCGTGTCCGCCGTTGCTGCCGCCGGCTGCGGCGCCGAGGATGACACCGCCGCCCGGGCGTCGAACGGCGAGCCGCCGACGGTGGCCTGTACGGAGATCGGCTGCGAGTCCGGCGTCTTCCTCGACATCGGGGTGATCAAGCGCAATCTGGCGGCGGCCGAGCGGGTGAAGCTCTGCTTGCGAACGCGCTGTCGCACCTACTCGCTGGCGCGGGTGGACCTCGTCAACCTCTCCGTCAAGGGCCTGCGGGAGGGCCAGCGAGCCTCGGTGCGCATGATTATCTACGGCGATGGCGGCGAGGTGCTGCGCCGCAGCGCCGTCCGCGCCCCGGTCCGCAAGGTGAAGCCCAACGGCCCCCGCTGCCCGCCGACCTGCTTCCAGGTGCCGGTGCGGATCGACCGCCAGACCCTTCGCCTCGAGGTCGCCGGCTGACTTTCGGTTCCTGGCGCGATCTGCTCGCACTCGACCCCGGGGGAGACCCAACCTTGGTGCGAGGATGGCGCGATGCGCGTCGTCCTGATCGGAGGGACCAACTTCCTCGGCCCGGTCACCGTCGGCCTGCTCCAGCAAGCCGGCCATGAGGTCGCCGTCGCTCATACCGGAACGCACGAGCACCCTGCGGTTCGCGATTTAGAGCATCTGCACGGCGAACGGGAAGAGCTGCTCGCGGCCGGGGGGCAAGTGGAGCGCTGGCGCCCTGACGTCCTCGTCGATACCTTCGCCGGTGGAGCAACGGCCGAAAAAGCCGAGGCGACCAAGAGGTGTGCAGCTCGCGCGAGCAGTCAAAAGATCATTGCGGTCAGCTCGATAGACGTCTACCAGCACTGCGTCGAAGCCGGCCTGGCGGATTTCAGTGGCGTCGTGCCCTTCCCATCCCAGCCATTGCCTCTGGATGAGCATGCACCGTTGCGCAGCGGCCCGTACCCTGGCGGTTCAGCGGCCCACGACAACGCTGCGATGGAAGCTGCGCTGCGCGACGCCGGGAATGTGACGGTTCTCCGTCCCGGTGCCATCTACGGCCCTGGGTCGCTCGTGCGTGAGTGGTTCTTCGTAGAGAAGGTGCAGCGAGGTCAGCGCCGCCTGGAGCTTCCCGACGGCGGCGGGCAGTACTGGCATCGCGTCGCGGTCGGCCGCGTTGGACGCGCCGCCGCCGCCGCGCTCGACCACGCCCCGACGGCACCTGGGCATGCAACGTGGTGGACCCCTACGACTGGAGCTTCGCCGGGCTCGCCGCCCGCGTTGCCGAGCTTCTCGACTGGCAGTGGGAGCTCGTACGCGTGCCGTTCACGGACTGCGACCATCCTTGGCAGACGGCTCACCCCGTGCTCTGCTCCGATCATCGCCTCCGGGAGACCCTCGGCGTCACCGAGCCCGAACCAGAGGACGCGCTTGCAGAGACATTGAGGTGGCTGTGGGACAACCGCCATGAATTGGCGGTCAGCTGACCCGGATCACCGCGGCCGCTGCAGCCGAATCATTGGGAACATACGTTCGGTTTTCCTGTCCGGTTCGCCTGGCAGGATTTCGCCATGGACAAGCCGTTTCTCGAGAATTGCCTGGCCGAAGGGATGTCCCTCGAACAAATCGGCGAGCTTGCCGGGAAGCATCCCTCGACCGTCAGCTATTGGCTCAAGAAGCACGGCCTGCGGGCCAACGGCGCTGATCGCCACTCACCGAAGCGGAGCATCGACCCGGCGCGAGTCCAGGAGCTTGCTGAGGCGGGTGCCACGATTCGCGAGATCTGTGAGCAGTTAGGCGCCGGCTACTCCTCGGTGCGCTATTGGATCGTCAAGCTCGGCATTTCGACGGAGCGAATGGATCGACTTCGTGCATTTGAGCAGGCAAGGCAAAAGGGCCTGACCCAGGTCTACGCCAAATGTCGACACCATGGCTATACGGCGTTCTTCAAGCGGAAGGACGGAGCCTTCCGCTGCTTGCAATGCAGCTCGGCAGCCGTTGCCGCCCGACGACGGCGGGTGAAGAAGACACTCATCAGGGAATCGGGAGGAGGATGCGCCGTCTGCGGCTATGACCGTCATCCGAGCGCTCTGCATTTTCACCACCTCGACCCGGCGCAAAAGGCGTTCACTGTGAGTCGCCGAGGGGTCACTCGCTCAATCGAGGAGGTTCGTGAAGAGGCCCGGAAGTGCGTGCTGCTATGTGCGAATTGTCATGCCGAGGTTGAGGCTGGCGCTCTCGACGTATCGCCCGATGAGGGCCGCTACAGTGACGGAGAGCGATCCGAAGGAGTCAAGACTCCGAAGTAGCTCAATACATTCCGGGGTAGCTCAATTGGAAGATGCGCTCGGCTGTTAACCGAGAGGTTGTGGGTTCGAGTCCCACCCCCGGAGCTCTCGAATTGGTTCGCTAGCTTGCTTTCGTCGCGAACTCCTCTACCAGCGCCGCGCCCCGCTCCGCGCCGTCGTTCTCGCGCGCCCAGCGGGCGATCTCGCCGGCCCGGCCCGCTAAGGCCTCGCCCCCGAGCAGCTCCCGGGTCGCCCAGCGCAGCGGGCCCGGTCGGCAGAGCCGCCAGGGCACCGACAGCCCCACCTTCGCCCAGCTGACCCGCGCGGCGGTCTCGCCCATGTCGCCGATCGCCGGGCAGGTCAGCACCGGAACGCCGGCGCCGAGCGCCCTCGCCACCGTGCCGTGGCCGCCGTGGCAGATCACCAGCGAGGCCTGCGGGATCACCTGGCTGTAGCTCAGCCAGTCGACGAGCACCGCGTTGGCGGGTACCTCGATCGGGCGCCGCGGCCGCACCCTGTTGGTCGTCGCCACCACCCGCAGCGGCTCCTCGGCGAGCGCTGCCAGCGCGTTGCGGACGAGGCGGTTATCGGGGTCCTGTGAGGTACTCGGCGCGACCAGCACCAGCGGCGCATCGCCGGGCGGCAGCCCGACGTCGGGGTGGGGGAGCTCGAACTCCATCGGCCCGGTAACAACCACTCCCGCCGGCCAGGGCCGCGGGTACTCGAGCTGCGGGAAGGTGGCGACCAGCGCCAGCTCCGGGCTGATCCCACCGTGGAAACGAGTCAGCGGCGCGAGGCCGAGCCGGGCGCGCTGCTCGTTGAGCTCCCGCCGGCCGCGGCGAAGCCCGGCCTCCAGCACCGGCAGGCCACCGCGCCACAATGCCCTTCCGAGCGGCGTTCGCGGTGGCTGCACGCCGATCGCGAAGAACGGCAGGCCCGGCTCGTGGACCGGATAGATGTGAGGGATCAGCGTCGCGCGGGGGATCCCCGCCGCCTCCGCGGCCAGCGCCGGCGCGACGGTGAGGATGTCGCTGACGACCACCTGCGGGCGCAGCTCCTCGAGCAGGGGCAGCAGCGCCCGGGCCGCCTCCGCGGCGCTCGCCCCCTCGGCGGAGCTCGGCGGCGGCGGGAACACCCGGTACTCCTCCGCGGCCTTGAACGACAGCCCCTCGCCCTCGACCGCCTCCCGCCACCTCGCCCAGGTCTCGACGACGACCTCGTGGCCGCGGCGGGCGAGGGCGCGCGAGAGCGAGATCGCCGGATAGGCGTGTCCCGGGTCCCCGAACGCGGCGACGAGGACCCGCAACCGCGATCCGCGGCCGCTCATCTCGTCGACCCCGCCTGGATGAAACTTCCCATTCGACCCCCGCTCGCAAGTCGCCGGACCGGCGGCGACGCGTTATCCATTGGCCGATGCAGAAGCCACACAACCGGGCCCAGCGGCTTCGCAGCGCCGTCGAGATGCTTCCCCGGCACACCCGCGAAGCGATGCTGCGCGGCATCGCCAGAAACTACATCGTCGTCGGCGCCTACACAGACCGCGACGGCGGCGTCTGCCCGATGCTGGCGGCCCACCGCAATGGTGGGCGCACCAGCTTCGCTTCCTTCGCCCGCGCCTGGGACGACTTCACCCGCGCCCGCCGGCCCCGCCGGGCGACCCGGCGCGAGGTCCGCGCCCTTCGCACCTACCTCGAGATGAGCCTGCTCGCCGAGGACACGAGAGGCGAGTCGCTGACCCAGCTCGCCGACGGGATCCGCTCCGATCGGCGCGACCTCGCCGAGCGCGCCGCAGCCTCCGAGGCCCAGCCCCTCCTGATCGGGCCCGAGATACGAATCCGGCGCGCGCGACCGCGCCTGCGGCCTAAGGCGAGCCGACAGCCTCACCGGGCCGGGTGAAGACGATCTCCGGCACGCAGCAGTAGCGCGAGGTCCGCAGCAGGAACCGCACCGCCTCCGCCAGGTCCTCGGGCTGGATCATCTCCTCGGCGGCCACCGACCCCTTCACGAACTCGGTCATCGGCGTGTCGACGAAGCCGGGCGCCAGCGCCGTGCACTGGATGCCCGCGTCGCCGACCTCCTTCTGCGTCGCCACGGTGAAGTTGATCACCGCCGCCTTTGTCGCGGCGTAGACAGACAGCCACGGTTGACCCGACTTGCCGGCGATCGAGGCGGTGTTGAGGATCAGCGCCTTGCCGTGCTCGGCCCCGGCCTCGCGAAGCATCGGCAGCGCCTCCCGGGTGCCGATGATCAGCGCCCGCAGGTTGACCCCGAGCTGCATGTCGAGGTGCTTGGTTTGGATCTCCTCCATCGGCTGGCCGACCCCGACGCCGGCGTTGTTGACAAGCACGTCGAGACGGCCGTAGCGGTCCCGGTGCCTGGCGACCAGTCCGACCACATCCTCCTCAGCGGTCATGTTGGCGGCCACGCTCTCCACCTCCAGCCCCTCGCCGCGCAGCTGCTCGGCCGCCGCCTCGAGCTTCTCGGGGCGCCGCGCCGAGATCGTCAGCCCGTAGCCGTCCTCGCCGAGCGCCCGAGCGATCGCGAGGCCGATTCCGCTCGAACCGCCGGTGATCAGTGCCGCGCGCTCTGCCAACTCGCTCTCCTTCTCTCGCCGTCGCGTCGGACGGCACCCTAGTACGCGCACGTCCGGGGCTTCCTCACCCGTCTGCCGCCGATGCGGCGTCAATAACATGGGCCGCGTGCGCTTGCCGCGAGTCGCCATCGCTTCCGCCTGCCTGCTCACGACCGCGTTCCTCGCGGCCGGATGCGGCGGCTCGGACTCCGACACCGCCTCGACCGCGGGCGTCGAGCCGCGCCCGGCACCGCCGGCCGGCGAGTTCCCCAGCGCGCAGGGCAAGACCCTGGCTGAGGTCCTCGACACCGCCAGCGGGCCGGCTCGGTTGGTCCTCGCGCCGTCATCGCAGGTCTTCCACGAGGGAGAGAACCGCTACTCGTTCGGCGTATTCGCCCTCGACGGTGGCCAAGTGGCGGATGCCGAGGTGGCGCTCTATTTCGCCAGAGTGCCGCCGAGCGCGGAGACGACGCTGCCCCGCGGTGGAGGGAAGGGGCCGATCAGCGGCGCGGGGGGTGGAGAGGAGTCAGTGCCGCCGCCGAAGGCCGCGGCGGAGGCGCTCGAGCAGCCCGCCGTCGGGCCGTTCACCGCCGCCGTCGAGACGCTCGAGACCGAGCCGGGCTTCCGCGCCCAGACCACCTCCAACGACCCCGACTCCGCGACCGCCGTCTACACCACGCAGGTCGACTTCCCGCGGATGGGCGAGTGGCGGATCGCCGCGCTGATCAAGGAGGGCGACCGGCTCACCGGGACGTTGCTGCCGAGCGCGATCGTCGGCCTCTACGACACGGTCCCGCGCGTCGGCGAGCGGCCGCCACGCATCCACACGCCGACCCCGGCGGACGTCGGCGGCGACCGCTCCCAGCTCACGACCCGCATCCCGCCCGAGACGATGAACGACGTCGACTTCTTCGACGTACTCGGGAGAAAGCCGATCGTGCTCTTGTTCGCGACCCCCCAGTTCTGCCAGAGTCGGGTCTGTGGCCCTGTCGTCGATGTGGCTGAGCAGGTGCAGGAGCGCCAGGGCAAGGACGCCGAGTTCATCCACATGGAGATCTTCAACGACAACGATCCCGCCAAGGGAGTGCGCCCGCAGGTGCGGGCGTTCAACCTCCCCAGCGAGCCCTGGCTCTTCGTGATCGACCGCAACGGGGTGATCCGCACCGAGATCGAGGGTGCGTTCGGCGTCGACGAGCTGGAGGCCGCGGTGGAGCGGGTGGCCGGGTGAACGAGAGCGCCTCGGACGCCGCCCTGCTCGACTCCTTCGCCGAGGAGGCACGGCGACGCTGCGACGTGATCACCGCCGGCCTCGAGACCGGCACCACCGACTTCGAGACACTGCGCTCGGAGGCGCATGCCCTGAAGGGGACCGCCGCCGTGGTCGGCCTTCAGCGCCTCGCCGAGCTGGCCGGCCTGATGGAGTCGGACCTCGCCGAAGCGGCCAAGTCGGGCGAGCTGCGTCCTGGCCGCTCTCGCCAGATAGCCGACGCCGCCAAGGCGCTCGCCGAGGGCGCTGCCGCCGCCGCCGAGGGCAAGGACGAGCCGCCCGACGTCGGCCGCTCCCTGGCCCAGCTGTTCAGCGCCTGAGCGACGTCCGACCGCGCTACGCTCGCCTCCAGGGCCGGTAGCTCAGCTGGTCAGAGCAGCGGACTCATAATCCGCAGGACGAAGGTTCGAATCCTTCCCGGCCCATCGGGATCGCCCCTTCACCGCCGAGGGGCCACGTCATCGGCTTCCTCAAGTAGGGCCCGCAAGCGATGTTGGACCCGTGCGGTTGGCGACGGGGTATGGTCGCCGGACCGATGGCGCGCGGAGGTTGGACGAGGTGGACGGCCTGGGCCACGGCGCCCCTCTGCGGCCTCGTGCTCGTCTCGATCTCGCTCGCGGTTGCCGGCGACACGGTCCTGATCTCGCGCCAGAGCGCCGCTGACGGCGGCGCCACCAGCGAGCGTGCCAACAGCCCCTCGATTGTCGCCGACGGCCGGCTCGTGGCCTTCGCCTCGGGGTCCACCAATCTCAGCGATCTCGACGACGAGTCGCCGGGGGGAGTCTTCAATTCGGACGCCCCTCCGCGCAGCGATGTCTTCGTCCGCGACGTAGGGAGCGAGGAGACGATCCTCGTCTCGCGAGGCCCGGCGGCGGAGGGCAACGTCGTCGCCGACAACGGTTCGATCGAGCCCGCGATCTCCGCCACCGGGCGGCGCGTCGCCTTCACCTCGGCGGCGGCCAACTTCAGCGACGACGATCGCGACACGATGACCTCGCCCGCCACCCAGGTCGTGTCTCCGGTCCTCGACATCTTCGTTCGCGATCTTCAGACCGGCGACACGATCCTGGCGTCGCGCCGCGCCGGGGCGAACGGTGCCGGCGGCGGCCAGGACTCGTTCTCACCCTCGATCTCCGCCGACGGGCGCCTCGTCGCCTTCGTCTCCGACGCCGAGAACCTCTCGGCGATCGACCGGTCCGGCACAGACGTGTTCGTCAGGGACCTCTCCCGCAGCCGGACGATCCTCGTCTCGCGCGGCGCTGGCGCCCGTGGCCGGGCGGCGAACGGCTTCTCGGGAGCGGCTGCGATCTCCGCGAACGGCCGCTTCGTGGCTTTCACGACTCGGGCGACGAACCTCAGCCGGCGCGATCGCGACCCCGACGTCGACGTCTATCTCCGCGACCTGGCCCGCGAGCGGACGATCCTCGTGTCCCGCGGCTCGGTCCACGGCGACGCGACCCAGCCGGCGGTCTCCTCCCACGGCAGGCTCGTCGCCTTCGTCTGGGAGCAGCGCGATCGGAGGCGCCGGACGGACGATTCGCCTCTCAACGTGCACGTCGTCAACGTGAGCCGTGGCCGGACGACGCTGGTCTCGGTCCGCGGCGGCGCCGGTCCGGCGAACGATGTCGATGCGGTGCTGCCGCAACTCTCCTCGCGGGGCTCATTCGTGGCCTTCGTCGCTCAGGAGCGCGATCCCTTCGGCCAGAACGATGACCTCGACGCCGACATCTTCGTGCGCGATCTCCGCAACGCCCGGACGAGCCTCGCAGCCGGAAGTCGAGCCGACACCGGCGTCGAGACGACCAATCCCTCGCTCTCGGGTCACGCTCGCTTCCTCGCCTTTGAGGAAGAGCCGAACCAGTTCTCCGGAGCCACCGAGCCGCGCCAGGTCTTTCGGGTCCAGCTCCTCGATTGACCGAGGGCTTCCGTTTCGCGATGGGGGACGGGGGTACCAGGCCTTCAGCAACCGCCGCGACATGGTGGAGGTGCGCGTCGTGATCATCGCTGGCATCGTCCTTCTCATCCTCGGGGCCCTGTTCGACGTCGGAATCCTTTGGGCTATCGGCGTGATCCTGATCGTCGTCGGCGCCGTGTTCTGGATCCTCGGGGCCCTTGGCCGCGCGGTGGGCGGCCGGCGCCACTATTACTAGCCGCCAGCCTTCTCAGCTTGCCGGGACGCCGTCGTCGGCCTGGCGACCGGGCCACGCCCTGGAGCGCTTCGCGGCCTGAGCCGGCGCCCGCATCAGCGAGACCAAAACCCGCGGCCGCTGGCCGTGTTTGGGACTGGATGCGCACCGTCCTCGCACTGGCCGCGATCGCCGCCCTCGGCGCGGTCCTGGCGACCGAGGCACTCGCCGGCGCCGGGACGCTCGATCCGCTGTTCGGCGGCGATGGCCGCGTGCTCGGCTCGCTCGGCGGCGCCG
>Ga0299913_10005171_pt1 | contig 11097 bp, 12 predicted proteins | sample RVTome_9_FD_201360 | JGI IMG/M metagenome (GOLD analysis project Ga0299913, IMG submission 201360) | Soil microbial communities from uranium-contaminated site in the Upper Colorado River Basin, Wyoming, United States - RVT155D38 (version 2) ... | reverse complement strand
GAACACCGCGGGGTGCTTCACAGCTCAGGATGCCGTCACCACCGCCAAGCTCGCGCGCGACGCTTTCGAGACGGACTGGATCAAGCTCGAGGTGATCGGGGACGATCGCACCCTGCTGCCCGACCCTGTCGGGCTGCTCGATGCCGCCGAGGTACTGATCGACGACGGCTTCGTGGTTCTCGCCTACACGAACGACGACCCGATCCTTGCGGCACGCTTGGAAGCACTGGGTTGCGCAGCAGTGATGCCGCTCGGCTCGCCGATCGGCAGTGGGATGGGGATTCGCAATCCCTACAACATCCAGCTCATCATCGAGAGGGCAAAGGTCCCGATCGTGCTGGACGCCGGGATCGGTACCGCGTCGGACGCGGCACTGGCCATGGAGTTGGGATGCGATGCCGTGCTGGTCGCCAGCGCGATCACCCGGGCCGAGAAGCCGGGAGCGATGGCCGAGGCGATCCGCAAGGCAGTCGAGGGCGGACGTCTCGCCCGCACCGCCGGCCGCATCCCCCGGCGCTTGTACGCGGAGCCCTCCACGACCTTCGAGGGCCTGCCCGAACTCGACTAGCCGCTCTTTCTGCAACCAGACCCGGAAACCGGGCTTGGTTGCGCGAAGAGCCAGGCCGGGCGGCTCAGATGGCTTCCAGAGAGGCCGTTCGGCGGCTCTCCAGCTCGAAGAACCTGAAGAGACCGAACGCGATCACGGCGTAGGTGACTCCGATGGCGAATTCGGTGCCCACCAAGCCTCCTACCTGGGACAGGGACGCTCCCGCGGCGATCTCGCGGGCAGCGATGATCCCGTGGGTCAGGGGGACCGAGCGACCGACCGTTTCCATCCAAGCGGGCAGGCTCTCGATCGGGATGTTGACCCCGCAGAAGAGCAGCATCAGGAAGTAGACGAGGTTCGAGGCAAAGAACACATCCCGCGCTCGCAACCCGATCGAACCGATCAACATGCCGAGCCCCGTGCAGGACAGAACGGTGACCACGAGGGTCAGCGCGAGCGCGCCGAGATGAGCGTCGGCCAGAGAGAAGTTCAGCAGGACCAATCCTGCTCCCAGTCCGAAGACCGAAACCACCAGGCCGTTCGCGATCGGCGGCAGCGCCCGTCCGAGGAAGAGAGCAGCTCGATTCGCCGGGGTTGCCAGGAGCGCAGACAGGGTCCCGAAGTAACGTTCGTTGGCGATCGTCATCGTCATCGCGTAGATGCACGACATCGAACACGCCTGTACGGCGTTGCCGATCACGAAGAAGGAATCGTCTCGCAGACCGCTGTACCGCCCCAGGTGAGCGAAGAACAGGATCTGGAACAGTGGGCTGCCGAGCATCGTCGGGATGTAGATGTCGGGCCGGATCCAGTTGAAGAGCGCCTTGTAGGACAGGGCCCCACCGACGAAGAAGATGCGCAGCGACGTCATGCGAGCGCCAAGGTGGCGCGCTCGCGCGCCAGCCTTTCGAAGTAGCGCAGGAAGTGCGCCCCGATGAAGAGGTAGACCACCGACAGGACCAGGCTCATCGCGATCGCGAACACGGGATCGTCCCCGCCCAGCGCCGCTCCTCTGATCGCTCGCATCCCCCAGGTGGGGGCCAGGATCCACCCGAGCGGCTCGACCCAGCCCGGCAGCAGCGAAACGGGCACGAGCAGGCCCGTGATCAACCAGATCGGGTATTCGAGCAGGTTCGAGAGCGCGTTGGCGTGGCGATAGAGCACGAAGGTCGAGGCGAGCACCAGGCCGAGCAGCCCGAGACCGAGCACCGTCACCGGTATGGACAGGGCGAACAGGAGGGGACTCTCCACCTCGAGAGGGATGTCGAAGAAGAGCCATCCCCAGATCAAGGTCGCACTTAGCGAATAGAGGCCCACGGTGGAGGTGCCCAACCCAGCGCCGGTGACGGTCAGCACGTACGGGCGCGGAGCGACCAGCAGAGGTTCGAGTGTTCCCTGGAAGCGCTCCCATTGGATCATTCCACCGGAACCGAACAGGGTGGACGACCAGATCCCCATGAGCCCGGCACCGAGGGCCGCATACAGGAGCGTCCCCGGCCGTTGCCCGGCGCGGAACATGAAGAACGCGATCGAGGCGAAGATGACAGGCTGCAGCGCTCCAACGAGGATGAAGAAGCTCGAGTGCGAGAGTTCCTTCATCGTGAAGACCCAGTCGACCCTGACGAGACGGACGGCGCGTCGGAACGTGAGGCGGTCAGCTGCCATCGTCGTCCGTTATCAGCGCTACATAAGCATCCTCGAGGGTGGGTTCGCGAGCGGAGACTCGACCCACACGGATCCCGTCCAGGTGACCGACGATCGCCTGCGTCAGCTGAAGTCCTTTGGCCGATTGCACCAGGATCACCTGAGCCTGGCCCCGTTCTTCAACCGAGACCGAGGCCACCTCGTCCAGCCCCCGTAGTTTGTCGAGCCGAGCCTCGTCGACCCCGTAGGCCTCGATCTCGACCACCGTGCGTGCTGCGATCGCCGACTTCAGATCAGACGGTGTTCCCTGGGCGATGATCTCGCCGTTCGAGATAACCGCGATCCGGTCGCAGAGTGCGTCGGCTTCGAACATGTAGTGGGTGGTTAGCAAGACGGTCTTACCTTGCTCGGTCAGCGCGGAGATGGTCGCGCGCAGCTCGCGTGCGCCGACCGGGTCGACCCCGATCGTGGGCTCGTCCAGGAACACGACCGGAGGATCGTGAAGCAGGCCCCGGGCGATATGGAGGCGCTGTCGCATGCCTCGGGAGTAGCCCTCGACCCGCTCTTTCTCGCGTCCGTTGAGACCGACCAGCTCGAGGAGGTATCCGATCCGCTGTTTCTGTTCGCGCGGTCCGACCCCGTAGAGCTCCGAGAAATACTTGAGGTTGTCGAGGGCCGAGACCCTCTCGTAGAGGCCGCGGTCGCCGCCGAACACGTAACCGATCTGGCGTCGCACGGCCCGGGCTTCCTTGACGACGTCGTGTCCCAGCACCTTCGCGGAACCGGAGGTCGGGATGAGCAACGTGATGAGCATCTTGATCGTCGTGGTCTTGCCGGCCCCGTTGGGGCCGAGGAGCCCGAACAGCTCGCCCTTGTCCACCTCGAAAGAGACGCCGCGCACCGCCTCGACGTCCGAGGTCTTCCTGCGGAAGGTTCCGGTGACGCTGCGGTAGGTGCGACGAAGATCGTGCGCTTCGATGACGGCCATGGTGCTAGGGATGCTAAGGCTGGGTAAGTACCAGGGGTAGCTATTTCTTAGATCAAGGAGGAGCCGTGCCCAGGGAAGAGTGGACCGAAAAGCAGGAACGCAAGTACGAGCACATAAAGGATTCCACGAAGGACCAGGGCAAACCGACCAAGACGGCCAAGCGCATAGCCGCCGCCACCGTCAACAAGGAGCGGGCCCGCAAGGGCCAAAGCAAGACCGCCAGCAAGTCCTCCACGAGGGACATGCCCTCCTCCAAGCGTGGCGGGCAGCGTTCGGGCACCAACCGACCCAAGGGTCGCACCAAGGAGCAGCTCTACAACGAGGCCAAGCGCAGGGGGATCGAGGGCCGCTCGAGCATGACCAAGGACCAACTGCAGAAGGCGCTCAACGCCAAGGGCGCTTGACGGTCTATCTAGGCACGTCGGGCTGGCAATACCGTCACTGGCGCGACACCTTTTATCCCAAGGGTGTCGCGCAGACGCGTTGGCTGGAGTTCTTCGCCGAGCGGTTCCAGACGGTCGAGCTCAACAACAGCTTCTATCACCTGCCTAAAAAGGAGACGTTCGCGAAGTGGCGCGAGCGCACGCCCGACGATTTCGTCCTGGCGGCCAAGATGAGCCGCTACCTGACCCATATCAAGAAGCTCAAGGAACCACAGGAGCCCGTGGCCCGCTTCATGAGGCACGCCGGTCACGTCGGCGCGAAACTCGGACCCGTGTTGATACAGCTTCCGCCAACGCTGAAGATCGATCTCCCGGCGCTCGAGGAAACCCTCGACGAGTTCCCTCCCGGCGTGCGGGTCGCCGTCGAGTTCCGCCACGAGACCTGGTGGACCGACGACGTCCGCGAGGCGCTGACGGAACGCAACGTCGCCCTCTGCATGGCGGACCGTTGGGCGCGGCCGGTGACCGCGACCTGGAAGACCGCGGACTGGACCTTCCTGCGGTTCCACGAGGGCGACGGCCGGCCGCACCCCTGCTACAAGAAGAAGTCGATGATGCCGTGGGCCGAACGACTCGCGGGGGAGTGGGGGCCGGAGGCCGACATCTACGTCTACTTCAACAACGACCCGAGGGCCTGCGCTCTCCGCGATGCGATCTTCTTCCACGGTCAGCTCGAGGAGGTCGGATTGAAGCCGACGCGAGTCCCGAAACGCAGCGAGATCACGATCGGCGGGGCCGAGGAGGTCGCGTGGGCGACGTCCTAGTAGGCACCGCGTCCTGGACGGACAAGAGTCTCCTTCAGTCCGGCTGGTATCCCAAGGGGGTCGATAGCGCCGAGGAGCGCCTGCGTTTCTACGCCGAGCAGTTCCCTTTGGTGGAGGTCGACTCCACCTATTACTTCCCCCCGAGCGAGAAGAACTCCGAGCTCTGGGTGGAGCGCACCCCGAAGGACTTCACCTTCAACATCAAGGCCTTCTCGCTACTGACGCAGCACCCGACCAAACCGCAGGCTCTGTACGAGGACCTGCGCGTGAAGACCGACAAGAAGAACCTCTACCTGGACGATCTCGATCAACACACGGTTGATGAGGTCTGGGAGCGCTTCCTTTCGGCCCTCGAGCCCTTGCACTCTGCGGGCAAGCTCGGTGCCCTGCTGTTCCAGTTCCCGCACTGGTTCCCGATCTCGAAGCGCAACAAGCAGTACATCCTCGAGTGCGCCAAGCGCGCGGCCCCCCTGAGGATCTGCGTCGAGTTCCGTCAACCGACGTGGATGACCGAGGACAACCGTCAGGAGACGCTGGAGTTCCTGGAGGGCCACGACCTCGCCTACGTCTGTGTCGACATGCCGCAAGGTTTCAAGAGCTCGGTGCCCCCGGTGCTGGCCGCGACCTCAGACCTAGCCGTGATGCGCTTCCACGGCCACAACTCCGACGAGTGGGAGAGCGGCTCCGTCCAACGCCGCTTCGCCTACCTGTACTCGTCGGAGGAGCTGAAGACCTGGAGTCCGAAGGTCAAGCGGCTGGCGAGCGAAGCCAAAGAGACACACGTCCTGATGAACAACTGCTACAGAAGCTACGCGCAGCAGAACGCTCAAGAGCTTGCAGATCTCTTGAAGGCATCTGACGCTCCGGTCGTGCCACCCGTTGGGAACTCGAAGCAATCCACGATTACTCGACTTTGAAATCGCCGAGCATCCCCTGGAAGTAGTGCTCCTTGCCGTTCGTGCCTTCTGTGACGTGGCAGATGTACCCGTACCGCCCGGGCTCGAGCTCGAATGTCACCTCGCCGACGCGCCCGGCTCGATCGGGGCGATGACCCCGACTATCTCGGTGCCGGAATCGCTTGGCTCGAAGGCGACCTCCTCGATCGTCCAGCCGGCGGGGAGGCGGCCGATTGTCATCTCGTCCTTACCTTGGCCGCGTTCGTCAGCACGCTACTGCGTTTCCGGCGTTCCGTAGCAAACGAAGCCACGGGTCCTAGAGCGGTACTCCGCCGCGCACAGTGGTAGCGATCCCAACTCGCTTCCCCCCGCGATGAACCGGACCGATCCGGTGGCATAAGCATCGGGAATCCACCCAAGGTAATAGGCCACCGAGTGGTTCGCAGGCCGGAAGATGCGCGCAGGAATCGCGCTACCGTCGTCGAGGACCAGCTCCACCTCGTCTACGTTTGAGGGGACCGCGCCGTAGACGGGCGCCACGTCGGGCCGTTGAGGTTCGACGCGCTGACCGACTTCGCCGAACCAGCCAGCGCCCGGGCGCGTCAGGCATGCGCGACCGCCCGCGCTCTTTGATCCCAGGGAGAAGGCAAAACACCGTTCTGAGCCGTACCGCCGGGCGCTCAGATGCCAGTTCAGTCCTCCCTCAGACCCATCGGTCACGAACTCATCGGAATCGGGTTCTTCGCTACAGATGAGGCAATCCCGGCCTATGTCCGGGTGTAGCAGCTCCTCAGCGACGACCTCACCGGACGCATCGAAGCCGACAACCCTTTGGTTCGCGCCGAAGCAGTTCACGGTCTGGACGTCCCACTGCAGGCAGCCAACGTCGGTCCCGAAGGGAGCGAACAGGACGAAGACGCGAAAGTCATCGCCCACCTCAGGTGGGACCGTGATCGTTTCCGTGGATCGGGTCTGGTCGTCTTCGGAGAACGCGACGCGAACGATGTCCGGAGTGACGGTGCCGGAGATGACCAGGACACCCGGCATGCCCTCTTTGAACGCCCACAGTTTTGTTCCAATCGTTCCCTCAAGCGCGCTGTCGGGTCGTATCCCGGAGTGGTTCACGAATGTGGCATTCCCCAACGAACCCGACAGGCCCAGTGAGTGGTAACCCTCGGAATGATCTACACCGATGACGGGCTCCGTGAAGATTCCCAGTCGCCATGGCGTGCCTTCGTAATGGCCGGTGGCCACCTCCGTCTCAGGAAGCTGCTCGCCCCGCAGACATTCGGGCGCCGGAAGGCTCTCGGGATCGTCTGGTGGCGTGCTGCACGGTGGGGTCTCACCATCATCCCTGTCCCACACCACACCGAGATTGTCGGTGAGGTTGTCGGCCTCGAGGTCGTGGACGAAGGTGAAGTTGCGGAGCTGCTTCTCAAGCGGAGGGCCACTCAGGGCCTCGGGCTCGCTCTCGTCGTCGCAGGTGAGTAGGGGCGAGGGGATGACCAACTGCCTGGCGCCGTCGAGCCGCCCAGTCCCCGTCATCGTCGACGGGGCCCCCGAGCACACGCCGGCGGAATCGTCGCGCACCACGATCTCGATGGCACCCTTGCCCGACGCTCGCACCACCATGGTCTGGGTGCTCCCGTCGTTGTCCGTACTGACCCAGGTGTCCACGAAGGCGCTTTCCTTCGAGTCGGGGTCCGCCGGGGGTAGAGCTTCATCGCTCGACAGGGAGCGGGCCCCTGCGAATCCGCCGACCACCAGAGCGAAGGCCGTCGCCGCGACAAGTCCTCCCATGACCATCCGTTGCCTTCCGACCCGGTTGCGCAATTCGGGCGACAAGGTCGGCGGCACGGTCATCTCGGTCTCTTTCATCTCGAACATCCGTCTCAGGTCTTGTTCCATCAGCCCACCTCTGCCGCTGAAGCGTTCTTGCGCAGCGTGCCCACCGCGCGCTGCACTAGAGACGCAATTGCCGTTTGGGAACAACCCATTGCCTCCGCCGCCTGGTGATCGGTGAGGTCTTCGTAATAACGGAGCACGATCGCGGTCCTTTGTCGTTGGGGCAACAACTGCAGCTGTTGCCACAGCTCGTCGGCCGTTTCGTAGTCGCGCTGTGGAGCCATGGCCTCGAGACTCGGTTGCTTGTCGAGATAGCGCCGTTCAACCCTGCGCCGCCGATGCGTCTTGTGGGCGAGGTTCACGATGGTCCGATTGAGATAGGCCGCGAACGATTGGGCCTCGCGCAGATTGCCCCAACGCGCGAACACCTTCAGGAACGCTTCCTGGACGAGGTCTTGCGCGAGGTCCCTGTCGCCGACGAGGAAGTAAGCGAGGCGGCCAGCCCTCTGGGCGTGGATCGCGTACAGCTCCTCCATCCTCGATGTTCGAGCCTGCGGCTCACTCATCGCCTGAGCATGCAATGCGGATCCTCCTGCCGATAGGTCCTTTCACCTTTCCAGACCCTTTGGCAGGCGGTCTCCCATCGCGGGAGAGCCGATTTCTTGGGAAAGGGAGCGGCGCTAGTACTGATAAATATCGCTCGACGCTCAGCAGCGACCTGCGAAAACGGCATCCAGCACAGCGCTAAATCGAAACTAGACAACTGCTACCGAGATTACGCACACCAAACGCGAAGGAGGGTCAGCGGGCTCGACCGGAAACGAGAAGCCGACGCAGAAGGCCCTCCTCTACGCCACGAAGCAATTCGGCGCGGGATGCCTGTCTCTCTTCCCACCGAGCCTCTCCCAGGACCTTCTTGACGTCGGCTTCATGGCGTGAGTATTGCGTGTGCCACGACCGCGCAGTGATCAGGAAATCGGATGTCAGGTCGGTGAGTTCGACCTCTGCAAAGTGAGCTCTTTTCATCAATTCGTCATCAGGTGCATGAGCGGCTACCGCAGGAGGTCCTTTTCGGACAGCTTCCTGGTAACTGATGCGGTCGAGTCCTGGAGCAACGACGATGGTGGTGTATGCGATGCGGCCCCCTGCTGTGAGGAGACTGCGGCAGGCTCTCAGCACGGAGAGCTTCGGCTGCAGTCAACACAAGACATCGGTGTGGCACAAAGCGTCGAAGGATCCCTCACTGAAGGGGAGACGTTTCGCGGAACAGACGATCGCTCCGAGAGCCCGGATCCTTTCTTTGTGGGCTCGGATCGCGGCCGTGCACAGTCCTTCGATCGGCAGGTCGGTGATGACTACTTCACACCCGGTCTTCTTGGCCAGGTAAAGCCCCGGCCAGCCTTGTCCCGTTCCAACGTCGAGCAGCCTCTTTGTAGCGTCCAATCTCAGACGTCCGGCGAGTTCATCGGCCTGGGCGAGCGTCGTGTAACCGTTTGCGCCCCAATCCCCACCGATGACCGCTCGTTCGATCTTCGTGATGACGTCGTGGTGGCCGACTGCATAGCGCTCGGCGAACTCGATCCTGGTCTCACTCTCGTACTTGCTCGATCCTTTTCCCATGGGAGCAGGATGACACCCGAACGCCTAGCTGCCTAGGAGGTCGAGGACTACCAGTGAGGAGTAGAGCTGCCTAGAACCGCGTGCGCGAAGCCGCCGCTGTGGCTCTGTTGCACCGGCGATGGACGGCAGGTAGCCGCCAGGACTTCGTCGGCCCTTGGTAGAAGGGGCCATCCGCCTCTCGCGTCGTAGTGCGGGCCACCGGGATCAGGCCCGTTGCAACGCGATGGCCTGACGAGCTACTGAGCTGGTCCCGAGCACGGAAACCGATAGACGCGAGCGGTGAACGGGTTCAGAGTTGGCTCGTGAAATCGTCCGTTCTTGGATCAGCGATCGTCGCAGTGGGCATGGCTCTCATTCTTGTCGCTTGCACCCAGTCGAGCGATCCGCCCACAAGGCAAGCTCGACCCGGCGATGCCGGCGTCGACCAGATCGAGGAAGCGAGTTTGGAGCGCGCTCTCGATGAAAGTCGCGAGGCAAGCGGAAGCCCGGGGGCGCAGGCGGCAATCATCTGGCCGGATGGCAGCACATGGACTGGGTCCAGCGGCCTGGCCGCGATCGATGCCCGGACCCCCGTCACCGACGGCACGCTCTTCGCAATGGGAAGCACGACGAAGGCCTACACGGCCACGCTCATGCTGGACCTTGCTGAGGATGGCGACCTTTCCCTGAATGATCCGTTGGCCAAGTGGGTTCCCGAGTTTGCAGGCGCCGATCGCATAACGCTGCGTCACTTGTTGCTAAACACCAGTGGTTTGGCGCAGATAGCGGGGTCCGATATTCCGGGAGAGCTCGACGCCGACCCGGATCATCACCTGACCCGGGATGAATTGATCCTCGAACCGGTTTGCTTGCCGGGAGAGTGTTACCACTACCAGAGTCCCAACTACGGGCTGTTGGGCGAAGTGGTCGAGCGAGCGACCGGAAACACCTTCGCCCAGGAGCTCAGGCAGCGGGTGCTGGACTCCCTTGGGCTCAGAGCGTCTTTCTTTCCGAGTCAGGAAGGATCATCGGGGCCGGTAGCCGTCGGATACGGATTCGGCCCGCCCACTCCTGCGAATGAGGTGGCGATGCTGCGCGAGGAAGGAGCCGACGACGATGGGTATCCCGGAGCCGGAGGAGGATTACTCGCCACCAGCGCCGATGTTGCCCGCTTCATGCATGGGCTGTTCTCAGACGGGATCTTGAACGAAGAATCGCTGGCCGAGATGGTCGATTTCGCTGCAATCGAACACCTTGCGGGCGTGGACGAATGCAATGCCGTCGGACTCGGAGTTGTGCGCGGCAGCGTGGGTCAGGAGGAGACCTGGGGATTCGGAGGCTTCACGGGGAATTTCCACTCGTCGGCCACGTTCTTCCCACGCTACGGATTGACGATGGCAGTGGCGGTCAATGACGACGGCGACACTGCCGCAATCACTCAGTCTCTGGCCGAGGTGGCACTCCCCGCAACAGAGGTAGAACGACCGGAGTTCGTCGGCGGCTCGTGCAACTATGACATCTACGCGGTGCGGCCGGATGGTGCTGGACTGAAACGCCTAACGACTCACCCGGCGATCGATGGCGGCATGGTCACCTGGGCACCGAACGGAGAAGCGATTGCGTTCGGCACCGATAGGAAAGGAAACGGGGACGTCTTCGTGATGGCAGCGGATGGTGGACATCAGCGCGCACTGACCAGGAGTTCCGCTGGCGATGGAGGAGCCGCGTGGTCACCTGACGGTGGCCGGATCGCGTTCTGGAGCGACCGCGTTGGTGACAACGACATCTACTTGATGGCACGCGATGGAGGTCGCGTCGAGGCTCTGACGTCATCCCCGCAGGACGATATCTTGCCGGCGTGGTCGCCCGACGGGCGAAAGATCGCCTTCGTCAGTGGCCCTCCTGGTGAGGATCACGAGCTGTGGGTGATGAACGCCGACGGATCGAGACGGCAGAGGCTTACACGCACGAAGACCGACGAATGGTGGCCTACGTGGTCGCCCGACGGGACGAAGATCGCCTACGCCTTCGATCATCGCCTCATCGGTGGAGGGGGCATCAAGATCCACGATCTCGAGCACGACGAGGTGACGATGCTCGACGTCGCTGTGGAAGGTCCGGGCTCGCCGGCGTGGAGCGCGGATGGACGGATAGCGCTTGTCGATTTCGGCGGCGATATATGGACCGTGATGCCAGATGGATCACACCTCGTGCAAGTTACGGATACCGCGGCAAAGGAGTTTGGTCCGGCATGGTCACCCGACGGACGATGGCTCGCTTTTCCAAGCCAACGGTGGCAGAGGGATCGCTGAGTTGGCATGGCCCGACGGCCGCGACAGACGCCGAGCGATCGTCAATCAGAACGCGCTGC
>Ga0299913_10005170_pt1 | contig 11097 bp, 10 predicted proteins | sample RVTome_9_FD_201360 | JGI IMG/M metagenome (GOLD analysis project Ga0299913, IMG submission 201360) | Soil microbial communities from uranium-contaminated site in the Upper Colorado River Basin, Wyoming, United States - RVT155D38 (version 2) ... | reverse complement strand
CTGTCTGTCGACCTGGGCACCCCCCGGACCAGCCATGGCGGCCGAGGTTAGTTGGAACTCCGAGTTTCTGTCTATCGAGAGTAGAAGTTCCGACTTCCCGACATCCGATCGACGGGTGCCCGACCGGTGGCCGTCCGACTGCCGGTCGTCCGACCGCTGGACATCGGACATAGGATGCGGCCGTGTCCAATCCTCGACCGCTGGGCTTCGACGCCATCGCCGAGGCCCGACGCCAGTGGGAGACCCGCGGGTGGGACGCGCCGGCGGCGATGACCGCCACCACGTCGATCATGCGGGTCCACCAGCTCGTCCTGGCCGTCGTCGACGAGGCCCTCCGCCCGTTCGACCTGACCTTCGCCCGCTACGAGGCGCTGGTCCTGCTGGCCTTCAGCCGCCAGGGTGCCCTGCCGCTGGGCAAGATGGGCAGCCGGTTGATGCTGCACCCCACCAGCGTCACCAACATCATCGACCGCCTCGAGCGCCAGGGGCTGGTCGAGCGCGCCGCCCACCCGACCGACCGGCGCACGACGCTGGCCGCCATCACCGAGGACGGCCGGCGGATCGTGTCCAAAGCGACCGAGGCCGTCAGCGCCACCGGGTTCGGCGTGGCTGCGCTCGACGACGACGAGCTCGACCAGGTCACCGCCCTGCTGCGCAAGGTCCGCGTCGACGCCGGCGACTTCCCCGCCTGACGGGCCCCGGGCCGGGCTGCGGCGGCGGCCGGAGGGTGCGCCCGCCGGCTGGCCGCACGTCAGGCCGACTCGGCTGCGGGCAGCGCGTGCACCTCGCCGGTCTGGATGCGCCACAGCGCCGCGTAGAGGTCCCGGGCCGCGACCAGCTCGTCGTGGGTGCCCGACTCGACGACCCGGCCCTCCTCCAGCACGTGGATGCGATCGGCGTGGCGCACGGTCGACAGCCGGTGGGCGATCACGACGACCGTCCGTCCCCGCCCGACCAGCTCGAGCGACCGCTGGATCGCCGCCTCGGTCTCGTTGTCGACCGCCGACGTGGCCTCGTCGAGCACGAGCACCGGCGGGTCCTTGAGGATGGCGCGGGCGATGGACAGACGCTGGCGCTGCCCGCCCGACAGCTTCTGCCCCCGCTCGCCCACCACGGTGTCGTAGCCCTGCGGGAGCTGGCTGATGAACTCGTGGGCCTCGGCCAGGCGGGCGGCCCGCTCGAGGTCGGCGTCGCTCGCGTCGGGCCGGCCGTAGGCCAGGTTCTCGCGCACGGTGCCCTGGAACAGGAACACGTCCTGGCCGACGTAGCCGATGACCCGCCGCAGGTCGACGAGGGGGACGTGGTCGACGTCGACGCCGTCGAGGGTGATGCGCCCGCCGCCCGCGTCGTACAGCCGGAGGAGCAGCTTCACCACCGTGGACTTGCCGGCGCCCGTGGCGCCCACGATGGCGTGGGTCTCGCCCGCCGGCACCGCCAGGTCGAAGCCGTCGAGCACGGGCGCCGGGGCGACGACCACGTCGCCGCCGGGGTCGCCGGGCCCGTATGCGAACGTGACGCCCTCGAAGCGCACCTCGCCGCGCAGCGGGTCGGGCAGGGGGTGGGGGCCGTCGACGATCGTGGGGTCGACCGCCAGCAGGTCGAGGATGCGCCGGGTCGAGGCCATCGCCCGCTGGTAGAGGTCGAAGACCTCGCCGAGGCGGGTCAGCGGCCAGAGCAGTCGCTGGGTCATGTAGACCAGCACCGAGAACACGCCGACCTCGAGCGTGCCGTCGAGCGCGGCGCGCCCGCCGATGATCAGCGTGAGCGTGAAGGCCGCCAGGATCGCCATGCGGATCAGCGGGATGAACGCCGACGACAGCCGGATCGCCCGCCGGTTGGCCTCGCGGTAGGCGCCGCTCGCGCCCGCCACCCGGGCGACCTCGCGATCTTCGGCCGTGAACGAGCGGATGGTCGCGATGCCCGACACGTTGTTGGCCAGCAGCGCACCCAGGTCGCCGGCCGACCGGCGCACGTCGGTGTAGCGCGGCTCGAGCCGCCGCTGGTACCGCACCGACGCCCACACGATCAACGGGATGGGCACGAAGGCCACGACCCCCAGCACCGGCGCGGCGACGAAGAACACGACGCCGACGAACACGATGTTGACCGCGGTGCGGACGATCTCGTTCGCGCCGATGTCGAGGAAGCGCTCGAGCTGGTTCACGTCGTCGTTGAGGATCGAGAGCAGGCCGCCGGTCGACTGGTCCTCGAACCAGGCCAGCTCGAGGCGCTGCACGTGGCGGTAGGCATCCATGCGGGCCTCGTGCTCGATGGTCTGGGCCAGGTTGCGCCACAGCAGCTGGGCGACGTAGTCGGAGATCGACTCGACCACCCAGATGCCCCCGTTGATAACGGCGAGCACCAGGAGCTGGTCGAAGCGGTCCTCGACGCCGAACACCGTCGCCACCAGCGAGTCGTCGGCGCGCACGACCACGTCGACCGCGGCGCCGATGAGCAGCTCGGGCATGACGTCGGCGAGCTTGTTGAGCACGCTGAACGCCATGGCGCCGACCACCGTGCGCCGGTGGCCCCGGGCGTAGCGCCAGAGGCGGACGAGCGGCGGGGCGGGGGCGGCGGGCGACCGGAGGCTCATGCCGGCCGAGGCTAGGGAGAACGCGGCGCCGCCACGCAGGTGATTGCCACACGGGCCGCAGGTTCCACGCCCGCATGGCCCCCACCCGCCCCGGCCGATCCGTCCCACCGCCCGCTACCGTCTGGGGCCATGCCGACGGCGCTCCACCGGCTCGGGCCCGGCGCGACGGCCGCCGAGGTGGCCGGCTCCCTCGACGAGCACGGGTACGCGCTCGTCGAGGGCGTGCTCTCGCCCGGCGATGTCGCGGGCCGCCTCGCCGCCCTCGCCGACCTGTTCGACGCCACGCCCACGGGGCGCAACTTCTTCGAGGGCTTCCGCACCCGGCGCGTCTACGCGCTGTTCGCCAAGACCCGGGCGTTCGACGACCTGGCGGTGCACCCTCTGCTGCTCGGCGCGCTCGACCACGTGCTGGGTAGGCACTACCAGTTCTCGGCCCCGGTGGCCCTGCAGATCGGCCCGGGCGAAGTGGCGCAGGTGCTGCACCGCGACGAGGACGTCTACCCGCTGCCCCGGCCCCACGACCCCGTGGTGGTCAACAGCATGTGGGCTCTGTGCGACTTCACCGCCGACAACGGCGCCACTCGCCTGGTGCCCGGCAGCCACCGCTGGCCCGACGACCGCCGCGCCGACGAGCGCGAGGCCGTGCCGGCGACGATGCCGGCGGGCTCGCTGCTCGTCTACCTCGGCGGGCTCTGGCACGGCGGCGGGGCCAACGCCACCGACCGGCCCCGCCCCGGCCTGCTGCTCGAGTACGTCGTGTCGTGGCTGCGCCCGCAGGAGACCCAGCTCGTCGCCGTCCCGCCCGACGTGGCGCGCGCCCTGCCCCAGCGCCTGCAGGAGCTGCTGGGCTACAACGTCTTCCCCCCCTTTCTCGGCTACGTCGACGGCCGCCACCCCCGGCGGGTGCTCGACCCGGCCAGCGCCCGGGCCGACGACCCGCTCCGGCGGATATCCGCCCCGTGAGGAGCGGCGCCGCGTGCAGCATGGGGGCGTGACCGCGCACGACGACCTCCGATCGCTGGCCGACGAGTACTGGGAGGCCCGGCTCGAGGCCAGCCCCCTGTTCGCGACCTTCCTCGGCGACCACCGCTACGACGACCGCGTCGACGACCTCTCGGCCCAGAACGAGCAGCGGCTGCGGGCCACGTGGACCGGGCTGCGCGACCGGGCCGCCGCCCTGGACGGCGAGCTCGACGAGACCGACCGCAGCACCCGCGACCTGCTCGTCCACGAGCTCGACGACGCGGTGCGCACCACCGACCTGCGCCTGACCGAGATGACCTGGGACCAGATGCAGGGCGTCCACGCCGACCTGCTCATCACCGCGGCCCAGCTCAGCGCCCCCGAACCCGGGCACGCCGCCATGGCGCTCGAGCGCACCCGCCGCTACGGCACGATGCTGGTCCAGGCCGCCGACCGCTTCCGCGAGGGCCTCGCCGCGGGCCGCACGCCGGCCCGCATCAACGTCGAGCGGTCGATCAACCAGGTCGAGGGCTACCTGGCCTCGCCGCTGGGCGGCGACCCGTTCGTCAACCTGGCCGGCCCCGAGGGTTGGGACGGCACCGAGGCCTGGCGCGACGAGCTGACCGCGGCGGTGCGCGACGGCGTCCGCCCGGCGTTCGCCCGCTACCTCGACGTGCTGCGCGACGAGCTGCTGCCCGCCGCCCGCCCCGACGACCGCCCCGGGCTCGTCCACCTCGACGACGGCGCCGAGGTCTACCAGGCGCTGGTCGAGCTGCACACCGGGCTCCCGCTCACCCCCGACGAGCTGCACGCCATCGGCATGGAGGAGGTGACCGGCTCGCTGCCGGCCGAGCTCGCCGAGGTGGGCGAGCGCCAGTTCGGCACCGCCGACCTGCCCACCGTGTTCGACCACCTGCTGAACGACGCCGACCTGCGCTACCACGACGGTGCCGAGATCATGTCCCACGCCACCGCCTGCCTCGACGCGGCCCGGGCGGCGATGGGCGACTGGTTCGGCATCCTGCCCGAGGCGCCGTGCGTACTCACGCCGGTGCCCGACTACCTGGCGGCCGACGCGCCCGCCGCCTACTACACGCCGCCCGCCCCCGACGGCAGCCGGCCCGGCGAGTACCACGTCAACCTGCACGATCCCACCGGACGGGGCCGGGCCGAGACCGCGTCGATCGCGTTCCACGAGGCGATCCCCGGGCACCACCTGCAGCTCGCCATCGCCTCCGAGCGCACCGACCTGCCGGCGTTCCGGCGGCTGTCGTGGGGGCACACGGCCTTCGTCGAGGGCTGGGCGCTCTACACCGAGCGGCTCGCCGACGAGATGGGCCTGTACACGAACGACGTCGACCGGCTGGGCATGCTGGCCAGCGACGCCTGGCGGGCCTGCCGTCTGGTGGTCGACACGGGCCTGCACGCGCTCGGGTGGACCCGCCAGCAGGCGATCGACTTCATGGTCGCCCACGCGCCGGTGAACCGCGACGAGATCGTCGTCGAGGTCGACCGCTACATCGGCATGCCCGGCCAGGCCCTCGCCTACAAGGTGGGCCAGCGTGCGGTCCTGGAGCTGCGGGCCGACGCCCGCGCCGCGCTGGGGCCCGCCTTCGACATCGCCGGGTTCCACGACGCCGTGCTGGGCGGCGCCACCGTCAGCCTGCGGGTGCTGCGGTCGCGGGTGGGGGCGTGGGTGGCGGGCGCCGCCTGACGCCGGGCTCCTCCCGCCCTCGCCGCGACCACACCGCCGGCGGCCGGTGCCGGTCAGCCGTGGCCCACGACCGTCTCGGCACGCTCCTCGATGACGAAGTAGTGCGCTGGGTGATCCGTGCACAACGCGTGGCACGGGTTTCCGGCGGCGGCCGTCGCGTCACAGATCGCGGTCGGGTCCCCGCCCGGCGTGCCTTCGGGCAGTAGGGTCCGACGCACCCCGTTCGTCCGCGTGCTGCAGGAGGTCTCCCCATGCCGACCCCCGCGGCCCGGGGCTGGTCCACCCGGGTGCTGATCCTCGCTGTCGTCATCGCCGGCGCGCTCGCCGTACTGGGGGCGGTCGCCTTCTGGCCCCGCGGCGACGCCCCCGAGCTGGGCGTGCGGCCCAACACCTACGTCGACGCCACCGTCACGGCCGTCGACGCCGGCTCGTGCTTCGAGCCCGAGATCGACGCGCCGGGCGACTGCCAGATCGTGACCGCAGACCTCAGCTCGGGCGCCGACGCGGGCGACTCCGTGGAGTTCGAGGTGCGGGCGACCCAGTTCGACGTGCCCGAGATGGCGCCGGGCGACCGGGTGGTGCTGCTCGACGTCACCACCGCCCCTCCGCAGTACCGGTACTCGTTCCACGACTTCCAGCGCAGTACCCCATTGCTGTGGCTGGTCGGCGCGTTCGTGCTGGTCGTCGTCGCGTTCGGCCGGTGGCAGGGCGTGCGCGCTCTCGCCGGCCTGGCGGCCAGCGGCGCCGTGCTCGTCGCCTTCCTCGTGCCCGCGCTGCTGCGGGACGAGCCGGCGGTGCCCGTGGCCCTGGCCGCCACGGTGATCATCGCGTTCCTCGCGCTGTACCTCGCCCACGGGGTCAACATCGGCACCACCGTCGCCCTCGCCGGCACGCTCGTCAGCCTGGCCGTCGTCAGCGGGCTCGCGCTCGTCGTCGTGGGCGCCACCCGCCTCACCGGGCTGGTCGGCAGCGAGGCGCAGACGCTGAGGGTGACAGCCGAGGCCCTCGACCTGCGGGGGCTGCTCGTCGCCGGCATCGTGGTGGGCGCCCTCGGCGTGATCGACGACGTGACCGTCAGCCAGGTGTCCATCGTGGCGGCGCTGCGCCGCGCCAACCCGGGCCTGCCCCGGCCCCTGCTGTACCGCGAGGCCGCCCGCGTCGGGCGCGACCACGTGGCGGCGACGGTGAACACGCTCATGCTCGCCTACGCAGGCGCGGCGCTGCCGCTGCTGCTGTTCTTCGCGCAAGGTGACCAACCGGCGGGGCGCCTGCTCACCAGCGAGATCATCTCGGTCGAGGTCGTCCGCATGCTGGTGGGGTCGATCGGGCTGGTCGCCTCGGTACCGATCACCACCGCCCTGGCCGTGGCGGTGTTCGGGACGGGCGAGCGCGTCCACCGCCGCGAGCCCGGGTGGGGCTCGGGCATCGAGGGGCCCGATCGGGGCGACGATGACGCCGACCACGTCACCCCGCCCGACGACGACGCACCCGCCCACGCGGCGCGGTCCCGGCGGCGTCGGAAGGCGCGCGGCCGGGCCCTGGCGGAATGGGACACGCTCTCCCCGGCGGAGGACGCCCGCTGAGCCGGCGCGGGCTACGGGGCCCGGCGGCGACGACGCCGACCGCCGCCCGCGACGACCGGTCGCCGGACGGGGTCGCGGCGGGAGTCGCCGTCGGCTGCTCGGCGCCCAGGGCGGCGAGGTAGCAGCGCGCGCGGCGTCGGCACCCACCCCGGCCGCCAGTACAGCCGGTCGAGGTGCACCACCTCGATGCCCAGGCACGCGCCCAGCGCTTGCGCCAGCGTCGACTTGCCGGCACCGCCGCACCCGATGATCGCGACGCGCCGCACGCCGCCATCGTTGCGCGGTGAGCGGGGCGTGCACATCGTTGGATTCGCCGGCGCCGGCCACCACTAGATTCCGCCCCGTGCCGTCCCGACACCCCCTCCTCGAGGCGCTCGATCCGGTGGCCGAGACGCTGGGGGCGACGCTGGTGCCGGCGTCGCAGGTCACGGCGGGCGACGTGCCGCTGCGCTGGGAGGGTGAGCTGGTCGGCGGCCTGCGGCTGCCCGGCGTGCACGGCGCGCTCGACCGCATGATCGCCGCCGTCGAGGCCGAGCTGGGCTTACCGCTCGCCCAGCTGTCGCGCGAGGACAAGCAGCGGGCCGTGCGGATGCTCGACGAGCGGGGCGCCTTCCAGCTGCGCAAGTCGGTCGAGGAGGTGGCCGACGCCATGTCGGTCAGCCGGTTCACGGTCTACAACTACCTGAACGCCGCAGCGAGGTGAGCGCCATGCCCCTGGTCGTCGAGTTCACGATCGAGCCCTTCGTCGAGGGCCAGCCGGGGCCGCACGTGCGCGCCGCGGTCGATGCGGCCGAGCGCTCGGGGCTGACGGTCGACTTCGGCCCGTTCGGCACATCGGTGTCGGGCGAGGACGGGGCGGTGCTCGACTCGGTCGACGGCATCCTGCGGGCGGCGGTGGCCGCCGGCGCCACCCGGGTGTCGCTGCAGCTCGCCCGCCCCGGCTGACCGCCGCCGCATCCCGCCCGGTCCCCACCCCGATTCCTGCCGCGGTTCCCGGGGCCAGGGCACCGGATCCCGCGGCAAGAACGGTGGGGGGGACCCCCCCGGCCCCGATGCCGAGCGGCCGGGGTTGGCAGGATGTCGCTCATGGATCGCTCCGCACCACCCGCCGCCGACCTGCTCGTCACCGGCGCCGACCTGGTCGTCACCATGGACGACGACCGGCGCGAGCTGCCCGGCGGCTGGGTGGCCTGCGCCGGCGGCTTCGTCACCGCGGTGGGCTCGGCCGCCGACACCCCGCCGGGCGCGGCCCGGGTGCTGCGGGCCGACGGGTGCCTGGTCACGCCCGGGCTGATCAACACCCACCACCACATCTTCCAGAACCTCACGCGCGCCTACCGGCCGGCCACGGCCAGCACGCTGTTCGACTGGCTGACCACGCTCTACCCCCGCTGGGCGCTGCTCGACGAGGAGGCGTCGTACGTGTCGGCCTGGGTCGGCCTCGCCGAGCTGGCGGTCGGGGGCTGCACCACGTCGACCGACCACCTCTACGTTCACCCGGCCGGTGGCGGCGACCTGCTCGGCGCCGAGATCGAGGCCGCCCGAGGCCTCGGCATGCGCTTCCATCCCACCCGCGGGTCGATGTCGCTGTCGCGCAAGGACGGGGGCCTGCCGCCCGACTCGGTCGTGCAGGACGACGACACGATCCTGTCCGCCAGCGAGGAGGCCGTGGCCCGCCACCACGACCCGTCGCCCGGCGCCATGGTGCGCATCGCGCTGGCGCCGTGCTCGCCGTTCTCGGTGACGCCCGAGCTGATGAGCCGCACCGCCGAGCTGGCCGAGCGGCTCGACGTGCGGCTGCACACCCACCTGGCCGAGGACCCCGACGAGGACCGCTTCTGCCTCGAGACGTTCGGCCGCCGGCCGATCGAGCACTTCGAGGACTGCGGCTGGGGATCGGACCGCTCGTGGGTGGCGCACGCCATCTACCCCAGCGAGGACGAGATCGCCCGCATGGGCGGCTGGGGCACGGGCGTCGCCCACTGCCCCAGCTCGAACATGATGATCGGCGGCGGTGGCATCGCCCCCGTCGCCGGCTACCGGGCGGCCGGCGTGCCCGTGGGCCTCGGCTGCGACGGCTCGGCCTCGACCGACTGCGCGTCGCTCTGGCTCGAGGCGCGGGGCGCGCTGCTGCTCGGCCGGCAGCGGGGCGGGCCGACGTCGTTCACCGCCCGCGACGCGCTGGAGCTGGCCACCCGCGGCTCGGCCGCCTGCCTGGGTCGGCTCGGCGAGCTCGGCGTGGTGGCCCCGGGTGCGGCCGCCGACCTGGTGGCCTGGAAGCTCGACGGCCTGGCCTTCGCCGGCGCGCTGACCGATCCCGTCGAGGCGCTGCTGCGGTGCGGGCCCACGCGGGCCCACCACACGGTCGTCGCCGGCATGCCGCTGGTCGAGGGCGGCGAGCTGCGGGCGGCGGGGCTCGACGAGACGCTGGCCCGCCACCGTGTTGCGGCGGCCCGGCTCCAGGGGATCGACGTCTAGGGCCGGCAGCGGGATCCCGATTGGACGGGCGTGCCACGGGCACCATCACGTGATCGACACGTGAGCCTTGCGGTGGACCGGTCCGCTCCGTAACGTCCCGTCCCTGCACCGGCCCGGGCGTGCATCTGGCGCGGACAACCAGTCAAGGGCGGAAACGTGGTCGAAACGTCGGCGGGCGGTGCTCTGGGGCCTGCAGTGGCACGTCTGAATCCATACAGCGTCCGGACGCTCAGCCATCCGGACGAGGTGCGCGCGATCGCGGAGGCCTGGCACCGCCTGCTGCTGGCGTCGCCCACCGCGACGGCCTTCGCCAGCCCGGCATGGGTGCTCACCTGGTACCGGAACTTCCAGCCCCGCGGCGGCATCCACGTGGTGACCGTGTGGAAGGGCGACGACCTGGTGGGCGTGGCCCCGTTCGCCCGCACCCGCGCCGGCGGGGCGCGCGCCGGGTTCACGCTGCTCGTGTCGGCCGGCACCGAGCACGGCGACTACGGCGACCCCGTCCTCGGGCCCGATCCCCTGCCGGTGGCCCAGCTCGTGGCCGACCACCTCGTGCACCTCGTGCGCCATGAGAACACCGCGGTCAACCTGCGACGCCTGTGCGACGACAGCCCGCTCCTCGCGATGCTCGAGGCACGCGACGACGTGGCGTGCGCGCCGATGGGCCTCGAGGCCGGCAACGCCGTGGTGCGCTTCGCCGACATGGACGACCCGCGGGCGGCGCTCGACCGGATCGCCCGCAAGCGCGACCTCCCCCGCCTCCGGCGGCGGCTCACCGAAACCCACGGTGAGGTCGAGTTCGTGGCCGAGGCCCCCGACACGATGCTGGCCCTCGACCACATGCGCGACTTCCTGTCCCGCCGGTGGACGCCGGGCGAGGGCCCCCGGTTGTTCACCGCACCCGGGCGCGAGGCCTTCACCCGCGACGTCACCGCCGCGCTCGTCGAGGCCGGGCTGGCCCGGGTGGCGATGCTCACCGCCGGCGGCCGGCCGGTGGCCGTCACCATCGACCACGTCGTCGGCGGCCGCCTGCTCGGCGATGCCACCAGCTACGACCCCGACCTGCGCCGCTTCTCGGTCGGGCTGCTGCACCTGCACGAGGTGCTGGGCGCCGCCCTGGCCGACGGCCTCGACGAGGTCGACCTGCGGGCCGGCGATTTCCCCTACAAGGACCAGTGGGCCACCTCCACCCGGCGCACCCGCTCGATCGCGCTCCTCCGCGCCGGGGTGCTGGGCCGGGCCCAACACGCCGCCCGTCGGGTGGCGATGAGCGCCCGGGCCCGCCGCATCGCCCGCGGCGAGCTGGCCGCCCCCGACCCCCAGGCGCGGCCGGCGCCGACGCGTCACGCCGCCGGCGCCCCGGATGCCGGTCGCGCCCCCGGGCCGGCGCCGGCACCGGGGGCCACCCAGGCGCCGTGTCGCTCAACGCACCCCACCAGCGCGCCCTCCACATGGGGGCCCCGGGCACCGGACTGAACAGCTTCGGGTGGCCGGCGACGTTCATGGGCTGCAACCTCGCCGTGCAGCGGGTGGTGCACACGACCGTCGCCGCCTCGCACCTGCCCGAGGTGGTGCGGTCCGACCGGCGCACCACGTGGATCATCCAAGCCGCGTTCATGATCGGCATGGCCCGGGGATCCCTGCCCGACCACATCGTGTACCTGTCCGAGTGATCATCCGCCGGCCGGCGCCAGGTCGGGGGCGCCGCGCTCGACGTAGCGGCCCCATCCCGGCTCGCCGCAGAAGCGGCCGTCGCGGGCCACGAC
>Ga0299913_10005169_pt1 | contig 11097 bp, 10 predicted proteins | sample RVTome_9_FD_201360 | JGI IMG/M metagenome (GOLD analysis project Ga0299913, IMG submission 201360) | Soil microbial communities from uranium-contaminated site in the Upper Colorado River Basin, Wyoming, United States - RVT155D38 (version 2) ... | reverse complement strand
TAGGAGTCTGGGCCGTGTCTCAGTCCCAGTGTGGCCGGTCACCCTCTCAGGCCGGCTACCCGTCGAAGCCTTGGTAGGCCATTACCCCACCAACAAGCTGATAGGCCGCGAGCACATCCCCCACCCACAAAAGTTTCCACACACACCACATGCGTGGGTGCGTCATATCCGGTATTAGACCCCGTTTCCGAAGCTTATCCCAGAGTGAAGGGCAGATTACTCACGTGTTACTCACCCGTTCGCCGCTCGTGTACCCCCGAAGGAGCCTTACCGCTCGACTTGCATGTGTTAAGCACGCCGCCAGCGTTCGTCCTGAGCCAGGATCAAACTCTCCATAGAAAACTTGATACCCGGCAAACGAACTCCGACTAATTGTCAGAATCATTGCCGAAAAAACAAACCCCAAAAAACTAATCAGGGCACAACAAACTAATTCGTCGACTATCAAACACACTGTTGAGTTCTCAAAGATCAAGCGCACACCACCCGGACCTCGCGGACCGGCCGTGGGGCAACCTACAAAAACTTACCGGTTTGGTCAGGCCTCGTCAACTTGAATCGACGGGGTGGAACCGCTCCGCGTCGGGGCGCACGAAACCCCCTCCGATTCGGCCTTCCGGCCGGGGTGTGGGGGCCGCTCACCGCGACGGGGAGGACGCTAGCAGGGGCCCGGCGCCTACTCCCAATCGGGGGACTTCCGGGCCGGCTCGGATGCGACACTGGAGCTCCTGGAGGTGGCTCACCAGGACTTCATTCGTAGCGACGCCGCGTCACGAGAGGCGCTGACCAACTACCTCGAACGCCCCGTCGCGCGTCTCCACGAGACCTGGGGCTGTGTGCTCAGGCGCAGCGCGAGGCCCACGAGGAGTGGGAATGCGAAGGCGGCCGGAGTGATCAGGTGGTCGGAGGCGCCAGCCGGTGCCGGCGGTAGACAGAGACCGACGGGTCGCCGCTGACCCAGAAGCGCCACGGACGGTCGGGCGCACCCCGCAGACCCACCCGCGGCCCGCTGGCGACGTCGGTCGGTGGCGTCCCGAGCTCCAGCGTGATCGGGCCGGCAGAAAGGTCCGTGCCGTTGTCGGTGAGCTCGATCCCGAGCGCCTGGCACAGCCGCGCCGGACCACGCGCCAGGTCCCGGTCGGCGGCACTACCGCGGCGCTGCCGGGCCGTCGGGAGTCCGTCGACCACGGCCCCCGCTCGAAGCAGCACGGCGCTGGGCATCTCGTCCGGTCCCACGGTGACGTTGGAGCAGACGTGCATGCCGTAGGTGAAGTAGCAGTAGAGCCTGCCGGCCGGCCCGAACATCACCGCGTTGCGGCGGGTCATCCCGCGGTAGGCGTGCGAACCGGGGTCGTCGGGTCCGGCGTACGCCTCCACCTCGGTGATCCGTACGGCGACCTCGCCGCGCCGGAGCACCGCGTTGAGCAGCCGGGGCGCGGACTCCAGGACCGGGCCGGCCAGCGCCTCACGCAGGTCGGGGGAACCGGTCACGCTGACCCGCCACGATCTCCTGCAGCTCGGCGAGCTGGTCTCGCACCGCGGCCGGCGCGGTGCCGCCCCGTCCGGTGCGGGCGGCCACCGATCCCTCGACCGTCAGCACGTCCCGCACCTCGGGCGTGAGCCGGGGCGAGATCGCCGCGAACTGCTCGTCGGTGAGCTCGTGCAGCTCCACTCCAAGCTCCTCGCACCGCCGTACGCAGGCGCCGGCCACCTCGTGGGCGACCCGGAACGGCACACCCTCCCGGACCAGCCACTCGGCGACGTCGGTGGCCAGTGAGAAGCCCTGCGGCGCGAGCTCGGCCATCCGGGCCGTGTCGAACCGCAGCGTCGCGACCATCCCGGTGAACGCCGGCAGCAGCACCTCGAGCGTGTCCACGGAGTCGAACACCGGCTCCTTGTCCTCCTGCAGGTCGCGGTTGTAGGCGAGCGGCAGCGCCTTGAGGGTGGTCAGCAGGCCGGTCAGGTTGCCGACCAGCCGCCCCGACTTGCCCCGCGCCAGCTCAGCGATGTCGGGGTTCTTCTTCTGCGGCATGATGCTCGACCCGGTGGACCAGGAGTCGTGCAGGGTGACGAACCCGAACTCGCGGGTCGACCACACGATCACCTCCTCCGCGAGCCGACTCACGTCGATGCCGATCTGCGCGGCCACGAACCCGAACTCGGCGACGAAGTCGCGGGCCGACGTGCCGTCCAGCGAGTTGGCGCTCGAGCCCGTGAACCCCAGCTCGGTGGCGACGGCGACCGGGTCCAGGCCGAGGGTGCTGCCGGCCAGCGCGCCGGAGCCGTACGGCGAGTCGGCGGCCACCCGGCGGTCCCAGTCGACCAGCCGGTCGACGTCGCGCAGCAGGGGCCAGGCGTGCGCGAGCAGGTGGTGGGAGAGCAGCACCGGCTGGGCGTGCTGGAGGTGGGTGCGCCCGGGCATCACGCTCAGCCGGTCCGGCGCCATGTGGTCCCGTGCGTGCGTCGCGAGCGCGTCGACCAGGTCCAGCACCAACGCCCCGACGACCCGCGCGCGGTCGCGCAGGAACATCTTGAACAGGGTGGCGATCTGGTCGTTGCGGCTGCGTCCCGCACGGAGCCGGCCGCCCACATCGGGTCCGACCTCGTCGAGCAGCAGTCGCTCCAGGGCGCCGTGCACGTCCTCGTCGGAGGGGTCCGGCCGCAGCGTGCCGGCGTCGTACGCCCCCTCGAGGGCGTCACAGCCGCGGAGCAGCTCGGCCAGGTCCGGGTCCTCGAGCAGCCCGGCGCGGTGCAGCGCCCGGGCGTGGGCGCGCGACCCGGCCAGGTCGTAGGGCACCAGCCGCCAGTCGAAGTGCGTCGACCGCGACAGGGCGTCCAGCTCGGGCGACGGGCCGCCGTCGAAGCGGCCGCCCCACAGCGCGCCCCGGTTGGTGCCGCCGTCCGAGGTCACCGCGCTCCCCTGACGGTGCGCACGGCCTGCCGCATGATCTCGGGGAGCCGCACGTTGGCCGCCGAGCCGTCGGCCTCGAGCGCGCGGGGGGTCCACCAGGCGGCCGCGTCGATGCTGGTGCGCTCGACGGGCTCGAGGCCGTCGAAGCTGACCTCGGTGAGCTCGGCGGTGAGCGCGAGCGCGAAGTAGGTCTGGTCCTGCACCAGCCGCCAGGTCCCCCAGTCGAACTCCGCGTCCTCGCGGGCGATCGGCGCGCTCAACGCCGTCGGCTGGATCACGATCCCGGTCTCCTCCCGCATCTCACGCACGGCGGCGTCGACCAGGCTCTCGCCGGGGTCGATCGCTCCCCCGATGCTGAACCAGTACGGCGCGTCCGGGGCGGCCGGGTCCCACCCGTGCAGGAGCAGCACCTCCCCCGCCGGGTTGACCGGCAGCACGCGCGCACACACCCGCTCGCGGACCGTCCGGTCGCGAGCGGAGCGAGCTTGGTCGGACGGAACAAGAGAATCGTGTGAGCGCAGCGAACTCATCGCCTTTCCGGTGTCATCAGTCGGTACCGAACTCCATCGCGGCATTGTCCAGGGCCAGGTCGCTGACGTCGTCCTCCGCAGCGGGGTTGCGCGAGATCTCCTCACCGCCGCCGGCGGTGAGGGCACCGAGCAGGTGCCCGTGCTCGACCAGGACCTGACCCTGGTCGAACGGCTGCGTGGCGTAGAGCTCCAGCATCGCCCGCGAGTCGGCGATGTCCAGGTTGCGCATGGTGAGCTGACCGATCCGGTCGGTGGGGCCGAAGAAGGCCCCCTCGGTGCGCTCCATGGAGAGCTTGTCGGGATGGTAGGAGAAGTGCTCGCCCTCGGTCCGCAGGATCGTGTAGTCCTCGCCGCGCCGCAGCCGCAGCGTGACCTCCCCGGTGACCACCGACGCGATCCAGCGCTGGACGGCCTCGCGGAGCATCAGCGCCTGCGGGTCCAGCCAGCGGCCCTCGTAGAGGAGCCGGCCGAGCTTGCGACCCTCGTTGTGGTAGTTGGCGACGGTGTCCTCGTTGTGCACCGCGTTGAGCAGCCGCTCGTAGACGATCCAGAGCAGCGCCATGCCCGGCGCCTCGTAGACGCCACGCGACTTGGCCTCGATGATCCGGTTCTCGATCTGGTCGGACATGCCGAGGCCGTGCCGGCCGCCGATGGCGTTGGCCTGGTGCACGAGCTCCACCGGGTCGTCGTACCGTTTCCCGTCGATCGCGACGGGCCGGCCGCGCTCGAAGCGCACGGTGACGTCCTCGCTGGGGATCTCGACCGAGGGGTCCCAGAACTTGACGCCCATGATCGGCTCCACGGTCTCGAGGGAGACGTCGAGGTGCTCGAGGGTCTTGGCCTCGTGGGTGGCGCCCCAGATGTTGGCGTCCGTGGAGTAGGCCTTCTCCTCGCTGTCGCGGTACGGCAGACCGTGCCGGGCGAGCCACTGGCTCATCTCGGTGCGGCCGCCGAGCTCGGTGACGAACTCGGCGTCCAGCCACGGCTTGTAGATGCGCAGCAAGGGGTTGGCGAGCAGGCCGTAGCGATAGAAGCGCTCGATGTCGTTGCCCTTGAACGTCGAGCCGTCGCCCCAGATGTCCACGCCGTCCTCGTGCATGGCGCGCACCAGCATGGTGCCGGTCACCGCACGGCCGAGCGGGGTGGTGTTGAAGTAGGCGCGGCCGCCGCTGCGGATGTGGAAGGCCCCGCAGGCGATGGCGGCGAGGCCCTCCTCGACGAGGGAGTGGCGGCAGTCGACCGCGCGGGCGATCTCCGCGCCGTACTGCAAGGCGCGGCCGGGGATCCCGTCGATGTCGGGCTCGTCGTACTGCCCGAGGTCGGCGGTGTAGGTGCACGGGTGCGCGCCCTTGTCGCGCATCCAGGCCACGGCCACGGACGTGTCCAGTCCGCCTGAGAACGCGATGCCGACGCGCTCTCCGACCGGGAGGGTGGTCAGGACCTTGCTCACAGCGCCCTCCGGTGAGCTCGCAGTTCGACCGCTGGCTTGCGCTGCGCTCGATCCTCACGACCGATGCGCTCTCTCGCTTCGCTCACAGGTTGCCTCTCTGGTCGTGCTCGTCGTTCTGGTGGTGCGATTCGGAGTCGGCCAGGGCCAGGAAACGGCGGGCGAGCGCGTCGCCGCCGTCGGGCTCGCGGCCGATGACCAGGACGGTGTCGTCGCCGGCGATGGTGCCGAGTACGCCGGGCATCTCGGCCTTGTCGAAGGCCGAGGCGAGGAACTGGGCGGCGCCCGGCGGGGTGCGCAGGACGACCAGGTTGGCGCTGGCATCGGCACTGACGAGCAGCTCGCCGCACAGCCGGGCCAGCCGGTTCAGCCCGGCGGCGGTCTCCGCTGGCGCGGTCGGCCGGCGGTCGCCGCCCTCGGCCGGGACGGCGTACACGAGGGCTCCGCCGGGCGCGCGCACCTTGACCGCGTCGAGCTCCACCAGGTCGCGGGACAGCGTCGCCTGGGTGACCTCGAAGCCCTCCCCGGCGAGCAGCGTCCGGAGCTCGCCCTGGGAGTGCACCTCGTGGTGGGTGACCAGGTCGATGATCAGCTGGTGCCGGGCGTTCTTGGTCCCCGGCCGCAGGGCCGCGTCAGTCATCGCCGCCCCCAATGGACCCCAGCAGGAAGTGCAGGATCGCCTTCTGGGCGTGCCGGCGGTTCTCCGCCTCGTCCCAGACGACGCTCTGCGGGCCGTCGAGCACCGCTGCGTCGATCTCGGCGCCGCGGTAGGCCGGCAGGCAGTGCATGACGATCGCGTCCGGCCGGGCCAGCGCCATCAGCTCGGTGGTGACCTGGTAGGCCGCGAAGATCTCGCGGCGGGCGGCGGCCTCGTCCTCCTTGCCCATCGACACCCAGGTGTCGGTGACCACGACGTCGGCGCCCTCCACGGCGGCGCGCGGGTCGGTCTCGGCGGCGACGGAGCCGCCGGTCCCGGCGCCGATCTGCGCGGCCCGGTCGAACATGGCGGGAGCCGGTCGGAAGTCCTCCGACGCGCCGATCACCACGTGCATCCCGGCGGTCGCCCCGGCCAGCAGCCAGGAGTTGCCCATGTTGCAGGCGCCGTCGCCCACGAACGCGACCCGGAGGCCGGCGAGACTCTGCCCCCCTTCACTGGCCTTGTGCTCGCGCACCGTCTGCAGGTCGGCGAGCAGCTGGCAGGGGTGGAAGTCGTCGGTGAGCGCGTTGACGACGGGGACGCCGGCGTGGGCGGCCATCTCCTCGAGCCTGGACTGCTCGAAGGTCCGCCACACGATGGCCGCCGCCTGCCGGCCGACCACCCGGGCGACGTCGGCCACCGACTCACGCACCCCGATGCCGGCGAGCTTGCCGTCCACGAGCATCGGGTAGCCACCCAGCTCGGCGATGCCGGCGCCGAAGCTGGCCTGGGTGCGCAGGGTGGGCTTGTCGAAGATCATCGCGACGGTGCGCGGCCCGTCGAGCGGCTGGGCGTCGTACGGCGCCCGCTTGAGGCGCGCCGCGAGCTCGAGGACCTCGGCCTGCTCCGCCGGGGTCAGGTCGTCGTCGGCCAGGAAGTGCCTCATCGGGTCGGCTCCGTGACGATGTCCGCCCAGGCCGCACCGAGCGCGGCGACGTCGGCCTCGGAGATGGTGAGCGGCGGGGCGAAACGCAGCCGTGCGGGCCCGGTGTTGTTGAGCAGGAAGCCGCGCTCCTGGCCCCGGGCGACCACGGCCGCGGCGGTCTCGTTTGCCAGCTGGGCACCGAGGAGCAGGCCGCGGCCCGCGACGCCGGTGACCTCTGGCGCGGACGTCACCGCACGGGTGAGCTGCTCACCGCGAGCGATCGCGGCCTCGAGCAGCCCCTCCTTCTCGATGGTGTCGAGCACGGCGAGCGCGGCCGCACACGCCACCGGGTTGCCGCCGAAGGTGGTGCCGTGGTTGCCGGGACCAAGGAGCGTCGCTGCGTCGCCGAGACCGATCGTGGCGCCGACCGGGATGCCGCCGCCGAGCCCCTTGGCGAGGGTGACGATGTCGGGGATGACCCCGGACTCGGTGTGTGCGAGCCAGGCGCCGGTCCGGCCGATGCCGGTCTGGACCTCGTCGACCCACAGCAGCGCGCCGTGCCGGGAGGTGATCGCCCGCGCGGCCTCGAGGAAGCCGTCCGGTGGGACGACCACCCCTGCCTCCCCCTGGAGCGGCTCGACGACGACCGCGGCGGTCGTGTCGTCGACGGCCGCCGCCAGCGCCTCCGCGTCGCCGTACGGCACGAAGGTGACCTCGCCCGGCAGCGGCTCGAACGGCTCCCGGTAGGCGGCCTTCGAGGTGAGCGCCAGCGCTCCCATGGTCCGGCCGTGGAAGGACCCCTCCATCGCCACCAGCCGGGTGCGCCCGGTGCGGCGGGTCAGCTTCAGCGCGGCCTCGTTCGCCTCGGTGCCGGAGTTGGACAGGAACACCCGCCCGTCGGCATCGACCAGGCTCAACAGCCGCTCGGCGAGCTCGACCTGCGGGGGGCTGGTGAAGAAGTTGGAGACGTGCCCGAGGGTCCGGAGCTGGGTGGTGACCGCCTCGACCAGGGCCGGGTGCCCGTGGCCGAGGGCGTTGACGGCGATGCCCCCGAAGAAGTCGACGTACTCGCGCCCGTTCTCGTCCCAGACGTGCGCGCCCTCCCCGCGCACCAGCGCCAGGCGGGGCGGCCCGAAGGTGTTCATCAGAGCATCGGCGTACCTCTCCCGCCACGTCATGGGTGCACCTCCCGGGCCTTGCGGGTCTTGGTCTCGACGCCGGGCAGCACCTGGGTGCCGACGCCCTCCTTGGTGAACAGCTCGAGGAGTACGGCGTGCGGCTCGCGGCCGTCGACCACCGTGGTGCGCGGGACGCCACCCTCGATGGCCTGGAGGCAGGCCTTCATCTTCGGGACCATCCCGGCGGCCAGGGTCGGAAGCAGCTTGGCGAGCTCCTCGGGGCTGATCTCGCCGATCACGTCGGTCGGGTCGGGCCAGTCGAGGTAGAGCCCCTCCACGTCGGTGAGCACGAGCAGCTTCTCCGCCTTCAGCGCCACGGCCAGGGCGGCGGCCGCGGAGTCGGCGTTGACGTTGTGCACGATCCCGTCGGCGTCGGGCGCGACGCTGGAGACGACCGGGATCCGGCCGGCATCGATCAGGTCGAGCACCGACTCGGGCCGCACCTTCGCGACGTCGCCCACGAGCCCGAGGTCGACCTCCTGGCCGTCCACCACGGACGTGGCCTGCTCGGCCGTGAACAGCCCGGCGTCCTCCCCGGACAGGCCGACGGCGAGCGGGCCGTGCTCGTTGATCAGGCCGACCAGCTCGCGCTGCACCTGCCCCACCAGGACCATCCGGACCACGTCCATCGCCTCGGGCGTCGTCACCCGCAGCCCGCCCTTGAACTCCGACTCGATGCCGAGCATGTCGAGCATCCGGGAGATCTGCGGGCCTCCTCCGTGCACGATCACCGGGCGGAACCCGGCGAACCGCAGGAAGGCGATGTCCTCGGCGAAGGCCCGCTTGAGCTCGTCGTCGGTCATCGCGTTGCCGCCGTACTTCACCACGACGATCTTCTTGTGGTAGCGCTTCAGCCAGGGCAGCGCCGCGGCCAGGGTGCGTGCCTTGGCCTGGTCGGGCTTGCTGGTGTCGAACTCGCCGGCTTCGGAATCGTTGCTCATGAGGAGTACGCGCTGTTCTCGTGGACGTAGGCGTGGGTCAGGTCGTTGGTCCAGACGGTGGCCCGCTCGGTGCCGGCCTTCAGGTCGATGGTCACGCTCACCTCGCGGGGTTTCAGGTCGACGGTGGCCGGGTCGTCGGCGGGCGTGGATGAACGGCACACCCACACGCCGTTGATGGCGACGTCGAGGTCGGCGGGGTCGAACGCCGCGTCCGTGGTGCCGATGCTGGCCAGCACCCGGCCCCAGTTGGGGTCGTTGCCGAACACGGCGGCCTTGAACAGGTTGCTCCGCGCGACGCTGCGGCCGACGGCCACGGCGTCCTCCTCGGTCGCCGCGTGGAGCGCGGTGATCGCGATCTCGTGGTCGGCGCCCTCGGCGTCCTTGAGCAGCTGCATCGCCAGGTCCGTGCAGGCCTGGGTCAGCGCCTCGGTGAAGTCGGGGAGCGACGGGGTGATCCCGCTGGCGCCGCTGGCCAGGACCGTGACGGTGTCGTTGGTCGACATGCAGCCGTCGGAGTCGAGCCGGTCGAAGCTGACCCGGGTCGCGGCCCGGAGTGCGGCGTCGAGGTCCGCGGCCGGGACGACCGCGTCGGTGGTCAGCACCACGAGCATGGTGGCCAGCTGGGGAGCGAGCATGCCCGCGCCCTTGGCCATCCCGCCGATCGACCAGCCCGGGCCGTCGACGACGACCTGCTTGCTCACCGAGTCGGTGGTCATGATCGCGTGGGCGGCATCGTCGCCCCCGTCGGCCGACAGGGCGGCGTACGCCGCGTCGACGCCGGCGAGCAGATTCTCGCGCGGGTTGGCCAGCCCGATCAGCCCGGTGGAGCAGACCACGACGTCGCCCGCTCCGATGCCGAGATCCGTGGCCACCTGCTCGGCGACCCGGTGTGTCGTCTGGAAGCCCTCGGGGCCGGTGTAGCAGTTGGCGCCGCCGGAGTTGAGGACGACCGCCTTCACGGTGCCGTCCTTGACGACCTCCTGGCTCCACAGCACCGGGTTGGCCTTGCACCGGTTGGCGGTGAACACCGAGGCCGAGTCGTAGCGCGGACCCTCGTTGACCACGAGGGCGAGGTCCTTGGCACCGGTCGACTTCAGTCCGCACGCGACGCCGGCGGCCAGGAAGCCGCCGGGGGTGGTGACGCTCATGGGGCGAGTCCCACGGTGGTGAGGCCGAGGCCCTCGTCGAGGCCGAGCGCGAGGTTCATGCATTGGACGGCGGCGCCACCGGTGCCCTTGGCCAGGTTGTCGACCGCGCCGACCGCGACCAGCCGCCGAGCGGTCGGGTCCACGGTCACCTGCACGTGGACGGAGTTGGACCCCAGCACGGACTGCGTCTGCGGCCACTGGCCGGGCGGCAGCACGTGCACGAACGGTTCGTCGGCGTAGGCCTTGACATAGGCCGCATGCGCGTCCTCGGTGGAGACGTCGTGGGTCGCCGGGGCGGAACAGGTCGCCAGGATGCCGCGCGACATCGGCACCAGCAGCGGCGTGAAGCTGACCGAGACGGCCTCACCGGAGAGCTTCGCGAGGTTCTGGGTGATCTCCGGGGTGTGCCGGTGCGCCCCGCCGACGGCGTACGCGCTGACGTTGCCCATCACCTCGCTGCCCAGCAGGTGCGGCTTGGCCGCCTTGCCGGCGCCGCTGGCGCCGGACGCGGCGACCACCACGATCTCGGGCTCGACCAGCCCCGCGGCCACCGCGGGCGCCATGGTCAGCGTGGAGACGGTCGGGTAGCAGCCGGGTACGGCGATCCGGGTGGCACCGCGCAGCGCGTCGCGCTGGCCGGGCAGCTCGGGCAGCCCGTAGGGCCAGGTGCCGGCGTGGGTGCCGCCGTAGAACCGCTCCCACTCCCCCGGGTCGTCGAGCCGGAAGTCGGCGCCGCAGTCGATCACCACGGTGTCCTCGCCCAGCTGTTCCGCGATCGCGCCGGACTGGCCGTGCGGAAGGCCGAGGAAGACCACGTCGTGACCGGCGAGGACGTCGAGCTCGGTCGGCTCCAGGACCCGGTCGGCCAGCGGCACCAGGTGCGGCTGCAGGGAGCCCAGGGTCTCGCCGGCGTTGGAGCCGCCCGTGACCGCGCCGACCTCGACCGCCGGGTGGCCGAGCAGGAGTCGCAGCACCTCGCCGCCGGCGTACCCACTGGCTCCGGCGACCGCCACCCGCTTCATCGTCATCTGCATGACTATACAGCGCTATGCAAGTTCATTTGCAACTCCGGATAGTCCGGCACGCTGGGCACCCCTTCGGGCGCGAAGTGGGGTGCCCAGCGCGCCGGACTATCCCTCCCGACCTGCCTCGACCCTATCCCCGGGGAGTGCCGCCGCTTGTGTGAGGTGCCGCGGCGCTGTGACCAGCGAGATCAACTGAGTCTCAGCGGGTGTCCCACGCGGGGACGGTGATCTCACCGGGAATCTCGTCGACCGGGGTGTACGCCGCAGGGTCGTCGAACGGAGCCGTGACGAGCATCGGGCCGTCCTCCCCCTCGACGGTGAACGCGATCTGGCGCCCACCCGACGACCACGTCGG
>Ga0299913_10005168_pt1 | contig 11097 bp, 11 predicted proteins | sample RVTome_9_FD_201360 | JGI IMG/M metagenome (GOLD analysis project Ga0299913, IMG submission 201360) | Soil microbial communities from uranium-contaminated site in the Upper Colorado River Basin, Wyoming, United States - RVT155D38 (version 2) ... | reverse complement strand
TTCGTCGGGCAATGGAGGTGCCCGGATGCACCTTTGCAGGACTGCACGCCCACATCGGTTCCCAGATCTTCGATCTCGGAGGTTTCGAGCTCGCCGTCAAGCGAATCAGCGACTTCGCCGCACTCGCACTGGATGAGCTGGGCGCCCAGGTGACCGAAGTCAACATGGGCGGCGGCTTTGGGATTCAGTACGTCGAATGGGAGGACCCGCTTGACCTTCAGGAGGTCGCGCGAGGGATTGTCGGCGACGTGCAAAAGCAGTTCAAGAAGCGTTCGCTGCGCGAGCCCGATGTGCTTCTCGAGCCCGGCCGGAGCATCGCGGGACCGGCCGGTCTGACGGTGTACACGGTCGGAACCGTCAAGGATCGCTCCGGAGGCCGCAAGTACGCGTCGGTTGATGGAGGCATGAGTGACAACGTCCGGCCGGCACTGTATGGATCGAGCCACGAGGCATTGCTCGCGAATCGTGCCGGAGCGAAAGACGACGGAAGGATCTCGGTTGCCGGCAAGCACTGTGAATCCGGCGACGTGGTCATCCACGACGCGAAACTTCCGGCAAACCTCAGCGTCGGCGATCTCGTTTGCGTGACCGCAACCGGTGCTTACAACTACTCGATGGCGTCCAACTACAACCGTACGCCGCGCCCACCCGTGATCCTGGTTGCGGACGGTGACGCGACCGAAATAGTGCGGCGTGAAACCATCGAGGACATCCTGCAGTTGGATTCAGCGCTTCCTTAACCGATGACGAGCAGGATTGGCTTTCTCACGAGGCGACCGGTCGCGGTCGCGGTCGCCGGTGCAGTGTTCATCGCGACTTCGGGGGTGCTCGTGCGGGCGGCAGACGCCTCGCCCGTGACCGTCGCCGTCTTCCGGTGCCTCTACGCGCTGCCGTTGCTCTGGCTGTTCTCGGCGATCGAGGATCGACGCCTCGGCCCCCGTCCGAGTCACGACCGGAGGCTCGCCGGCATCGCGGGTCTCTGTCTGGCTGTCGACCTCGTGCTCTGGCACTACACGATCGACGCGGTGGGAGCGGGGCTCGCGACCGTCCTGGGAAACCTCCAGGTCCTGATCGTCGGGTTCGCGGCCTGGCTGATCTTCAAGGAGCATCTCGACCGCCGCATTCTGATCGCCCTTCCAATAGTTCTGAGCGGGGTCGTGTTCATTTCCGGATTCATCGGAACGGGGGCGTACGGCGACAATCCGGCACTGGGGGTTCTTTTCGGTGCGCTCGCGTCGACCGCCTACGCAGGTTTTCTTCTCGTCCTTCGCCACGGCTCGTCGGATCTCCGGCGCGTGGCGGGCCCCCTTTTCGACGCGACGTTGGCGGCGGCCATCGGGTCCCTCGCAATCGGGCTGGTCATCGGGGACCTGGATCTCGTCCCGTCCTGGCCCTCGCACGGATGGCTGGCGGTTCTGGCTCTGAGCTCTCAGGTGATCGGGTGGCTGCTCATCACCCTCTCTCTGCCGCGCCTGGCGGCCGCGCTCACCTCGATGCTGCTGCTACTCCAGCCGGTCGGCGCACTGGGGCTGGGCGCGCTCATCTACGACGAGGACCCCTCCCGGTTGCAGATCGCGGGCGTCGTATTGATCCTCGCGGGCGTTGTCATCTCGGCCAGCGGGCGCAGAGGCCCCCGAGGAGCGCAAACGCCCGAGGTTGCGGTCGATTAGCGGAGCAGCCGGGACATCCGCCTGTCCGCGAGGATCTTCCCCGACGTCTGGCAAGCAGGGCAGTACGTGATCTCGCGCGAGTTGAACGACACGCGTTTCATGCTGTCGCCGCAGCGCGGGCAGGCTTGTCCATGCCGGTTGTGAATGGTGAAGCGATCGCCCATTTTGGCCGGGAGGCCTCCGGCTCGTTCGCGCTCACGTTCCGTCGCTTCATGCAGCACTGTAACCGTGGCCTCGTAAAGCCTGCGTCGCTCGGAGTCGTCCAACTTCGCGAGCGCCCCGAAGGGCGAGAGCCGGGCGGCGTGGAGGATGTCATCCGCGAAGCCGCGGCCGATTCCGGCCACGACCCTCTGATCGCGCAGAAAGGTGTGCAACTGGCGTCTGTCGTCGCTCGACATGATCACCGTTTCGAACTCCGGGGTGCCGGGCTCGGGACCCAGACCGGCCAGCGGCCCCTGGTCGCCTGACTCGACGATCCAGCAAGCGGCCTTGCGCTCGGTCCCGTACTCCTTGACCAGCACGCTGGGGGCATCTTCGAAGCTCATGCGGACCACGGCCCCCTTGGGACGCGTTCTCTTGGGGGGGTCCTCGATATCCACGCGCCCTCCCTGAGAGAGATGAATCAGCGCGCGCGCGTCGTCGAAGTCGAACGACAAATATTTCCCCCGGCGGTAGACGGACGACAGCGCCTTGCCTGCGAGGTCGAAGGGCGAGGGCACCACGGTCTTCAACGCTGAGAACTGCAGAACGTCGAGGGAACGAAGGGTTTTGCCTCGCAGGTCGTCGTCGAGGCGTTCGACGAGGGCCTGCAGTTCGGGGAGCTCGGGCATGAAGCCAGTCTATTCAGGGCGTGGCGACAACGTCCGTGAGCTGCTGCCAGCATTGATCGGCGAGAACGGGGAGAGTTTTATCGCTGTCGCCTCGCAGCGAGATCGCCACGGCCAGCACGTGCACGCCGACTCCCGCCAGAAGATGACAGCGCGTCCGGTCGCGATCACCGGGGCGCTCGACGAGTTCCTCGGTCAAGGCCAGCCGCCAGTTCTGCAATTCGATCGCCGCGCGTTCGGCCAGCGATCGCGCGTCACGCGCGAGCTGGGCTCTCAGCTCGAGCAGTTCACGTTCCTTTTCGAGCGTTTCCGAGAACGAGACGAGGGCGGCGCGCAACGCGACCGCGTTCGTCTCACTCGCCGGCCGATCGTTAAGGAGGCGTCGAAGGGTCTCGAGATGTCGAGGCGCATCCTGGAAGACGACATCTTCCTTTGTGTCGAAGTACCGAAAGAAAGTCCTCGGGGACATCCCCGAGCGCTTGGCTATGTCGTTCACCGTTGTTTCATCGAATCCACCGGTTTGGAACAACTGCAGGGCGGCCTCGGTCAGAGCCGCCCGGGCCGCTTGCTTCTTGCGCTCTCGGACCCCCAACTCTGCAGTCATGATTTCAGCCTACGCCCATCGACTGCGGCGCACTCTGCTGTTTGCAACTCAATTTCGCTTGATAGCGTTAGCCCGTCTTATGGAGTTTTCGCCAACAAATCACACGAATGGCGGAGGAATGGAAAGTACGGGGTTGAACGAGGCAATTCAGGTCGGATTCCTGGGCTGCGGTGTGGTCGGCGGAGCCTCGGCGCGCATCATTGCAGAACATTCCAACGCCCTCGAAGAGAGGTGTGGGGCGCGCATCGAGATCAAACGAATCGCGGTCCGCAGCCTGGCAAAAGACCGCGAGGTGTCCTTGCCGGACGGCTCGTTCACGACCGATCCGTTCGAGGTGGTCTCCGACCCCGATATCCAGATCGTCGTCGAAGCGATGGGTGGCATCGAACCCGCGCTGGGCTTGATCTTGGCCGCCATCAAACACGGCAAGCACATCGTCACGGCCAACAAGGAATTGATGTCGACGATGGGCCGCGATGTCGTCGAGGCTGCGGAGAGCGCCGGAGTCGACGTCTTGTTCGAAGCGGCCGTCGGGGGCGGCATTCCGATCATCAGACCGATCAAGGAGTCGCTCGCCGGTGACCGCATCACCCGCGTCATGGGAATCGTGAACGGTACGACCAACTACATCCTCACGCGGATGTCCGAACGGGGCGAGGGATTCGCGGAAGCGCTTGGCGGGGCAGAGGCGATGGGATACACCGAGCTAGACCCGAGTGCTGACATCGAGGGCTTCGACGCGGCGCAGAAGACGGCCATCCTGTCGTCCATTGCCTTCAACGTGTCGGTGGTCGCCGGAGACGTGCATCGTGAAGGCATCACCCGCGTTAGTGCGAGCGATATCTTGGCCGCGCACGAACTGGGCTACGAGATAAAGCTGCTTTCGGTCTCCGAGATCGCACAAGGGGCAATAGCCGCCCGCGTGCATCCCGCGATGATTCCCAAGACCCATCCGCTCGCCAGCGTGCGTGACGTCTTCAACGCGGTGTTCGTTGAAGGCGAGGAGTCGGGGGAGCTGATGTTCTTTGGGAGAGGTGCGGGCGGGGGACCAACGGGTTCGGCGATCGTCGGAGATGTCGCCGAGGTGGCGCGCCACATCGTCAGCGGTGGCACCTCGATCGGGTGGACCCACAGGGAGCGCGCGCGAATCACGCCGCTGGACGACATCCGGGTCCGTTACTACGTCGTCCTTTCCGTACTGGACGAGCCGGGAGTCCTCGCCGCGGTCGCGGGCGTGTTCGCCCGGCACGGTGTGTCGATAGCCAGCGTCCGGCAGGAGGGGTCTGGTGACGGTGCGACGCTCGCGGTTATCACCCACGTAGGCACCGAGGGTCAGCACAGCAAGACGTTTCAGGATCTCGACACTTTGGACGCAGTCAAGGCGGTCGAGTCGCGCCTGCGCGTGGTCGGCACCGAAGAGCTGTGAACCCGACCGGCCCCCTCACGGTCGCGGGCAACCGCGGACTCATACACCGGTGGCGCGATCACCTGCCCGTCACCGAGGACACACCCATCGTCACGCTGGACGAGGGCGACACCCCGCTCGTGTACTCCGAGCGCCTGTCGGCCGAGGTCTCCGCCGACGTGTGGCTCAAGTACGAGGGTCTCAACCCGACGGGCTCCTTCAAGGACAGGGGCATGACTCTCGCCATCTCGAAGGCCCTCGAGAAGAAGAGCAGGGCGGTGGTGTGCGCCTCGACCGGCAACACGAGTGCCTCAGCGGCCGCCTACGCGGCGCGCGCGGGTCTGGTATGCGCCGTCCTCATTCCCGAGGGCAACGTCGCTCTCGGCAAGCTGGCTCAGGCCTTGGTGCACGGCGCACGCGTACTCGAGATAGAGGGAAACTTCGACGCCGCGCTCGAGTTGACGAAAGAGATGGCGGCCAGGCACTCCGTTACGATCGTGAACTCGGTCAACCCTTTCCGCATCGAAGGGCAGAAGACGGCCGCGTTCGAGGTCGCCGAGGTTCTCGGACGCGCTCCCGACCTCCACGTGATGCCGGTCGGAAACGCGGGCAACATCACGGCCTACTGGCGGGGTTACAACGAGGCGCTCGATGAGAAATGGATCGACTCGCTGCCACAGATGCACGGGTTTCAGGCCGAGGGCGCGAATCCAATCGTGCGCGGCGAGCCGGTTGCCGACCCTCGTACGATCGCAACGGCGATTCGCATTGGGAATCCGGCCTCGTGGAGCGGCGCGACCGATGCCGCGACCGCCTCCGGGGGATCGATTCGCGCGGTCCGCGACAAGGAGATCCTCGAGGCATACCACTCTCTCGCCCACGAGGGCATCTTCGTCGAGCTCGCATCGGCCGCCGGCGTCGCGGGGCTTCGTCAGATGAGCGAGGCGGGCGCGGTGCCGCCCGGCTGCACCGTGGTCTGCGTGCTGACCGGTCATGGTCTGAAGGACCCCGATTGGGCGATCGCGGGCGCTCCGCAGCCCCTCAAGGTGCCGGCCGACATGGGCTCGATCCTCGAGCATCTCGATCTGGCCTGAGCGTGGGGAACCGAACGACGGAGACGGAGGAGACGAACATAGTGGCGCTGTGGGCGCTCGCTTTCGGCATCCTGGGTTTCCTCGTCATCCCGTTCGTCGGATCGATCGCGGGAATCGTGCTGGGTCGCCGGGCCAAGCATTCGATCGAGCGCTCCGAGGGCCGAGAGGGCGGCCGCGAGCTCGCGGTGGCGGGCATCGTCCTAAGCTCGGTCGGGCTCGCTGTTTGGAGCGGCCTCCTGCTGTTTGGATTCGGGATCGACGCCCTGCGCTCCCTCTTTTAGGAATGGACTGCCAATGAGCAACGAAGTTCGGCCTGGTTCCTCAGACGAAGCGTCTCCGCCGCAGATGCAGCCGCCCGCGCCGCCCCCCGCCCGTTCCGAGTCGTACCTGGAGACGCACGCACCCAGGTCTTGTCCCGCATGTGCGGAGTGGATGCCGAACGAGGCCTTTGTCTGCCGCGTGTGCCGCTACGACCTTCGGACCGGGACCTATGCCGACGTCCGTCCCCGTACGAATGGGCTGGCAACCGCGTCCCTGATCATGGGTCTCGTGGCGCTGATGATCTTTCCGCTCATTCCCTTGTCGGCGCTTGGGGGCCTGCTGGCGCTCGTAATGGGTGGCACGGCCAAGAGGCAGATCAAGCGGTCGGGTACAACGATGTCGGGGGCCGAGATGGCTCGGTTCGGGATGGTGTTGGGGCTCGTGGCGTTGCTCGTTGCACTGGGGCTGACGGTCGCAGCCCTCGCGTTGGACATCGACGTGATCGACGTGGACCTGTCCACTTGACGTGCGAGGGTTACGCGGGCATGTCATCCTTTGGCGCAGGACGAGCTAAGGGGCGCGCGCAATGTCTGCATCGGTGAAGGTTCGAGTACCGGCGACGGTGGCCAATCTCGGTCCCGGCTTCGACGCGCTGGGTGTCGCGATCCGCATGCATCTCGAGATCGATATCGAGCCCCGGCGGGACTCCGTCGAGATCATGGTCGAGGGCGAGGGGGCCGAACAGCTTCCCGCCGACGACACCAATCTCGTGATCCATTCGATGAACACCTTTTTCGACCACGTGGGCCGGCGACCCTCCGGCTACGCCGTGCGAGTGAAGAACCCGATTCCGCTGGGCGCGGGTCTGGGATCCTCCGCCGCCGCGGTGGTCGGAGGAATCATCGCCGCGCGCTCGCTGACGAACCGGACCGTTTCGCAGATCGAGACGATGCATCTTGCCAACGACCTGGAGGGACATCCGGACAACATTCTCCCCGCCCTACTGGGAGGACTCGTGGTTTGTTACAAGTCCAGCGAAACCGATGAGCTTCGCCATTACCGCACGGAGCCGAGCGACCGGCTCGTGCCCATTGTCGCGGTCCCGCGCGAGGGCTACTCGACGACCGAGGCGCGCAAGGCCCTGCCCTCGGACGTCGCGTTCTCCGACGCACAGTTCACCGCCTCGCGGGCGGCTTTGCTGGTTGCCGCCATGACTCATGGCGCGGGCGCCGACGTCCTCGCCGAGGCGATGAACGACCGGCTGCACGAACCCCACCGGCTGAAGCTCATGCCCGAGACCTTCGCGGTCCACTCCGAACTGCGCAAGGCGGGCCTCGCGGTCGCACTGGCGGGGGCCGGGCCTTCGCTGCTTGTGGTTTCGCCTCGCCCGGAGGCCAAGACGCGGGCCGAGCAGATCCGAAGAGTCTGCCGCGCCCGCAACGCAGGCTGGCGCGTCTTCGTCAGCGAGTGGGAGCTGTCGGGCGCCACGACCCTGCCGTGACACCCGCGGCGATGCTTAGCCCTTTCCCGTCAGCCGGTCTTTGATGGACGGCTTCTCGGTCGAATCGGCCTGGGTCGACGTCGCGCTCGACTGGGGTGAGGCCGGCTGCGAGCCGGTAGTCGAACCGTGGTTCGTGACCACCGGTTGCCTCGGCGCGGTCTCGTGGCCGGGAGGGGGCGGAGCCGCGGCCGGGGCCGTTTCCGTCCGCCTACGCTCGTCGGCGCGCTCGGCCAGCCGGCGACGCTCCTCGACCGCGCGGGCGTCCTCGTCGGGCCGGCGGTCGCCGTCGCGGCGAACCTCTTGCTTCTCGGCCACGCGTCGCTCCAGCTTGGTGTGCCACCGGGCTCCGAGGAGGCCTCCGATGATCGAACCGACGAACATCGCCACCAGCACGGCGATTCCGATTCCGGTACCTATGTCGACCAGGTTGCTGTTCTCGACCGGCAGGCGAACCGTGTCGAGCGGATTGTTCAGCTCGGCCTCGGCCCCCAGGCCGGAGGCGACGGCGCCGATCGCGAGCAATACGAGCACTGCGACGATCGGGACCAGCAGTCCGTTGAGGAAGCCGGCGCCCCTGCCCATGCGCCCCGCCGTGTAGCCGCCCCACATATAGGCGAGCAGCCAGGCGACGACCAAAACGACGCCCACGACGGTGCCCGCGGTCACGGCCTCGTCGCCGGAGACGTTCGAAACCTCGTCGATGGTGTCGGTTGCGGCCAGTATCCCGCCGGCAAGGGCGAGCAGGAGGGTCAGGGCCCCGAAGGACACCACGACCCCGGTCAGGATCGCACCGAAAGAGACGCCGCCGCGCGCGCGCGGCACCCGTTGCTCGGTCGCGACCGTCTGCGTGTGGTCGTCTTTGCTCTTGCCGAACATCCTTGGACCCCCTGTCGTGTAACTACACTTGGACTTCTCTAGATGCCCCATCCGGAGGGTGTCCTAACTTTTCTCGTGGGAAGGAAAGCCGGATTCGCTACGTTGTAGTGGTCGACGGAGAGCACTATCCACCCGTGGTCGAGGCGGCCATCGAGTCCTACAGGGCGGCGGGTCACGAGGTCCTCGGGGCCGTGATGGCGGGCGGCACCGAAAAGATCGCCTCCTCCACCCTCACCTCGATCGGGCGAACTCAGGTCCGTTCGGCCGACGATCCCAGAGGTGCCCTGGCACACGCCATCCTCGAGCTGGAACCGGACGAGGTTCTCGATCTGTCGGATGAGCCCGTGCTCGACTACCGCCGCCGTCTCGAGATGGCCGCGGTGGCCCTCTGGCACGAGGTGCCCTACGGGGGCGCCGACTTCCGCTTCACGCCCCCCGCACGCCCGGCGCTGGCCGCCAAGCCGTCGATGGCGATCATCGGAACCGGGAAACGAACCGGCAAGACCGCGGTTGCGGGCTACGCGGCCCGGACGCTGGTCGCCGCCGGGCGGAGCCCCATCGTCGTCGCTATGGGGCGGGGGGGCCCGGCGGAGCCCGAGCTGTTGCGCGGCGACCGGATCGAGCTCACGCCATCGGATCTCGTCGAGCTTGCCGAGGCCGGCCGCCACGCGGCCTCCGACTACATCGAGGACGCCCTGCTCGCCCGGGTGCCGACGGTCGGCTGCAGGCGGTGCGGCGGGGGGCTGGCGGGAGGCGTCGAGATAACGAACGTCCCCGAGGGCGTCGGCCTCGCCAACGACCTGGAGGGGGATTTCATCCTGCTCGAGGGCTCGGGGTCGTCGATTCCACCGGCGAGGGCGGACGTAACCGGGTTGATCGTTCCGGCAAATGTGCCGCTCGAGTACCTCAGCGGGTACATGGGCCCTTACAAAATGTTGCTTGCGGACTTCGTGGTGGTTACAATGTGTGAGAACCCCTTCGGGTCCCCCTCCCAGGTCTCTTCGATCTCCGATGTACTCGATAAGGCATGGCGTAGTCCGGGTACCCGGGAGGGAACGGGTGAGGCGCTCAGGGTGGTTCGCACTGTTTTTAGGCCTACCCCCGTTCGGAGCATCGAAGGGGCGGATGTTTTCGTAGCCACCACAGCACCCGTCGCGGCGGGTGGGGCTCTGACCAGGCACCTGGAAAACGAGCACCGGGCCAAGGTGGTCGGCATCTCTCACTCGTTGTCCGACAGAGGGAAACTGCAGGCAGAGCTTGGAGACCTTGCGGGACGGGCCGATGTCTTGTTGTGCGAGATCAAGGCGGCGGCGATCGACGTTGCCACCAAGCAAGCGCTCGACGCCGGTCTTGACGTCGTTTTCATGGACAACGTTCCGGTAGGGATCGAGGGTGACGATCCGACGCAGGTCATCGAATGGGGGGCGCAACTCGCCGACGCACGATTCGGGCGCTGAGTCGTCAACCGCAGCGACGATGCACGAGGAAAGATCGTGATGAAGGAACCACGACGCAAGCAGATAGTCATTGCCGAAAGCGAGCACGGGCTCCCGTTCTCCAAGGGGCTTACGGCCTCGTCCTTGATGATGACCGGTCTGGGACCGGGTCGGTCCTATCAGGTGGCGAACAAGATCGAACAAGAGATGGTGTCCAGCGGACTCGAACAGGTCAGCCAGGATCAACTCGTCGCCATCACTCTCGAGGTGCTGCGGCGGGAGGCCGGCGACCAGTACGCGGAGGCGTTCATCAAGTGGCAGTCAGTCGCCGAGCTCGACGTTCCGCTCATAATCCTGATCGGGGGCGCGACGGGCGTGGGGAAGTCGACCGTCGCAACTCAGTTGGCCTCGCGCCTCGGGATCACGAGGGTCGTTTCCACGGACGCGGTGCGAGAGATCCTGAGGAGCGCGTTTACGCCCGAGATGTTTCCGACGCTTTACTCATCGAGCTTTGAGGCCGATAAGGCCGTAAGGCAGCCGATTCCACATTCGGGGGACAGGTTGATCATCGGCTTTCGCGAGCAAGCGGCGGCCGTCGCGGTGGGGGCCCAGTCGCTCATCAGCCGTGCGATTGCTGAGGGCACCGACCTGATACTCGAAGGGGCGCACCTCGTTCCCGGCTTCATCGAGTCCCTGGACGAGATCGGTCAAGACAAGGCCGTAGTGGTGTCGGTTCTCATCAGCGTCGACGACGAGAAACTCCACCGAAGCCACTTCTTCAGGCGCAACGGCGACACCAGACATCGGAGCGAGCAACGCTACCTCGCCAACTTCAAGAAGATAAGAAGGATCCAGAAATACATGGTCACATCGGCAATGATGCGAGGAGTGCCGGTTATCGCGCACAACGACCTCGACCAGACTCTGTCGGAGACGATCAGTCATGTCGTCGCCCAGGCCCTGAAGTCGGTCGATGGCGGCAAACCAAAAGACGAAGCCGGTCAGGACGACGGGATGCTGAACCGTGCCGTCGGCGTAATCGACCGCGAGAGAGAGGGGAGCGGTTCTCATGAAGCTGTTTCTTGACACGGCCAACCTTGACGAGATTCGCGAGGGAGTTCGCTGGGGAGTACTTGGTGGCGTCACCACCAATCCCACCTTGATAGGCAAAGAGAGCTCGGACTTCCTGCCGCGCGTCAAAGAGATTTGCTCGATAGTCGACGGCGACGTCTCCATCGAGACGGTCGGCGACGACACCGAAAGCCTGATCAATCAGGGACGCGAGATCGCCCAGATCGCCGATAACGCGGTGGTGAAGATCGCTACGACCCCCAACGGGCTTGCCGCCACGCGCGCTCTGGCCGACGAGGACATCAAAGTGAACATGACCCTCAACTTCAGCGCCACACAGGCGATTCTGACC
>Ga0299913_10005167_pt1 | contig 11099 bp, 14 predicted proteins | sample RVTome_9_FD_201360 | JGI IMG/M metagenome (GOLD analysis project Ga0299913, IMG submission 201360) | Soil microbial communities from uranium-contaminated site in the Upper Colorado River Basin, Wyoming, United States - RVT155D38 (version 2) ... | reverse complement strand
TGTCGTCGAGGTTGGACGGCAGGACGACGCGGACCCGGACATAGAGGTCGCCGGCGCCCTCGCCCTTGAACTTGGGCATGCCCTGCCCCTTGAGCCGGAACGTCCGGCCGTTCTGCGTGCCGGCAGGCACCTTGAGCAGGACGCGGCCCTTCAGGGTCCCGACGGGGATCTCGTCCCCGAGCAGGGCCTCGCGCAGGGTGATCGGCAGCTCGCGTTCGAGGTCGTGGCCCTTGCGGGTGAACGTCCGATGGGGCTGCAGCTTCGTGACGACGATCAGGTCGCGGCCGTCCGGGCCCTTGCCCGTCAGCCGGATCCTGTTGCCCGAGCCGGCGCCGCGCGGGATCGTCACCTCCAGTCGCCGCCCGCTGATCTCGACGATCCGGGTGGTCCCGTGGAATGACTCCTCGAGCGTCAGGTCGGCGGTCACCTCGATCGGCTCGTTCCGCGCCCGGACGTTGCCCGTGGGGGCCCCTGGGCGCGCGGTGCCGAACGGCGCGGCCCGCCCGCCAGCGGCGGAAGCCCCGGCCGCGCCGGCCCTGCCGAGCCGGCCGAGGAGCTCGTCGATCGATTCGTTCGAGCTCGACGAGAACCGCTGGGGCTCTCCGGCGGCCGCTGACTCGTCCCCGAACATCATGTGGAAGAAGTCCGAGAACGCACCGGGGTCGCCCGTCGTCCGGAACTCGAACCGGACGCCGCCCGGGCCCGTGGACGAGCCACCCGTGCGGAACCCGCCGAAGCCAGCGAACGGGCTGCCGGGCCCGAACGTGTCCTGCCCGCCTGCCCCGCCCGCCGCCGCGCCGGCGCGGGAATACGCCTCCCAGTCACGACCGAACTGGTCGTACTTGGCGCGCTTGGCCGGGTCGGACAGGACCGCGTTCGCCTCATTAATCTCCTTGAAGCGCCGCTCGGCGACCGAGTCGCCCGGATGCTTGTCCGGGTGCGACTCGCGGGCCAGCTTGCGGAAGGCCTTCTTGATCTCGGCCTGCGTTGCGCTCCTCGGGACCCCGAGCGTGCGGTAGTAGTCCTGGAACTCGGGCTGCTGGGCCATACGCGGTTACCCCGCGCGCTTGACCACGACCGTCGGCTGGTCCGGCGGGAAGCTCGGGCTCCGGCGGATGGGCGTCTCCGTCTCGGGCTCCTTCGACGGCTCGGCGTCGCGCGCCGGCGCCTTCGGCGTCGCGAGCGGCTTGGGCCGGCGCCGGAGCGCCGTCTCGAGGACCTGGTCCATCGAGTCGACGAGGACGATCTTGATCTGCTTTCGGATCTCGTCCGGGATGTCGCGCAGGTCCTTCTCGTTCTTCTTCGGGATGACGACCATCCGCGCGCCCGCGAGATGCGCCGCGAGGATCTTCGACTTGAGCCCGCCGATCGGCAGGACCCGGCCGCGGAGCGTGATCTCGCCGGTCATGGCGAGGTCCTTGCGGACCGGGATGCCGGTGAACGCCGAGACCATGGCGAGGGCCATCGTGATGCCTGCCGAGGGTCCGTCCTTCGGGATGGCGCCAGCCGGCACGTGGATGTGGAGCGTCTGCTTCTCGAACGTCTCGCGGCTGATGCCGAGCTCCTGGGCGTGGGTCCGGATCCAGGACAGGCCGGCTCGCGCCGACTCGCGCATCACCTCGCCCAGCTGGCCGGTGAGGATGAAGTCCTCCTTGCCGTCCATCCGGGTGACCTCGATGGCGACCACGTCGCCACCGACCTCGGTGACCACGAGGCCCGTCGCCGAGCCCGTCTGGTCCTCGGGCTCCAGCTCGCCGTACTCGAAGCGCGGCGGGCCGAGGTAATCGAGGAGCTTCCTGCTGTCGATGACGGTCTTGCGCTTGCGGCCCTCCGCCACCGCGCGGGCCGTCTTGCGCATGATGTTGGCGAGCTCGCGCTCGAGGTTTCGGACGCCGGCTTCCTTGGTGTAGGCCTGGACGAGCTCGGTCATCGCCTCGTCGGTGATCTCGATGTTCGAGGCCTTGAGGCCGTGGTTCTCCATCTGCTTCGGGATGAGGAACCGCTTCCCGATCTCGATCTTCTCGTGCTGGGTGTAACCCGGCACCTGGATGATCTCCATCCGGTCGCGGAGGGCCATCGGGATGGGATCGACGAGGTTGCCCGTCGCGATGAACAGCACCTTGCTGAGGTCGAACGGCACCTCCAGGTAGTTGTCCTGGAAGGTGTTGTTCTGCTCCGGGTCGAGGACCTCGAGCAGCGCCGACGACGGGTCGCCACGGAAGTCCATGCCGACCTTGTCGATCTCGTCGAGCATGAACACGGGGTTGTTGGTGCCAGCGGTCTTGACGTTCTGGATGATCCGGCCGGGCAGCGCGCCGATGTACGTCCGGCGGTGGCCGCGGATCTCAGCCTCGTCGTGGATGCCGCCGAGGCTCATGCGCACGAACTTGCGGCCCATCGCGCGGGCGATGCTCTTGCCGAGCGACGTCTTGCCGACGCCGGGCGGGCCGACGAGGGCGAGGATCGGGCTGCGGATCTTGTCGGCGAGGACGCGCACCGCGAGGTACTCGAGGATTCGCTCCTTGACCTTCTCGAGGCCGTAGTGATCCTCGTCGAGGATCTTGGCGGCCTCCTTGATGTCCCGGAGGTCCTCGGTCGTCACGTTCCAGGGCAGGCTGACGAGCCAGTCGACGTACGTCCGGATGACGCCGACCTCGGGCGAGGCGGACGGAATCCGGCTCATCCGGTCGACTTCCTTCAGCGCGCGGGCCTTGACCTCCTCGGGCATGCCCGCGGCCTCGACCTTCTCGCGGAGCTCGTTCGTGTCGGCCTGCTGCGGGTCCTCCTCGCCCAGCTCGCGCTGGATGGCCTTCATCTGCTCGCGCAGGATGTACTCGCGCTGGGTCTTGTCCATCTCGGACTTGACCTCGGACTGGATCCGGCCCTTGAGCTCATGGACCTCGATCTGGTGCGCGAGGAAGGCCGAGGCGATGCGCAGGCGCTCGGCGACGTCGATCGTCTCGAGGAGCTCCTGGCGCTGCTCGGTGGTCATGTCCGGGGAGTAGGCGGTCATGTCGGCGAGCAGGCCGGGCTCGGTGATGTTGCGCGCGGCGACGGCCGCCTCGGGCGGCACGGGAGCGCCGACCTGGACGTACTGCTCGACCTGCGCCTGGACCGAGCGCATCAGCGCCTGGACCTCGACGTCGGTCGAGGGCTGCTCGGTCAATTCCTCGACGCGCGCGCGAATGAACGGATCGGTCTGCGCGAAGCTGTGCAGCCGCATCCGGGCCTGGCCCTGGATGATCGCCCGTACGGTCCCGTCCTGGAGCTGGACGACCTGGGCGATCTTGGCCACGGTGCCGACCGCGTACAGCTGCGCGGGGTCGGTGATGTCCTCCTGGTCGGCCTGACGCTGGGTGACGAGGGCGATCCGGCCGCCCTCCGCCACGGCGGCGTTGAGCGCGGCGACGCTCTTGTCCCGGCCCACCTGGAGCGGGACGATCATCTCGGGGAAGATCACCGTTTCCCGAAGCGCGACGAGCGGTAGCTCCGTGATGGTGATGGTGCGCTCGTCGTCCTGGGTGGACGCTCGCTTCGGCATCGGGTTCTCCTAGCGGTTCGGGGTTCGCGGGGGCTGGTTCAGGACTTGGCCGCGGACGCGGCCGCCGCCTGGGGCTTCGGGGCGGCGCTCTCAGCGTCCGCCTCGGCTGTGGCGCCTTCGGAGTACAGGCGCTCGAGGATCCTGGTCCCGAGGCGCTCCTCGAGCTCGAAGAGGATTCGGACGCCTGCGAGATTGACGCCCAGGTTCTGGGTCAGGTGACGGATCCACATGACCCGGCGGACGTCGTTCTGCGAGTACAGTCGAATGTTGGTCGGCGTTCGCGCCGGACAGATGAGCCCCTCCTCCTCGTAGATCCGCAGCGTTCGCGGATGCACGCTGACGATGCTCGCCGCCACGCTGATCACGTAGACGGGTCGCTCGGGGTCTCGATCCGGCCGGCGGAACGTCATTGGCTGGTCGTCGGCCGGCTCAGGAGGTGAGCTCGGCCGGCTTGTCACTCGATCCGTCGGCATGGCCGTCGGTCACGGGCGAGATCCTGATCTGGCGGGGCTTGAGCTGCTCCGCCCTCGGGATCTCGAGGCGCAGGATGCCGTTCTCGAACGTGGCCTTGGCCTTGTCCGGCTCGAGGCCGTTCGGGAGCGTCACCGAGCGGCTGAAGTTGCCGCGTCGGATCTCCTGAACAACGTAGCTGCCCTCCTCGGCGGACCGCTCGGACGCGGTCTTGCCGGTGATCGTCACCGTGCCGTTCTCGACCGTGATGTCGACGTCCTCCGGCTTGATGCCGGGCAGCGCAGCCTCGATCGTCACCGCGTCGTCGCTCGTCGTCACGTCGAGCGGCAGCGCCGGACCATCGAGCCCACCGGACAACCAGCGGGACGGTCTGAAATCATCAGCGAACAGGCGGTCCATCGCCTGGTGAAGCGTCATCAGCTCCCCGAAGGGCGAAGGACGGCGCACGATCGTCATGGTTCGCACACCTCCTTGATTGGTCACTCCGGCACGTTGGTCGGCCGGATGCGTCAAATCCTAGAAACCTGACAACGATATTGTCAAGAGTCTGACTGGTTGCGATTTCCGCATCGTTTCCAGTGGCGTGCTCCGCCAGACGACGATGCGGCACGAGGCCGTAAGGGCCTGCAGCGCTGTGTGCCGCCCGTTCGCGAGCCGCCGACCCCCACGATCACGGTGCCCAATCGTCACGACTGACATCTGAGGTACCTGCACATGAGCGGACCGGTCATTGTCAACAACCCCGGCAACAACAGCGGCGTGATCATCGGGATCGTCGTCATCATCGTTGTCCTGATCGGGCTCTGGTGGTTCCTGTTCGGCGGCGGCAGCGGAACGCCGAACGACGGCGGTGGCGGCGGCGGTGGCGGAAACCAGGCCACGCAGCAGGCCCCGCAGGGCTCCTGACCTCGCCACCTGAAACGCTGACCGGCTCCACCAGGGGCCGGTCAGTCCGTTTGCGGTGGGACCCTCGCTCGCCCGGCCACGTTGCCGAGGACGGCGAATCCGCGATCAGGCCGGGCGATCCGCGCTCACGCCGATGAGCTGCTCGTGGAGCATCTGCTCGCAGTCGGCCTTGCCGATCGCGATGACCTTGTCGCCCTCCTGGAGCACGGTGTCGGCTCGGAGCGGCGTCGCCACACCATTGCGAACGACGGCGAACAGCGAGCACTCCTGGGGGATGACGAGGTCGCCCGGCGTGCGCCCGACGGCCGGCGAATCGGCCTGGAGCTGCGCTTCGATGATCTCGAGGTCGTTGTCGAGCTCGGCGAGATGCAGCAGCTCGTGGACCGGGATGTCCTGCTCGATCGAGCCGAGGGCCATCCGCGTCGGGCTGATGATCTCGTCGACACCGAGGTGCCGGAACAGGTCCTCGTTCTTCGGGTTGTTCACGCGCGCGATAGTCTTCGGCACGTCGAAATGGTGCTTCGCCATCTGGCAGATGACAAGGTTGTCCTCGTCGTCGCCGGTGACCGCCGCGACGATATCCGCCCGGTTCGAGCCGGCCGCGCCGAGGTACTTGCCCTCACACCCGTCGTGCGGCACGACGACCGACCCGAGCTCGTCGGTGATCTGCGCCGCGCGGGCACGATCCTTCTCCATGAGGACGACCTCGTGGCCGTTCTCGATGAGCTCCTTGGTCAGGTAGTAGCCGACCTTCCCGCCGCCGACGACCAGCACGAACACGCTCAGTCCCTCCGTTCCGCGGTCGCGCTCGCCGGTGCCGTGGCAGGTCCAGGCTCCGCGCCCGCACCGCCCGCCAGGCCGCGCGAGGTTTCCGCCTCGTCGTCGTGCACGTGCGGCACGGCGGCGATCACCGACGGCATCCCGGTGGGTCGCAGTCCGAGATGGCCCAGGATCGCGTCGGTGAGCATCGTCGTCCGGCAGATGGTGGCGATCCCGAGCTCGGCGTAGGCCGCGGCGCGCACCGGGTCGTTGATCTTCGCGATCGCCCGATCGACCGACAGCTTCTCCATCGCGAGCTGGGTGGCCATGACGTTCCGGTTATCGCCCTCGGTCAGCGCGAGCAGGACGTCGGCGCGCTCGGCGCCAGCCTTGCGGAGGACGTCCTCGTCCGTGCCGTCACCGCGTATGGCCTGACCCTTGAACTCGCCCGACAGGCGATCGAACGCCCGCGTCGAGGTGTCGATGATCAGGACCTCGTGGCCGTCGTTGTCGAAGGCCTCGGCCAGAGCGGCGCCGACGCGCCCGCAGCCGACGATGACGTACTTCACCGACCCTCCCTCCGGCCACCGGCCGAGGCTGACATCGGCACCGGTTCGGACGGGATCGGCTCACGGACGACCCAGACCTCGCACGGTGCGTGCTTGAGAACGTAGGGAATGGTGCGCCCGATCGCGAAATCACCCCCGAATCGCTTGCGGTACGGCAGCCCCACGATGAGCAGGTCCGCCTCGCGCTCGGTTGCCTCGTCGACCAGCGCCGCCCCGACCTCACGGGCCTGGAGCAGGACCGGATCGAGCTTCGCTCGCCGTTTCTCGGCGGTCAGCTCGGCGCGATCGAGGATCCGTTGCGCCTCTTCCGACCGGGCCGCGATGTCCGCGTCGAGCGGCATCGACCAGCCGACCTCGACGACGTGGACGCCCACGAGCTCACCCTGCGACGCCCGGCTGAGCTCGGCTGCGAGGTGAACGATTCGATCGTCGGGTGGGCCTCCGGCGAGCGCGACAATCGCGCGCCGGATCGCGCCTGGATGAGCGTCGGTCACCTGGATGGACTGCCTCGCAGTGGTGGGCGCAAAGCCCTCGTCGGCGGTTCGCTACAGCCGTGCCACGATACCACCGGGACGCCCCGGGACCGCGCTCGCGCGTGCTTGGCCGGTCGCTCCGGGCTGCTCCGGCTAGAGCCCGACCGACAGCCGGGCGCTGAGCGAGGCCGGCAGTCCCGCGGCCTGCATCGACCCCTGGACCGCCTCGATGTCATACGGGACGCGGTGCCACGAGACGGTGCCCGCGCCCGGGTCGAGGACCATGAACGAGGCGTCCGGATCGCCGTCGCGCGGCTGCCCGACGCTGCCCGGATTGATCAGCGCCCGCCGGTCCCGCAGCTCAAGCCCGGAGTCCCGGCCTGGCCCGACGACGTCGACCCGGCCGTCCTCCTCGAGGAACGCGACGGGCAGATGGGTGTGCCCGTGCAGCCCGATCGGACTGGTGAGCAGCGCCAGGTTCGCGCGGGCAACGGGCACCGATGTGACGTACTCCCAGAGTGGCTCCCGGGGGCTGCCGTGCACCAGCTCGCAGCCCTCGAGCGTGCGTCGCTCGGGCAGCGCGGACAGCCACGCGAGCGTCGACGGGCTGATCGCGGCCCGCGTCCACTCCATCGCCCGGCGCGCCTCGGGGTTGAACCAGTCGATCTCCGACCCGCCGCATGCGGCAGCGTCGTGGTTGCCACGCACCCCCAGGGCTCCGACCTCGCGCAGGCGGTCGACGACACCGTCCGGATCCGGCCCATAGCCGACCACGTCCCCGAGGTGCCAGATGGCGTCCACGTCGCCAGCGACCGCGAGCACCGCGTCCAGGGCTGGGAGGTTGGAATGGATGTCCGACAGGACGGCGATCCGCATGCCGGCCGACTGTAACAGGGCCCAGACGCACGTCGGAGGCGGTCCTCGGGGGCCCGCGGTCTCCCTCCTCCGAGGTTCCGCTGGGGCCCGGAGAATCGCCTCCGGCGGTGGTAGACGGCCTGGGTGTCGGTCTGGCGCGGTCCGATCGGTTCATGGTCGGGTTTCCCCTGACCCCTCACGGATCGCGCTCCCCGGAGCATCCCGGCGCGGATGCCGGATGTTGCCCCCGAGCGCCGGACGCGTCAACCGGGTTATCCACCGAAGTGGATGGGCGCCGACCGATCGTGGATAACTCCGCCGGCTGCCCACGCTCCGGGCAACCTGCGATCGGGCTACGAGCGGGTCGCGCTCCGCACTGGGCGGCCCAGTGTCCGTCGAACGACGTCGACGACCTCGTCCACGTAGCGATCGGCGTCGCCGTGCGCCGCGGCGGTCCGCACGCAGCCCTGGACGTGGTCCTCGAGGACGAGCACGGCCAGCGAATCGACCGCGGCTCGCAGGGCGCTCGTCTGCTGGAGGATGTCGACGCAGTACTCCTCGCGCTCGATCATCCGGCTGATGCCCCGGACCTGGCCCTCGATCCGCGCCAGCCGGCGCACGAGCTGTGCCTTGTCTCGGCTGTAGCTGTGTCGGAAATGGTCGGCCCGGTCCGCAGCGGGCACGTCAGGCGGTGTCATCGATCCAATGATACTCCCGGGGGGTATCCGCCACAACCCGAGCCGCCGGGGGCGATCACGAGGGCGACGGGGTACACTCCCGCTGGATGGATCCGCTGGACCACCTGCTCGCGCTCCCGGACGGTCTTCGCTGCACCGTCTGCGACCAGCGCGTCCCCGCGACGCGGATCCGGACGCTCGCCCGCCGGGATGACCTGACGTTCATCGAGATCGACTGCGAGGCGTGCTCGAGCTCGACCCTGGGCTTCCTGCTGGCCGGCCAGACAGACGAGCCGTCACCAACCCTGGAGCACGGGCCTGCCCAGGGGGGCAACCCGATCACGAGCGACGACGTCCTGGACATGCACGAGCTGCTCGCATCCTGGCGCGGCGACCTTGCCGACCTCCTGAGCCGGTGACGGGCGCGGAGCTCGAGGCGACAGGAACGCCTCTCCCACAGCCGGGCCTCGAGCCGGCCGCGCCGGCGAGCGCCGACGACCCGCCCACGACGTCAAGCGCCGTGGACGACACCAGCTTCGCTCACGCGAGCGAGGCCGAGATGGCCCGGATCCTCGACTTCTACGAGGTGCGCTGGGCGTACGAGCCGACGACGTTCCCGATCCTGTGGAACCTCGACGGCGACGTCGTCGAGAGCTTCGCCCCGGATTTCTACCTGCCGGAGCTGGACATGTTCCTCGAGATGACGACGCTGAAGCAGCGCCTCGTGCGCAAGAAGAACCGGAAGCTCCGCCGCCTCCGCGAGCTCTACCCGGACGTGCGAATCAAGCTGTTCTACGCCCGCGATTTCCGGGCGATGATGCTCAAGTACGGGCGGCTCGGCCTCGCGGAGTCACTGTCCGGGACGCCCGGCCAGGTCGTCCCGGAACGAGCGGCCGTGGAGGTCCCGACGGGGGGCGCCCCCGTGGCGGCAATGGTCGAGCCGGGCGGGGCAGCGCTCCCGGCAGTGCTCGTCCAGGAGAGCGCCCCGGCTCGCGCCAGGCCGGCCGATCGAACACCCCCACGCCCTGGCTCGCGCGCCACCGCCCGGACGCGCACGAGCCGGGCCCGACGCGGTCGGGCCAGGCCATCGAGCGCCGGGGTGGAGGAGGCTGAGGCATGAAGACGGTGGTCGACCAGTCGGCCGACATCGGTGAGGTCCTCCTCACCGAGGACCAGATCCAGACGCGCATCGCGGAGCTGGGTCTCCAGATCAGCAACGACATGGCCGGCCGCCAGCTCACCCTCGTGAGCGTCCTCAAGGGCTCGCTCCCGTTCATGGCCGACCTGATGCGTGCGATCTCGCTGCCGCTCCGGATCGACCTCATGGAGGTCTCTTCGTACGGCGGCGCGACGACCGAGTCGTCCGGGCTCGTGCGGATCCTCAAGGACCTGTCGTCGAGCATCGAGGGCGAGGACGTCCTCATCGTCGAGGACATCATCGACACCGGCCTGACGCTGAACTACCTCATCCGCTACCTGCGCGGCAAGAAGCCGGGGTCACTCCGGATCTGCACGCTGCTCGACAAGCCGGCCCGACGACTCGTGGAGATCGACGTCGACTACACCGGCTTCACGATCCCCGACCAGTTCGTCGTCGGCTACGGTCTCGACTACGGCGAGCTGTACCGGAACCTGCGGTTCGTGGGCGTCCTGCGCCCCGAGGTCTACAGCCAGGGCTGACGCGGGATGACCATGCATCGCCGCCCCGTGGGGCGGACCAGGCTCCTCGCCGCGATCGGGGCGCTCGTGGCGCTTGCGGGCTGCTTCCTGCCGTGGTGGACCGTCGGCGACCCGTCGAACGGGCTGCCATACCTCAGTGGCAACGCGTTCGCGTCGCTTGGGATCCTCGTGTTCGGCGCGTCCATCGCGACCCTCGCCCTCGTGACGCTGCCGTATGCCACGGAACGGCCCGTGCCCGCGGACCGCTGGTCGAGCTACGCGATCTTCGCGGCGATCGGCTGGGGCGGCTTCGCCTACCGCGTGATCGACCTCGCCGGCAGCAGGTCGTTCCAGTTCACCGAGCCGATCGAGGTCATCACCCGCATTCCGGGCCTGTGGCTGGCCGGGATCGGGCTGTTCGTCCTGGCCCGTGCGACGTACGAGATGCTCAAGGAGCCGCGACTCCGCTGACCCGACGATCGCGCCTCGCGCTGGCCCTGATCGCTCGGTCGCCGTGGCGGTGGTCTTGATCGCCTCCCGGCCCCGCTCCGCCGTCGAGCGCGCAGCCGTGGCCGACGACCTGGCGGCCGGGATCAGCGTGGGCGTGGACGTTCAGGCGACGGATCTCCTCGCCGCGCGCGCGATCGCCGACTTCGGTGTCGGCGCAGAGGTCCGGCTCGTCCTCGTTCGCATCGTCGACGAGATGGCGGTCGAGCTCCGGATCGACGCGGCGACCGATGTCACCCTCGCCTCGCCGATCGTGGCGTGCCTCTTCGGGCCGGACCCCGCGCCCGATGACGCGGGCCTGAGTGATCGGTGCTGGGGCGACGAACGGCTCGCCCTGGCCCTCGACGCGGCGCTGCCCGCCGACGAGGCGGGTCGGCGACACATGGTCGCGGGCTTCCCCGTCACGGTTCGCGCGCTGGTCCGCCGCGGGGAGGTGGGCTGCGACTACCCGCCCGGGGTGTGGCGCCTGCAGCTGCGCGTCGACCCGGTCGTGGACGGCGTGGCGGCGGGGGAGCGCTCCGCCGGAGCGTGGCGTTCGAGACGCCGTTCCAGCCCGACGATCGGTTGCGGCTCGTCGAGGAGCGGCGGTACTGCGGCCTCGCGAGCAAGGTCTACCGGGAACAGGGCGAGCCGATCGTGATCGTGCCGTCCGGGTCGGTGGAGCCGCTCGTGGCCGGTCTCA
>Ga0299913_10005166_pt1 | contig 11099 bp, 5 predicted proteins | sample RVTome_9_FD_201360 | JGI IMG/M metagenome (GOLD analysis project Ga0299913, IMG submission 201360) | Soil microbial communities from uranium-contaminated site in the Upper Colorado River Basin, Wyoming, United States - RVT155D38 (version 2) ... | reverse complement strand
GGGCTCGGGGGGTTCGGCGGCGCGGTCACGATCCCGGCCGGCTACCGGGAGCCGGTTCTCATCTCCTCGACCGACGGGGTCGGGACGAAGACGGCGATCGCCGAGGCGCTCGGGCGCTTCGACACGATCGGGATCGATCTCGTCGCGATGTGCGCCGACGACGTCGTGTGCAGCGGCGCCGAGCCGCTCTTCTTCCTCGACTACATCGCGGTCGGCCAGCTCGACCCGCCCCACGTCGCCGAGCTCGTCGGCGGCGTCGCGGCCGGCTGCCGGGAGGCGGGCTGCGCCCTCGTCGGCGGCGAGACCGCCGAACACCCGGGCCTCATGGCCGCCTCGTCGTTCGACCTCGCCGGCTGCTGCGTCGGGGTCGTCGAACGCGGCCGGCTGCTCGACGGCTCGGCGGTCCGGCCCGGCGACGCGATCCTCGGCCTCGCGTCGAGCGGCCTCCACGCAAACGGCTACTCCCTCGTCCGGAGCCTGATCGCGGAGTGGGATCTCGACCTCGCCCGGCCGTACCAGGAGCAGCTCATGGCGACGCTCGGGTCGGAGGCCTGCGCCGCCGCGATGGCCGCCGAGCCGCAGCACGCGCTCGCGACGCTCGGCGAGGTGCTGCTCGCCCCGACGCGGATCTATGCCGGTCCGGTCCTCGCGGTCCGGGAGGCGCTGCTCGACGCGGGCCACGACCTCGCCGGGATGGCCCACGTCACGGGCGGCGGCCTGCCCGGCAACGTGCCGCGGGCCCTGCCGGCCGGCCTCGCCGCGCGACTCGACCCGCTGGCCTGGCGGATGCCGTCGGTCCTCCGTCTGTTCGGGGCCCTCGGCGGGCTCGCCGACGAGGAGCTCCGCGCCGTGTTCAACGGCGGCCTCGGAATGATCGTCGTGGTCGCTCCGGCGGCGGTCGGCCCGACGAAGGAGGCGTTCGTGGGGCAGGGCCTCGAGGCGACCGTCGTCGGCCGGGTCGTCGAGGCCGGCACCGACGCGAGGTACGAGGAGGGAGCCCTGGCATGAGCGGGCGGGTCGCGGTCGGTGTCTCCGGAGCGGGCTCGAACCTGCGGGCGGTCCACGCGGCGGCGGCACGCGGCGAGCTTGGCGGCGAGATCGTCCTCGTCTTCGCCGATCGGCCCTGCCCGGCCGTCGATTGGGCGGCCGGCCTGGGCCTCAAGACGACGATCGTCGACGGCGCCGACGACGACGCGGTCGCGGCCGTCCTCGCCGAGGCCGCGCCGGACGTCATCGTGCTCGCCGGCTACATGCGGATCGTCGGGCCGGCCGTGCTTGCCGCGTTCCGCGGCCGGATCCTGAACACGCACCCCTCGCTCCTGCCGGCGTTCCCGGGCGCCCACGCGGTCCGCGACGCGCTGGCCCACGGGGCGAAGGTCAGCGGCGCGACGATCCACCTCGTCGACGAGACGCTCGACGGCGGCCCGATCGTGGCCCAGGAGGCCGTCCCGATCCTCGACGGCGACGACGACTCGAGCCTGCACGCGCGGATCCGCGCGGTCGAGCACCGGCTTCTGCCTCGGGCCGTCGGGCTCGCCCTCGCGGCCGCGCTGGCGGTCGTGCCGGACGGCCGGCGGGTCACGGTCGAGCTCGAACGGGCCGATGCGGCGGTTCCGGCACCCCGGCGGGCGCTCCTGTCGGTCTCCGACAAGACCGGCCTCGCCGAATTCGCCCGACGCCTCGCGGGGCTCGGGTTCGAGCTCGTCTCGACCGGCGGCACCGCCCGGGCGCTCCGCGACGCGGGCCTCGCGGTCACCGACGTGACCGCGGTCACCGGCTTCCCCGAGATGCTCGACGGCCGGATCAAGACGCTCCACCCGCGGATCCACGGCGGGATCCTCGCCGACCGCCGCCTCGCCGACCATCGCCGCCAGCTGCTCGCCGCCGCGATCGCCCCGTTCGAGCTCGTCGTCGTCAACCTCTACCCGTTCGCCGCGGCCGCCGAGCGGCCCGGCATCGCCCTCGATGAGCTCGTCGAGGAGATCGATATCGGGGGCCCGTCGATGGTCCGGGCCGCGGCGAAGAACCACGCGAGCGTCGCGATCGTGACCTCGCCGGATCGCTACGATGCGGTGCTTGCCGAGCTCGCGGGGCAGGGGACCGTGCCGGTCGGACTTCGCTCGGCGCTCGCGGTCGAGGCGTTCCGCCACACGGCGGCCTACGACGCACGGATCGCGGCCGAGCTACCGGCCCGGATGGCCGCGTCGGGAGTCGAGCTGCCCGACGAGCCGGGCCTGCCCGGTGGGACGGATCCCTTCCCGGCGAACCTGACGGTCGCCCTGGAGAAGGTCGAGACCCTGCGCTACGGCGAGAATCCCCACCAGCCGGCGGCTCGCTACCGGCGGGCCGGGGCGCGTCCGACCGACGGCCCGTTCGCGGCCGGCGGCCGGCCGCTCCAGGGCAAGCAGCTCTCCTATAACAACGTGCTCGACGCGGCGGCCGCGGCGGCGCTCGCCCGGCGGCTCGGCGGGCCGGCCTGCGTCATCGTCAAGCACACGAACCCGTGCGGCGCGGCGGAGCGGCCGACGCTCGCCGAGGCGTGGGCGGCGGCCCTCGCCGGCGATCCGGTTTCGGCGTTCGGTGGCGTCGTCGCCCTGACCCGCGAGGTGGACGACGAGACGGCCCACGCCCTCGCCGGCCTCTTCCTCGAGCTCGTCGTGGCGCCCTCGTTCGGACCGGCATCCCGCGAGATCCTCGCGGCCAAGCCGAACCTGCGCCTCGTCGAAGACCCGTCCCTGGCCGACGGGACGACCGCCGTCGAACCGCCCGACCCGCTCGGGGCGATCCGTACGGCCGGCGGGGCCGTCCTCGTGGGGGCGCCCGATACGGCTCCCGACGACCCCACGGGCTGGCAGGTGTGCACGACCCGCCACCCGACCGACGCCGAGTGGCGCGACATGCAGCTCGCGTGGCGCCTCGTCCGGGGCGTCACCTCGAACGCGATCGTCCTCGTCCGCGACGGCGCGCTCATCGGCCTCGGGTCGGGCCAGACGAGTCGGGTCGACGCCGCTCGCCAGGCGGTCGACAAGGCCCGGGCGATCCGCGGCGATGCAGCGCTTCGCGGAGCGGCCTGCGCATCGGACGCCTTCTATCCGTTTCCCGACGGCGTCGACGTCTGCCTCGAAGCCGGGGTCGCGGCGTTCGTCCAGCCGGGCGGCTCGATGCGCGACGCGGACGTCATCGGCGCCGCCGAGAACGCCGGCGCCACGATGGTCCTCACCGGGGTCCGCCACTTCCGCCACTGACCCGCCCGCGCAGCGCGGCAGGAATCCTTCGCCGACAGGACCCCTTCCGCCCGTCGGTCGGGCGTTGGATACTGCGGCGATGAGCAAATCGAACGAGGAGACCGTCAGGCGGTACGCCGAGGCCTCGGCCGCCGCCGACGCGGAGGCGCTGGGGCGACTGCGCCACCCGGATTGGCAGACGATCTGGCCGCAATCCGGCGAGCGGGTCGTCGGGCACGCGAACTTCGCCGAGATCGCCCGCCGCTACCCGGGCGGGATGCCGGAGATCAAGCTGGATCGGCTCGTCGGCGCCGAGGACCGCTGGGTCGTGACGACCGGTAATACGATCGCCCGCGTCGTCGGCAGCGGCGACTTCTGGTGGGGCGAGTGGCAGATGACGTATCCGGACGGAAAGGTGTACGTCTGCGTCGCGCTGCTCGAGCTTCGCGACGGGCTCATCTGGCGCGAGACCGCCTACTGGGCCGAGCCCTTCGAGGCTCCCGACTGGCGCCGGCCGTTCGTCGAGCGCCCGACCGGCGAGACCGGCGCCTGAGCCGATCGCGGACTGCCACCTCGCCCGGGCCGACGCGCTTGACCGGCCCGCGCCGCGTCGAGCATCATCGGGCCCGTGGAACGGCTCGGGAGCGTGATGGCGATGCCCGGGCGGCCCCGCTCGCGGCGGCCCTGAACAGGCCTCGACCGGCGGCGCGCCGCCAGATTCCGCCCGCCCAGCGCGCTGCCGACGCGCCCATCCCGACCCCACCGGTGAGCCAGCCATGCCCGACCGCTTCTACCTGACGACCGCGATCGCCTACGCGAACAACAAGCCCGGCCTCCACACGCTCTACGAGGTGATCGGAGCCGACGCGATCGCCCGCTGGCACCGGATGGTTGGCGACGAGACCCGGTTCCTGACCGGTACCGACGAGCATTCGGTCAACATCGCGATGCAGGCCGCGGCCGAGAATCGCTCGCCGATGGACTTCGTCGATGAGAAGGTCGAGCTCTTCAAGGAAGCCGAAGACGCGCTCCTCATCAGCCCCGACCGGTTCATCAGGACGACCGACGCGGACCACATCCGGTCCGCACAGGAGATGGTCCGACGGGCCTACGCCGGCGGCGATATCTACCTCGGGACGTACGAGGGCTGGTACTGCCCCAACGAGGGCTTCCGCAATGCGACCGACGTCCAGGAGACCGCCCGCGGCACGATCTGCCCGAACCATCCCGACGTGCCGCTCCAGTGGCTCACCGAGAAGAACTGGTTCTTCCGCCTGTCGGCCTACCAGGAGCGGCTCGAGCGCCACTTCGAGGAGCACCCGGAGTTCGTCCAGCCCGACTACCGGCGCAACGAGATGCTCGGGTTCATCCGCCAGGGCCTCGAGGACTTCTCGATCAGCCGGGCAGGCGGCGGATGGGGCATCCCGTTCCCGATCGCCGAGAACGGCGAGACGGCCCAGCGCGAGGACGGCTCGTGGGACCCGGAGGCGGGCACGATCTACGTCTGGTTCGACGCGCTGATCAACTACATCACCGGGGCCGGCTTCCCGGACGACCGGGCCGCGTTCGCCAAGTGGTGGCCGGCCGACCTCCACGTCATCGGCAAGGACATCGCCCGGTTCCACACGATCTTCTGGCCGGCGATGCTCTGGTCGGCCGGCCTCGAGGCGCCGCGGCAGGTCTGGGTCCATGGCTGGCTGCTGACCGGCGGCGGGGAGCGCATGAGCAAGAGCCGGGGCAACTTCCTCGATCCCCACGACGTCGTCGCGGCGCTCGGTGCCGACGGAGCCCGGTACGTGACGCTCCGGGAGGTCGCCTTCGACCGCGACGCCGAGGTGTCGTGGGACTCGTTCGTCCGGCGCTACAACGCCGACCTCGCCAACGACTTCGGCAACCTCGTGAACCGCACGGTCTCGATGGGCAACCGCTACCTCGGCGGGGAGCGTCCGGCGGCCGCCGGCGGCCCGCTTGCGGCAGCCTGGCCGGAGCGCCTGGCGGCCTTCCGGTCGGCGATCGAGGCACACCTGCTCCACGACGCGCTCGCCGCCCTGTCGGAGGTCGTCGCCGCGGCCAACCGCTTCGTCGACGCCGAGAAGCCGTGGGAGATGGCTCGTGCGGCGAAGGCAGGCGACGAGTCCGCCGGGTCGCGTCTCGCCGCGGTCCTGGGCGACCTGGTCGAGACGTGTCGCCTCGTCGGCCTGGCCGCCGGCCCGTTCATCCCCGGAATCGCCCCGCGGGTCCTCGGCCAGCTCGGATACGAGTGGCCCTACGGTCCCGATGGCAACGGCGGCCCGCCGCTCCTCCAGCAGCTCGCCTGGGGCGCCCGGGCGGGCGAGGCCGGCCGGCTGGCGTCGCCCGAGCCGCTCTTCCCCCGGCTCGACGTCGTTTCGGACGACGCTCGTTCGTCGTCCGGGTGAACCCATCGGAAGGAGGATCGACATGCCGCACGGTCAGTACGCCCACATCGAGATCCCGTACGACGACGAGGAGCGGGCCAAGCGCTTCTACGAGGGCGTGTTCGGCTGGCAGTTCCAGTCGATGGAGGGCTTCCCGGGCTACGACCTCGTGAGCCCCGGTCCGGGCGACCTCGGCGGCGCCCTCGGGAAGCGCGGCGAGTCGGCCGGGATCGAGACCCGGAGCTACATCCTCGTCGACTCGATCGACGACGCGGCCCGCAAGGTGACCGAGCTCGGCGGCTCGATCACGACGCCCCGGACCGAGATCCCCGGTCAGGGCTGGTACGCGGTCGGCGCCGACAGCGAGGGCAACCCGCTCGCGCTCTACGAGAATTTGCCCGGCTGACCCCATCGCGACCGGGCGCATCCGCGACAATCGCGCTGATGCGCCTCGTCGATTCCCATTGCCATCTTCAGGCCGATCACTTCGCAGGCGACGTCGAGCTCGTCGTGGGCGGCGCCCGGCTGGCGGGGGTCGAGCGGATCCTCGTTCCGGGCTGGGACGCCTCGTCGTCCGTGCGGGCGCTGGAGCTCGTCGAGCGGTTCCCGGGGTTCGATGCCGCGGCCGGAATCCATCCCCATGCATCCGACGTAGCCGACGTCGCGGACTGGGAGCAGATCGTCGCCCTATCGGCGGACCCGCGCGTCGTCGCGGTCGGCGAGACGGGCCTCGACTACGACCGGATGTTCTCGCCCGTCCTCGCCCAACTCTCGAACCTCCGCCGCCACCTCCGCCTTGCGGCGGAGATCGGCAAGCCGGCGATCCTTCATTGCCGCTCGACCGCCGGCGCGCGCGAGGCCCAGGATGCGCTTCTCGCGGAGGTCCGCGCGTTCGGCAGCGAGCCCCCGCCCCTCCTGATCCACAGCTATTCCGGCCCGATCGACTACGCCCACGCGATGCTCGAGCTCGGCGCGGCCCTCAGCTTCTCGGGGTTGGTCTTCCGGGAAGGCGAAGAGGCATCGGCCGATGCGGTCCGGGTGGTCCCGGCCGACCGGCTGCTCGTCGAGACGGATTCGCCGTACCTTCCGCCGCCCGGCGCGCCCCGGCGCCGAAACGCCCCCGAATGGGTTGCCGTGACCGCCGCCTGGGTCGCGGAGCAGCGCGACGAGGACCCGGAAGCGCTCGGTGAAGGGCTCGTCGCCGCGTACGACCGGCTCTTCGTGAGGGCCCCGCGTCCCGAAGCGCTCGGCAAGGAGCGTGCCCGGAGCGCCGACCCACGAAGCCCGAACGACGGCGACTCATGAGGCCGAATCCTCCGCTTCGCGCTCCGCCCAGCAGAATCCGTCGGTTGGTTCGACCGCCGACGGACCTCGAAGAGCCCATCCTCGCCGAGCTCTTCAGCGCGGAGCGTCTGGAGCAGCACGCCCGCACGCTCGCCCGCGCACAGGTCGTCACCACGGAACCTCGGCGTGGCCGTCCGGTCCAGCCGCGGATCGCCGAGAACGGCCGGGTCCTCGTGGAGTCGTACCGCGTCCTGGCCCGTGCGATCAAGGACGAGCGGGCGATCACGCCCGCCGCCGAGTGGCTCGTCGACAACTTCCCGATCATCGACGAGCAGCTCCGGGAGATCCGTGACGACCTCCCGCCGGACTACTACGACGAGCTCCCGAAGCTGGCCGAGGGGCACCTCGAGGGCTACCCGAGGGTCCTCGGCCTCGCCTGGGCGTACATCGCCCACACGGACAGCCTCTTCGAGCCCGAAAGCCTCAGGCGGATGGTGCGGGCGTACCAGGAGGTGGAGCCGCTGACGCTGGGCGAGCTGTGGGCGGTGGCGATCAGCCTCCGCATCCTGCTCGTCGACAACATCCGGCGAATTGCCGACCAGATCGTGCGCGGTCGGGCCGCCCGGCAGAAGGCGGACGAGCTGGCCGACAGTCTGCTCGGCTTGGGACCGGACAGCCCGGAAGCCGCGAGCGCCGCGCTGCAACGGCTGTCACCCGGGGCATTTCCGGCGGCAGCGAGGGTCCAGCTCTTCCAGCGCCTCCGTGACCAGGACCCGGAAACGACGCCGGCGCTGCGCTGGCTCGAGAACGCCGTCGCGGAACAGGGGACCACGGCCGAGGAAATGGTCCGCCTTGAGCATCAACGCCAGGCGACCATGAACGTGACGGTCCGGAACGTCATCACGAGCATGCGCCTGATCTCGTGGTTCGATTGGGCGCAGTTCGTGGAGAGCACGAGCCTCGTCGACGACGTCCTTCGCGCGCAGGGCTCGTTCGGCGCGATGGACTTCGCGACCCGGGACCGGTACCGCCACGCGATCGAGAACCTCGCGCGCCGATCCGAACTGACCGAGATCGAGGTCGCCACCAGGGCGGTGGCCACCGCAGCGGCCGCGCCGGTTTCCGAGGGGGCGGAGGCGTCGTCTGCGAAGACGGACCCCGGCTTCTACCTGATCGGCGACGGCCGCACCGCATTCGAAGCGGCCCTGGGCGTGCCGGTCCCGCTTGCGACTCGCCTTCGCCGGGCGTACTCGCGAGGCGCCACGACGGGCTACCTGGGGACGATCGCGGTGGCGACGGCACTCATCGTCGCCGTTCCCCTCCTGCTGTCCGGCGGCGCCGACATCGCCGGCCTGCTCCTTCTCGCGCTCGTAGCCCTCGGCCCGGCATCGGACCTGGCGATCGCCCTCGTGAACCGTGCGGTCACCGATCTGCTGGGTCCGGTCAGGCTGTCACGCCTTGATCTGGAGGACGGCGTCCCGCCGGAGATGCGGACCCTCGTCGTCGTCCCCACGCTCCTCAGGAGCGAGGCGGATGCCGAGGAGCAGGTCAACGGCCTGGAGGTGCACTACCTCGCCAACCGCGAGGGGGACGTCCGCTTCGCGCTTCTCTCCGATTGGGCTGACGCTCCGACGCAGCGGGTCGTCGGCGACGACGAGATCCTCTCGGCGGCGAATGCGGCGATCGACCGGCTGAACGAGCGGCATGGCGAGGCGCCCGGCGGCGGCGCGCGATTCCTGCTCTTCCACCGGGAGCGCCGCTGGAACGAGGCGGAGGGCAGCTGGATCGGCTGGGAGCGCAAGCGAGGCAAGCTCCACGAGCTCAACGAGCTCCTGCGGGGCTCCACGACGACCGGACTCCTGACGACGGGCCGGCCATCGTCGACGCCACCGAAGGACGTCCGCTACGTCATCACGCTCGATGCCGATACCCGCCTGCCGCGAGGCGCCGTTGGGCGACTCGTCGGGACGATGGCTCATCCGCTCAATCGTCCCGTCTTCGATCCGGCGGCGGGCCGAGTGACGCAGGGCAACGGGATCCTCCAGCCGCGCATCACGCCGACCCTGCCGGCGGAACACGAGGCTTCGATCTACCAGCGGGTGTTCGCTGGATCCGCCGGGATCGACCCCTATTCGTCGGCCGTCTCCGACGTGTACCAGGACATGTTCGGGGAGGGGAGCTTCACCGGAAAGGGCATCTACGACGTCGATGCGTTCATGGCCGCGCTCGCCGAGCGAGTACCCGAGAACACGCTCCTCAGCCACGACCTGTTCGAAGGCATCTATGCCCGTGCCGGCCTTGTCACCGACATCGAGCTCTTCGACGAGTACCCGTCGAACTACCTTGTCGAGGCCTCCCGTCAGCACCGTTGGGCGCGCGGCGACTGGCAGCTCCTGCCGTGGATCCTCGGTCGGGCGCGCGACGCGACCGGCGGTCGGGACCGGACGGCGCTGCCGGCCATCGCCCGCTGGAAGATGGTCGACAACCTGCGCCGGACGCTGTCCGCGCCGCTCGCCGTCGCGACACTCGTCGCCGCCTGGACGGTCCCGACGGCGCCGGCCCTGCTGTGGACGGCATTCGTCGTCGGGACGCTGGTGATCCCGCCAGGCGTGCAGATCCTGGCCGGGCTCAAACCGCGCCGCCAGGGGATCTCGAAGCGCAGCCATCTCCGGGCGGTCGGCGAGGACGTCGCCAAGGGCGCAGCCCAAGTCGGCATCGGCATCGTGCTGGCGGCGCACCAGGCGTGGCTGATGGTCGACGCCATCGCGCGGAGCGTGACGCGCGTGTACGTGACCCGACGCCACCTGCTCGAGTGGACGACTGCGGCCCAGGCCAAGACCGCCCACGACCTCGGCACGGCCGGCTTCTACCTGCAGATGGCCGGCGGAGTGGCCGTTGCCGGCGTCACGGCCGGGCTCGTCCTGGCCTTGAAGCCGTCCGCGATCTGGATCGCTGCGCCGTTTCTCGTTCTGTGGTTGGTGTCTCCGGCGATCGCCCGCTGGGTCAGCATGCCGCCGCGCGCCTCCGCGGCGGAGCAGCTCTCCGACGAGGACATCAGCAGCCTCCGCGTGACCGCGCGCCGCACGTGGCGCTTCTTCGAGGCGTTCGTCGGCCCGGAGGACAACCACCTGCCGCCCGACAACTTCCAGGACGACCCGGCGCCGCTCGTCGCCCATCGGACCTCGCCGACGAACATCGGGATGTACCTGCTGGCGACGGTGACGGCTCGCGACTTCGGCTGGATCGGCACGCTGGAAATGGTCGACCGGCTCGAGGCCACCCTCGCCACCGTCGATCGCCTCGAACGGTTCCGCGGCCATCTCTACAACTGGTACGACACCCGGGACCTGCGGCGACTCGAGCCGATGTACGTCTCGACCGTGGACAGCGGCAACCTCGCCGGCCACCTGCTCGCCATGGCCAGCGCCTGCCGCCAGATGGTCGACCAGCCTCTGCCGGTGGCGGCCGCGTTCGAGGGGATCGCGGATGCGCTCACGCTCGCCCGTGCGGCAGCCGCGGCGATCCCTGATGATCGCCGCAGCCAGACCCTGACCCGACGCCAGCTCATCGAGGCGCTGGAGCTGCCCGGTCTGACGGATGTGCCGCCGACGCCGAAGGACCTCGGGCGGCGCCTCGACGAACTTGCCGCCGGCGTTCGGACGCTCGCCGACGTCGCCGCAGCCATGACCGCGGAGCGCGGCGACGCACCCGAGAGCGAGCTCGTGACATGGACCGAGGCGACGCGGTCGGCCGTAGCCAGCCATCGACGGGATGCTGCCCTGCTCCGGTCAGCCGCGCCGTCGGACCATCAGCCGACGATCGCCGAGTTGGCCGACCCAGCAACGGGCGAAGCGGACGACGCGACCCGGGAGGCGGCGATCCTCGAGCGGCGGCTGCGCCAGCTTGCCGATCGTGCACAGCGGCTCTTCGAGGAGATGGACTTCAGCTTCTTGTTCGACCCCACCCGGAAACTCTTCTCGATCGGGTACCGGACCCGCGACGGAGTGCAGGATCCGAGCTACTACGACCTGCTCGCTTCCGAGGCCCGCCTCACGAGCTTCCTGGCGATCGCCAAGGGCGACATCGCGGCCGATCACTGGTTTCGCCTCGGTCGCGCACTGACGCCGGTCGGGCGAGGCTCCGCCCTCGTCTCGTGGTCCGGATCGATGTTCGAGTACCTCATGCCGTCGCTCGT
>Ga0299913_10005165_pt1 | contig 11101 bp, 10 predicted proteins | sample RVTome_9_FD_201360 | JGI IMG/M metagenome (GOLD analysis project Ga0299913, IMG submission 201360) | Soil microbial communities from uranium-contaminated site in the Upper Colorado River Basin, Wyoming, United States - RVT155D38 (version 2) ... | reverse complement strand
AGCACGCGGATCGCCCCGACCGGATTCCTGGTGGCGTGCGCCGACGACGAAGGGGCCCGCCGTCTCGCAGAGTCGGCACGCCACCGGGGCATCGCGGTGCACACCTACGGCGAGAGCGTCGACGCAGACGTCCGGATCGCCAACCTGTCCATGACCGGAGGCACGTCGACGTTCGAGCTCGTCGCCCGGGGGCGCCGGCTCGGAACCGTGACCCTGCAGATGCCCGGCCGGCACAACGCCCTGAACGCCGCGGCGGCGATGACAACCGGCCTCGGCCTCGGCTACCCGGTCGACAACCTGCGCGCGGGCATCGCGGCGTTCAGCGGCACCCGGAGGCGCTTCGAGCTCAAGGGCGTCGTCGGCGACGTGCGCGTCTACGACAGCTACGCCCACCACCCCACCGAGGTGCGCGCCGACCTGACGGCCGCCCGCGAGGTGGCGTCGCCGGGACGGGTCGTCGCGGTGTTCCAGCCGCACCTCTACAGCCGCACGAAGGCGTTCGCGGCGGAGTTCGGCCAGGCGCTCGGCCTGGCCGACGACGTCATCGTGATGGAGGTCTTCGCCTCGCGCGAAGACCCGATGCCGGGTGTGACCGGTGCCAGTGTCGCCGCGGCCGTGCCCCTCGACCGGGAGCATGTGCTGTTCGAGTCGTCCTGGTCCGCGGTGGCGGCCCACCTGGTCGCGCGGGCGCGACCCGGCGACCTGGTCATCACGCTCGGCGCGGGTGACGTCACGATGATCGGTCCCGAGGTGCTGGCGCTGCTCGCCGGCGCCGCGGCCGCCGACGGGGCGACCTCGTGAGCGTCTCCGCGACCTCCGGACGCCGTTTCGCGCGACGGGTGTGGGCGCGACGCTGGTCGCGGTTGCGCACGCTGGGTGTCCTCGCGCTCCTCCTCGCACTGCTCGGTGCCACCGCCTGGGTGGTGCTCGCGTCGCCACTGCTCGCCGTCCGGTCGGTCGAGGTGAGCGGCGCGGCCCGCCTGACACCGGCGCAGGTGCTCGCAGCGGCGGACGTCGCCCCGGCGACGCCCCTCGCGCGGGTCGACACCGAGGCGGTCGCCGACCGGGTGCGCGCCCTGATCGAGGTCCGCACTGTCTCGGTGTCACGTCAGTGGCCGCGGTCGGTGCGCATCGTCGTCGTGGAGCGCGTCCCTGCCGCCGTGCAGCGACGTGGCTCGTCGTACCTGGTCCTGGACGGCACCGGTGTCGCCTTCGACACGGTCCGGACGCGACCGAAGGGCCTGCCGATGGTCTCCGCGCGGTCGGGGGCGGGTGCGCGGACCGTGCGAGCGGCGATGGATGTCCTCGCGGCGGTGCCGGCGCGGGTCCGGCGCCAGCTGGTCGAGGTCCGCGCCGCGTCGCCCGAGCAGGTGACGTTGCGGCTCACCCGTGGTCGCACCGTGGTGTGGGGCAGCCCCGACCGGGGGGAGCGCAAGGCCGTCGTGCTCACCGCCCTGATGCCCCGGAAGGCGCGGGTGTACGACGTGAGCGCCCCGGACGCGCCGACGACGAGCCGCGGGTAGCCCCGGGTAGCCACAGGTAGCCACGGGTAGCCACCTCGCGTTCGGCACCACGACACGCCCGGCACGCGGGGCGGATGCGCCGGTCGTTGAATCGGGTCCGGCTCGGACCTACGGTCCTGCTCAACCTCGAAGTTGACATAACTATAAGGCTCAACTTGAGGGTGAGGGTTCCGGGTCCCAGCAGGCGAAGACTCCAACGAGAGGGCACCGACGTGGCAGCACCGCAGAACTACCTCGCGGTCATCAAGGTCGTCGGCATCGGCGGCGGCGGCGTGAACGCGGTCAACCGGATGATCGAGGTCGGCCTCAAGGGCGTCGAGTTCATCGCGATCAACACCGATGCCCAGGCCCTGCTCATGTCCGATGCGGACGTCAAGCTCGACGTGGGCCGCGAGCTCACCAGAGGTCTCGGCGCCGGGGCGGATCCCGAGGTCGGCAGCAAGGCCGCCGAGGACCACGCCGAGGAGATCGAGGAGGTCCTGCGCGGGGCCGACATGGTCTTCGTCACGGCGGGCGAGGGTGGCGGCACCGGCACCGGCGGCGCCCCGGTCGTGGCGCGGATCGCCCGCTCGATCGGTGCGCTGACCATCGGCGTGGTGACCCGGCCGTTCGGCTTCGAGGGGCGCCGGCGCGCCCTCTCGGCCGACACCGGTATCGACGAGCTCCGCGAGGAGGTCGACACCCTGATCGTCATCCCGAACGACCGGCTCCTGTCGATCTCCGACCGCGGCATCAGCGTGCTCGACGCGTTCAAGTCGGCCGACCAGGTGCTGCTCCAGGGCGTGTCCGGCATCACCGACCTCATCACCACCCCCGGACTGATCAACCTCGACTTCGCCGACGTCAAGTCCGTCATGTCCGGCGCCGGGTCGGCGCTGATGGGCATCGGCTCGGCGCGGGGCGACAACCGCGCGGTCGAGGCCGCAGAGATGGCCATCTCGAGCCCGCTGCTCGAGGCGTCGATCGACGGTGCGCACGGCGTGCTGCTGTCGATCTCGGGCGGTTCAGACCTCGGTCTGTTCGAGATCAACGAGGCAGCCCAGCTGGTCGTGCAGGCCGCGCACCAGGAGGCGAACATCATCTTCGGGGCGGTCATCGACGACGCGCTCGGCGACGAGGTGCGGGTGACCGTGATCGCTGCCGGCTTCGACGGTGGCACCCCGCGGCGGGCGAGCTCGGCGTCGACCCGCAAGGCCGAGGCCACGGCGGCCGCTGCCGCGTCGACGGCGTCGCGGCCGACGTACACGCCCTCTCCGCTGGACACGGTGCCGCGCCACGTCTCGCCGATGCCCCCGTCGACCCCAGCCGCCACCCCTGTCCCGGACCGGCCCCCGCTGGAGCCGGCAGTCGCGAACGGGCAGCCGGCGGGACAGCCCGGCGGCAACGGTCACATCGCCCTGCCGCGGACCGAGCAACCGGTCGGCAGCCGGGTCTCCCGGCCGGCGCGCACGATCGTGTTCGACGACGACGATCTCGACGTACCCGACTTCCTGAAGTAGATGTTCCTCCGCACCGACCAGGCGGGTTCGGCCCGGCTGGCGGTGACAGACCGGTACGGCGGGTCGAGCCCGGTGCCCTACGACGAGCTCAACCTGGGCACTCATGTCGGGGACGACCCGGCGCACGTCGGATTCAACCGGTGGCTCCTCGGTGAGCGGCTCGCCGTGCGCCCAGACCATGTCGTGTTCATGCAGCAGGTGCACGGGACCGACGTCGCGGTCGTGGACGGCCCACCGGTAGCGGGTCACCCTCTGCCGGAGGCCGACGCACTGGTCACCACGCGTGAGGGGCTCGCCCTCGTGGTGCTCGTGGCCGACTGTGCGCCGGTGCTCCTGGCGGGCACCCGTGATGACGGGGCGGGTGTCGTCGGCGTCGCGCACGCGGGTCGGCGCGGGATGGCCGGCGGAATCGTGGCGGCCACCCTGGCCTCGATGCAGAACCACGGCGTCGACCCGGCGGGCATCGTGGCCCTCGTGGGTCCGACGATCTGTGGTCGCTGCTACGAGGTGCCCGAGTCGCTGCAGGCCGAGGTGGCCGAGATCGAACCGGCGGCCCGGTCGACCAGTCGGTCGGGCACGCCGGCGTTGGACGTGCGGGCCGGCATCGTCGCGCAGCTGCGAGCGGCTGGGGTCGCCTCGGTCGACGTCGACCTGACCTGCACGGCGGAGTCGGCGGCGCTCTACTCCCACCGTCGCGACGGGGTCACCGGCCGGTTCGCCGGCATCGCGGTCCTCTCAGCAGGATGACCGTGGACGCACGGCGGGACGAGATCGCGGCGAACCTTGCGGCGCTCGAGCAACGCATCGTCACCGCGTGCATCGCGTCCGGGCGGTCGCGCGAGGAGATCACCCTCGTTGCCGTGACCAAGACGTTCCCGGCTTCCGATGTCGGTCATCTCGCCGCGCTGGGGTTGCGCGACGTCGGTGAGAACCGGGCCGATGAGGCGGACGACAAGGAGGACCGGTGCCGGGCCGCCGGCGTGACGGACCTGAGATGGCACTTCGTCGGCCAGCTGCAGACCAACAAGGCCGGCGTCGTCGCCCAGTGGTGCCACGTCGTGCACTCCGTGGACCGGCCCCGGCTCGTGACCGCACTCGACCGCGCGAGCGAGCGGGCCGGGCGGCGGCTGCGCTGCTTGGTGCAGGTCGACCTCTCCGGTGATCCCGGTCGGGGCGGCGCCTCGCCCGGGGACGTGCCCGGGCTCGCCGACGCGGTTGCGGCGGCGGAGCACCTGGACCTGGCCGGCCTGATGGCGGTGGCGCCGCTGGGTGTCGACCCCGACGATGCCTTCCGCCCGCTCGCCTCCCTCGCGACCGAGCTCCGCACGGCCCACCCCGACGCCGTGATCGTGTCCGCCGGCATGAGCGCGGACCTCGAAGCCGCCATTGCCCGCGGCGCGACACACCTGCGCGTCGGCACCGCCTTGCTCGGTTCGCGGCCTCCGCTCGGGTAGCGTTTTGCGCAGGCCGGAAGCTCGGCCTGCTGACGTGGACCCACAGGTCCGTCCAACGACCGGAGGGCACAGGCATGGCCGGCGCGATGCGCAAAGCGATGGTCTACCTCGGCCTCGTCGAGGACGAGGACCGCTACGACTACGACGAGTACGACGAGATGACCGGGACCGACGGTGACGCTCACCGCGGCGACCGGTCGGGTGGCTCACGCTCCCTTGCTCCGCTGCGCGAGGACGCGCGGGGCTCGGTGGCCACCATGACCGAACGCCGCCCTCACGTGGGCGTGCAGAGCTCGGTCCGGTCGTTCGACCGGATCACGACGATCCATCCCCGCACCTACAACGAGGCGAAGCAGATCGGCGAGAGCTTCCGTGAGAGCACGCCGGTGATCATGAACCTCTCCGACATGGACGACTCGGACGCGAAGCGGCTGGTCGACTTCGCCGCGGGACTCGTCTTCGGTCTGCGCGGCACCATCGAGCGGGTGACCAACAAGGTGTTCCTGCTCTCACCTGCGAACGTGACGGTGACCGCCGAGGACAAGGCCAGGATGGCCGAGAGTGGCTTCTTCAACCAGAGCTGATGGGCGCGCGGGGTGAACCTCGTCATCCAGCTGCTCATCATCGTCCTCTGGCTGTACTTCATCCTGCTGATCGGGCGGCTGGTGCTGGACTACATCCAGATGTTCGCCCGGTCCTGGCGACCCAGCGGGCCCGTCCTGGTCGTGGCCGAGGTCGTCTACACCGCGACCGACCCGCCGCTGCGAGCCCTGCGTCGGGTGATCCCCCCGCTGCGGCTCGGGTCGATCAGCCTGGACCTGTCGTTCCTGGTCCTGCTGATCCTCATCCAGGTCCTGATCAGTGTGCTGCAGGCTGTCGCGGCGGGGTGAACGTGACCTCACGCCCAGGTTGCGCCAGAATGGCCTGTCAGACCCAGCCACACCGAGCCAGTCCAGCCACACCGAGCACCGAAGCAGCCGTCGCTAGTCGCACCCGCACCGCGCGGGCCGGCTCGCCGGTGAGCACCGCAGACGACGGACGACTATCGAGGAGACCCCCGCCATGCCGCTGACTCCCGAGGATGTGGCCAACAAGCAGTTCACCAGCACGCGGCTCAAGCCGGGCTACGACGAGACCGAGGTCGACGAGTTTCTCGACGAGGTCGAGGCCGAGCTCACCAGGCTCTACCGCGAGAACGACGAGCTGAAGTCCAAGCTCGCCGCCGCGCAGCGCTCGCTCGCGGAGGCCGGCGACAGTGGCCGGGTCACCACCACCCAGCAGATCGCCCCCCAACCCGCCCCGACCCCGACCCCGACCCCGACCCCGACCCCGACCCCGGCCCCAACGCCGCAGCCGACGCCTGCTCCCACGCCCGCGCCGGCCCAGGCAGCGGCACCCGCCGGGCCGCCGGCCAGCGCCTCGTCCGAGAGCGCCACCGGCATCCTCGCGATGGCGCAGCGCACGGCCGACGAGTTCATCGCCGAGGCGCAGACCCAGGCCGACCGCATCGTCGGCGAGGCCCGGCAGCGGGCGGACCACATGCGGCGCGAGGGCGAGGACAAGCACCGCCAGGCCATCGGGGCGTTGGAGAACGAGCGGGCCGCACTCGAGCGCAAGGTGGAAGGTCTGCGGGCCTTCGAGCGGGAGTACCGCAGCCGGCTCAAGTCCTACCTGGAGACCCAGCTGCGCGAGCTCGAGGGACGCAACAGCGAGGCACCGGCCGCCCAGGCGCCCAGTGGGGGGCAGCCGGCGCAACCGAACGGGCCGGGTGGTCAGGGTGGCGGGCAGCCGCAGGGTCAGCCCGCGGGACAGGCGCAGCGGGGACCGTTCGCCCCCGGCTCACCGGTCGGTCAGCAGGGGGGACAACCGTCGGACGCGCCCGGTGGACCGCCGCAGCAGCCGCCGCAGCAGTCCGCGCAGGGCAGTGGCTACGTGCTCGACGAGGGTCCCGAGCCGCGCGGCTGAGCCGCTCGGCTCAGGGTGGCTCAGCCGACCTCGGACATGGCCGGCACCCGGCGGAACGGGTCACGGGCGGGCGGTACGGGCAACGTGATGCGGGTGCCGTCTGCGTCGAGACCAGCCAGCCCGAGCACCCGGGTGAGGATCGAGTAGGTGGTCTCGCCGGCCTCGATGCCCGCCTGGGTGATCATCACTCGGTAGATCGTGACGTAGTGCTTGGCGGGGGTGTCGTAGCTCCAGTCCACCGACCCCAGGTGCTTGGCGGTGCCGTGGCTCCCGCTGGGACCGTTGAACGGCCCGTCCCAGACCTGCACGCCGGCGGGCCCTGCGGAGTAGGGGCCGCCGATGCCGACGTCGTTGCGGTTGGCGGCGGCGAGCAGCTCGCGCGTCTCACGTTCGGGGACGACGAGTGCTGGGCGGACGTGGCTGGCCAGGGCCGGCACCGCGATCGCGTTCTCCTTGAGCTTGACCGACACCGTCGGCCCGCCGAGTGGAACCACATGAAGCGCCACTGCGGACCTCCCCTCTGCACTCGGGTGGACTCCCGCTCTGGTGGCGGTCGTTCCGACTCCTGCGTGAAGTATCGGTTCGGGGACCCCCACAACTTCACTAGGCCGAACGGTTGATTGTTCGTAACGCCGTTCGGCCGAGGTCCCGGGTTACCGAACCTTTACGCGCTCACTGGGCCATCCGGGTGACCGCGAAGCGCAGACCGAGGCCCTCGTCGTGGTGGGTTGCCGCCCCTGGCCGGTCAGCGGGCGCGTCTTCGGCTTCGAAACCCCCCTCCTCGAACCGGACGGCCAGCACCTCGCCGGCGACCAGGTCGGCGTGTTCGCGCAGTGCCGCTGCCAGCTCGCCCTCGGCCTGCCAGCGCAGGGCGACCCGGTCGGTCACGTCGAAGCCGGACGTCTTGCGGGCCTCCTGGACGAGCCGCACGACCTCCCGGGCCAGGCCGGCCCGGCGCAGCTCGGGGGTGAGCTCGAGGTCGAGGGCGACCGTCTCGCCGGCATCGGTGACCACGGCCCAGCCCTCCTTGGGGGTCTCGGTGACGACCACCTCGTCCGGCGAGACCGTTACGTCCGTGCCGTCCACGGTCACCACGGCGGACCCGGTGTCGCGCAGCGAGGCGGCGAGCTGTCCGGCATCGGCGGCGGCGACCGCAGCGGCGACCGCAGGTGTCTGTGCGCCGAAGCGCTTCCCCAACGTCCGGAAGTTGCCCTTGGCGCTGTGCTCCACCAGATCGGCGCCGAGCTCCTCGAACGCCAGCACGTTGAGCTCCTCGGCGACCTGGGTCTTCAGTTCGTCGGGCAGCACGTCCCATCCGGGCGCACCGACGAGCGCCCGGCCCAGGGGTTGGCGGTTGCGCACCTTCGACTCTGCCCGGGCGGCCCGGCCGAGCTCGACCACCCGGCGGACCAGCGCCACCTGGGCGGCCAGCTCATCGTCCACGAGCGCACCGTCGACCGCGGGCCACGCCGCGAGGTGGACCGACTCCGGCAGGTCCGGCCAGACCGGTCGCACGGCGTCCTGCCAGACCCGCTCGGTCACGAACGGGGTGATCGGGGCGAGGAGCAAGGTGACGACGTACAGGCACTCGTGCAGCGTGGCCAGGGCAGCGGGGTCGCCGTCCCAGAACCGACGCCGGGACCGGCGGACGTACCAGTTGGACAGCGTCTCGACGTGGTCGGCGAGCAGCCGGCCGGCTCGTTGCGTGTCGAACGCCTCGTACGCCGCGGTGACATCCCGCACCAGCCGGTGCGTCTCGGAGACGGCCCACCGGTCGAGCAGCGGTCGCTCCTCGATGGGGGCCACCTCCCCGCCAGGGGCCCAGTCGTTGGCGTTGGCGTAGAGGGTCAGGAAGGACGCGGTGTTCCAGTAGGTCAGCAGCGTCTTGCGGACGACGTCCTGCAGCACGGCATGGCCGACCCGCCGCGAGAGCCACGGCGAGCCGCTTGCTGCCATGAACCATCGCAGCGCGTCGGCTCCGTGCGCGTCCATCAGCGAGATCGGCTCGAGGATGTTGCCCAGGTGCTTGCTCATCTTGCGGCCGTCCTCGGCCAGGATGTGCCCCAGGCAGAGCACGTTCTCGTACGACGACCTCCCGTGCACCAGCGTGCCGAGGGCCATCAACGTGTAGAACCACCCGCGGGTCTGGTCGATGGCCTCGCAGATGAACTGTGCCGGGTAGGCAGCGGCGAACTGTTCCTTCGACCCCTCGGCGTGGGGGTAGCCCCACTGGGCGAACGGCATCGCACCGGAGTCGTACCAGCCGTCGATCACCTCGGGCACCCGGCGGAACGTGCCCGCCACCCCAGGCTTGGTGAACGTGATGTCGTCGACGAACGGCCGGTGCGGGTCGGTGCTGGCGAGGTCACGGCCCGCGAGCTCGCCCAGCTCCGCCAGCGACCCGACGCAGACCAGCTGGCTCGGGTCCTCGTCGTTCACCCAGATCGGCAGGGGAGTGCCCCAGTAGCGGCTCCGGGAGAGCGCCCAGTCGATGTTGTTCTGCAGCCAGTCGCCGTAGCGGCCGTGCTTGATGTTGTCGGGGAACCAGTTGGTTCGCTCGTTCTCGGCGAGGAGCTGGTCCTTGATCGCGGTGGTGCGGATGTACCAGGACGGCTGCGCGTAGTAGAGCAGCGCGGTGTGGCAGCGCCAGCAGTGCGGGTAGGCGTGCTCGTACGCCTCCTGCCGGAACAACAGGCCGCGGGCCTGCAGGTCTTCGACCAGCGCTGCGTCGGCGTTCTTGAAGAACTGCCCACCGACCAGCCGCACCGCGTCCTGGAAGTGACCGTCCGGGCGGACCGGATTGACCACTGGGAGGCCGTAGACGCGGCTGACCGCAAGGTCCTCGGCGCCGAACGCGGGCGCTTGGTGGACCAGCCCGGTGCCGTCGTCGGTGGTGACGTAGTCCGCCAGAACAACAAAATGGCCGAAGTGTCCTCCGTCGTCTTTGGTCGGCCAGTCCACGAGGTGGAAGGGGCGCTCATAGCTCCAGTGCTCCATCGCCGTGCCGGAGAACCGGTCGACGACCTGCCACCCATCGCCCAGCGCGGACCCGACCAGGGGCTCGGCGACGACCAGCAGCTCGGCCGAGTCCTCGTTGCGCGCCGTCACGTAGGTGACGTCAGGACGGACCGCCACGGCGGTGTTGGACACCAGCGTCCACGGTGTGGTGGTCCACACGAGCAGCGCCGCCTGCCCGGCGTACGGGCCGCTCGTCAGCGGGAAGCGCACGTAGACGCTCGGGTCGACCACGGTCTCGTAGCCCTGGGCCAGCTCGTGGTCGGACAGCCCCGTCCCGCAGCGCGGGCAGTAGGGCGCGACCCGGTGGTCCTGGACCAGCAGGCCCTTGTCGAACACCTGCTTGAGCGACCACCAGACGCTCTCGATGTAGGAGGTGTCCATGGTCCGGTACGGCTGCGACATGTCGACCCAGTAGCCCATCCGCACGGTCATCGCGGTGAACTCGTCGACGTGGCGCTCGACCGACTCGCGGCACTTCGCGTTGAAGTTCGCGACACCGTAGGCCTCGATGTCGCCCTTGCCGGAGAAGCCGAGCTCCTTCTCCACCGCGATCTCCACCGGCAGGCCGTGGCAGTCCCAGCCGGCCTTCCGGACGACGTGGCGGCCCTGCATCGTCTTGAACCGCGGGAAGACGTCCTTGAACACGCGCGCCTCGACGTGGTGCACGCCTGGCTGGCCGTTCGCGGTCGGTGGACCCTCGTAGAACGTCCACGGCTCGCCCTGCTCGGTGGCCGCAAGGCTCTTCGCGAAGGTGTCGTCGCGGTGCCAGAGCTCGAGGATCTCCCGCTCCATCGCCGACAGGTCGACCTGCGGCGGGATGGCGGTGTAACGGCGCGTCACGGGCGGTGCTCCTTCGTCGGTCGTAGCTGACGAAGGGACGAGGCGTACGACGGGCTGTGTGCCCGCCGCGGTCACCCCGCGGTACCACCCTCCTTGGCCACCAGGAGCGTCTTGCGGCTCCGACGTCGATGGCCCGCTTCGTTCGCCCTGCTGCCGGGTCTAGTGACCGGGCCTGGCGGCCAGCAACGAGTAGGCGGCGCCAGTCCGGCGTTCTTCCGGCGGCTCCGGGGTGATGGCCCCATCACTGCCGTGCAGGTACGACGCCAGCCTACCGGGCCGGAGCCGGCAGGACGGGGTCCAGCGTGTCCAGCGCGAGGCAGAAGTCGATCAGGTCGTCGGTGGTGAGGGCGGGTCCTCCGCGGAACTCGAGGGCCTCGGCCGGCACGTCGAGCGTCTCCACGGCCAGCAGCGGAACGAGCACCTCCACGATGTCGTCGTCTGCGTGATGGCGCACGACGTGCTCGCAGCCGGGGCACGCGAAGGCGTAGTGCGACAGGGCGGCCTCGGACGCCAGCACGAGCCAGACCTGGTCGCGCTCCAGCTCGACCAGGCCGCAGCGGGGGCACTCCGCGTCCAGAATCAGGTCCTCGCTCATGTCGCCGCTCGCTCTCGCAGTGGGTGCTTTCCTGTCTCGTCCGACGCTATGGATGCCGCGGTCCGGGGCCGATCGTGCCGACCACACGGCTGCCCAAGGGCTCCCGCACGGTTCCGGGTGGTGGTCACCCCCTGGCCATGAGGGCTGGCAACCCAGGCGCCAGCGGGGGGCCCCGGGCAGGCGTGCGGCCCGCCCGATCCTGTGACG
>Ga0299913_10005164_pt1 | contig 11102 bp, 7 predicted proteins | sample RVTome_9_FD_201360 | JGI IMG/M metagenome (GOLD analysis project Ga0299913, IMG submission 201360) | Soil microbial communities from uranium-contaminated site in the Upper Colorado River Basin, Wyoming, United States - RVT155D38 (version 2) ... | reverse complement strand
GGCGCCGAACACCTCGGCGACGATGTCGCGCACGTCGCCGGCGAGCAGTTGATCGGCGTTGCCGCCGAGCAGCAGGACCGCCAGGAAGATGCCGCCGATCACCGGGACGGCGAGCAGCAGCTTCAACGTGGACTCGGCGACGAACTGCACCGCGACGAGCGGCCAGTTGCCGGCGGTGAGGAGGGCGCCACGCTTCAGCGTCGCCTTCAATCCCGGGGCGTCAGCCATGGATCGGGCATCAGTTTACCTTTGCGGTATCCTGCTTTACGAGTGGCATCCCTCGACATCCGCGAGCGCCGTGTCACACCACGGCGGCTCCTGGCGGGCGGGCTGCTGGCCATCGTCCTTGCAGGAGTGGCCGGGGCGGCGCTTGAGTACCGGCGCTTCGGACCCACCGATGCCGCTGCAATCGAGCGCCTGAACGCTGATATCCGGCAGCGGTTCGCGGACATGGTGCAGGAGATCTCGGCGATCTCCGCACGCGTCGCCGGGTCCTCCGCCGCGGCTGCCGCGGTCGGCGCCGGACGCGACGACGCCCGCGTCCTCTTCGATCTCGCCGCGGATCAGCGCCGCGCGAGCGCGGCGCCCGATGACATTGCGGTCACGCTGTATGACGCGGGGATCGTCGCGCGTGCCTGGGCGGGGGCGCCGTCGGACATTCCAGAGGAGCGGATCGCCGGACCGTCCGCGCTCTTCGTGACGCCTTCGCCGCTCGGTTTGCGACTGGTGCACGTTCAGCCGATTCTCGAGGGCGAGCGGCGTGTGGGGACGGTCGCGACCGAGCACGTGCTGTCGCCTGCCCCGGCAACACTCTCGATCGGGCCGGTCGATTACGCGCTGCCGACGCCGCTCGTGCCGGCCGCCCTGCGGACGCGCATCGAAGGCGCGGGCGAGCAGGTGCGCCCCGGCGCCGTGCTCCTCGAAACGCCCTCGGGCGAACCCCTCGCCGAAGCGTGGGTCGATCCCGCAGCCGTGGCGGCGGCTCGCGCGGGATGGCGCCGCGGGCTGGGGGCCGGGCTTCTCGCTCTGGCGGGCCTCACGGTGCTGCTCCTGATCGGCCCGCTGCTCGATCGGCGGGCCGCGGCCGTCTCACAGGCGCCGCCCGGTGGCGCGGGCGCAGACCGTAGACGGCGTCAGACATATCTCCGGGCGACCGCGACCGCCCTTGTCGTGACGGTCGCTGGCAGCCTGCTCCTGGCTCTGGCGTGCGCGACGGCGTGGGGGCCGCCGCGGCGCGGCGCGACGATGCTGTTGCTCGGGGGCGCCACAGCGGCCGCGCTCGTCGCGCTGCTGGTCGGTCCGCTGACGCGGCTTCGCCCTGCCGTGCGGAGGCGCCGGGTGTTCGTGAGCGGCACCGTACCCGCCCTCGTGGCCACCCAGTTCCTCGCCAGCGTGATCCTCGTCGCGGCGATTGTCGGCTTCGCCCGCGGGCTCGAGTCGGCGATCGACCCTGTACCCGTCGACCTGCGACAGTTCTCGCTGTACCCGTGGCGGACTGACCGCCTGATGCTGCTGGCCGGCATCGTCGCTGCGCACCTGGCGCTCATCTGGGGTGGAACCCTGCTTCTGAGTGCCGCCACCGCCGGGTGGCGGCTCTCCCGCGGGATGGCCGGGCTGCGCCTTGCGATCCTTGGCCTCTGGCTGGCGCCGGCGATCGTGCTGGTGCTGTGGGTGCCCTGGTCGATCCGGCACGTGCCCGCCACCGGGCTCCTGCTGAGCGTGACCGCGTGCGGGGTCGCGGCCCTGTCGGCGCCGCGGATTGCGGCCTGGTACCGCCGGGCGACGGTGGCCGCCCGGATCTTCGCACTCTTCCTCGCCTTCCTCTGCCCGTCCCTGCTGCTCTATCCGCTGATGGACGATTTCGCCGAGCGCGCCATCCGTCACCTCATCGAGACGGATTACGCCATTCAGGCGCAGAACCATGTCCAGACACTGCTCGATCGCATGGACGAGGCGCAGGTCCAGGTCGACGGGCTCGAGGAGCTGCCGTCGCTCGTGCGCGGCGAAGACAGCCTGCCCGACGCGCCCTCGATCGACGCCGCCTTCCTCGTGTGGCGGCAGACGGCCCTCGCGCGCGAGCGGCTCACATCCGCCGTCGAGTTGTACGGCCCGTCGGGTGCCCTCGTCAGCCGCTTCCCGTTCAACCTGCCGGAGTACACGACGGGGGGGCTGCAGAGCGTGCCCCTCTGCGACGACTGGGACGTGTTCGTCGAGGTGGCGTCAGTCGGGCCGGAAGAACAGCCCATGCTGCATGCGGAACGCCATGTCTGCCTGCCTGACGACGAGGGGCGCGTGGTGCCGCAGGGCGGGATCATCCTGCACGTCGTCCCCGAGTACGAGACGCTGCCGTTCATCTCCTCGCAGAATCCCTACCTCGAGGTGTTCCGCGCCGGCTTCGAGCGGGAGGAGGGCACCCCCGCGGGGCACGTGGAAGTGGCGATCTACGGATGGGGACTGCAGCCGCAGTACACGTCGGGCCGGTCGGCCTGGCCGATCACCGACGAGCTCTTCATCGAGTTGTACCGCTCGCGCGATCCGTTCTGGGCCGACGTCCGCAACGGCGGGGGCTGGCATCGTGTGTACTTTTCCAACGATCGGCAGCGCATCTTCGCGATCGGCTACCGGCAGCTGACGCTGTTCGACCACTTCGTGCACCTCGCGGAGTTCACCACCTTCAGCGGCGCGGCGTTCCTGCTCGTGCTCGTCGGCACGGCTCTCTTCACGCGCGTGGCGCGCGCGCGGCCGCGGATGGGGCGCGCCCTGCTGCGCGAGATCCGCGCGAGCTTCTATCGGAAGCTGGTGCTCGCGTTCGTTCTGGCGGCAATCATTCCCGTGCTCGCGCTCGCGCTGGTCATCCGCGCGTACGTCGAGACGCTGCTGCGTGCCGACATCGAAGCGGAAGCGGCCCGCACCGCGGCCATCGCGCGGCGCGTCATCGAAGAGGCCGATGCCCCGCTGCGCCGCACCGCCGGCGGGCTCGGCACGCTCACCGACGACGTGATGGTCTGGATCAGTCAGGTCATCGATCAGGACGTGAACGTCTTCGAGGGCGCGCGGCTGGTGGCCACCTCGGAGCGCACGCTGTTCGCCTCGGGTGTCCTGCCCACGCGGACGCCCGACGACGTGTATCGCGCCATCGTGCTGCAGCGGCTGCCGAGCTTCGTCCGTCCGGACGCGATCGGCGGCTTCAGCTACATGCTCGCGGCCGCGCCGGTCCGCGCGGCCGGCGAAGATGCGCTCGTCACGGTGCCGCTCGCGCTGCGGCAACGCGAGATCGAGCGGGAGATCGACGAGCTGGATCGCGGCGTCCATCTCGCCGCGCTGGTGTTCGTCCTGATCGGCGCGGGGATTGGCCTGTCGATGGCCGAGCGCATCGCCGATCCGATTCGACGACTGACGCGCGCCACTGGACGCATCGCCCGCGGCGACTTCGATGCGCGCATCGCCGTGCGCTCGATCGACGAGCTGCGCCGGCTGGTGGACGCGTTCAACAGCATGGCCGCCGAGCTGAAGGCTCAGCGCCGACAGCTCGAACGTACGCATCGGCTGGAGGCGTGGGCCGAGATGGCGCGCCAGGTGGCGCACGAGATCAAGAATCCGCTCACGCCGATCCAGCTCTCGGCCGAGCACCTGCGCCGCGTCCACGCCGACCGCGGCGAACCCTTGGGGCCGGTGCTCGAAGGCTGCGTCGCGTCCATCCTCGGGCAGGTCCGGCTCCTCCGCCAGATCTCGGCGGAGTTCTCGAGCTTCGCGTCCTCACCCACCGCGAGGCCCGCTCCCGTGGACCTGACGGAGCTGATCGTGGAGGTCGTCGGTCCTTACCGGACTGGCCTTGCCGGCCGCATCGACATCCACGACCGCGTCCCGCAGGCGCTCCCGCCCGTCCTCGTCGATCGGACGCTCGTCGCGCGGGCGCTGTCGAACATCGTCGAGAACGCCCTCTATGCAATGCCCGGGGCGGGCACGTTGAGCCTGGATGCGGCCGTGGAGCCCGGGCACGTCATCCTCACGGTCAGCGACACCGGCGCAGGGATGGACGAGGAAGCGCTCGCCCGCGTGTTCGAGCCGTACTTCTCGACTAAAACGACCGGTACGGGACTCGGGCTGCCGATCGCCCGCCGCAACATCGAGCTGAACGGTGGCACGGTAGATGTCAGCAGCGCAAAAGGCGCGGGCACGACGGTGACGGTGCGCCTGCCGAGAGCGTAAGGAAAGGGCCAAGGGCCAAGGGCCAAGGGCCAAGGGCCAAGGGCCAAGGGCCAAGGGCTGCAGCCCCACTTCGTCAGGGTTCGTGGCCGATCGGCGGGAGGGCCTCCCCGCTGCGGGTATCTGGCGCCTCCTCCGTGTGCCGCCTGCGCACCTTGCTGACGGCCCACGCGACGAGGGCGAACAGCATGTAGCTGTAGGCGAGGACGACGAGCGCGATGCGCGGCTGGGAGGCGATGAGCGCCAGGGCGACGGCCGCGACGAACAGCGCGATGTACGACCGATGCCATCCGACCTCGATCGCCTTCACGCTCCGGAACCGGATCGTGCTCACCATCAGCAGCGCGGGGATCACGACCATGGCCACGGCGGCGAATGCCATCTGGGTGTCGTCCGGGCCGAATGGAAACAGATAGACGGTCGATGCGATCACCGCCGCCGCCGCGGGGCTCGGCATGCCGACGAAGTACCGCTTGTCGGTGACGGTCGACGTCTGAATGTTGAAGCGGGCCAGGCGCATCGCTGCGGCTGTGACGTAGATGAACCCCGCCGCCCACCCGAGGCGCTTCAGCGGCCACAGGCCCCAGGTGAACGCGAGAATGGCTGGAGCCAGACCGAACGAGATGACGTCGGCCAGCGAGTCCAGCTGTACGCCGAAGGCCGTCGAGGATTTCGTCAGCCGGGCCACGAACCCGTCGAGCGTGTCGAGGACCATCGCCACGCCAATCAAAATGGCCGCCGTGTCGAAGTCCTGCTGCGTGGCGTAGACGATGCAGCCGTACCCGCAGAACAGGTTCGCGACCGTGAACATCGACGGCAGGAGGTAGACGCCCCGCTTGAATCGGTGGGGCCGATCCTCTCGCCGCCGGAGCGGCAGGTTACCCAGCACGCGGGGGCTCCAGCCTGGCAATCACCGTCTCGCCGCCGAGGACCCGCGCGCCGACCTCGACGAGCAGGTGGGCCTCCGGCGGCAGGAACACGTCCATGCGCGACCCGAACTTCATGAGCCCGATGCGTTCGCCGCGCAGGACCTCGTCTCCCTCGCGCACGCGGCAGACGATCCGCCTCGCGAGCATGCCCACGACCTGGCGGAAGACTACCGTATGGCCCTCGTGATCCACCCAGACCTCGTTCAGCTCGTTGTCGTTCGAGGCCTGGTCGTACGCCGGCAGAAACGTGCCCGGGCGGTACTCGACCCGCGTGATTCTGCCGGCGACCGGCGAACGATTGACGTGCACGTCGAGCGGCGACAGGAAGATGGTGACCTGCTTCCAGTCCCCCGGCGGCGACCACCGTCCGTCGCTCGGCCCGGCGATCATCACCCGGCCGTCAGCCGGGGACACGATGACGTCCGGGTCGGCCGGGACATGGCGGTCAGGGTCGCGGAAGAAGTAGACGAAGAAGCCGCCGAGGAGCACGAAGGCGGCAGCGAGGCCGCGGCGACGGGTCCGAGCGAGCACGAGGGCCGGGACGAGAGCACCGGCGATGAAGGGATATCCAGCGCGGTCGATGTGCATGCGGCGGCAGTGGCGGACAGGAGGACGGCCGGACGTGCGGGGGCTCGCGGTCCGGCCGTAAGACGCCAGAGGATCAGCCGTGCATGAGGGCGGCAGAGTCGGGATCCCGACGCCGGCGCAGGATACTTTCCATCTGATCCTTCAACTGCAGCTTCTTCTTCTTGAGGGTGACTTCTTCGAGCTGTTCAGGTTCCGAGAGGTAGTGGCGCGTGGCCAAATTGTGCAGCTTCTCGTCCAGGTCGTGGTGCTGGGTGGCGAGTCGGCGGTACTCCTCGTCGGTCTGCAGCAGTTGACGCTTCAGCTCTTCGAAGTCTGTCGGCATAGCCGCCTCCTTGTAAGAGGGTCGAGTCCCTTAATCGCGGGACGAATCCATATCGGCACGGTAGCACAACCGCGGTCCAGCTTCAACGCCGCGGCGGCTCGGGTGCATCCAGGCCTTCCCGCCACAGGATCAGGGCGTCCTCTTCCGGCTGGGTGTAGTAGCCGCGGCGCACCGCCGTGACGGCGAAGCCGAGCGATGCGTACAGGCGGCGGGCGGCGGTGTTCGAGGCTCTGACTTCGAGCGTGGCGCGCGCCGCGCCCCGGTCCCGGGCCTCCCGCAAAACCTCCTGCATCAGGCGGCGGCCCACGCCGGCCCTCCGGTACTCTGCCTCGACGGCCATCGTGTTGATGTGCAGCTCGTCGGCGACGATCCAGCACGAACAGAAGGCCAGCAGCGGCCCCTCTTCGTGGCGCAGCAGAAATACGTGCGCGACCGGCGACGTGGCCAGCTCGCGCCCGAGCATTTCGCGTGTCCAGGGATTCGTGAACACGCGCGCTTCGAGCGCTGCGACGGCGTCGAGGTCGGCTTCGGTGACCGCACGGGAGAACACGAGGGGGAGCATCGCCACGACGGCCAAGCATGCCAGAAACGCTGGGGGGCGGTCAGGACATCCGTCGCCGGTCCCGCGCGAGCTCCGCGTCGGGGCGGCGCACGTAGAGAGGCACCACGGCATGCGGCAGCACCGCACGATCCGGGTCGCGGGCGGCCATGCGGGCAATCGTGGGCGCGAGCGGAGGGACAGGCTGGCGGATCTCCGCGCGGTGGCTGAGGGTCTCCTCGATGATGCGCGCGTAGCGTACGGCGCCATCGCCGGAGCACACGAGAGGGCGGTCGTCGCGGCGCTCGTCCCATGCCCGGAGCGTGGCGAGCGGCGGGAGTGAGGACGGCGCAGCCAGCACCGTGCGGCCGTCGGCCTCGTACAGCGCGGCGAACACCTCCCCTCGCTGCGCGTCGATCCAGGGGGCGATGAGCGCGCCGGACGAGCCCGCCTCCGCGGTGGCGCGCGCCAGCGCGTCGAGCGCGGAGATCGGCGCGACGCGCAGCCCGCGCGCGAAGGCGAGCCCCTGTACGGCGGCGATCCCGACCCGCAGGCCGGTGAACGAGCCGGGCCCCGCGGCGACGGCGAGCAGGTCGAGATCGGCGAGGTGCGCGCCCGCCAGCCCGAGGACCCGCGCGAAGTCGCCAGGCAGCCGCTCGCCGTGCGTGATCGCCGGGTCCCCCGTCACACACGCCGCGATGTCGCCGTCGCGAAGGATGGCCACGCTGCCGCCCCGCGTGGTCGTATCGAGCGCCAGAATCAGCAGGGTCTCCCTCCAGGCCGCGCGCAATCCCAATGTTATACTCGCAGCCACACGGGCTTCGCGCGAGGCGGCCGCTTTGGCCCATCTCCCTTGGCCCTTTTGCCTTTTGCCTTTGGCCTTTTTCCTTTCGTCAATGTCCCCCTCCTCTCCGAGCGCGACGGCCACCCCCGCCATGCGGCAGTTCTTCGAGGCCAAGCGGCAGTACCGCGACGCGATCGTGTTCTTCCGGATGGGCGATTTCTACGAGATGTTCTACGAGGACGCGCTCACGGCCGCCCGCGCCCTCGAGCTCACGCTGACCTCGCGCGCCAAGGACGCGAGCGGCGGCGCCATTCCGATGTGCGGTGTGCCGTTTCACGCCGCAGACGGCTACATCGCGCGGCTGGTGCGGAAGGGCTTCCGCGTCGCCATCTGCGAGCAGATGGAGGATCCCCGGAAAACGAAAGGGCTGGTTCGCCGGGAGGTGGTCCGCGTCGTCTCGCCCGGCACGCTGACCGACGCGAGCTACCTCGAGGCGCGCGAGCCGGTCTTCGTCATGGCGATTGCCGCGCCTGCGTCCGGGGGCGGGTTCGGCGCGGCGCTCCTCGACGTGTCCACCGGCGAGTTCACGGTCGCGGAGTATTCTGGTCCGGACGCGCGTCAGGCGCTCGCGGACGAGGTGCTGGTGCTGCGGCCGCGCGAGATCGTCATTGCGGCAGGCTCTGCCGAGGCGACGGCTCTCGTCGGACTGCGCGTCGACACCGCCCTCGTGACGCCGCTCGAGCCATCGACGTTCGACCCGGAGTCCGCCCGGCGTGCGCTGCTCGATCAGCTGCGCACGCAGAGCCTGTCAGGATTCGGCCTCGAGGATCGCGCGGCGGCGGTCACCGCGGCAGGCGCCCTGGTGCAGCATCTGCGCGAGACGCAGAAGGCGGACCTCGCGCACGTCCGCGCGGTCTCTTACCGGACCGGCGTCGATCACCTGCTGATCGATCCGACGACCCTCGCAAACCTGGAGGTGGTGCAGGCCACGGGCGGCGGGCGCGCGGGGTCGCTGCTGGAGACGCTCGATCGCACCGTCACCTCCATGGGCGGACGCCTGCTGCGCGCGTGGCTCCTCCGCCCGCTCGTCGCGCTCGAGCGGATTCAGGATCGGCTGGACGCCGTCGAGGAGCTGGCATTCCGATCGACCGATCGCGTGAAGGTCCAGGGCACGCTCAAGACGGTTCACGACATGGAGCGGCTGGTCGGCCGTGCCGCGCTCGGCACCGCCGGGCCGCGCGACCTCGTGGCGCTCAGGCAGTCGCTGGCCGCCGTACCGAGGATGCGCATGCTCCTCGACGGCCTGCAGGCGCCGCTCATCCGCAGCCTCGTCGCGCAGCTGGACGATCTGGCGGACCTCCGGGACGAGCTGGAGCGGACACTCGTGGATGAACCGCCCGCGCTCGCGCGTGACGGCGGGGCCATCCGCGACGGAGTCGACGCCGAGCTGGACGACCTGCGCGCCATCAGCCGGTCGGGCAAGCAGCGCATCGCGGAGATGGAGGACGCCGAGCGCGCCCGCACCGGCATCGCGTCGCTCAAGATCCGGTACAACCGGGTGTTCGGCTACTACATCGAGGTGTCCCGATCGAACCTCGGCAGCGTCCCGTCCGATTATCTGCGGAAGCAGACGATTGCCGGTGGCGAGCGCTTCGTGACCGAGGCGCTCAAGGCATACGAGGAAAAGGTACTCGGCGCCGACGAGCGGATCACGGAGCGCGAGGTCGAACTGTTCGAGGCGGTCAGGCGCCGCGTCGCGGGCGAGGCCCCACCGATCCAGGACACGGCGCGGGCACTCGCCACGCTCGACGTGCTGGCGGGGCTCGCGGAGACCGCCGCCGTGCACAATTACACGAAGCCACTGATGCACGCCGGGGACGAGCTCGTCGCGACCGACCTCCGGCACCCGGTGGTCGAGCGCCTCTCCCCGGACGCGTTCGTGCCGAACGACGTCACGCTCGACGGCGCCGCACACCAGCTGATCATCCTCACCGGGCCGAACATGGGCGGCAAGTCCACCTATCTGCGTCAGACGGCGCTGCTCGTGCTGATGGCGCAGGCGGGCTCGTTCGTTCCCGCGCGGTCGGCGAAGCTGCCGGTCGTGGACCGCATCTTCGCGCGCGTCGGCGCGTCCGACAACATCGCGCGGGGCCAGTCCACGTTCATGGTCGAGATGCAGGAAACCGCGCGCATCCTGCACACGGCCTCGTCGCGGAGCCTCGTGATTCTCGATGAGATCGGACGCGGGACGGCGACCTTCGACGGCCTGAGCCTCGCCTGGGCCGTCGCCGAATACCTCGCGTCGAATCCGCGGGCACGCCCGCGCACGCTCTTCGCCACGCACTATCACGAGCTGACGGATCTCGCGGATGCGCTCCCGACCGTCGCCAACTTCCATGTGGTCGTGCGCGAATGGCAGGACGATATCGTCTTCCTGCGCAAGGTGACGCCGGGCCGTTCGGATCGGAGCTACGGCATCCAGGTCGCGCGACTCGCCGGCCTGCCGGCGTCCGTCGTCGCGCGGGCGCGCGAGATCCTGAACGGCCTCGAGCGCGACGAGCTCTCGCGCGGAGGACGTCCGTCGCTGAGCGGCGATGGCACGGTGAACCGGCAGCTCGGGCTGTTCCAGGCACCGGAACCCGCCGAGTCGCCGGTACTTGCCCGTCTGCGGCAGGTCGAGGTCAACGAGCTCACCCCCGTCCAGGCGCTGGCGCTACTCGACGAGCTGGCACGTCAGGCGCGCGCATGACGCGCCACGGAGCAGCGCGGCTCGGGCTGGCGCTGGCGGTCCTGTCGGTGACCGGCGCCTGCACCGCCGAACGCCGCGAGGGCCGCGCCATCGTGGTGGGCGTCGCCAATTCCCCCGCGATTCTCGACCCGCGCATCGGCGCCGACGAGTACTCGCAGAAGGCGCACCAGCTCCTGTTCAGCACGCTGCTCGCGATCGATCGCGACTTCAGCGTGGTCCCCCACGTTGCCGAGAGGCTCGACCGCCCGGACCCGGTGACCTACATCGCGCGGCTGCGCCGCGGGGTCCGCTTCCACGACGGCCGGGAGCTGACAGCCGAGGACGTGGTCTACACGTTCGCAAGCTTTCTCGATCCGGCGTTCGGCGGGCGGTCGGGCGCCTACCGGCTTCTCGAGCGCGTGCGCGCGGTGGACGACTACACGGTGGAGTTCCGGCTGAAGGAGCCGTTCGCGTCGTTTCCGATCAATCTGGTGATGGGCATCGTCCAGGCGGGCTCCGGAACCGCCAACGCACGGCAGCCGGTGGGCACCGGTCCGTACAGGCTCGTGGAGTTCCTGCCCGACGATCGGCTGGTGCTCGAGCCCTTCGCCGACTACTGGGAAGGGGCGCCGGCGAACGCCGGCGTGGTCCTCAAAGTCGTGCCCGATGACACGATGCGCGGTCTCGAGCTGCGCAAAGGGACGGTCGATCTGGTGGTCAACGATCTTTCGCCGGACATCGTGTGGCAGCTCCGCGAAGAAGGGCGGCTGGGGATTGCAACCGAACCGGGCAGCGACTATGCGTATCTCGGGATGAACCTCACCCATGCGGTCTTCTCCGATCCCCGGGTACGGCGGGCGATCGGGCACGCCATCGACCGCGAGGGCATCGTCACGTACCTGCGGCGGGGGCTGGCGACCGCAGCGGTCGGTATCGTGCCGCCGATGTCCTGGGCGTTCGAGCCGGACGTGTTTCAGTTCCGCTACGATCCGGAAAAATCGAAGCGG
>Ga0299913_10005163_pt1 | contig 11103 bp, 10 predicted proteins | sample RVTome_9_FD_201360 | JGI IMG/M metagenome (GOLD analysis project Ga0299913, IMG submission 201360) | Soil microbial communities from uranium-contaminated site in the Upper Colorado River Basin, Wyoming, United States - RVT155D38 (version 2) ... | reverse complement strand
GTCTTCGACTCGGACGAATCGGGCTGCCTCCTCGAATTGGTCTGGCATCTCCAGATTCCAGGCCAAAGGTGCTCCGAACAGGTTGGTTCTCCACTGGTCGTATGCGATCTCCGCGGCACGCTCCTCTGTATCGGCCCAGGAGATGTGCACTTGGAGATAGCACGGCTTGTCCCCTCCGTCCTCCCGGAACGCCGCGACCACTTTCTCCAGAGCCTCGACGGGCTGGTTCACCGTTATCAGGCCGTCCGCCCATCCGCCCACGGTGCGCGCCGTCTCTTCGCTCACTGCGGCGCCGAACAGGAGCGGTGGTTCCTCCGGAAGGCTCCACACTCGGGCGCGGTCGACACGCACCTGGCCGTCGGCGCTGACCTCCTCGCCTTCCAGCAGACGCTGGATGATGTCGACAGCTTCGAGGAGCCGGGCATCTCGCCTCTCTTTGCGGGGCCATGGGTCTCCGGTTATGTGCTCGTTGAGGGCTTCGCCCGACCCGAGAGCAGCCCAGAATCGGCCCGGGTACATCGCAGTGAGCGTGGCTATGGCTTGGGCCGAGACAGCCGGGTGATACCGCTGTACCGGTGCGGTCACCACCCCAAACGACAGCGATGTGGCTTCGAGGGCAGCCCCCAGCCACGACCATGCATGACCGGACTGACCCTGCCGTGTACCCCACGGTGCGAGGTGATCGGAGCACATTGCGGCGCCGAAGCCGGCCTGTTCGGCGTCACGCACCGCCTCGAGGAGGGTGCGAGGGTCGAGCTGTTCATGTGAGGCGTGAAAACCGATGAGTGGCATCTCTACCTTTTGCCCGCATCTCCAAACCCGAAAACCTCACCTGCGGGGAGCCGTGCTCAGACCAGCGGTTTATTGGAGCCGATCCGGGTCCAGCGGAATCCATTGGCGGACAAGGCGAAAGTGCCGTCGGCGGACTGATAATGCGAGTCGCTCCATACGTCGACGCCGGGCTCCCCACCGAGGTGGTCTCCTATGTCGACCTCGACTGGCCGACCGGAGAAGTTGTGCAGGGTGAGAAGACTGCGCCCGGCCCACTCGAAGAGAATCGCCAGCACCTTCGACGATCCGACCTCGACCAGCGAGTAATCCCCCAAACCGAGCTCGGGGAGATTGCGGCGTCGTTGGATCAGGCGCCGCATCCAGCTGAGGGTCGAGTCGGGATCGTCGATCTGCGCCCTGACATTGACTTCCTGGGGTGAGTAGGGACCCGTCGGCGGAGGTCGTCGAAGCTCCTCGACAGGCACATCGGAAAACCCGCCGCCCGGGGACGAATCCCACTGCATGGACGATCTGACGGCATAGCGGTCGGGGATGTCGAGGTTCTCCCCCATGCCGATCTCCTCACCGTAGAACAGCACCGGTGTGCCCGGCAGTGAGAAAAGCACGCTGTAGGCGAGACGGAGCCGGTCCTGGTCTCCGCCGAGCATGGGAGGCAGCCGTCTCCTGATGCCTCGATCGTAGAGAAGCATCCCGGGTTCGGGCCCAAGTGCCTCGAACACCTCGTGTCGCTCGCCTTCCGTCAGTTGATCGAGGGTCAGCTCATCGTGATTGGTCAAGAAGTTGGCCCATTGACAGTTCTCCGGGATCTGGGGGAGATTGGCGATCGCCTTTCGAATCGGATCGGCGTCACGTCTCACCAGCGCTAGGTGGAGGTACTGGTTGACATGGAAGTTGAACAACATCTGCAGCTCGTCGCCTTCTCCGAAGAACTCGACGGCCTGGCCCGGAGGGAGGTTCACCTCACCCAACAAGATGGCATCGCCCTGACGACGGCCGAGCAATGCGGCCAGATCTTTCAGTAAGCCATGCGGGGTGATCTCCAGCTGGGCCTCGATGCCGCCCAGCTCGATGAGAAACGGAACTGCGTCGACCCGGAAGCCGGAGAGGCCGAGCTGCACCCAGAAGGAGACGATCTCGGCCAATTCCTGCCTGACCTCGGGGTTGTTTGGGTTGAGGTCGGGTTGATGGCTGTAGAAATGATGCAGGTAGTAGCTCTTCGCTGTTCGGTCGTAAGTCCAGTTCTCGATCTGTTCGCCGGGAAAGACGAGTGCGGTCTTCCAGTCATCTGGCCGCTCGTCTTGCCACACGTAGTAGTCGTGATGTCTGGCGTCGGGCCCGGTGCGGGCATCCTGAAACCAGGGGTGGTCCCGGGAAGTGTGGTTGATCACCAGGTCGGCGATCACCCTGATGCCGTAGTACCGGGCGGAACGCACGAACGAGTCGAAGTCGCCTTGATCGCCGAGTCTCTTGTCCACGCCGTAGTAGTCGGTGACGTCGTAGCCGTCATCGAGGTTGGCGGTCGGGTAGAACGGCATGAGCCAGACACAGTCGATCCCGAGATTCGCCAGGTAGTCCATGCGATTGAGGAGCCCGCCGAAGTCGCCCACCCCGTCCCCGCTGGAGTCGAGATAAGTCTCCACATCGAGGCAGTAGACGACGGCGTTCTTCCACCAGCGGTCATACCGGCTGCGCTCAGCCGATCGGATCGCGGCTTTCTTCGAGTTCGCTGACACGCCCCTCCTTATACCCGATGGGTCAATGGCGAATCATCCGCGACACTCGATTCGGCCATGGTGTGGAGCGGGTTGCGGTACCTCACGAGTTTCACCCCCCACCCCTACGGGTAACTGGAGGGACCAAACAAAGGAAGCAAGAGATGAGTGAAGTCGTAGCCCTCTACCCCACCCGCAGCGAGGCCGAGCGTGCCACCGACGAGTTGTTGGCACGCGGATATGACGCCGAACGTATCGGCTACTTGGACCGGTACCGAGACGAGAGCGGCGACATCGTCACTGACGAGAGCTACTTCGCCGACGACCCCGACTCACACAGCAATGTGATCGACGAAGCGACCAAAGGGGCGGCCGGAGGTGCCGTCGGCGGTGCCGCCGTCGGGGCGGGCGCCGGTCTCTTGGCATCGGCCGGCATGCTGCTGGTGCCAGGCTTCGGCCCTTTCCTGGCCGCCGGAACTCTCGCCGCGACCCTCGGTGGCGCAGGGATCGGCGCCACCGGCGGTGGCATGGTCGGTGGCGTCACTGGCGCCATTTTGGGCGCCGTCGAGGACGACGACGACGAGACCTCGCGGTTCTACCGCGAGGGGGTCGCACAAGGCCAGGCTCTGGTGTCGGTGGACGTCGACGATGACGATGCAATGGAAGCCGCCAGCCTGCTGCGCGCCACCGGCGCGGATCGGGTTGACGTCTATGGCGACGAGGGCTGGTTCGAATAGCGAGCGTCCGTCTCAGGTTCGTTGACGGAGCGAAGGGGGGATGAGAAGGCACCGTCTCCAGCCAAGGAGACGGTGCCTGAGTTTTCTTCGAGCAACCGGTATCAACTTGTGGGGAAACCAGGCTGACACCAGCTTCTGAATAGAGTCGGGTCGGTGTCCAACGAGCAGTCCCGTCGATTTCACGGTGTGGATGCTGATGAGTACTGGCACGGCCTGTTGTCTGGGGAGGGCAAGGGCCTCAACCCGGCGAGCCGTCTGTTCCGCAATATCCCGACTGCGCCACGCTGCAAGCTCTGTCAAGCTCCTTTCGCAGGACCATATGCCTGGCTCTTCCGGCTCGTTGGGTTCAGACGTTGGGCACTGAATCAGCAGCTCTGCAAATACTGTGTGTCCGGCATCGAAAAGTTCAAGGGCGGCACCGAGATCGACCTCTCACTCCTCTTCGCCGATGTGCGTGGTTCGACCAAGCTCGCCGAAGAGATGCCCGCGGCACGGTTCTCGGAGGCGCTCGACCGATTCTTCGAACTGGCTTTTGAAGCCGTGGATACCGAGGACGGTGTCATCGACCACATCGTCGGCGACGGAGTCATGGCTTTGTGGGTTCCTGGATTCGTGGGAGCAGAACATCCGAAGCGGGCGCTCGCCGCGGGGAGAAAACTGCGCGATGCTCTGGCGACCGCGCCCAACATGGCAGACTTTCCCGTGGGTATCGGCGTACACACTGGAATCGCCTTTGCGGGGGTCGTGGGCAATCCAGGGTCTCATGACTTCACTGTGTTGGGCGACGTCCCCAACACCACGGCACGTCTTGGCTCGGCCGCTAAGGGTGGCGAGCTCGTCTTGAGTCAAGAGCTTGCACGAGCAGCCGAGGTGGACACGACACCCCTCGAACACCGAGTGCTGGAGTTGAAAGGGAAAGCAAGCCTGTTCCCAGCGTGGATCGAACGCGCGACGCCGGAAACATCTCGTTGATCGGTGGGCCGAACCCGGCGAGTGAGCGACGCGCAGGGCTGAATCGAATGAGCCCTGCCCTCGTTCCTGACCGAACTAACGTTTCGTGCCGTGTTTCCCCAACCGGGCTGCGGGGCAAAACGCAGATGAAACCTATAAGAGGAGGTTGGCCATGCTCAGCTTCGACCCTCTCCGTGAATTCGATCGGTTGGCACGTGAAACGAGAGAGCGCCCGTCGTCGGTCATGGCATTCGATGCCGTGCGCGATGACCAGTCCGTGACCCTCTATTTCGACGTGCCAGGAGTCTCGGGGGACGACATCGAGGTGCACGTGGAAAGAAACGAGCTGACCATCACCGCCAGGCGCGTCTGGACAGGTGACGATAAAGAGACCCTCGTGAGTGAGAGGCCGCAAGGCTCGTTCACGAGGCGAGTGATGCTCAGCGACGCCCTCGACGCCGATCGATTGGAGGCGAACCTCTCCGAAGGGGTGCTGACGGTTGCGATACCGGTATCGGAGAAGTCGAAACCACGAAAGATCAACGTCACCATGGGCTCCAACCAGAGCGATCAAATCAATGTTTCCGGAGGCAACAGCGCCGACGATTGATGGAGGGTTCGCCGAGGTCGGGAGCCCAGCGCGAACCCAGGGTTTGATTTCCCGTCGTCAGACGGCCAAGTGGTCGTTTAGAAAGGCGATGATTCGGGCGATCGCCTCTCGCTGGGTCTGGTCGACCTGGTATTCCCCGTCGTCACCACGAATCGGGAAGACGAATCCATGGAAGGGGTGGTCGAAGGAGATCCATTCGGCTTCCTTCCCTGACTCGTCGAGGAGTTCGAAGGTGGTACGGAAAATGCCCTGGAGATGGTCGGTCTCCCGGCCGATGACGAGAACCGGAGTCTGGATGGTGGAGATCCTCTCCGCGGCCAGGTCGGTGTCGATCCGGGACCTCACCTTGTCCACCTCGGCCATCTGCATGTTCTCGATGTTGCGCAGCCCGGTCTCCTCGTTCATCGGAGCAGTCTCGTCTGGGGTGAGAGCCAGAAACTCATGAGCGGCAGGCTCGCTGGCCACGACCGCGCCGAGACCCCGATATTCCGAGGTGATCTTGAGGGCCATCTCGCCGCCATGGCTGCTCCCTATGTGGGCCACCCGATTGGAATCGATCTCGGGCCGGGTCTCGAGGTACTCGATGATGGCGATTTCATCCTCATACTCGAGAGGGGCCCGATTGAACATCTCGCTGCCCTGGCGCTGATCCCTGACGAGGCGGCCGCCCTTGTTGTAGCCCAGCTCGACCTCGGTGCGATAGCGGAGCCACGCACAGGCGTAACCAGCGTCGAGCAGCTGCTCCATGATGTAGCCCCGGTTGCGAACGGCATCACGTATCCAGGCCATCCCCCCGCCGCCATTCCCCGATGCCAGGACGACGAGAGGGAACGGTCCGGGACCATCGGGAAAGCGAAGGCCGATCGGTGCATAGAGCCCGTCCCAGGTCTCGACGTAGAGGAGATGAACCGGGTGGTCCGAGCCCGGGACCGGCTCGACCAGCTCCACCTGCTCGGGATCGACACCATGGGTTGAGGGTGAATGAAGAGGTTCCATATCCCTCTTTCTAGCCGTCACGCCACCAATCGGCAGCGAAACGGGACGGTGGTGCCCCCTTTCACTCTCCGTCGAGCGGGCCGAGTAGCGACGACATGCAGCCCCATGGCGAGGCTTGGGAACACTTCGATCAGTGCAGAACCCGTCCGTCAGATACCTATTCCGCTGGCATGGGACCGGCGTCAGACCGGGGTCACGGCCGCCGGCGCCACAGGGGCGCGCTGCTCGCGGACCAGGCGCATGGCGCGTCGGATCATGACCACTGATAAGGCGAAGATCAGCAACGCGTTTACCGGATGGAGGGCGGCGATCAGGGGGGATTCCTCCCGGGCAAACGTGAGGGTGGGCTGAAAGAACGTGATGAGACCCAGCACGACGCCGAGGACCACGGTCCTCATCCCGGCCCGGGCCAGCGCCGGAAGCGCCAGGAACAGCACCGCAGCCGTCCCCAGCATGTATCCGCTCTCCACATGCAGCTCATGACCTCCCTCCTGGCCGAACAGCATGAGCCCGGCGAAGTACACCTGAGCCACGATCGCCGCCAGGAACATCCACGCGAACCCAACCAACGCATACCGGAAAAAGCTCCTCATGGCGACGGACATTATCCGCCGGTTTCAGGGTGCATCTCCCGAACGCCTGCGCGTGAAGTGCTCGGAGCCGACCACCAAGCCCACCTGATCACAGCCGGCGGGTGGGCTCGCACGTGAACAGACCGGTCCACGGTGCAGCGGGCAGGGTGAGAGCGGGCGGTCGTATCACGCAACGAGGCCTCCGAACGCTGGATCACAGATGGAGCGCAAGCAGCCCGACTGCCAAGAGTGTCATCGCCCACCCCAGCATCTTGAGCGGTCGCTCCCAGGTCTCGAGCAACCGGTCCTGGCCCCAGTGCTCGCGTTGTGCACCGAGGTCGAACGAGGCTCCGGCCTGGTCGGTGTGTCGTCGTACGAAACGCGCCGGTGTGCTGAGGAAGCGTTGGACCATGCTGATGAGGGTGGCGAACGCGGCCAAAGCCACCACGGGTGCCGACAGCTTCTGGGTCTGCGCCCAATAACCCACCAGCACCGGGAATCCGCCCCAGGCGAGCCCGAATCCCCAGACCGTGTGCAGCCACTTCGGGACCTCCACGGCGTATCCGACGGCGAGCAGCACCCCTGCCGTCCCCCACACCGCCACCCAAGGCGAGATCACCAAGGCACCCGTCACCGCCAACACCGCGCCCGCCGATATCCCAGCGACTCCCAGGGTGCGCAGGGTGCCTCGGCTCAGAGTGGTTCCGAGAGGGCGGTCGTGGAGCTCGTCCAAGGCATGGGCACCGATCCCCATCCCGAACAAGAAGGCGAGCAGTGTCCCTCCAAGGTGGGTCCAGTCGAGTCGAGGTGCGATCGCCGCGCCCATCGCCACATAGCTGAGATGCCACAAGGTGTACGGCGGATGGAGCAGTGCGAGCAAGTCCCGGCCCGGGCTTCCGGTGCGGGCGTAGTAGGCGGGCTGGTTCATGGCTTACGAGCCCACATCACCAACCCGCCACCGAGTGACGGTCGGCTGATGGTGACGTCGACCAGCCCGGCCTCTTTCCAACTTAGGGTGAGATCGGGGTGAACCTCATGGAACCGCTCGATCGATGGTCCGAGGAACCGACCGGCCCGATACCACCCAGACCCGATCACAGCTCCGGCCAATGGCAGCACGGCCCGCGTGTACAGACGCCACAGCAACCGGGCCGTCCCCCGTGGCCGCCCGAACTCCACCATGCCCACCAGCCCACCCGGTCGCAGGACCCGGCACATCTCTCGCAAGGTGTCGGCCGGATCTTCGACATATCGCAGGAGATATCCGAAGCTGACCGCATCGAAGATCTCCTCCGGGAAGGGGAGATGATCGGCGACTGCTCTGACTCGATGCAGTCCTGAGTGCTGAGTCAGCATCTCACCACTGAGGTCGACCGCCACCACTCGATATCCGCGGGCTTCGAGCAACCGACTGATCGAGCCGGTGCCGGCGGCGACATCGAGGACCAGGCTGCCAGGTGCGAGTCGTATCCCACCAACCATGAGTCGTCGCCAGCGCCCGTCCTGGCCCAAGCTCAAGATGCCGGCCCAACGCTCATAGTCCACGGCTATGTCCCGAAACAGCCGCGCCGCGGTCGCCTCGGGCTGCTCTTTGGAGCGGATTGGTTCGATGGGGACATTCTGGTCGGCTCGCCGGCGAGAGGATGGTGCCGCGGGAGGGTTTGGAAGGCCACGACAGGTCAACGGGCGGCCCGCCTCACGGCGCGGCTCAGAAGAGGATGGAACTGTCTTTCACGTCTGGCTCCTCCCCGATACCGACAGGACTCGGCTCCGAACCATTCACCGGCACCGCATGCTCAACCTGATCGGGGTCTCGTGTGGCGGCGGAGCGGCGGGACGAGACGAGGAATAGGTCTCCATCGGGCCTTTGCCTTTGATCAGAATCTCGCCTCTCGGCTGGAACTCATAGCTGTCCGCTAGTGCCCGGTGGATGTCGGCGGTGACGTGGATCTTGCCGGGTTGACCGTGCGACTCCATGCGGCTCGCCGTGTTGACCGTGTCGCCCCACAAGTCGTAGCGGAACTTACGCTTGCCGATCACACCGGCCACGACTGAACCGGAGGCAAGCCCAAAGCGCATCCCGAGGCGCCCGTAACCGGGCACAATGTGATGACCCAGCGCTTCTTGCATAGCAAGTGCCAAGTCTGCGGCCGCGGACATGTGGTCGGGTCGGGGTGTCGGCAATCCGGAGACGGCCAAATAGCCATCACCGATGGTGGCGACCTTCTCGAGACCAAACCTCTCGGAGAGATCGTCGAATGAGGAGAAGATCTGGTTGAGCAGCAGCACGAGATCGTCAGCCGACAGCAGTTGGGACAGTGGCGTGAATCCCACCAGGTCGGCAAAGAGAACAGTGACTTCGTCGATTCGATCCGCGATCGGAGACTCTTCGGCTTTGAGCCGCTCGGCGATTGGCTCAGGGAGAATGTTCAGGAGTAACCGCTCCGATCGGGCATTGGCCGCGGCCAAGGCTTCTTCGGCGAGAGTGACCAGCCATCGGTAGTACAGGGCGAACAGGGAGCCGATCGCCCCAACCCCAATTGCTGAAGAGGCAAAGAGGGCCTTCTCCACCGCCGTCCCCCGTAACACCGCAGGGCTCTCAGTGAAGATCATGGGGACGATGCGAAAATCACCACTCCGACGCCGATGACCGCCACCGGCATCACGCGGTCGCGTGGGCCGCTGATGAGCACACCGATGATCGGAATCAATACCAGGAAGAGGTACACCCCGGTGCCGGTACCGAGGAATACGGCGGGCGCGATCGTATTGGCCCAACCGGTCAGTACCAGGGTCCACGACGCCAGCCGGGTACGGCCCCGTCCGTTGATCACCATGACCAGGACGTAGCCGCAGTTCCAAATCATATTGGTGACCACGACCGGCCAGAGCGATGCGAGGTCGAGCACCGCGTAGAAGATGGCGAAGAGCGAACTCGCCACGAAAGCTGCCAGCGCCACCACGTTCATGGTGCGCACCCATCTGGTTGCTACGACAGATTCCGCGCGTTCCACGCCTCGATCAACCAAACGCTGCAACGCGCTGGTGTGATCAGCGGAGACGCTGGAACCATCCGTCCCAACCACAGTTACCCACCCTGAACGCCCGGACGGTCGCGAGGCACGGAGCCGTCACAGCCTGAGAGTCACCTGTTACGGGTGATCTGCTCGCCTCTGGCCGACAAGATACATCTCGTGGGACGGATTAGGTAGTCGACGTGACTCCGATTCTCCGGCTACCTGGGCAAGTCGGTCTACTCACCTGATTCCCCGGCAGAAACGGCATGGCAGTGACAGCCACCCCCGAGGATCGATCCCGGATACCCGAGGACCGATTACCCGGCGGCCCATGCTCGAGGTCCACGCCTCGTAATCCCGCTGGTTGTGCCCAGGTCCCGGCGGCTCGAGATGAAACCCCGCCGCCCGAAAGACATTGGCGGCTCGAAGCCCTGAGGAACGAAGTCATCCGGCATTTGCCGACGAGGTTGGACCGTGGGCCCGTGGGCTTCGGGCCGTGTTCGACGACCGGATCGCCTGCTCGTGACCGCCGGTGTCGGCGACTCTCGATCAGACGGGGTTGCGATGTTGGACGATGAGGTCGCTGATGTGCTGTGCGTCTTCGTCGATGCCGAGCACGACACCGGACTTTCGTTTGGAGAGCCACGGGAATCCGATGAAGTAGATGCCCGGGACCACGGCCTCACCGTTGTGATGAACCGGTCTCCCGCTGGTTTCTGTGACAGGAAGGTCGATCCAGGAGAAGTCGGCGGTGAACCCGGTGCACCAGATGATGGTGCCCACGTCCGCCTCTTTGAGGTCGAGCCTCGTCAGGTAGTCCACATGCTCGTGTTGAGTGAGCGACCTGTCGGCCGGGTCGGGATCTGGTTGCGGGGCCGTGAGTCCTTGGTCTTCGACGAATAGGTCGATCTTGTCTCTCAGCTCCTCTGACCTGGCGTCGGCGTTTCTCATGTATTCGACGACCTTGTCATCGGTGACGATCTCTTCTCCGACGACGTCTTCGAGCCGACCCATGAGTCGCACACCGTCCCGGGCAAGCTGCTGGTAGCTGACCGAGTGGCCGAGGGCTCCCACGCCTGATACCAATGGGTTGGTAGTCGTCAGCACCGCTGGATCGTCGACATTGTCCGTTTCGAGATCCCACAACCCCATTTCGAGCCACCAGTCCATGAAGTCCCGCCCCCGGTATCTGCGGGGGAGACGCGGCGCCTTGCTGATGGAGAAATACACGGTGCGATCAGCCCCGAGAAGGTCCTCCACGATCTGAGCGCCGGACTGCCCACCACCGACCACCAAGACGGCGCCTTCTGGCAGCGTCTCAGGGGACTTGTAGCTTCCGGTGTGTAGCTGGACCACGTGGTCAGGGATTTTCGAGCTGACCGGGGGGACACGGGGAGACTGCAGGATTCCCGAGGCGATGACAACCGAGTCGGCTTCGTATAGGACTTCGCCACCATCGTTGGTTTCGCCGACGACCAGGTAGCGCCCCTCACCATCAGAAGGGCCTACCCCGCTGACTGTCACTCCAGTTCGAATTGGCAGGCCGAATCGCTCCGCATACTCCTCAAAGGACGCGGCCAATTCGGCACGTGTCATGAAACCAAAGGGATCGGGTCCGTCGTAGGGCGCGCCGGGAAGACCATTCATCCAGTTGGGAGTGTTCAGGGCGAAACTGTCCCATCGCTGCGACAGCCAGGTCTCACCCAAACGACCACG
>Ga0299913_10005162_pt1 | contig 11104 bp, 11 predicted proteins | sample RVTome_9_FD_201360 | JGI IMG/M metagenome (GOLD analysis project Ga0299913, IMG submission 201360) | Soil microbial communities from uranium-contaminated site in the Upper Colorado River Basin, Wyoming, United States - RVT155D38 (version 2) ... | reverse complement strand
GTGCCCCGGCTGCCTGGCACGGCACGGATCCAGGTGGGCCGCGAGTCGGTCAGCTTCGAGCCGGGGCCTGATCGCAGACCGATCGGCCCGCTCACGACCGGACCGCCCGCGGCGGATCTCGGCCTCCGCGAGGTCGCCGACGCGTTTCTGACCGCTTCCCCCGGTCAGGAACTGGCCGCATCAGGCGGCAGGATGTCAGTGGCGACGGGCACTTATCGGTATGGTCCTCGACTTGCTCTGGTCGTCCCGTCGTGACAAGGCCAGCTTCGCGATCGGAGGCGCTGTGTCGCGACTGGGAGGGCCTCAAGCAGGCGCTCCAGGAGCGGGAGCTCGCATACGAGTTCGACGGGCACGAGGTCCACGTGTGGACGGGCCGCCCGCAGGCCGGTGACCGGTGCGGATGTGGGGCGCGCAAGTGGACGTGATCGGGATCGACGCCGAGGGCCGCCGGGGCCAAGCGAACGTGCGGCGGGAGGACAGGGGCGTGGTTGCCAAGACCATCATCGTGCTCGTCGCGTTTCCGGTGCTCGTGCACGCCAGCTTCAGCGTGGTGACGATGCTGCTCGACCGGGTGCTGCCGCCCGTGCTCGCGATGGCCGGGGACTGGTCCGACATCCTCGGCAAGGCCCTGCTCGTGGCCGTCTCGCTGATCGCCGTTCGCTTCGCCTTCGGGGTGTGCCGGCGGATGTGGCCGGCTCCCGCGGTGAAGTGACTCTCCGTCGCCGGGGTTACCCCAGCCGACCCACCTGGATCTCGATCGTGCGGTTGTCCGAGAGCTCGGGCTTGTGGGCCCACACGACCGGCGTGCCGAGGCGACGCAGCGTGTCGAGCAGGACCACCGCCTCGCCGGGTGGGGCCACGATGTTGCGGACGGCGACGGCGACTCCCGCCGGCGCATCGTCCTCCCCCCACTTGAACACGCCCGAGGCCGGCCACGCCGCGGCGTGCATCACGTCGCGCAGCTGCCGCGCGTAGCGAACGGCCTCCGCCTCGTTCACCGCGGACACCCGGACCTCCAGCGGCTCGAGCTTGCAGAGCCGATCGAGCAACGTCCCTCGCCGCGTCCGATTCATCGGGTAGCGACGCGCGAGCACCCGGGCCCGGTAGCTCAGCACCCCGCAGAGTAGCCACGAGGCGGCGGCCACGACGCTGGCCGCGCCGCCTCGCTGGAAGGCCAGCGTCGAGGCGCCGGCGGCCGCGGCGGCCACGACGAGGCTCATGAGCACCAGAGACCTGGGAGACCTGCCGTGCGCCCGGAGCACCTGCCACAGGGGAATCGTCACCGGGACGATTGTCGCCCCGCCGTCAAATGCCGCCTGCCGGAGAATCCAGCCGGGCGCTTGACACATCAGTAGATCTTGATGGATGATCCGGACATGGCGATGGCGACCACGGACGTCGAGGCGACGCTCCGGCTCTTCCGGGCCCTCGGGGACGAGACGCGACTGCGTCTGCTCGCGCAGCTGCACGGCGGCGAGCAATGCGTGTGCGACCTCACCGACGAGCTGGAGGCGAGCCAGTCCCGGCTGTCGTTTCACCTCAAGACGCTCAAGGACGCCGGTCTCGTGACCGACCGCCGGGAGGGCCGGTGGGTGTACTACGCGATCAACCCCGAGGCGCTGGCGACGCTGGAGCGCGTGCTCCGGGACCTCAGGCCATCGCGGCTGAGTCTGCGGGCGACCCCGGGCTGCCCCTGACCCCCTTTTTTGCGCGCATATATCAACCAGGATTGATTAGACGACGGAGGGTGGCGCGATGAGTGACGACACGCAGAGGCGACAGATCGCGGTGATCGGGGCCGGCCCCGTCGGGCTCGCGGCGGCGGCGCACCTGGTGGCCAGGGGCGAGAGCCCGATCGTCCTCGAGGCGGGCGAGTCGGTCGGCGCCCAGGTGCTGGCCTGGGGCCACGTGCAGGTGTTCTCGCCGTGGCGCTACAACGTGGATCCCGTCGCGGGGGCCCTGCTGCGGGCGTCCGGCTGGAAGGAGCCGGACCCCGACGTGCTGCCGACGGGGGCCGAGATCGTGGCGGACTATCTGCGCCCCCTGGCGGCGCTGCCGCAGATCGCGCCCCACCTGCGGCTCGGCGCCCGCGTGCTGGCCGTGGCCCGGGCGGGGTTCGACAGGATGAAGACGGCCGGGCGAGAGGCCGCGCCGTTCGAGCTCCGCGTGCGCTCGGCCGCGGGGGAGGAGACGCTGCTGGCCCGCGCCGTGCTCGACGCGTCGGGAACCTACGGCGTCCCCAACCCGCTCGGCGCCAGCGGGCTGGCCGCGATCGGCGAGGCGTCGTGCCGGGGCCGCATTTTCTACGGCATCCCCGACGTCCTGGGCCTCCACCGCCGGCGCTACGCGGGGCGGCGGACGCTGGTCGTGGGCAGCGGCCACTCGGCGTTCAACGCGCTGCTCGACCTGGTCGAGCTGGCCGCCGGATCCCCGGACACGGCGATCACCTGGGCGGTGCGGCGCGGCGAGGTCGGCGCCATGTACGGCGGCGGCGAGGCCGATGCGCTGCCCGCCCGGGCCAGCCTCGGCGCCCGGCTGCGCGCGCTCGTCGGGTCCGGCCGGGTGCGACTGGTCACCGGGTTCCGCACGGCGGAGCTGCGCGAGGGCGCCGGGGGCGTGATGGTCCTCGACGCCGCGGGGCGCGCGCTGGGGCCGTTCGACGAGATCGTCGCGGCGACCGGGTTCCGCCCGGACCTGGCGATGCTGGGCGAGCTGCGGCTGGACATCGACCCCGCGGTGGAGAGCCCGCGCGCGCTGGCGTCCCTCATCGATCCCAACGTGCACAGCTGCGGCACGGTGCCGCCGCACGGCGCCGGCGAGCTGCGCCATCCCGAGGCCGGCTTCTACGTGGTCGGCATGAAGAGCTACGGGCGGGCGCCGACGTTCCTGATGCTGACCGGCTACGAGCAGGTGCGCTCGGTCGTCGCCGAGCTGACGGGCGACCTCGAGGCGGCGCGGCGCGTGGAGCTGACGCTGCCGGCCACCGGCGTGTGCTCCTCCACCCCGGCGACGGCCGGCGAGAGCGCCTGCTGTACCCCCACGCCCGAGGCCGCGGCGGCGGGGTCGTGCTGCGAGGAATCGCTGGCGGCCCCGGCCGGGACGTCCTGCTGCGCCCCGGCGCCCGCCCAGGCCGCGAGCGCCTGCTGTGCCCCGACGCCGGCGGTCGTGACGACGCTCGGCCGCCCGCCGGCGAAGGTCGGTGACGCGGCGACCGGCGACATCCGGGAGGTCGTCAAGGCGAAGTACGGCGCGGCCGCGCTCCGCGTCACCGGCGGCGGCGGCTCGTGCTGCGGGTCGACGGCCCCGGGCGAGCGCTCACCGATCACCGCGAACCTCTACGGTACCGAGACCGCCGAGCTGCCGGCCGAGGCGGTCGCCGCCTCGCTGGGGTGCGGCAATCCCACGGCGCTGGCCGAGCTGCGGCCGGGCGAGGTCGTGCTGGACCTCGGCTCCGGCGGCGGCATCGACGTGCTGCTGTCCGCCCGTCGGGTCGGGCCCGCCGGCAAGGCCTACGGGCTCGACATGACCGACGAGATGCTGGCCCTGGCGCGGGAGAACCAGCGCAAGGCCGGCGTGGACAACGTGGAGTTCCTCCGGGGCGAGATCGAGCACATCCCGCTGCCGGACGACACGGTCGACGTCATCATCTCCAACTGCGTCATCAACCTGTCAGCGGACAAGGACGCCGTGCTCGCCGAGGCGTTCCGGGTCCTGAAGCCGGGCGGGCGCCTGGCGGTCTCGGACGTCGTCGTGCGCGGCGAGGTGCCGGCGGCGATCCGCCGCAACGTGGAGCTGTGGATCGGCTGTGTCGCAGGCGCGCTCGAGGAGTCCGACTACCGGGCGAAGCTGCAGACGGCGGGATTCGAGGCGGTCGCGCTGGAGCCGACCCGCATCTACCGGGCCGAGGACGCGCTCGCCACGCTGGCCCGGGCCGGCCTGGCGGCGGAGGCGATCGGGTCCGCCATCGACGGCAAGTTCATGAGCGCGTTCATCCGGGCGCGCAAGCCGGCCCGGTGACCCGGCAGCGCGTGCTCGTGCTCTGCACCCACAACGCCGCGCGCAGCCAGATGGCCGAGGGGCTGCTGCGCGCGATGGCGGGCGACCGCTTCGAGGTCGCCAGCGCCGGCACCGAGGCCACGCGGGTGCACCCGCTGGCGATCCGCGCGATGGAGGAGCGGGGGATCGATCTGCGGAGCCACACCTCCAAGGCCGTGGACCGGCTGGCGGCCGAGCCGTGGGACGTCGTGATCACCGTCTGCGACGCCGCCCGCGAGCGCTGCCCGGTCTTTCCGGGGCGAACGACCCGGGTGCACTGGAGCTTCGAGGACCCCTCGGCCGCGGTGGGGAGCGAGGAGGAGCGGCTCGCGGTCTTCCGCCGGGTGCGCGACGCCATCGCCGCCCGCCTGGAGGGCTGGGTGGCCGAGCGGACCACCGCGTGAGGTTCGCCCCGACTCCCGGTGGCGACGGCTGGCTGCTCGCCATCTGCGTGTCCCGCGTCGGCGCCTACATGATCTACATCGCCTACGCGGCGGTGCTGCCGGTGCTGCAGCGGGAGTGGCAGATGTCGGGCACGGCGGCGGGCAGCATCGCGTCGAGCTTCCAGGTCGCCTACGCCGTCTCGCTCATGGGCTGCTCGGAGCTCGCCGACCGCATCGGCGCCCGCCGGGTCTTCCTGGGGGGGACGCTGACGGCGGCGGTCGGCGCCGCGCTGTTCGCCGCGTTCGCGCGCGACTACTGGTCCGGGCTGCTGCTGTACACGCTGCTGGCCCTGGCCCTCGGCGGCACCTACACGACCGGCGTCATGCTCATCGCCGAGAGCGTCCCGGTGACAAGGCGCGGTCGGGCCATGGGGTACTTCCTGGCCGGCCACTCGCTCGGCCTCGCCCTCGCCCTGGCGCTCGCCGGCGTCGCCATCCCGCTCGGCGGCTACCCGCTGGCCTTCTGGCTGATGGCCGCCGGCCCGATCGTCGGCGGGCTGCTGGCGTGGCTGGCCGTACGGGGGACGCCGAACGTCGTCACCCCGCGCCCGGCGACGCAGCGCTTCGGTGGCGCCGTGCTGCGAAATCGTCCCGCGATGCTGGTCATCGCGGGGTATACCTTCCACTCGTGGGAGCTGCTGGGCATGTTCGCGTGGACGCCGGCCTTTCTGGCCGCCTGCTTCGTCGCGGCCGGATCCGATCTCACCCGCGGCGCCGGCCTCGGCGCCTACGTGACCTCGCTGTTCCATCTCACCGGCATGCTCGCCGCCGTGGCAGCGGGCATCCTGGCCGACCGCTTCGGCCGCACGCCGGTGATGCTCGGCATGGCGAGCACCAGCGCGGCCTGCTCGCTCGTCTTCGGCTGGCTGCTGGGCTCCCCGCTGCCCCTCGTGGTCGCCGTCGGGCTGCTGTACGGCTTCGCCGCGCTGGGCGACTCGCCGATCTACTCCACCGCCATCACCGAGGTGGTGACGCCGGCCTACCGCGGCGCCGCGCTCGCGCTGCGCTCGCTCGCGGGCTTCGGCGCCGGCGCGGCGGCCCCGCTCCTGTTCGGCGCGATCCTCGACTGGCACGGAGCCCGGACCACCGCGGCCTGGGGCTGGGGGTTCGTGAGCCTGGGCGTCGCCGGCCTGGCCGCCGTCGTGGCGGTGCTGCTGCTCCACCGCACGCCCGAGGCCGGCATGCTGCGGCGGGTGGCGCCCGGCGGCGTGGTGTCCCCGTGAGGCGGCCGTGAGCCCCGCCGGGGCCGCGCTGGTCGCGCTGATCCTGACGTTCGGCGCCGCCCCGGCCCTCTTTCCCTGGCTGGCGCCGCTGCGCCCGTGACGCCCCTCACGGTGCGGCTGGCCACGGGTGAAGACGCGGCGGCCATCGCGCGCATCTACAACGAGGGCATCGCCGAGCGCATCGCGACCTTCGAGACGGACCCGCGCAGCCCCGCTCAGGTGGCCGCCGCCCTGGCGGACAAGGGCGACCGCTATCCCACCGTCGTCGTGGAGCGGGACGGGATGGTGGTGGCGTGGGCGGGCGCCGGCGCCTATCGCGCCCGGCCCGCCTATGCCGGCGTGGCCGAGCACTCCGTGTACGTCGCGCGGGCCGCGCGGGGGACCGGGGCCGGCCGCGCCGCCCTCGAGGCGCTCTGCCGGGTCTACGCCGAGCGCGGGTTCTGGAAGATCGTGTCCCGGATCTTTCCCGAGAACACGGCGAGCCTCGAGCTGCACGCCCGGTGCGGGTTCCGCGTGGTCGGCGTGTATCGCCGCCACGGCCGGCTGGAGGGCGCCTGGCGCGACTGCGTCATCGTCGAGCGCCTCCTGGGCGAGGCCGCGACGCCCTGAGCGCCAGGCGCGCCGTCGTCACGATGTGCGCGGCCCAGGGCTGCGCCCAGATCGGCGCGTTCGGCATCGCCGCGCTGCTGCCCACGCTCATCGCGACCTGGTCGCTCACCAACACCGAGGCGGGGTGGATCGGCGGCATCTACTACGCGGCCTACACGCTGGTCGTGCCGCTGCTGTCGTCGCTCACCGACCGCGTGGATCCCAAGCGAATCTACCTCGGCTCCGTCGCGCTCACCGCGCTGGCGTTCGCCGGCTTCGCCTGGATCGCCACGGGCTTCTGGTCGGCGCTGGCGTTCCGGGCCCTGATGGGCGTGGGCTGGGCCGGCAGCTACATGCCGGGGCTCAAGGCGCTGAGCGACCTGGTGGAGGGGCCGCAGCAGTCGCGCGCGGTCGCCGCCCACGCGGCGGCGGTCGGCGTGAGCGGCGCGCTGTCGTTCGCCGTCGCCGGCGCGGTGAACGCCTGGCTGGGCTGGCAGTGGGCGCTGCTGCCGGGCGCGCTCGGGGCCGCGCTGGCGTTCGTCCTCGTCCTGGTCGCGCTGCCGTCCCGCCCGCCGCGCGCCGCGGCCGGCCCCGCCGGCGCACTGCTCGACTTCCGCCCGGTGCTCCGCAACCGGTCGGCGCTGGCCTATTCCGTCGCGTACGGCGTGCACACCTGGGAGATGTCGGCGCTGCGCGCGTGGGTCGTGACCTTTCTCACCTTCGCCGCCGCGCGGAGCGGGGCGGCGTGGATGCCGCTGGCCCCCGCGACCGTGGCGACCGTGATGGGGCTGCTCGGCGTGTGGGCCAGCGTGTGGGGCAACGAGCTGGCGATCCGCTGCGGCCGCCGCCGCTTCATCATGGGCACGCTACTGGCGTCCGCCGCGATGGCGGGGGGCATCGGCTTCGGCGCCGCGCTGCCGTACGCCGGGGCCGTCGCCCTCGTGCTCGTCTACGCCGTGCTGATCTGGTCGGACTCCTCGTCGCTCACCGCCGGCAGCGCAGGCAGCGCCGAGCCTGGCCGGCGAGGCGCCACGCTGGCCGTCCACTCCACGCTGGGCTACGCGGGCGGCTTCCTCGGTCCACTCCTGCTGGGGGCGACCCTCGACCTCGCCGGCGGGGCCAGCGTGGTCGGCTGGGGCCTCGCGTTCGGGCACGTGACCCTCGCCCTGCTCGCCGGCGCCCTGGTGTTTCGCTGGCTGCGCCCGGCGGACCTGGCCGGGGACCGTCGGGCGATCGCCGCGCGCGCGGCGGCTGGCGGCGCGCGGCGCCGCTGAGCGACCGCCGGCCGAACGCGGGGGTCAGGCGGCGCCGGTGTCGGCCAGCGGGACGCGGTCGAGGTCCGCGAGGTGGGCGATGCAGTTGAGCAGGCGCACGCGCCAGGGCGCCGGGCACTCCACGACCGTCAGCGAGGTGTTGTCCCAGCGCTCGGGCACCACCGTGCCCGCGGGCAGGAGCAGGTGCCGGGCGGCCAGCGAGCGACAGACGAGACCGTGCGTGACGACCGCCAGGTGGCCGGGCGTGGCCGCTGCCAGCCGCTGCAGGCGCGCCCACGCCTCGTCCACGCGCGCGTGGAAGACCGGCCAGCTCTCGCCGTTCGGCGGCGCGTAGTCGGCCGCGAACATGTCGAAGCCGAGGGCGGCGTAGGCCGTGCCCCGGATGTCGCCGAAGTTGCGCTCCTGGAGCAGGGGATCGAAGGCCAGGGGCACGCCGGTCGCCTGCTGCAGGCGCTCGGCGGTCATGGCCGCTCGCGCGTAGTCGCTGGCGACGATGCGCGCGATGCCCTCGCGCGCCAGGCGGCGGGCCAGCCGCTCGGCCTGCGCCAGGCCGCGGGGCGACAGCGGGCTGTCCGGCAGCTGCACGGTGCGCGAGGCGTTGCCGACGGTCTCGCCGTGACGGATCAGGAGGATCGACACCGGCCGAGTGTACAGCGGCACGGCCGGGTCGGCCCGCGCTCGATCTGGCCTCCCCGCCGGTCCTGCACTACACTCCCGACGCATGACCGCCCCCCGGCTCGTCCTCGTCTTCGTGGTCGACGGCCTGCGTCCGGACTCCATCACCGCCGCCGACACGCCCACGCTGTTCCGGCTGCGTGCCGAGGGCGTGCACTTCACGGACAGTCACGCCGTGTTCCCGACGGTCACGCGGGTCAACGCGGCGGCGCTGGCCACCGGCATGCAGCCGGGGACGAACGGGATCCTCGGCAACCAGATGTACGTGCCCGCCGTCGACCCGGCGCGCGCGTTCGGCACCGACGATCACCGCAATCTGCTGGCGGTCGACCACGCCACCGGTGGGCGGCTCGTGCTCGGGCGGACGCTCGCCGAGCGCCTGCACGCGCGCGGACGGGTGCTGGCCGCGGTCAGCTCGGGCTCCACGGGCAGTGCGCTGCTGACCAATCCGCGGGCCGTGGCCGGGATCGGCGTGCTCGTCAACGGGGACCTCGACCCCGGCAAGCGGGTGGCGTGGCCGGAGAGCGCGAGTGCCACGATCCTCGCCCGGTTCGGCCCGGCGCCGGCGAAGGGCGGCGCGGCCGACCGCTACGACGCGTCGGTGGCCTGGTCGCAGCGCGTGCTGCGCGAGTACGTGCTGCCGGAGATCCGGCCCGCCGTCGTGATCGACTGGCTGACGGAGCCGGACCACACCCAGCACCACCTGGGCGTCGGCGCGCCGGCGGCCCGGCAGGCGCTGCGTCACGACGACGAGGAGATCGCGCGCGTGCTCGCGGCCGTCGACGCGCTCGGTCTCGGCGCGGCGACCAGCGTGCTCGTCGTGTCCGACCACGGGTTCACCGCCAACACCGGCGGCGTCGACGTGGCCGGGGCGCTCGTCGAGGCCGGCCTGAAGGCCTCGCGCACCTCGGCCGACGTCGTCCTGGCGAGCAGCGGCCAGGCGGTCGCCCTGCACGTCCAGGGCCGGGACGCCGAGCGGATCGCCCGGATCGTCCGCTTCGTGCAGTCCCGTGACTGGGGCGGCGTCGTCTTCACGGCCGGCGCGGGCGCCGGCGACGCGCCGGGCGCGGTGGCGGGCACCTTCGCGCTGGAGCTCATCCACGCCGCCCACGCGGAGCGCGGCCCCGACATCCTCTTCACCTTCCCGTGGACCTCCGGCGTCAATGCGTTCGGTGTGGCCGGAACCGACGCGGCCAACGTCGCCGCCGGCGGCGCGCCGCTGCCGAGCGATCACGGCAGCATGAGCCCGTGGAACGTGCGCAACACCCTGGTGGCCTGGGGCGCCGGATTCAAGGCGCGAACGGTCGTCCCGGTGCCGGCGGGAATCGTGGACGTGACGCCGACGATCCTCGCCCTGCTCGACATCGGCGAGCACGACGGGCTGGACGGCCGGGTGCTGTCCGAGGCCCTCGTCGGCGGGCCCGATGCCGAACATGTTGGGGTCGACACGCGCGTGCACACCACCGAGACGGGGGCGTACCGGGCGGCGATCCAGGTGTCGGTGGTGGAGGGTCGCCGGTACGTCGACAAGAGCTGGCGATTGTTCTGAGGGGCTCGGGTAGACTCTTACAATCTGCGAGCCGGGAGGCGCCGAGCCGCTGACAGTGTCTGTCGAGCGGCGTCCATCGGCCGACGCCCGTCCGGCCCGGGGGAGCGCACAAACGCCAGACTTTGTGAACCGGTACAGTGCGGCTCGTGCCTTGCTTGCACGCCAGCGCACCAACTTGTCATCTCGCGGCTGTGGACAACCCCAGGACCGGCCCCGCCTGGCCGGGAGGACTTACGCATGAAGCTTCGCCTGCCGACGGGGGTGCTTTCCAGCGACATCGGCATCGATCTCGGCACCGCCAACACCCTGCTCTTCGTCCGTGGGCAGGGGATCGTGGTGTCCGAGCCGTCCATCGTCGCCCTCGATCGCGTGCGCCACACGGTCATCGCTGTCGGGCAGCAGGCGCGGGCCATGCTGGGACGCACGCCCGCCAACATCGAGGTCGTGCGGCCGCTCCGCAACGGGGTGATCGCGGATTTCGAGGTGGCGCAGACGATGCTGCGCGAGCTCATCGCGCGCGTGCAGCCCCGCAACCGCTTCTTCCGTCCCCGCATCGTGATCGGGGTCAGCTCGTGCACCACCCAGGTCGAGCGGCGCGCCGTGCGGGAGGCGGCCATCCAGGCGGGCGCCCACGCGGTGTACCTCGTGGAGGAGCCGATGGCAGCGGCCATCGGAGCCGGGCTGCCCATCCAGGAGCCGGGCGGGCACCTGGTCGTGGACATCGGCGGGGGCACGACCGAGGTGGCGGTCATCTCGCTGTCGGGCATCGTGTTCTGCCAGTCGGCCCGGACCGCCGGCGACGACATGAACGAGGCGATCACGCAGTACATCCGCAAGCACTACAATCTGCTGCTGGGCGAGCGCCGCGTGGAGGAGTTCAAGCTGGCGCTGGGCGCGCCGCGGGCGGCCGGCGAGGGGTCGCGCACGATCGAGGTCAAGGGCAGCGACATCGTCGCCCGCGTCCCGAAGACGATCACGATCAACGAGGACGAGGTCCGCGAGGCGCTCTACGACTGCGTGGGCACCATCGTGGAGACGGTGCGGGTCTGCCTGGAGCGGATCCCCCCCGAGATCGCCGCCGACATGGTGGACAATGGCATCGTGCTCACCGGCGGCGGCTCGCTGCTGGCCGGCCTCGACGACATCATCCGCAAGGAGACGTACCTGCCAGTCACGATCGCCCCCGATCCGCTGTCGTGCGTCGCCCTGGGCATCGGGGCGCTGCTCGACGATCTCCCCCTGCTCGAGCGCGTCGCGATCCCGCAGTGAACGGCTGAACGCGCCCCATCCTCGAGGAGAGGCGGACATGGATTTCGG
>Ga0299913_10005161_pt1 | contig 11104 bp, 9 predicted proteins | sample RVTome_9_FD_201360 | JGI IMG/M metagenome (GOLD analysis project Ga0299913, IMG submission 201360) | Soil microbial communities from uranium-contaminated site in the Upper Colorado River Basin, Wyoming, United States - RVT155D38 (version 2) ... | reverse complement strand
TGACTCCGCCGAATATGATGAAGCCGAGCAGGGTCACAACCGCCGTACCCGTGACGATCTTCGTAACGCTGACAATGCCGAAATCCGTTTCGATCAGCTGCCCTGTGCCCAATGCCACCTCGGCAGACGAGCTGATGCTGTAGGCCTGCACGCCGGGCAACAACAGGCCGGTAGCGACTATCGTCGTAATGGCGAAGATCCACGCGTACCATTTCTGCCCCATCGCTTTCTCGATGTAATAGGCTGGACCGCCGCGATACTGGCCTTCGACTTCTTCCTTGTAGATCTGGCCAAGGGCAGCCTCGACGTAGGCCGTGGACGCGCCGAGAAACGCGACCACCCACATCCAGAATACGGCACCGGGACCGCCGAAGCCGATCGCGGCCGCAACTCCGGCAATGTTGCCGGTGCCGACGCGGCCCGACAGCGATACCGCAAGGGCCTGGAACGAGGAAATGCCGGCGTCGGTGCTTCGACCGCGAAACAACAGGCGCACCATTTCACCGAAAAGCCGAACTTGCACGAACCGTGTAAGAACCGAGAAGAAGAGCCCCGCGCCGAGACAAAGATATACGAGGACCGGGCTCCAGATGATTCCGTTCAGAAAGTCGACGATTTCCTGCATGTCCCCGCCTTTGTTTGCGCTTGATGCGGCATTTTGCGGGCATGGTACCTGAATCGACGCCCCGCGCCACGGGTCGCGGCCACGGACAATTGTGAGACAGGTTCTGGACAGGCGGGCCTCCAGGGCCTGCGCTACATGCTCCCGACCCTGCTCGACAAGGTGGGTTCGATATCTGCCCGGGTCGGAGACGTCGCCTCCTCGACGATCGTGCCCGTCTCGCCCGATTGTTTGACGCGGTACATGAGCTCGTCGGCGCGGCGCAACGCATCGTCGATGTCTGTCGGCGCTGTCTCGAAGACGACCGCGCCGATACTCGATCCCAGGCCGGTCCATCCATGCTCGTGAATTTCGCGTTGCAGCTCCAGTTGCAGTTTCGCGAAGTAGGCCTTCGCCCCCGTCAAGTCCGTGTCCGGCAACAGCACGACGAACTCGTCGCCGCCGAATCGTGCTATGACGTCGCTCTTGCGACTTGCCTGGTCAAGTAACCCGCCGATGGTTTTCAGTGCCCTGTCGCCCTGCGAATGACCCATATTGTCGTTGATGGACTTGAATCCGTTGAGGTCGATAAATGCGACCGCGATGCCATGGTCGTACCGTGCAGCGGTGTTTACGACAAGCGTCGCGTGCTCGAAGAAGCCGGCTCTGTTGAGAAGCCCGGTCAGATTGTCCGTCGTGGCCAGGTCACGCTGACGTTGCAGTTGCGCCTTGAGTTCAGCGAGCAGATATGCGACCAGGCTGAAAAAGGCCAGCCGCACCGCGGAGTTCCAGAGCAGAATCCACGGCTGCGAATAGGGCTGCCCGGACGTCACCTCGACGGTCATCCAGGTTGCCGCGCCGAACAGACTCATGCCGTAGCCCATCCGCCGGCTGCCGTACCAGACAGCGATTGACGTCGGAATCAGATAGAAGACGGAAAAGGAAAGCTCAAAGCCCGTCAGGTGGTCGGTTGCGGCCACCAGCAGCATCAGCAGCACGGCCAGCCCGCAGACCATGGTGGCGGACCGGACGGCAAAGAAAGTGTTGATCCATCGGAACATTGGAGTTGCGCAGTAAGACGCCAGAGACTATATCCTGCTACTTTCCAGACACTCCACCGCGGTAAAGATTCCATGGACCTGTCGCAATGTAGCGACGAAACGGCTATTCGCCGATGCGAACTTTCCGAATAACGACAGATTCGAGCGGTACGTCGTCGTGTCCGGCCCGATGGCCTGTTTCGACGGCCGCGATGGCATCGATCACGTCCATTCCGCCGGTTACCTCGCCGAATACGGCGTAACCGTAGTCGCGACCGCCGTGATCGAGAAAGCCGTTGTCGCGCAGGTTGATGAAAAACTGGGAGGTTGCGCTGTCGACCTGGGCTGTCCTCGCCATGGCCAGCGTTCCCCGGACGTTCTTGCGCCCATTTGCGGCCTCGTTCCTGATCGGCGCACGTGTCTTTTTCTGCGCCAGGTCTTCGGTCATGCCGCCGCCCTGAATCATGAAATTCGGTATCACTCGGTGGAAAACAGTGTCATCGAAAAAGCCTTCCTCGGCGTATTGCCTGAAGTTCGCGCAGCTCTGGGGCGCGTCGTCTTCGAAAAGCTCGACGACAATATCGCCATGATTCGTCTCGATGGTAATCACTATATGCCCCGCTCGTTCGAAAAGAGCGTGACAGTATAAGGGCTGGAGTGGATTTTGCACGCCCCGTCAGATGTGCGTTTTGCTGTCAGGTAGTGTCCGTAACGTTTGCGCTGGCCCTCGTGACTCGCGGGCGACCGGCGAGGTCGTTGAAACACTGGATTTCGCTCCAGCCTTCCTCCGCAAGAATAACGGCAACGTCGTCTCGCTGATCCCCGCCATGCTCGAGCATCAGCACACCTGACGGGACGAGAAGTCTGCCGCACTCGCGCGCGAGCGTACGAATCGCGTCCAATCCGTCGTTGCCGGACACGAGCGCCAGCTTCGGTTCGAAGCGAAGCTTGTCGAGTGCCGGATCGTCGGGCCGCACGTACGGGGGATTGGATACGATCAGGTCGAAGGGCTGTCCCGACAGGGAAGACGTCCAGTCGGCCTCGACAAAGTCGATATTGCCGAGTCCCAGTTTCGCGGCATTGTGCTTCGCGATCTTGAGTGCCGCCGTGCTGACGTCGGTCGCGACGATACGACACGCGGGGCGTTCGCTTGCCAGCGCGACGGCGATTGCCCCGCTGCCGGTACCGAGGTCCAGCACGGACCGCTCGTGCCGCCGGGGTATCTCGCGCAACGCGAGCTCGACCAGAAACTCGGTCTCCGGCCTGGGCACGAGCGCGCCAGGACCGACGGCAAGCGAAAGCGACCAGAACTCTTTCTCGCCGGTGATATAGGCGAGCGGCAAGCCTTTCAGGCGCCTGTCCAACGTGGCGAAAAAACGCGCCGAAGAGGCTTCGTCGAGGACCTCGTCCGGGTGCGCGTACAGGTAGCTTCTCGGCAGGTCGAGAGCCCGGGCGAGCAGAACTTCGGCGTCGAGGCGGGGACTCTCGCTGACGGCTGCGAGCTTCTCCGCAGCGCTCGTGACGGCCGCGTCGATCCTCACGTCGCGCAGACCCCTATCCGGGCTAGAGCCGGTCGGGTCCTTCGCGTAGTATGGCGCGCACTTTCAGGTGTAGCTTCCACAGGCCTCCGGCCGCAAAGAATCCAATGACAGTCTTTTCCAACGTTCTGGAAATGGTCGGGCATACGCCGATTCTCGAACTGACCCGATTCGACGCCGGACCCTGCCGGCTGTTTCTCAAACTCGAACTGATGAACCCGGGCGGCTCGATCAAGGATCGCATCGGCATCTCGATGATCGAGGAAGCCGAACGTCGAGGCGACATCAAGCCGGGAGACACCATAGTCGAGGCAACCGCCGGAAACACCGGCCTCGGCCTCGCGCTGGCCGCTGCGCAAAAGGGTTATCAACTGGTCCTCGTTCTGCCCGACAAAATGAGTCAGGAAAAAATCTTCAACCTCCGCGCAATGGGCGCCGAGGTCGTGCTGACACGATCGGATGTCGGGAAGGGCCATCCCGAGTACTACCAGGATCTCGGACAGGCCATCGCGGACGAACAGGGCGGCTACTTCATCAACCAGTTCGGCAATCCCGACAATCCGCTGGCGCATGAGCGTACCACGGCGCCCGAGATCTTCGAGCAGATGGACGGAGACGTCGATGCCATCGTGCTGGGTGTGGGCTCGAGCGGCACCATCAGCGGTATCAGCAAATACCTTGCGGAGCATGCGCCGGACGTCGATCTTGTTCTCGCGGACCCGGTCGGTTCCGTATTGGCCGACTACGTCAACACCGGCGAACTCGGAGAGAAAGGAGGTTGGCTGGTTGAGGGCATTGGCGAGGACTTCATTCCGTCGATTGCGGATTTCAGCCGCGTCAAGAAAGCCTACAGCATCAGTGACGCCGACTCTTTCAGTACGGCGCGGGAATTGCTCAAGCGCGAGGGCATTCTCGCCGGATCGTCGACCGGCACGCTTCTGACGGCAGCCCTCAGGTATTGCTCCGAACAGAGCACGCCGAAGCGTGTGGTGACGTTTGCCGCCGATACGGGCAACAAGTACCTCTCGAAACTCTTCAACGATTTCTGGATGGAAGACCAGGGGTTCATAGAACGGGAATCCTTTGGCGACCTGCGCGACCTCATCGGTCGTCCGCACGGTCAGCGCGCCACGATCACGGTAGGACCTACGGATGTACTCACCACCGCGCATAACCGGCTGCGCAATGCCGGGTTTTCGCAGTTGCCGGTAATGGACGAAGGCAAACTGGTTGGCGTTCTCACCGAAGATGCGATCATTCGCTTCGTGTTCGGTCACCCCGACCTGCTGCACCGCCCGGTACGGGATGCGATGCAAACGGCCTACATACAGCTCGACAAGGACACCAGTATCAACAACCTCGTCGCCATGCTGCAGGTACAACCGTACGCCGCGGTGGTGGACGAGGACCATTTCCTCGGACTCATCACGCGCTCGGACGTGCTGAACTACCTGCGCAAACAGAGCTAGGGGTCTGCGCGGTAGAAAGTATTCCTACTGCGAATGCACCACAGCGGCCCATTTTTCCGATTTTTTTCGTTGCGTAGAACCACTATGCGCCTCAAAAAATCGAAAAAATGGACTCGCTGTGGCACATTGCAGCTCAGGATATTTCTACCGCGCAGACCCCTAGGGCAATAAAATGGGAAGCGACAAGTCCCGGAAGCGATTTGCGACCCGCACGATTCATGCGGGACAGCAACCCGACCCGTCTACCGGCGCCATCATGCAGCCGATTTATGCCACGTCGACCTACGTACAGAAAAGTCCCGGGGTGCACCAGGGTTACGAATACTCCCGGACACAGAACCCGACACGGCAGGCGCTGGAACGTTGCATGGCGGACCTCGAGTGCGGGCGCTTCGGTTTTTCCTTCAGCTCCGGCATGGCCGCGACGGGCACTATTCTCGAGCTGATCGACTCCGGCAGCCATGTCGTCGCCATGGACGACATCTACGGTGGCACCACGCGGTTGTTCGAACGCGTGCGCCGGCGCAGCGCGGGGCTGGATTTCACGTTCGTCGATCTGACGGACCTGCAGGCGCTGCAACGGGCAGTGACGGACACCACCCGCCTGATCTGGATAGAGACCCCCAGCAATCCCATGCTGAAGGTCGTGGACTTGAGAGCGGTAAGCGCGTTTGGGAAAGACCGGGGCATTCTCGTCGTCGCCGACAACACGTTTGCGACGCCGTACCTGCAGCGGCCGCTCGAGCTCGGCTGCGACATCGTGATGCATTCCGTAACGAAGTTTCTGAACGGGCACTCGGACATGGTTGGCGGCATCGCGGTGACAGCCGATGAGCCACTCGCCGAACGGCTCGCCTTTTTGCAGAACTCGATCGGCTCGGTCCAGGGGCCTTTCGACAGCTTCCTGGCATTGCGCGGGCTCAAGACGCTGGACGTACGAATGGAGCGCCATTGCAACAACGCGGAAGCCGTGGCGCAGTGGCTGGAGACGGACGCACGCGTCGATAGCGTCGTCTATCCGGGCCTCGCGTCGCATCCGCAGCATGCCCTGGCAAAAGCCCAGATGGCGCGCTTCGGTGGCATCGTCACGTTTTTCATAAAGGGCGGGCTCGATGAGGCGCGCCTGTTCCTGGAGCGTTGCGAAGTTTTCGCGCTGGCGGAAAGCTTAGGCGGCGTCGAGAGTCTGGTGGATCACCCGGCGATCATGACGCACGCTTCCGTGCCTGCCGCGAAGCGCCAAGCCTTGGGTATCAGCGACCAGCTGATTCGCCTGTCGGTCGGTATCGAGGATGTCGACGATCTGATCGCAGACCTCGATCAGGCGCTGGGGTAGAGGCCCTCGTTTCAGCAGCAAGGTGGGGTTGCCGCGGCGTCCGGGACTGGACTGCCGTCTCAATGTGCCAGCGCCGCCAGTTGATCCGCCTGGTATTCGCTGATCAGCGGATCGATTACCTGGTCGAGACTGCCCTCGAGAATCTCCTGCAACTTGTAAAGCGTGAGATTGATCCTGTGATCCGTCACGCGCCCCTGCGGAAAGTTGTACGTGCGTATGCGCTCTGAGCGGTCGCCCGAGCCCACCAGCAGCTTTCGCTGCAAAGCCTGTTCCGTCTCACGCCTCGACAGTTCGGCATCGAGCAATTTCGCCTGCAGGAGCGACATGGCTCGCGCGCGATTCTTGTGTTGGGAACGTTCGTCCTGACATTCAACGACGATGCCGCTCGGAAGATGCGTGAGCCTCACAGCGGAATCCGTCTTGTTGACGTGCTGCCCGCCGGCGCCCGAGGCGCGGTAGGTATCGACCCGAAGGTCGCCGGTGTCGATTTCGATCTCTTCCAGTTCGTCCGGCTCCGGAAGAATCGCAACCGTGCAGGCCGATGTGTGTATTCGCCCTTGCGACTCGGTGGCCGGCACCCGCTGAACCCGGTGTGCTCCGGATTCGAATTTCAACCTGCCATAGATGCCGCTACCCGAAATGCGGCTCACGATTTCCTTGTATCCGCCGTGCTCGCCCTCGCGCTCGCTCAGGACTTCCAGCCCCCAGCGCATCTGCTCGGCGTATTTCGCGTACATGCGGAAAAGGTCTCCGGCGAATATCGCCGCCTCGTCGCCGCCCGTTCCGGCGCGTATTTCGAGGAATACATTGCTGTCGTCGTGCGGGTCGCGCGGGATCAGCGCTCTCTGCAAATCGAGCTGCAGCTGCTCCCGCCGTTCGTTCAGGGACGCCACTTCATCGCGGCCCATCTCGCGGATGTCGGGGTCAGCATCGGCGGCCATTTCTTCCGCAGCGGCAATCTCGGTGACGAGGCCTTCATACCGTTTGAAGAGGCTGACGATCGGCTCGAGCCGTGAGTACTCCCGGGACAGATCGCGGAACCGGTTCTGGTTCCCGATTATTTCCGGATCGGACAACATGCCGGAGACTTCCTCAAACCGGTCTCTGGTAGTTTCGAGCTTGCCCCTGATGGATTCCTTCATGGCGAAACTTCGTCCTTGCGGTCTTCGGTGCTCTGCTGTGTCGCTTTCTCCGGACCGAGGCCAAACAATTCCCGTATCGCGTCGATGAACTGCATGTCGGCGGCGGCCCCGGCATCTCGCAAGCGCACGCTCGGCTGGTGGAGCAGCTTCTTCAGCAGTGACGCCGTCACATACTCGAGCACCTCGTCCGTGTCCGCGCCTTTGTCCAGACGCTTCCGAGCCTGTTGCAGAACCTCGCGTCGCAGGGCATCGCCGTGGTCGCGAAGCGCTGCGATGACCGGCGCAACTTCCTTGCTGCGTTCGATGACGAGATACCGCCGGATTTCCTCGTCCAGTATTCGATTGGCTTCGGCAACAGCGGCTTCTCGATTGCTCTGCCCCTCCATCACGACTCGGTCGAGATCGTCGATGGTGTACAGGTAAACGTCGTCAAGGCCCTTTATCAAGGGATCGAGGTCGCGCGGAACCGCGAGATCCACGGCGAAGACCGGCTTCCTCCGTCGGGCGCGCACCGCTCTTTTCATCTGGTCGACGGTGATGATCGGGTCTGGACTCGCGGTGGAGCTGATCAGGATGTCGGCATCCGGCAAAGTCCCATCGAGCGCCGATAGCGGTAGCGCAAATGCACCGAACTGCTCGGCCACAGTCTGCGCCCGGTCGAGGTCGCGATTGGCGATGAACATCCGACCGATGCCTTTGCCGCGCAGATGCCGCGCAACCAGCTCTACAGTGGTGCCCGCGCCGACCAGGAGCGCCGTGTGGTGCGAGAATCCGGAGAAAAACTGGCTCGCCAGGTTGACCGCGGCATATGCCACCGACACCGGGCTGCTGCCGATCTCGGTGTCCGTCCGAACCTTTTTCGCAACGGAGAACGTGTGCTGGAAAAGGCGATTCAGCGTCATGCCGACCGCGCCGTGCCGTTCGGCCAGCCGAAATGCGTCCTTGAGCTGCCCGAGGATCTGCGGCTCACCCAGAATCATCGAGTCGAGGCCGCAGGCAACCCGGAACAGATGCCGGATCGATTCGGAATGTCCCAGGGAGTACAGCGCGCGCGCGGCCTCGGCATCCATGCGCTGACCCTCGAGCAGCCAGGTACGCAGCTCGCGCACGCCCACATCCGTGGCGTCGACGTAGAACTCCGTCCGGTTGCAGGTCGACAGCACGACGGCCTCCTGCACGCCGGGAAGACGGAGCAGCTCCGAGAGACCTTGACCGGCACTTTCCCCCGCGAACACGACCTGTTCGCGTATTTCCACAGGCGCCGTGATATGGTTCAGCCCAAGTATGTGCAGCGGCATTGTCTGATCTGGAGTTCGGGTGGAATTTGCTGTTCGTGCTCGACCGGCGTGCCAAATTGCAACGATTCACTCATTTACCGGCTGTAAGCTCCGTCTTTTGCCTGATTTCGCCGAATTCGAGCCGGGCCCGCCGAACGCGCCTGCCTGGTCCCGCGCAGACTCCGAGAAAACTCCCGGTATCATAAGCGAACTGACGGTGCAGTTCCTTGTCTGTGTAAGCCTCGGCCGCCGATCAGCTGTATTTGTTGCCGCAACCCAATGAGCAGGAATATCCATTGACAAACCCAACGGGCGCTTGACTATGCACCGATTGACGCTTCCGATTGCCGCCCTGGCCATGCTGGCGCTTTCGTGGCTGCCTGCATCGGCCGCCGGCGACGATGCGGAGAAAGTGACCGCGCACCTGCTCAAGGCAGAAGTCGAACTGCAGCGAAACCGGTACAAGGAGGCATCGGAAGAATATACAAAAGCCGCGAAGATGACCTCGGATGCCGGGGTTGCGCGTCAGGCGACGCGGGTGTCCTACAGCTACGGCTTCAACGACGACGCGCTCGAGTCTGCGGAGCGATGGTTGGAGCTCGATCAGAAAAGCGACGAGGCCTTGCTCTACGTGGCCCAGCTCAAGCTGCGAAACGGCGACTTGAGGGACGCGCGCCGGAGTTTCAGGGAGCTGCTGGAGCGCGGCAACGAACCCGTTGATGAGCGGCTGGTGGCGCTCATCCCGTTTCTCTCCGAGGAAGACGCGGAAAACGCCGCCTGGCTGATGAGCGAGCTCGCCAAACCACACAGGGATTCCGCGGCGGCCAACTACGCAGTGGGTGTCATGGCCCTGCAAGCGGGCGATGCCGACGAGGCACGCAAGAGGGCGGAGAAGGCCATCGAACTGAAGGAAGGATGGGTTCAGCCGCATTTGCTGTATGCACGATCGCTGCTTCTGGGTGGGGATGAGGAAGGCGCCATCGACTACACCGCCCGGATGGTGGGGGATAATCCGGACCCCGACCCGGAGGCGCGCCTCGAACTGGCGATCATGTACCTGGCAGCCGATCGGGACGACGATGCTTTGAGCCAGGTCAACCAGGTACTGCTGGAACAGCCGGCGCGCACAGATGCGCTGCGCCTCATGGCGATCATCAATTTCAGGCAGGAGCATCTGGATGCCGCGCAGTCCGATTTTGAGGATCTGCTTGCGAGCGGCCGTCACACCATGGATGCGCTGTTCTACCTGGGACGCATCGCCGACCGCCGCCAGGAATACGATGACGCCGTGGCGCTCTATTCACAGGTGATCGCCGGCCAGAACGCGGTCACCGCGCAACGGAGGGCGAGCGGCATCATCGCCCAGGAAGGCAGTCCCGAAGAAGCGCTTGCGCATCTTACGGAGTTCGGGGAAACGCATCCGAACTTTGCCATCGACATGATGCAGGCGAAGGCGCAACTGTTGGCCTCCCTCGAGCGCTATCCGGAGGCTCTGGATCTGTACGATCAGGTGGTCGCATATCGTCCGGATAGCGAGGGGGTGGTACTCGGCAAAGCGGAACTGCTGCTTCGCATGGGCAAGGTGGACGAGGCGATCCGCCAGTACCGCAAAGCAGTGAAGCGGTGGCCGAAAAGCGCGCTGTCGCTCAATGCGCTCGGGTATACGCTCGCCGACCGCACTACGAAATTCAGGGAGGCCGCGCGACTGATCAAAAAAGCGCTGGAACTGGAACCCGACAGCGCGGCGATAATCGACAGCTGGGGCTGGGTACTGTATCGCCAGGGCGAGCACGAAAAGGCTTTGACCGAGCTCAAGCGCGCCTACGACTCGCTGAAGGACCCGGAAGTTGCGGCGCATATCGTCGAGGTGCTGTGGAAGCTCGAGCGCCTCGAGGAAGCGAAGGAAGTTCTCGAAGACGCCGAGCTTCTTTTTCCGGAGAACGAATTGCTCGAGAACGTCCGTGAGCGAGTGTTCCCCCATAGTCCCTGACAAAGCAGTCCCTGACAAAACACCGCGCGGGCGGCAAGCTCGCGCCATTGCTTCCGCGTTGCTGCTCCTGGCCGTGGCGGGCTGCGCCACACAGCGCGGCGTTGGTCTTCCGGCGCTGAACGACTGGGAGTCGCGCCGCAACACGCTGTCTTCTCTATCCGAGTGGGAATTTCGCGGCCGCATCGGCGTCAGTGCCGGCGACGACGGCTTCAACGGCAAGCTTTCCTGGTGGCAGCATGACGACCTGTTTCTGGCTTCCGTGAGCGGGCCGCTCGGCGTCGGGACGGTCAAGATTCAGGGTGACAAACGCCGGGTCGCCGTTACGGACGAGAACGGCGAAGTGACCGAATTGCGCGACGCCGAAGCCGAGCTGTACCGGCGCTACGGATGGACCATTCCGGTCGCGAGTCTGCGCTACTGGGCACTGGGCATCCCGGATCCTTCGTCACCCGCCGAAACGGCCTTCGACGGGAGTGGGCACCTGACGCGGCTCGAACAGCGCAACTGGGTTGTGCAGATAGACGAGTATCGCGAGGGAGGCGGCCAGCCGATGCCGCGACGGATGTCGGCGACGCATCGCGATACGAAGGTGCGGCTCGTGATCGACAACTGGGTTTTCTACTGATTTGCAAGGTCCCGATTCGAGCGCAGAGGCGGCGGCGGCCGGGGCGACCGGCACAGACGTTGACCGGGCGTTGACGCGCCGGGGCCTCG
>Ga0299913_10005160_pt1 | contig 11106 bp, 11 predicted proteins | sample RVTome_9_FD_201360 | JGI IMG/M metagenome (GOLD analysis project Ga0299913, IMG submission 201360) | Soil microbial communities from uranium-contaminated site in the Upper Colorado River Basin, Wyoming, United States - RVT155D38 (version 2) ... | reverse complement strand
GCAGCGGCATCATTTCCCAGGCGTAGAGACCGATTAGCCGAGCTTGCGTATTGTGACGTAGACGAGCCGACAATCCGTAGCCGCGATCCGACACGGCATACAACACACGCCCGGATGGATCGACATCTAGGCCCGAGAACCCTCCAAATTGGACCGCCGCCGACCGCAACACAAAACTGCCGAGCAACGTCAGATCGCCAAAACGCGTCCGTTGCGGATAATCGGGATCCAGAGCAATCACCTGGGTCTCAACCGTGAGCGGGGTAGCGCCAACGGGCGCATCACTCTCCAGGACGGCGCAACCTCCCAGCAGAAGAAGGCTCAACAGAACGCCACTCCCAATTTTTGTATTCATATCTTGCCTCTCGAAAAACTCTATCGCTGTTTATCCATGAACTCAGGTTTTGATTTGCGTTCTGCCGTCGCCCGGGCTAGTATTGCATCACTATATGAGCATCGACTGGCGTAGGATAAGCACCCGGGCAACTGGATTCTCTCGGATAGGCGCATGGAACAGCACAACTATGCTACCGGAATGGCTGCGTATGCATGAGACAATGCTCTGGTGGATGGGAGCCGTGTCGATGTTAACCTTTATTGGCACCCTCATTGTTATCCCCCTCTTGGTGGTCCGCATTCCAACGGACTATTTCATTCAGGATCGGCGACACCAGCTCTCGATGCGCGATCAGCTCTCGATCCCGCGACTGCTCGGCCTGGTTTTGAAGAATATCATCGGCTTGATTTTCATCCTGGCCGGTATCGCCATGTTGGTTCTGCCCGGGCAGGGTATCTTGACGATCCTCCTCGGCATTATGCTGATGAACTTTCCGGGCAAATTGGCCTTAGAGCGCCACCTTGTGCAACAGCCGACCGTCCTGCGGGCGATCAACTGGATGCGGCAACGGGCGCACCGCCCCCCACTGCTCGTCACTCCCAAGGCGGCATGCAGGCCGTCACCTTCGTCAGATGTTTGACGTCGATCAGCGGTCAGATGACGTGCGGCTCGACCTCGCAGTCCGGCCTCCTCCATTCATACCGCCTGTCGCCTCCTTCAATTCGGCATTCGGACGACCGGCTTTTTCTGGCATGCATTTTGCTTTAAGCCTTTTAATAAAATGAATAAAAAATGACAGATGGGGAGTACCTTGCCAGCTCTTGCCAGAACCTCATACATGGCTCACTCTAACACGTATTGGAGGTTACAGACGTGCCCATGAATGACACCTCTATTAATGTGTTATTGATTGAAGACGATTCCGGTGATGCCTACCTGCTGCAAGCGCTCCTCTCCAGCGCCGAGCCGGTCAACTTCCACCTGGTCTGTGCCGACCGGCTAGCCACGGGTCTTGACCATTTGAGCCGCAACGACTTCGACATCATTCTGCTCGATCTCTCGTTGCCCGATAGCAGGGGTCTTTGCACTATTGACAAAGTTCGGCTGCACATGCCGAACGTCCCAATCGTCGTGCTCACGGGTCTGGATGACGAAGACACGGCCATGCAAGCGGTGCAAGCCGGCGCCCAGGATTATCTGTCCAAAGATCACCTGGATCACAATATGTTGACGCGATCCATCCGCTATGCAGTGGAACGCCATCGTTTACAACTCGCCCTCGACCAGGCACGGCTGCAAGAAGAAAACAGTCTCAAGCAGGCGTATGACGAACTGGAGACTCGAGTCGAAGCCCGTACCGCTGAGCTAAAACGCGCCAATGCCCATCTGCAAGCCGAAATCGCCGAACGCAAGAAAGCCGAAAATGAGCGCGAAGCCCTAGTCGCGCATCTCATGGCCGCCAATCGCGCCCTAGAAGAGCTGACGGGAAAGGTACAACAAAGTCACCGTGAAAACGAGCAATTGATCGCCGCGATTTCGTCAATTTTGATCGGCGTCGAAGCCGATGGGCGCATCAGCCAGTGGAATGCCAAAGCGGCGATGACCTTTGGGTTGAGCCGCTCCGAAGTGCTCGGATGCCTCTTACCCGAGTGTGGATTACCTTGGAATGAGGCAACGGTTCTCGCCGGTGTGAAGCGCTGCCAGCAGTCGCAGCAGGCGGTCCAGCTCGATCACGTGCACTTCACTCGCGACGATAAAACCGAGGGGTTTTTGAATCTCATCCTGAGCCCGGTCGAGCGCGGCGTGCACGGCCAGTTCGGCATTCTGATTTTGGGCCAAGACATCACACATCGGCTCCTGCTGGAGAATCAGCTGGCCCAGGCCCGAAAGCTTGAGGCCATCGGACAACTCGCGGCTGGCATTGCGCACGAGATTAACACGCCCACCCAATATGTGAGCGACAATACCCGCTTTTTACAAGATGCGTTTCAGGATCTCTACTCCCTCTGGAGCCAATACGACCGCGTCTGCCAGGCCGCTATTGATCACACCTTGGAAGAGAGCGACCTGTTAAAGACGGTCGAGCAAACCGCAATGGAGATTGACGTACCCTATCTCTATGAAGAAATCCCCACGGCGATTCAGCAATCGCTCGAAGGTCTCGAACGGGTGGCCACCATCGTCAGGGCGATGAAGGAATTTTCGCATCCAGGTGGCGAAGAAAAAGCGGCGATCAACCTGAACAAAGCCATTGAAAGCACGATTACCGTGGCGCGTAACGAGTGGAAATACGTCGCCGAGATGGTAACTGATTTTGATCTCAACCTGCCGGTTGTACTCTGTTTGGCAGGCGATATTAACCAGGTCATTCTCAATCTTGTGGTCAACGCCGCCCATGCTATTAGCGAGGTGGTGAAAGAAGGAGACGGGCCCAAAGGCACCATCACCATTAGCACCCGTCACGTGCCTCCCTGGGCCGAAATCCACGTACAGGATACCGGTCCCGGCATTCCCGAGGACATTCGAGAGCGCATCTTCAACCCGTTTTTTACCACGAAAGGCATCGGCGTTGGAACAGGCCAGGGACTGGCGATCACCCACACTGTGGTGGTGGAAAAGCACGGTGGCACGATTACCCTGGACACCGAAGTTGGCCACGGTACAACCTTCATTATTCGCCTGCCAATCGAAACCTCCGATCTACTTGTCACATAATAAAGATTTACTCTTCCTGCACCGATAAGAAAAGCACTTCTAAGCGCTATCCCACGGGCCTTGCTACGGGACAGCAGCCGATATTTTCGTGCCGTGTCATCTCTTCGTACTGTGGCGGAGTTGGCATCAGACACGCGGGCCGCAGGATCTCCATTAGTAGAACTGGTACCAACACACCTCTGCCCGCGTGCACACCCCTCGTCCAAAATGGAGGTATGGGATCATGAAAAAGCGAATTCTTTTTGTCGATGACGAGCCCAATTTACTGCATGGTTTACAACGCATGCTGCGCCCGATGCGGCAGGAATGGGACATGGAGTTTGCCACCAATGGCCGCGAGGCTCTGGAGAGGCTCAACCAGGAACATTGTGACGTGGTTGTCACCGATATTTTCATGCCCGAAAAAGAGGGGCTAGAAACGATCATGGAGCTGAGGCGCGATTACCCTACTACCAAAATCATTGCCATTTCCGGTGGCGGACAAAACGGCCGCTTGCTGCGCGCCCTGGATATCGCCACCAAGTTAGGCGCCCATTGCACATTGCAAAAGCCGTTCGACTCGGAGCAAATGATCACGGCCTTACGCGGGGTTATGCAGGCGTGAAAAAGCAAATTCTCTTCGTCGACGACGAGGCCAATCTGTTGCAAGGCCTGCAACGCATGCTGCGCCCGATGCGGCAGGAATGGGACATGCACTTCGCCGACGATGGCCCCACCGCTCTCGCCCTCCTGGACGAGACGCCATGCGATGTGGTTGTCTCTGACATGCGGATGCCGGGCATGGACGGGGCTGCATTGCTAGCCGAAGTGCGCCAGCGACATCCCGTCGCCGTGCGCCTAATTCTCTCGGGTCACTCGGACCGCGACATGATCCTGCGGGCTATCGGCCCTACGCATCAATTCCTGACCAAACCCTGTGATCCGGAAATCCTCAAGAACACCGTATCACGCGCCTGCATGCTACGGAACTTATTGCCCGACACCACTTTGACTCAGATAGTCACCGGCATCGAAACGCTACCCAGTGTACCAGCCATGTACAAACAGGTCGTCGAGGCGGCACAAACGCCGGAGAGTTCCCTGGATACGATTGGGCAAATGATCACCTCTGACCTAGGTATGACCGCTAAAACCCTACAACTGGTGCAATCCGCCTTTTTCGGTCTTCAACGTCACCTCTGCAATCCGACTCAAGCCGTGGAGCTGCTTGGCCTCGACACTATACAAGCCCTGGTATTGACGGCTCACGTCTTTTCCTATGTCGATGCCGCTACCATGGGTGGGCTTTCCTTGGAAACATTATGGGATCACAGCATGGCAGTCGGCACCTGTGCCCGGCACGTGATGCAGAGTCAAATTAGCGACCCCGCAGCACTCGACGAAACCTTTACGGCGGGCTTGTTACATGATGTGGGCAGCCTGATTCTCACTATCCATCTGCCGGATGCCTACACGCATGCCCAAACCGAAGCAGCGGCAACTGCGAAACCGATTTGGGAAGTTGAACGCTCGGTTCTGGGCGCCACGCATGCCCAAGTCGGCGCGTATCTTATGGGACTCTGGGGCCTTTCGGACGCCATTATCGAAGCGCTTGCCTACCATCACGATCCAGCCGCCAGTCCGTCCCAAACCTTATGTCCGCTCAGCGCCGTCCACATTGCCAATGTACTGGTGCACGAGGTCGAGCCGCGCCCTACAACTCCCTACCCTCACTCACTCGACCGCGATTATCTGGAACAGCTCGGCCTCTTCGACCGCCTGCCGGTCTGGCGTGAGCAATGCTGCGCCGCTCTGCTCGAGAGGAACGTCCAGCGGCGAGCCGAAGGAGCGGATTCGCATGCCTGATGCCAGCTTGACGGCAACGCTTGATGCGCCCGCTCCGCGGGCTGTGCTCGTGCTTGATGATGAGCCCAACGTCCTTGCCGGACTGCGGCGTGCGCTGCGCAAAGAACCCTACGACCTGTTGTGCGCCAGCTCTGCCGATGACGCTTTTGACATGCTCCATAGCCGAGCCATCAATGTCGTCATTTCGGATCAGGATATGCCCGGCATGACCGGAACCGTCTTTCTCACCAAAGTGCGGCAGCTCTACCCAGATACCATCCGCTTCATGCTGACGGGACAAGCGACTTTGGACGTGGCCCTGCAGGCGATCAATGACAATGCCGTCAGCCAGTTTTTCACCAAACCCTGCGATCCTGCCACTCTGGCACAAAGCATCCGGGAGGCTCTGGGGCAGCAAGAGGGCGAGAGGACGCTACAACAGGCACGGCAGCAAGAAGTCGAACTCAAAGACCGCTTGCTCTCGCATGTGTCCCATGAGTTGCGCTCGCCGCTGACGGCGATTTATCAATTTGTCACGCTGTTGCGCGACGGCCTCGCAGGGGAGTTGACATCTCAGCAGCAGGAGTATTTGAGCATCGTCTTGCGCAATGTCAAGCAACTGCAGGCGATGGTGCAGGATCTCCTCGACTGCTCCCGTACGGACTCGGGCCAACTGCGCCTGAATTTGCAATGGAGCTCGGTCGTTTCCCTCGTCGATGAGACCCTCAGCACGCTCAAGCCAGTGGCCGCCGCTAAAAGCATCGACTTGAGCGCCACGTTGCCCGCCCTCCTGCCCCAGGTCTATGTCGACCCCGTACGTCTGCAACAAGTTCTGCGGAATCTGATTGAGAATGGCATCAAATTCACGCCGCCATTCGGACGCATCGCTGTCGGCGCCCACTGCCCTGCGGACGACCCGGATGTGCTTTGTCTCACCGTGACGGATACCGGATGTGGCATTCAGCCAGAAGACACCACCCGTATTTTCGAGCGCTTGTCGCAAGCTACGAACAAGATTGATGCGGACCGCCAAGGACTCGGGCTCGGGCTGTATCTTTGCCGCGAGCTCATCACCCGCCATGGCGGACGCATCTGGGTTGATAGCCAAGTCGGACAGGGAAGTACGTTTTACGTAACGGTTCCACTGCAGGCGACTGATCACCCATAACTTGTAGTTAGTTAAAGGAGGACAATCTGATGCCGGAAGCCAAAATTCTGATTGTTGAAGACGACGCCGATCAGCTCATCGGCCTGAAACTTCGCCTGCAGGCCCATGATTATACTGTGGTGCATGCGGCGGACGCGGTTTCGGCAGTCAGAGTCGCGCGTCAAGAACTGCCAGATCTGATTTTGCTCGACATCGGTCTGCCGGCAGGAGACGGCTTCATGGTAATGCAGCGGCTACACAATCTCATCGATGTAGCCCACGTGCCCATCATCATTGTGAGCGCTCGTGACCCGGAACACCACGCTGAGCGCGCCCTCAATGCCGGGGCTTACTGCTACTTCCAAAAGCCCGTGGACAATCGCGACTTACTTGACGCGATCGAAGATGCGCTGGGCATCGCCGTTTAGCCCCAGACGACCAGCTTTACAGAGCGGCAACGGGTTCGCCCCAGCCGCTCTCCTGTCCATCACACCGTTCTCAAGCTGCCGGAAATGCCTTTACAAAATCTTCTTCGGCCTTTGTCGTGCCAATGAGAATCATGTCCGCGTTCCCATACACCTACCACGCTCAGCCCGACGCGCTCGAGCAGCCGGCTCTGCTGTATCGTGGCGCCGACAAACGGGGTGCGGGCCGCCGCGACCGCTGCAATCAACAAGGGGTCAAATTGTCCGATCACATGCGTCAGCGACTCATTGCCGTGAATGCACCGCACCAGTGAGCGCCCCAGCATATTCCCCAGGTGTGACACATGCGAACAACCCGCGAGGCCCAACATGTCAACCGCGACCGCCTCATTCGCCGTGGCAATCACCGGCACCGAGGCCGAAAGCTCCCGCACGGTCAAGGCGACATTAGTATTCACCGCATCACTGCTCGTGGTGGCCACAAGAGCTGCTTGAGCCAGCCGCACCTGGCGAAACGTATCCGGATGATCGATCTCTCCCATCACCACGTTGAGCCCCTGATCGTATAGGTTCAGCGCTTCGGTCAAATCCGGCACGAGCAGCACGTAAGGCTGTCGGTATTGCTTCATGCGCATCATTAATGCACTTGTCACCTCATCATAATGGCATAAGATCACGTGTCCGCCGGTGTCCCGAGGAAGTTCGCGCGACACCCGGGCAGTGGACTGACTCTCTATAAACATCAGCGGTAGCAGCACCAGCAGAAACATGATGCCGTCCATACTATCATCCGCTTAGTCTATACCCCTTCAGCACTCTTGAATTTCCGCTCAACCCCTGACGATCCTTTTGACCCTATACAACCTTTTCAGAATACGCAAAGCATGATATTCTAGAGCCCTAAATAAAAACAGGCCTGCGAAAGTAGTAGCCTGCATGCCAATCTCGTATCGATACACCCAAAGCGACGACACACGCCAAACGTCGTTAGGCTGCACCGCATTATCAAGCGCGAGCCCCCCATACGCGGCGATCATAACGTCACAGCATGCAGATGTCGACGCGAAGGAAAGAGAGAATCACATGAGCGAGAAGAAAGCTATCCATGTTGTTGGGACCGGAACTCTAGGCGAACCGTTAATTAGCTTGTTGCTCAAAGTTCAACCCGATTTAAAAGTAGACGAGATCACTTTCCACAAAAACTCGCCGCGCCCTGGCGATCGGGTGCGGATTAAAAATCTCATGCGTTTAGGTGGCAAGTTAGCCGTCGAAGCCGACAAGATGAGCGAGTTTGAAAAAATCGGTTTGCAGCCTACCTACACCCGCCAGGACGCGCTTGAACAGGCAACCGTGGTGATCGATTGCACGTCCGAAGGCCTGGGGCTTAAACATAAAGCGGACTGGTATGACCACCTTCCCAAGACTCACGGCTTCATTGCTCAGGGAAGTGAATTCGGTTTCGGCAAAATGTATGCCCACGGAATTAATGATGAGGTCCTCGTTCCCGGAGAAGACCGCTTTATCCAGGTGGTGAGCTGTAATACCCACAACCTCGCCGTTCTCCTCAATACCCTCGGTCTGCGCGATGAAGCTCCGGACAACCTGGTGGAGGGCCGCTTTGTTTGCCTGCGCCGCGCCACCGACCTGAGCCAGGAAAAGAGCTTTATCCCGGCGCCGGATGTAGGGAAGCATAAGGACCCGAAATTCGGCACGCATCACGCTGAAGACGCCTGGCATTTGTTCCAAACGCTGGGGCTCGATCTCAACCTGTTTTCATCTGCAATCAAACTCAATACCCAATACATGCACTGCATTTGGTTCAATCTGCGCGTGCGTCAGGCCGTTACCCGGGACGAAGTGCTGGACAAACTGCAGGCCAACCCGTTCGTGGCTCTGACCGAAAAAACCATGTCGAGCCCGATCTTCTCATTCGGACGCGATCATGGCTATTTTGGCCGTCTGCTGAACCAAACCGTGGTTTCCGCTCCGACCATTACAGTTCGCGACGGACATGAAATTACCGGCTTCTGCTTCACCCCGCAAGATGGCAATTCCTTGCTCAGCAGCATCTCCGCCGCCGCCTGGTTCCTCGATCCCATCAACTATGAAGAACACATCCAGTTCATGCAACCTTACTTGTTTGACGAAATCTAATACGGCGTTGCATTATCCAACTTTCGCCGTGCGCCACAGATTGGCCGCCAGGCAAAAAACGGCGGCCAACCCCAACATGCCGGAAACCCCATAGGCGGTGCGAGCCCCTGTAACCGCGTCCGGAACCGCCTGCCATACTCGCGGAGGCATGCCGACCAATAAAACCCGGCAAAGTACCGCCGCGTTGCCCAACCAAAATGTAGCCGCCACTAACCCCGGACTCGCCACGCGCCGTTGGTTCAACAAACCGGGCAACATCCGCACGGCGACACCAAAGATGAGCAGCGTGATAAATCCCAACACATATAAGTGGCGGATGGCATCGGGACTGATACCGGCTCCGACTCCCGCCAGACCGAGACTGGCAACGACAATCTCACTACAGGCGGCCAGCACGAGCCAGATATACGCCGAATAGATGAGCCAATCGAAGCGTCCGAACGCCTCCCTGCCGATTACTTCCAGACGCGTGAGCTGTAGCTTCGTCCGCCAGCGCGTTAAGACTTGCAAGCGCCAGACCAACCCGATAATTGCCATGGCCTTGAGCCCCATCCCTATGTGCGACAGCATGAGAGCCGCCTGCGGGACCGCTTGCGCGATCGGCGGCACTGAAGGCATCACCTCAAGAATCCATCCCAATACATAAGCATACGCGATCCCCCGGACTGCCCAACCCGGCACCGTAAGACGAAGGTAAAGCGGCAAAAAACGCACGGAAAAGGCGAAGGCAACCGGCAGCAGAACCAGCCCGGTAAACACTTGAATGGCAATCTGATTCCAAGCCGGATCAACCGTCATGCGGGCATACCGTGCCATGTCAACGAGGAGGCCGGCATTCAGCCCGGCATATACCACCCAGCCGGCCAACATACTCGCTACGTACGGTTTGATCGCACCCAAAGCGACCCGGTCGTTGGCTCTCGCAGATCTCATGAGGCGTCCGATAAGCGTCACATAAAGCAAGATCCCCAGTCCTTCCAATACTCCTGACACCACAACCATGCCTATCGCGGTATCAAACCCGCTGCCAGGTGTCAGATACGGCAGGACGGAGTGACTGAGCACGCGCAGGCTAAGCCCTCCAGTCATGAGCCACAGGCTGCACGTGATCCATGTCCGAGAGAGACGGACTCCGGCGAGGCGCGGCAACACGTGCAAACTGATGCCCATGATGAAGAGGCCCGCCCAGCCAACGAGTTGCACATGGCCATGCGTCTGGATAAAGCTGACAAGCCCGCGGCCCGGCACAAACCCCAGCCCCAAAACCGCGGTCAGATGGGCGCCAATTGAAAATCCGACTAAAAGCGCCATGCCGAGAGCCACCCAGATAAAGCCTCGATGAAAAGCAGCATGCTCCATATCTATTTCAATCCCTTGCCGGATGCAATCTTCCGAAGCTTGTCAATAACCGCAAACCATGGCGAAGAGCGAAAAAAAAGCCATCGCCTTGGCACAAAGCGACGGCTTTTCCTATTTACAGTGCCGCTTTACAACACGTTTTCAAGCACAAGCGAAACAGCTGTGCGGTCATCCCCGCCCATGTTGGCCGTCAGGCCCATGTACAGCTCGCGCTCCACCTGATAATCGCCGCACAAGCCCTTCATCTGGCGATAAATCTCTGCTGCTTGCTTCACCCCCGTAGCCCCGACTGGATGACCAAACGAGACCAAGCCGCCGCCGGTATTCACCGGCAGGTCGCCCTCAAGCGAGGTGCGGCCCGACTTCATCAGCTCCATTCCCTTGCCTTGTTCGGCAAAGCCGATTGCCTCGTACATCATCAGCTCAGCAATGGTAAAGCAATCGTGCACTTCCGCCACCTGAACATCCTGCGGCGTCATGTTGGCATCGCGCAGGGCTTCTCGAGACGCTGCCGCCGCTGTGTCTAGATGCAGGAGGTCTTTGACCTGCCCGAGCGGATTGGTGCAGAAGCCGTAGGACCGCAGCCGCACGGCATCTTGCATCGAGCGATGCAGCTTCTGCAGACCCTCTTCGCTGGCGATAATCACCGCCGCCGCACCGTCACTCACCTGCGAGCAATCGCTCACTTTGAGGTGGTCGTGCAGCTCGGGATTTTGCAGAATCTTGGGATTGCTATCACTCGTCGTCTCGGCCTGCTCCAGCGTCATTTTCACCGCGTGCATATGCGCCAGGGGATTGCGATTGCCATTGCTGTATGCTTTGACGGAAAAATGCGCCAGATCGCGATCGGTCAAGCCGTAGGCTTCTTTATACGCTTTGGCACGCCGGGCAAGTAAAGCGGGAAAGGTAAAATCATCAATCGAGCGTTCACTCTCGTAATGGGCCGCCCGCGCCAGATAATCGGCGCCCTCGCGAGCCCGCACCGTCGTCTGCACTTCGGCTCCCACGACCAGTACCACATCTAAGCCGGCCTGAATGCCTTCGATGGCGTTGACAATACCGACACCACCCGAGGCGCACGCCGCTTCAACCCTCGCAAAACCGATTCCCGCCAGCCGCTCATCGGCCCGCGCCACCATCGCGCC
>Ga0299913_10005159_pt1 | contig 11108 bp, 10 predicted proteins | sample RVTome_9_FD_201360 | JGI IMG/M metagenome (GOLD analysis project Ga0299913, IMG submission 201360) | Soil microbial communities from uranium-contaminated site in the Upper Colorado River Basin, Wyoming, United States - RVT155D38 (version 2) ... | reverse complement strand
TCGCGCCACCTGCCTCATCGCGCTCGGCGGCGGCGTGGTCGGCGATGTTGCAGGCTTTGCCGCGGCGACCTTCCTCCGTGGCGTGCCGGTCGTGCAGGTGCCGACGACGCTGCTGGCGCAGGTTGACAGCGCGGTCGGAGGTAAGACGGGCGTCAACCATCCGCTGGGCAAGAACCTGATCGGCGCCTATCACCAGCCGCTCGCCGTCGTCATCGATCCGCTGCTCCTGGCCACGCTGCCGCGCCGCGAGTTCCGGGCAGGGCTGTACGAGGTGATCAAGTACGGCGTCATCGCCAGCCGCTCGCTGTTCGACCGGGTCGCGGCGGACCTGCCGAGGCTCTTCGCGCGCGAGCCCGACGCGCTGGTGCCCATCATCGCGGAGTCCTGCCGGATCAAGGCTGACGTGGTGGGACGGGACGAGCGGGAATCAGGCCCGAGACGCGCGCTGAACTTCGGGCACACGGCCGGACACGCCCTCGAAGCCGTCACGAAGTACCGGCGGTTCCGTCACGGCGAGGCGGTCGCCTACGGGATGCTCGTCGCAGCCGATCTGGGCGTGAGGCGCGGCACGCTTGCCGCCGCCGACCGCGACGCGCTGGCCGCGCTCGTCGCCCAGATGGGCCCCCTCCCGCCAGTGGCCGATCTCTCCCCGGCCGAGCTGCTCCAGGCGATGACTCACGACAAGAAAGTGGTGGCGGGTACGCTGCATTTCGTCCTGCCGGACGGCATGGGGGCCACGCGCGTGGCGACCGACATCACCGCCGCGGAGCTCGTCGAGGCGCTCGGGGCCATCGGCATCAGAGGCTGAGAGCGCGTGAAGAAATGCGTCGATTCCCAACTTCCAAATTCCCAACTCCCAAGCAGCTCTCGCGCGAAACGCTCCGCAATCGCTCCCTTGGGGAGTGGGATTCGGAGATCGGGAGTGTGGAAATTGAGAATTGGCGTTGAGCTCTCTCAACTGTCGGGAATCCGGTGCTCCTTCATCTTCGTCATCAGCAGGCGATAGGGGATCCCCAGCAGCTCCGACGCGCGTCCCTTGTTCCTGTCGGCCTCCCGCAGCGCCTGCTCGATCTTCCGCTTTTCGACCTCCGCCAGCACTCGGCGACCGGCCTCGGGCAGCGTCCCTGAGAGATCGATCTCCTCCCACGGGCTCGACGGTGGCGTTGATGGTGCCAGGTCGACGAACGAGAGATTCAGGTGGCGCGGCAGGATCGTGTCCCCCTCGGCGAGGATGACGGCGCGTTCGATGCAGTTCTGAAGCTCGCGCACGTTACCGGGCCAGCGGTACGCCTGGAGATGCTCGATCGCCTCGGCCGAGAGGGGCAGCATCCGCTTCTTCAGCTCTCGACAGAAGCGGTCGACGAAGTGCGTGGCAAGCAGCGGAATGTCTGCAGGACGCTCGCGGAGGGGCGGCACGGTCACCGGGAACACGGACAGGCGGAAGTACAGGTCTTCGCGGAACCGCCTCGCCGCCACGGCCGCCTTCAACCCGCGGTTTGTGGCGGCGACGAGCCGCACGTCCACCTGGACCGACACCGTACCGCCCACCCGCTCGAATCGCTTCTCCTCGAGCGCACGCAGGATCTTTGCCTGGAGCGGCAGCGACATGTCCCCGATCTCGTCGAGGAACAGCGTCCCGCGATGCGCCACCTCGAATTTCCCGAGCTTGCGCGTCGCCGCGCCCGTGAAGGCTCCCTTCTCGTATCCGAAGAGCTCGGTCTCGAGGAGGTTCTCCGGAATCGCCGCGCAGTTGATTGCCACGAACGGCGCGTCCCTCCGGCCGCTATGCTCGTGGAGGCGCCGCGCGAACAGCTCCTTTCCCGTTCCGCTCTCGCCTTCGATGAGCACCGTCGCGTCACTGCCGGCCGCCTTGCTCACCGCCGCCTTCACCTTCCTCAGCCCGGCATCGTCGCCGACGATCTCAGGGGCGCCGCGGCGCATGGCGAGCTCCTCCTTCATCAGGAGGTTCTCGGTGACGAGCCGGCGCTGGGCGAGCGCGCGGGAGACGAGCAGCAGCAGGTGATCGGGATCGACGGGCTTGGCGAGGAAGTCCATCGCGCCCTCCTTCATCGCCGCGACCGCATCCTCGATGCTGCCGTACGCCGTCATGACGATGACCGGGACGTCCGGGTCGAGCTCCTTGGACGCGCGCAGCACGCCGAAGCCGTCGCCGTCGGGCAGCCGGAGGTCGGAGAGCACGAGCGCGGGCTGCGACCCGTGAAGGTGGCGGACCGCTTCCGGCTGGTCGCGCGCCTCGATGATGGAGTGCCCCTGCCGCTCGAGCGCATGGCGGAGCATCGCACGCAGCGAGTCCTTGTCTTCGACGAGAAGTATCTGTGCTGGCGGGGGCGGCACAGGCGTGACGGCAGTCCTAACGCAGCCAGCCGGGGGGCACACCTGCCCTGCGGGCCTCATCCTCGATCTCGCCGATCCGCCTCCGGGCGAGCTCGAGCTCCTGCTGAACCCGCGCCAGCTCGGTGAGCGCCGCGGCGCGGTCCTGCCCCACCTGGGCGCGCTGCACGGGGTTGTCGCGGCTGGTGAAGTCCCGCGTCAGGGCGTTGATGCGGGACTGCAGCTCGTCGGCCAGCTGCTCGTTGCGGCGCACCTCGTCGAGCGCCTTCGCCATCCGGGCCCGCCACCAGGCCTCGCCGCGGGCGCTCTCACGTTTCGGACCGTCGGGGGCCGCCGTCTCGCGCCCGGCCGCGGATTGAGCATCCGCCTCTGGCTGCGCGTCGGGAGCGGGCGGGGGCACACGCTGCCGCGCCGCCTCGGGCAAATCCTTGTTCGTGTACACCTTTCCACCGGAGGGCTGCGTCTTGCGGCGATCGGCTTCCTGCCGCGCCACGTCCCCGAGGGGCGGCGTCTGCGCCGCAGCCGCGCCGGCGCACAGCAGAATCGCCAGCACGCCCGCACCCGTCGCGCACCGCCGGAACCGGACCACCAAGTGTCGCTTCATACGGGGGATCCCTCGTTCATTATAGCCGCACTGCATCAGCGGACTTCGCGCCATGCCCTCACGCCCACCGCCTGGGGAACGACCTCGTCCTCCCCCTCCCCGCCTGCACCAGCCACGGGCTGACGGGCCACATAGGCCTCCGTGACCCGCCGGACGCCGCTCGCCTCGTTCGCCTCGGCGCGCAACACGACGATTCCATTGGCATCAACCTGCGCGTCCCCATCGTCATCTTCCTCATCATCGGCGACCCAGACGATCACGTAGGACCGGGACGGAGGGTCGCCAGGCAGCAGGACGTGCGCGGAAACCCAGAGAAACGGCTGCCACTCGATGTTTCGACGGGCGGTGCGGGCCGACGAGGACGTGTCGGTTGCCAGGCGACCGATTGCAGATTGCATGCCACAGCAGATCAGTACGGTGCCTCCACCCGGTACCGGCTTGACGCCGCCAAACACCCCGTCGGTATGGACGGACCGCACGGTTCCTGAGAGGACCGGCGCCCACGACGGCAGCCCGCGCAGTTCGGCGATCGCGGCGGCGATTCCCGCATCCGCCGCGTAGAGGGCAGAAGCCGCGGCGACGTGCCGGCTCGCCACCTTGATTTCGATCTGAACGGCGACGGCAATCGCCATGGATACCGCCGCGAACAGGAACATCAACAGCAGCACGGGCAGGAGTGCGCTCCCGCGCTCGCGGCCGTGCAGCGACGCTGTGCCAGGCCCGGACATCGCTACCAGCCCTGGGCGAGGTTCTGCGGCCTCACATCCACGACGACCGTCGCGTCGGGGACCATCGCACCGGGCCGCCGCGCGGTCCCAGGGTGACGGAACCGTGTGGGATCGGCCCCACGCACCGCAGGGTCCGCCGCCTGGAGGCGCAGCGTGATCCGTACCCTCCGGATGCGCAGGAGATCGGCGTCGAACTGGCTCGCACCGCTGCCGCACCACGGCCCGTCCGACAGCAGCGACGGCGCCAGCACCGCCAGCCCCGCCGGCGCCGGCAGCGCCGGCATGAGCACCGCATTGTAGGATCCGTCGCTGCCATACAGGCAGTTTGCCTGCCCCGCGCCAGCTCTGGGCCGGGCCGGCGGTCGACCCTCGCCGAAATACTCCACCTCCATCCCCACCACGTCGTCCACGAGCGGCAGATCGGAGGCGTCCCCGTCGTATTCCCTGAGGATGCGGGCCGCGGCATCGACGATGAACGAGGTGGTCTGCACCGGAACAACGGGCGAGCCGGCGGGATACGCGGCCGCCGCACCGGGACCGTGATGCCGGACGGTGACCGCCGCACCGAGGACGTTGAGGACCGTGAAGATGTCGGCGTTGCCGTACCCGTCCAGGAGCAGCACGTGCGTGCCCGCCGAAAGCCCGCATGCCGGCTGGTCGCACGTCGGAGACGAGGCGATCTCGAACGTGCTCGCGCCGGCCGGCAGGTCGAGCAGCAGGACGCCGCGGTCGGTCTCGCCAAGTGCGCGGATGACGGTGAGAGCATCGCGACGCACGACATCCGGCGGGTCGGCGCGCCGCGCGCCGATCCGCCGGGGCAGGATGGGTGCGGTCGCGCGTGTGAGGGGGCCGCCAGCCGGACCCGGGGGGCCGAGCCCCGCGTCGCGAAGCGCCCGGGTAAGGATGTCGGCGGCGACACGCGCACGCTGCTGCAGGTCCATGCGTGCGCTCTCGCTGCGCCAGCTGCCCTGGGCCTCCATCGCCAGCGTCACCGCCGTCGCAATCACAACGAGCGCGATCGCGGACGCGACGAGGACCTCGACGAGCGTGAAGCCGCGCGCGGCGACCCGCGTCATGGCGCCAGCCTCGTCCGCAGCGTCTGCACGCGCACGGCGCCGGCTGCGGACGCGGGAAACGCGCGCCCCGCGCCGAGATGAAAGGTGACGACGGTGAGCACGAGCGTGCCGGCGGGGTCGTCCGGGTACGGCGCGATACCCCAGCGGCGGACGAACACCGCACCCGGGGGCGCGTCGCGGCCCGTCCCGCGCCAGGCGCCGTCGAGGCCGACGAAGTCCACGAACCCGGGCGTATTCTGCGCGAGCGTCCCTGGCGGCGAGGGGCGCAGTCCGGTTCCGTCGGGAGTATGCGGTTCCCGCGCGAGGTTGGTGGACGTATCGGACACCGGGACGCCGGCCGCATCCGTGAACCAGTCGAGCGCGCGCAGCTGTTCGAGCTTCGCGGTGGCGAGGACGACCGCCGTCGAGCGCACCCCGGCTGACCACGTCGCCCGGCGCGACCACACGAGCAGGTGCGCAACACCAGCCGCGATCGTGATGACCACGGCGGCGGCCACCAGCGCTTCGAGGATGGAGGTGCCAGCTGCATCCAGCAGATGGCGCCGAGCGGCGCGGCGGCGGGCGGTGCATCCTGCGGTGGACATGCCCTGTCGGACTGCAAGGCCGTGCCCGCCCAGCCGATCGCCTGAAACGTTCGGAAAAGGAGCCGGCTCACGGGCGCCATCCGCAGTTTCTTCGTCGTGTTGGGGTAGCTCACCGTTGCGGAATCTGCCTACTCCCGTCGAGCCTCCGGCCTCCTGCCCTCCTGATCTCCTGCCCTCTTCCCCCTGATCTCCTCAGCTCCTGCACCCGCCAGGGGCAGAGTGAAGGCGATGCATGCGCCGCCGCCCTCGAGCGGCAGGGCGGCCACGCGGCCGTTGTGCGTGACGATGATTTTCTGCACGAGTGCGAGACCGAGCCCTGTGCCACGCGCCTTGGTGGTGAAGAACGGCCGGAACATTCCCTCGGCCACCTGCGGCGGCAGTCCCGGCCCGTTGTCACTGACGGTGACGCGGACTGTCCGCTGGTCCGTATCGATCGTGCCCTCGACCGAGATGCGCGGTGTGACGCCAGCGTCCACGCAGGCCTCGAGCGCGTTGCGGCAGACATTGCTGACTGCCTGCCGCAGGAGCACGTCGTCTCCCTCGACGTCGCCGAAGTCTCCGCGGACGGCCAGGTCCCCGCCGCGCGCCCGGAGCTCGCCCCGGATGTCCTCCAGCGCCCGCGCGACGAGGCTGCCCAGGTCGATGCGTGCGACGGTGAGGGGGGCGGGTTTGGCGAAGTTCAGGAAGTTCGTGACGATCTGCCCGAGGAGTTCCGTCTCGGACCGGATGGCCGTCACGTAGGGGCGGAAATCTTCGGGCAACCGTTCCAGATCCATCAGCCGGCTGTAGCCGTGAATCGTCGCGAGCCCGTTCCGGAACTCGTGCGCGATGCCGGCGGTGAGCTCGCCGAGGCGCGCGAGGCTGTCTTTCAGGCGAAGCTGATCCTCCAGATCGACAATCTTGCTGAGATCCGTGAACAGGCAGATGGCGCCGTAGGCTCGCCCGTCGCCGTCGCGGATGGGGGAGACGGTGACGCCGAGGTGCGTGGCGGCGCCGCCGGGCGTCTTGATCGTGCGCCGCAGGATCGGGATGCCCGTGTCCAGGCACCCGTCGATGACATCGGCGAGCCCCGGCACCCGCGCGAGCACGTCCCGGTACGGGCGCGCCCAATCGTCGTCTTCGAGCCCCAGGATCCGGCGCCCAGCGGGGTTCAGCCGCCGGATCACGGCCCCGTCGTCCACGACGAGCAGCCCCGAGGTCAGGCTGGCGACGATCTCCTCGCTCAGGCGCTCCGAGGCCTCGGCGCGCGCCTTCATCGCGCGTTCCTGCTCCCGCAGGCTCCGGAGCGCACCCTCCATCGCCTCGGTCATGAACACGGTCTCTCCGCCGCCAGCCGTCCTGCGGGTCGTGACCTTGCGCGCGACGGCCACCAGCGTGATCACCGCGTAGGCGAGGACCGCCGCCAGGATGGCCACGATGGCCGTGAGGGCGAGGAAGAGGTATCCGGACCGCGTCATGCGACGAGCCGATCATAGCCGCGTGCGCGGCCACGGGGTGGCCCTTGGCCCTTGGCCCTTCGCCCTTCGCCCTTCGCCCTTCGCCCTTGGCCCTTCGCCCTTGGCCCTTGACCTTGGCCCTTGGCCCCTGGCCCTTCGCCCTTACACGTATTCACAAATCTGGCGCGGCGCTGGCAGAATCGTCATCTCCGGCGGCTCTCACTACCGGTCAACACGGTCGATGGCTCCCGAAGCGGCGGTATTCGCGGACATCCGCGGCGCACGCGTGCCGCACGCCAGTGGCAGGTCCGTTGCTGTAAAGGCGGACATATGCGTGCCGTGGGTTCGAGCGCCTGTCGGGTGCCTGCTGGCCAGCGGGGATACTCCCTGATCGACCTGGTGATGGTGGTCGCCCTCATCGCCGTCGTCGCGGGAATCGCCGTGCCGGTGACCGGCGGCGCGGTAGCGGGGCATCGCTTCCGCGGAGATTCGCAGGCGCTCACGCAGATGGTGAGCGTCGCAAAAATGCGTGCGTCAGCAGGATTCACGCGGGCGCGCGTGCGCGCCAACACCCTGACGAACACCTACGCGCTCGAGATCTGGGACAAGGACACCAGCGCGTGGGTAACCGAGGGTGGAATGCTGACGATGTCGCGAGGCGTGGCGTTCGGCTTCGCCGCGCTCGGAACGCCACCGCCGAATACGCAGCAGGCGATCGGGCAATCACCGGAATGCCGGGCCGGCCTCACGGCCGCGACGGCGGCTATCGCCGGCACCGCCTGCATCGCGTTCAATTCACGCGGGTTGCCCGTGGACGCGGCTGGGGCGATCTTCGGCGGCCACGGGCTGTACCTGACCGACGGCACGATGGTCTCGGCCACGACGATCACGGCGACTCCCCGCATCCGGCGATGGTTCTCGCGCACCAGCGCCGCCGACTGGAGGGAACAGCAATGAGCGCGCCGGCACCTGCACCCGGACGCTGCCGCGCGGCGGAACGGGGCTTCAGCCTCATCGAGACGATGGTGGGGCTCTGCCTCCTCCTCATCGTCGCCGCAGGTGTGCTGCCGCTGAGCATCCTGGCGCTGCGGATCAGCGAAAACGGTGGGCACCTGACATCACGCGCCGCCGAATACGCGCAGGACAAGCTCGAGCAGCTCATGGCGCTCTCCTACGGCGACACGATTTCGGATACCCGCGTGTTTCCGGCCGGGACATCGGGGGGCAGTGGCCTCGCGCCGGGCGGCAGCGTCGACGCCGTCAGCCCGGTGCATCTCTACGTCGACTACCTGAGCGTCGACGGCGTGCTGCTCCAGGCGCCAAGCGGCACCCAGCCCGATGGCTGGTACTACCAACGGCTGTGGCGTGTGGAGGAGATCGGCAATGCGGACGCCAACTGTCCGTCCGCGGTCTCGCCGGCACAGCGCTGCCTGAAACGCATCACCGTCCGGACGTTGGTGCGGTTCGCCGCACAGGGCGGCGCTGGCATCATGCCGCAGGCGACGGTCGCCTCGCTGAAGACGTATCCGTTCTGAGGCCCCTGTGACCACCGCCCCGCACCGCCGCGACACCCCGACCGATGAGGCCGGCTTCACGATCGTCGAGCTCCTGATCTCGGTCGCCATCCTCATGATCATCTCCGGCATGATGATGCGCGGCACGCTCGACATGACCCGCCTCGGTGCGCAGCAGGCCAACCGGTCGGAGATGCATGCCGGGATCCGGAACGCCACGGCGCTCCTGCAGCAGGAGGTCGGCCAGGCGGGCCGCGTGGCCTTGCCCGCGCCCGTCACGATGACGAACGCGATCACCGGGTCCGCGACCGCGCAGCAGGCCACCGTCAGCTCGGTCTCGCAGATGTTCGCGGGCCAGCGCCTCGTCGTGGGAGTCGGCGGGCCGGACAGCACCCAGGACGCGCAGGAGGTCGTCACGGTGCTCGGCATCAACCCGACGACGAGCCGGATCCAGGCGGTCTTCGTCAGCAATCACATAGCGGGGACGGCGGTGCGCCCCGCCGGCGGATTCGCCGAAGGCATCGTGCCACCGAACATGGCGAACGGCTCGACCGACAGCGTGCTCAAGATCGTCGGCGACATCGGCAGCGACGGCAACCTGATGTACGTGGAGTACACGTGCGACTGGGAGGATGGCCGCCTCTACCGGAACATGATGGCCTACGACGCCGCGTCCAAGCCTGCACTGACAGTCGAGCAGATCCTGCTCGACAACCTGCTGCCGAACCCGCCCGACCCGAACGGCACCATCCCGCCGTGCTTCACCTACGAGCAGCAGACGATCAGCGGCCGCACGTTCGTCATCAACGTGGCCATCATGACGACCGTCCGCACGGACGAGCGCGACCAGATCACTGGCGAGTTCCAGACGGTCACGAAGGCGCTGCTGAACGTCGCGCCGCGGAACGTCTACAACGTATGGCAGATTGCGAGTCTTGGCTATGACAACCGGATACAGCCGCTTCCCGGGAGCGTCGTCACCCTGCTGCCCTGAGGCCTGTGCGGCGCGTGCACCGGGCCGCCGGCGTGGCGCGTCGGACGAGCGTGGCGTCGCCATCGTGATGGCGATGTTCATGACGCTCATCGTGTCCGCGCTGGCGGCCAGCATGGCGTTCGTCGCGCGGACCGAAACGCTTTCGAGCCAGAGCTACACGACGATGGCGCAGGCACGGTACGCGGCGGAGTCCGGACTCGCCGCGGCCGCCAACTACCTCTTGTCCAGCCAGTACGTGGCGCCGACACCGGCGGGCGCGGATCCGCTGACGAACTACAACACGGCGGTCTCCCCTGTTCTCCGGACCGGCGTCGGGGGTGCCGTGACGCTGTCCACGGCGGCTGGCGCATCCAACTATCCGCTGAACACCGTCGTCGAGGCGTTCGGCACCTCGGCGAGCGGGACGCTCACGGTGAGCAATGGTGAAGTCGCGTACGGCGCGCGGGCACGGCTGCTGTCGATGCGCCAGATGACCGACGCGTTCTCCCTCGAGCCACGGCTGCTGCAGACGTGGGAGATCACCGGCATCGGCTGGCGCGACGGATCCGGGTCGGCGGAGGTCGAGGTCACGGCGGTCATCGAGCGCGAGACGAGGCCGGTGTTCGACTACGCGGCGTTCGCCGGGTACAACGGCTGCTCGGCGCTCGCTTTCAGCGGCAACGCGCGGACGAGCAGCTACAACTCGAGCGTGCCCGTGGCCGCCGGGCAGACCCCAGTCTTGACGAACAGCGGCGGAAACGTCGGCACGAACGGCAATCTGAGGGAGATCGGCAACGCGACCATCAATGGCACGCTGTCCACGCCAAGGGCAGGGGTCGGCGCATGCACGGCCGGCAACGTCACCGCGCAGACGGTCGTGGGCAACAATGCGGTCGTCACGGGCGGACTGGTGCAGCTCCCGCAGGTTGTCGAGTACCCGACGCCTGCCTGGCCCACTCCCGCAGCGCTCACGGGCAGTCAGAACATCAATGGGAGCAACTGCCCCAGCGGCTTCGCCGCCGTCTGCTCCGTCGTCGGCTCGCAGGTCGTGTTCACACCCTCGCCTGGCACGCCTGTTGTACTGGGCGACGTCACGATGAACGGCAGTGCGACGGTCGTCCTGCGAGGCGGCACATATGTGATGGACAGCCTCACGATCAATGGCGGCGCGAAGATCGTCGTGGAACCGGGCACCGGACCCGTGCGCATCCAGCTGGATGGCAGGCTCAACAGCGCCAGCCAGCCCGTGCTGGACGTCAGCGGCACCGGCATCGCGAACACGACGTGGGATCCCAACCAGCTGCGCATCGAGTACGCCGGCACGAAGCAGATCAAGATGGACGGCACGGGAGACACGGCGGCAATCATCTATGCCCCCCGTGCAGAAGCCGACTTCTCGGGCACCGCGGACCTGTACGGGGCAATCGTCGTGAACACGCTCGAAGCCAGCGGGGATATGGGCGTGCACTACGATGTCCGGCTGCGCACGTCGTCATTGACCGCCGGGAACCCGGTGATGAGCAGCTTCACATGGAGGACGTTCTAGTCCAGGGACGGCGTCCCCCGGACCCCCTCACGCGCCTCGGCGCGCCATTCCCCTCGGCGAGACGGTGCCGGCGCCCGGACTCCTCACGCCGGCGCTCGCGGGGGGCCCCCCGCGCCCCAGTCCGCTCCGGCGGGGCGCGTCACACGGCACGCCTACGGGCGCGCGGGCACCGTTACGGCGTTCCCACACCCGCCCTGGTGCCTCATGGACGTTGGGGATGATCGGTCCAGGCGGCGTGATGGCCGTCTGAGGGTTCGCGACGACATGAGAGAGAGCCGATGAATGCCACTGTGAA
>Ga0299913_10005158_pt1 | contig 11109 bp, 5 predicted proteins | sample RVTome_9_FD_201360 | JGI IMG/M metagenome (GOLD analysis project Ga0299913, IMG submission 201360) | Soil microbial communities from uranium-contaminated site in the Upper Colorado River Basin, Wyoming, United States - RVT155D38 (version 2) ... | reverse complement strand
TCCCTCTACGAGCGCCTTCCCGACGAGACCGGCGTCGAGACCGGCCTCCGCCGCAACGGGGCGGTCACCGTCGCCCAAACCGAGGGACGGATGAAAGAGATCCTGTACGGCGTCGGCATGGCCAAGGACTTCGACATCCCGGTCGAGGTGCTCTCGGCGAAGGAGTTCGGGGAGCTCTGGCCGAACGCCGCGACCGACGACCTCGTCGGCGCGGTGCTGTTCCCCACGGACGGCACGGTGAACCCGGGCGACGCGACCCTGGCCTTGGCGAAGGGTGCGGAAGACCGCGGCGCACGCTTCGTCTTCGGCGTGACCGTGACGGGTTTCCGTCGAGACGGTGCTCGCGTGACGGGCGTGGAGACCGATCGCGGGGTCGTCGAGGCCGACGCCGTCGTGCTCGCGGCCGGCCTCTGGACATCGGAGCTCGCTCGGCTCGCCGGTGCGAACGTCGCGCTCTATCCCGCCGAGCACGTCTGGGTGATGACCGAAGAGGCTGAGGGAGCCCGGACGGCGGCCCCGTTCCTGCGGGACCTCGACGGCTACCTGTACGTGCGTCATCAGGAGGGCCGATATGTCGTCGGCGCGTTCGAGCCCGACGGTAAGCCGCTCGACCCCGCGACGATCCCGACCGACGGGTTCGTCGAGTTCGGCCCGGACTGGGATCACTTCGCTCCGGTGCTGCGCAACGCCCGGCGGCGCATCCCGGAGCTCGAGTCGATCGGCTTCTCCCATTACCTTCGCGCGCCGGAAAGCTTCACGCCCGACGCCAACTTCCAGCTCGGCGAGATCCCGGAGACGCCCGGCCTCTGGGTGGCCGCGGGGCTCAACTCGCAGGGGATCATCTTCGCGCCCGGCGTGGGGATGGCGCTCGCCGAGTGGATCGTGGAGGGTCATCCGACCTACGACCTCGCCGAGGTGGATGTCGCGCGGATGGGTCGGTGGGCGACCAACCGCCGATGGCTGCACGAGCGGACCGTCGAGTCTCTCGGCGGTCTGTACGAGATGCACTGGCCCGGCAAGCAGCCGGTCACCGGTCGAGGCGTTCGGCGCGTCCCGCTCTACGACCGGTTCCGTGAAGCAGGGGCTGCGTTCGGGCAAGCCGAGGGCTGGGAACGCGCCAACTGGTTCGAACCGGGCCGGGTCGACCCGAAGGTCATCCACGACTTCGATGCGCCGACTTGGTTCCCGGCGCTCCGCGAGGAGGTGCGTGCCACGCGCGAAGCTGTGGCGCTGTACGACCTCTCCACGTACTCGAAGTTTCTGATCCAGGGCCCCGACGCCGCGGAGGGACTCCAACGGCTGTGCGCGACCCGCCTCGACATGCCGGTCGGGCGGATCGTCTACTCACTTTTCTGTAACGAGCGCGGCGGCATCGAGCTGGATCCGACCGTGACGAGGATGGCAGCGGATCGGTTCCTGCTGCTGGCCCCCACGCTCGCCCAGCGGCGCGCCGAGATGCTCCTTCGAGCCGGCCTGCCGCCGGGGGCGGTGGTGACCGACGTCACAGGTGGGTGGGCGACGCTGCACCTGGCCGGCCCTCGGTCGCGTGAGTTGCTTGCCCGCCTCACCGACGAAGAGCTCTCGAACGAGGCGTTCCCGTTCCTGTCGGCTCGTGAGCTCGAGGTGGGCCGATCGACCGCCTGGGCGTTCCGAGTGTCGTTCACGGGAGAGCTCGGCTGGGAGCTCATGACGACGACCGAGTTCGTGGCCGATCTGTACGACCGGATCCTGGCCGCCGGCGCCGATCTTGGCCTCCGCCTCGCGGGTGCGTTCGCGTTCGACGCCGCGCGGATCGAACGAGGCTTCCGGTCGTGGGGCCACGACATGGGCCCGCTCGACGACCCCTTCGCCGCCGGCCTCGGCTTTGCCGTCCGCGGTGACACCGACTTCGTAGGGCGGGAGGCGTTGGAACGGCTCCGCACCAGGTCACCCGAGCGGCGTCTGGTGAGCGTCCACGTGGACGACGCGATCCTGTGGCATGGCGAGTCGTTGGTGCGCGACGGGGAGCGCGTCGGCTACCTGACGAGCGCCTCGATCGCGCCGACCCTCGGCGGTTCGGCCGGTCTCGCGTGGATGAGAGGAGGGCTCGAGGGCGACTTCGCCGTCGAGCGCCGCGCCGACCTGATACCGGCCCAGGTTCAGATCGCGCCCTTCTACCACCCCTGATCGTTCGCGACCCGTCCGACTACGGAGCGCTGAAGGAGCGGACGTCCAGCCCCGAACGCGAGAGGCTCCGCACGAGCAAGAGCGCGAACGGATGCTCTTCCACGGTGAGGTCGTCGAGGTTCGCCAACAGGAACAAGACCCGCCGGCCCAACTGCACACGAACGGCCTTTCCGCCGAAGCCCCGGATCGCGTCTCCGACCGCGGCGGCGTCGGCGCGAGCCGTCACGATCCGGATCGCCGAGCCGACCTCGGGCAGTGCTCGTGCCGCGCGGCGGGCCGCGAGCTCAGCATCCACGCGAGAGGCCGAGCCGGCCGGGGCGGCCGCGCCGATGCCGGCGGGATCAGCCCCCACGATCGCGTTCCAGAGGATCCGTTGGGTGCCCTGCGTCCACGCTCGGAAGTTCGGATCGACCGAGAACACGATCGCCCGCCCGGCACCGACGGCCTCGTCCACGATCGCCGACGAGCCCTCCAACTGACCCATGCCTTCCGCCAGGCCCGAGACCGCGAAGTCGTTCGATCCGACGAGCGGGAACGTCGCCACCGCCTGACCGGGGCCGGGCCGCAACACGTCGTCGTCCTCATACATCACCCACGCCGACGAGCCCACGCCCGCCGCGAGCGGGCTATCGGGATCGAGCGCGACGCGCACGAGGGTGCCGGGCGCGTTCGTGTGCGACATCGAGAACCTCGCCGTCGAGACGCCGATCCTGGCTGCCACCTCGGCGCCGCCTTGCCATCCGACGAACCGCCCTCCGGCGTTCACCCAGTCGCGCAGCGCCTTCTTCCCCGCGGCGCCGAGTGCCTGCAGGGCGTAGTTCGTGAAGCCGTCGGGCACGACGAGCACGTCCACTCCGGAGAGCCCCGCGGCGATGTCGCCGGCGGTGACCGCTCGATACGGGAGGTGCCACACTTGCTCGAAGAGATAGCGAGTGTGACCCGCAGACTCGAAGCCTCTGGTGCTGTTCGGGATCTCGAACAGCCCCACGCTCGGTGTGTCCTGGACGCCGGGCCACGGCGGCTCGTCGACCGCCGCGACGGCGTCGGCCTGGGGGTCGAGCGCCCTTCCCGACCAACCCCCTCGGAGGTTCATGAGCAACGGATTGCTCCAGGCGGTGACGTCGAACGTGACCGGGAAGGGGATGTACGTGTCCTCGTTCAACATGGCCTGGACCCAGTGCTTCTGGGCTTGGGCCATCGGGATCCAGTAGGTCCCGGCAGGCAGCCTCGCGCGGGCAGCCGGTTCGCCGTATGCCCGGAAGTCGGGCACGGTGAGTTGCGAACGGAGCCGGAAGACCTCGACGTCCATCCGCTGGAGCCTCCGGACGAGGAGCTGCGTCTCGTAGGCGCGGTCCGGGTCGTCCCGGATGAAGTAGTGGCGGACGTTGATGTTCGGGACCGGCTGGAGCAGATCATTCCCGGGTTCGAAGACGGCGTTCGGTTCGAGGATCCCGTCTTCCCCCTGCTCGACCGCCTCGACGAACGATTCGTGCGTGCCGAGCTGGATGTCGTCGGCCACGCTCGCTCCCTCGAACAGCGAGACCCAGCTCGCGACGTAGTGCTCCTCGGTTCGCTCGGCGATCGGGTCGCCGTTGTTCTTCTCCAGCGTGATGCCGGCGGCGTGGAAGCCCTCCGTGGGCACCGTGTCGCCGAACACGATCGCGAACAGGTCGTACGGCGCGCCGTGGAAGAACGGGATGTCCTGCCGTTCGAACTCGGTCTCGATCGCCGCCGCGTACATGTCGTTGATCCATCCGAACGGACGCTCGGGGATCTCGTGATAGACGGGGTCGGCGTTCGGCGGGAAGAAATAACCCTTGAACCCGAACTCGTGGACGTCGAGGAACAGAGCGGGCGGGAACTGACGAACGAGCTCGAGTTTCCCGTCGGTCTCCGGCTGGGTCCGGGCGAACCAGTCCCGATTCATGTCGAAGCCGTACACGTTGCGCCTGGTGCCGGCCTCCCGGCCGTCGGGGTTCTGGATCGGAAGGATCACCACGATGGCCTCGTCCAGGATCCGCTCCACGACGCAATCGTCGCGGTCGGCCAGGTCGTAGAGGATGCGGAGCGACGCGTCGGTCCCGCTCTCCTCGCCCCCGTGCACGTTGCCCGCGACCCACAGGATCACCGGCGTCTGCGCCGCCAGTTCTGCCGCACGCGTTCGGGTCGTGTCCGGGTCACGCAGCTCCGCCGTTTTCGCTTGAACAGCGGCGAGACCCTCGGGCGTGGCGTTCGCCGGGTCACCGACGATCGCGTACCGGAGCGGACGGCCCTCGACCGACATGGCGGCGGTTCCCGACGTGACCCGGTCGCTCGCGGCGTCGACCGCATCGAGGAACGTGTCGGAGCCGGCGGTCGTGACCTCCTCGGACCCGAGTGGGAAACCGAGGACCTGTTCAGAGGTGGGCACGGCGCCCGTGTGGCTGGGGGGCGTGAGGATCGGGTGGCAGGCGGGCTGGGCGCCGGCGCCGATCGGGCCCGGGAAAGCAACGAACGCGACCGTGACAACGAGGATCGAGACGAACGAGGATCGTCGGTTCAGCGGGGGATCTCCTCGGTTCCGGGTTGCCGCCCCTCACCCTGTCGCGAGGAGACGGCCGTTGTCAATCCGGCCGAGAGGCGTCCACCGCGGCGTCGATCTCGGCTCGGGTCGGCATACCCTCACGAGCGCCTGCCCTGGTGACCGACACCGATGCGGCGACGACCGCTCGGCGAACGGCGTCTTCCACCTCGAGGCCCTCGAGCAGGCCCGCAGCCAGGACGCCGTTGAAGCAGTCGCCGGCGCCGGTCGTGTCGACTACGGAGACGCGGGGCGCCGGCACGTCCACGTCGAGTTCCCGGCCGTGGATCCGCACGCCCCCGGCACCGCGCGTCTCCAGGACGGCCGCAACCTCCACAGCGCTGGGCAGGGATTCCAGCTCGACCTCGTTCGGCGTGACGTACGCCGCGAACGGCACGACCTCGCGAACCCAGCGCTGTTCTGGAGCGGGGTTGAGCACGAGGGGGACCCGCGCCGAACGACACCAGACACCGGCGGCGCGGATCGCCTGCTCGGGGACCTCGAGGCTCGCAAGGACCATGCTCGGGGAGTGGTGGTCGACGGCGTCCCTTACGTGTTCCGCCGTGAGGTGCGCGTTCGCCCCCGGTGCCACGGCGATCTGGTTCTCGCCGCGTTCGTCCACGACGATCAACGCGACACCGGTCCGGATGCCTTCCCGCACGGCCACGGACGACGTCACACCTTCGTCGTCCAGCGTGGTGAGCGCACCGGATCCCAGCTCGTCGTCACCGACGGCCCCGATCATCACCACGGTCCCGATGCCGTCCGATCCGCCGGGGACGCTCCTCAGTGCCCTGGCGGCGGCGACGGCCTGGTTGCCCCCTTTGCCGCCTTGATGCGAGGCGAACGTCCCGCCCGAGACGGTCTCGCCGGGCGCGGGCAGCCGCGATCCGCTCACGACGAGGTCCACGTTGATGGCGCCGATCACCGCGAGCGTCGGTGTCACATCGTCGCGGCGGCCGCCGGCTCGACGGTGAAGCCGATCAGCCGGCCGGAGATCTCGAGGCACAGCCGTCGCATCGTGTCCGGGGTCATGACGGGGTCGCGCATGAGGACCTGCACCGCCAGGCCGTCGATCATGGCGCTGATCGCGCGCCCCAGGTCGTCGGCGTCCTCGCCCTGCGGGAACTCCCCGGTCTCCCGCCCTGCGCGGACGATGTCGGAGATCGACTGGCGCCAGCGGCGATCGAGCGCCTCCCGCTCCGAGGCCATGGCGGGGTCGCGGAGCGCTCGCACCCATATCTCGACCCACATCGCCCATTCGTCGAACAGCTCGAACTCGGGCATCAGGCCGGGGACGGAGAGCTCGATCACACGCTCGAGTCGCTCACGCGCCGTGCCGATCCGCCGAAGCTCACGGGACAGCCTGAGGTAGAACTGGTCGTTCGCGTACGTGAGCGCCTCGACGAGGAGGCGATCCTTCGATTCGAAGTAATAGAGGATCAAGCCGGGGGAAACCTCGCAGCGCTCCGCGATGTCTTGGATCCTGGTGTCGGCCATCCCGCGCTGGGTGATGACGACCGCCGCAGCGTCCAGGATCTCCTGGCGCCGGTCCTTCGGCTGCTTCCCTCGGGCTCCTCGAGCCACGCGATCCTCCTTGAACGGCATACAGGCCCGAGCGGGCGCAAGGTCTCGCCGGCAACTCGCTCGAACTCACGATACCCGCTCTAGCTGCGGAATCAAAGTCGGCAGGCGAGGTTGCCGTGTTGACTCGCGGTTCAAATCTGGGGCATGATACCCGGCGTCTGGCGCCGACGGGCGCGGTCAAGGGGAGGGATCGATCGATGGCGACCAACAACACCTACGACGCGATCATCATCGGCGGGGGCCACAACGGGCTCACCGCTGGCGCCTACTTCGCGCGCCAGGGGGCCCGGACCGTCGTGCTCGAGGCTCGCAACAAGACGGGAGGAGCCGCCGACACGAGCGCCCCGTTCCCGGACCACCCCGATATCAACGTCACGACCTACTCGTACGTGATGTCGTTGATGCCGCCCACGATCATCCGGGAGCTGAACCTCGAGCGGCACGGCTACGACGTCACTCCGTTCGGGCCCTACTTCCAGGCGTTCCCGGACGGGCGCGCGATCACGGTGTACACGGACGACGCCCGGCGCTCGCACGACTCGATCGCGCAGTTCTCGAAGAAGGACGCCGAGATCATGCCGACGTGGGAGGCGTGGCTGAAGGGCGTGGCCGACGTGCTCGGCCCGCTGCTCCTGCAAGCCCCTCCGAAGGCAGGCTCGATGGCGCTCGGCGACCTCATCGAGAGCGCGAAGACCGCCTGGAAGATGCGGAAGCTCGGCGTGCGTGGCGTCGCCGACGTCACGCGTCTGTTCTCGATGAGCATCACGGACCTGCTGAACGACTGGTTCGAGTCCGATGCCGTGAAAGGCATGCTCGCGGTGAACGGTGTGATCGGCACGTGGGCGGGGCCCGACGAGCCGGGCACGGCCTACGTGATGCTGCACCACTCGATCGGTGACGTCGGTGACGGACACCTGGGGTCGTGGGGGTTCCAGCAGGGAGGGATGGGCGCCGTGTCGGACTCGATCCGCCGCGCGGCCGAGTCGTTCGGCTGCGAGATCCGCACGAGTGCGCGTGTGGCGAAGATGCTCGTGCGAGGTGGCCGATTCGTCGGCGTCGCGCTCGAGGATGGACAGGAGCTTCGCGCCCCGGTCGGCGTGACGTGCATCCACCCAAAGAGGGCGTTCCTCGATCTGGTGGAGCGTGAGGAGCTCCCGGCAGACTTCGTCTGGGACATCGAACGCTGGAAGACGCGCTCGGGTGTGGTGAAGGTGAACGTGGCGATGTCGGAGCTGCCCGACTTCATCGCGCAGCCCGGCAAGGAGCAGCAGGAGCACCACACAGGTTCGGTGGAGCTCTGCTTCTCGACCGACTACGCGGAGCGCGCGTTCCAGGACGCGCACATCGAGCGCAAGGCCGCCGTCCGCCCGTTCGTGGACGGCACGATCCCGACGACGCTCGACAAGAAGCTGGCGCCCGAGGGCGTGCACGTGTTCTCGATGTTCTCCCAATGGGTGCCCGACGATTGGAACACCGAGCCGCACCGCGACGAGCTCGAGTCGTACGCGGACCGGATCATCGACGTGTACACGGAGCTGGCGCCGAACTTCAAGGCCGCGGTGATCGACCGGCAGGTGCTCGGTCCCTACGACATGGAACAGGAGCTCGGCCTGATCGGCGGGAACATCTTCCACGGCGAGCTCTCGGTCGATCAGCTGTTCCACATGCGTCCGGCTCCCGGTTACGCGGACTTCCGGACGCCGGTGCGGGGCCTGTATCACGGGTCTTCGGCCACGCATGCCGGCGGAGGCGTCAACGGCATCCCCGGCTGGCAGGCGTTCCGGGCAGCCAAGAAAGACAAGGTGCTCGCGGCCAAGACGACGCGGTAACGTCCGCAGCGTGTCGGGCCCTGCTGCCGGCGAACGGACCGCGCTCGAGCGCATGCTCGAGGCGCGGTCCGTCGCCGTCGTCGGCGCGTCGGTCAAGGACGGCTCACTCGGCCGCCAGATGATGGTGGAGCTCGTGCGCGGCGGATACGAGGGCGACGTCTACCCCGTCAATCCCCGCTACGACGAGGTCATGGGTCATCGGTGCTACCCCTCGATCGGGGAAGCGCCCGGTCCCGTGGACCTGGCGATCCTCGGGGTGGCCAATGCCCGGATCGAGGGCGCGCTGGCCGAGGCGGCAGCGTCGGGCGCCGGATCTGCGGTGACTTTCTCGTCGCTGTACGAGGAGTCGCCGCCGGAGCTGGGCCTGCCACCGCTGGCCGACCGTGTCGCAGGGATCGCTCGTGGCGCAGGCATGGCGCTCTGCGGCGGGAACGGGATGGGATTCCTTCAGCTCGAGTCGAAGCTCCGGGCCACCGGTTTCCCCACGCCCGATGCGCCTCGAGCGGGTCCGGTGGCGCTCATCTCGCACTCCGGTTCGGCGTTCGCCGCATTCGCCTTCAACGACCGGAGCATCGGGTTCAACGTCGTCGTGTCGAGCGGGCAGGAGATCGTGACGACAATGGCCGACTACATGGCGTACGCGTTGTCGTTGGCCTCCACCCGCGTGCTGGCGCTGCTGCTCGAGACCGTCCGCGACCCGGCCGGGTTCCGCGAATCGCTGGCGCACGCAGCGGAGCGAGGTGTGGCCGTCCTCGCGCTCAAGATGGGCCGCACGGAGCACTCGGCGGCGATGGTGCAGGCGCACTCGGGGGCGCTCGCTGGTGAACACGGCGCGTACGAGGCGCTGTTCGACGCTCATGGCGTGCACGAATGCCGGACGTTCGACGAGATGGCCGACGCGATCGAGCTCTTCTCGTCGAGCCGGCGTGTGACGAGCGGAAGGGGGATCGCGAGCGTGCACGACTCCGGCGGCGAACGAGCGATGCTCGTCGATCTGGCGCACGAGCTCGATGTGCCGTTCGCAGCGATCTCCCCGGCGACCACCGCCACGATCGACGCCGTGCTCGATCCCGGTCTTGTCGCCGAGAACCCCCTGGACGCATGGGGAACCGGCATCGACGCGGACCGCATCTTCCGGGAGTCGATGCGTGCACTCCACGATGACCCCGATACGGCGGCGCTCGCATTCGTGGTCGACATGACTCGCCAGGAGGAGCCGGCCGATGAGGGCTACGTGGGCATCACCCTCGATATCTGGGCGACGACGGACAAGCCGTTCTGCATGCTTTCGAACCTCTCGAGCGCCGTTGCGCACGAGCAGGCGACCATCGTGCGGGATGCCGGGATCCCCGTCCTCGAGGGCACGGACTCGGGGCTCCGGTCGCTGGGACACCTGCTCGACGACCGGGCCTTCCGTGGGCGACCGCCGGTGCGTCCACCGCCGCCGGTCGACGTCGCGGTTCGCGAGGACTGGAGGGAGCGGCTGCGCCGGGCGTCCGAGCTCTCCGACCTCTCCGAGACCGCGGGCCTCCGGTTGCTGCGGGACTACGGCATACCTGCCGTCGAGGCCGAGCACGCAGCCGGCCTCGACCAAGCCGCTGCGGCGGCGGCCCGGATCGGCTTCCCGGTCGCGATCAAGACCGCGATGCCGGGAACGGCGCACAAGTCCGATGCGGGAGGCGTCCGTCTCGGCGTAGCCAGCCCCGGCGAGCTCGTCACCGCCTACGGCGACCTGGAACACCGTCTCGGACCACAGGTCACCGTCGCGGCGATGGCGCCGGCGGGCCTCGAGGTCGCGCTCGGCGTCGTCCGCGACCCCACGTTCGGCGCTCTCGTGCTGGTTGCGGGCGGCGGGATCCTAGTGGAGCTCCTGCACGACCGCCGACTGGCGTTCCCTCCTCTCGACGAAGACCGCGCGCGGCGCCTGATCGACGAGCTCCGCATGAGACCTCTGCTGGACGGTGTTCGCGGCCGCCTCGCCGCCGACGTCGACGCGCTCGCCGACGCGATCGCGCGCCTTTCTGTCCTGGCGACCGACCTCGGCGATCTCATCGAGGCCCTCGACGTCAACCCCGTGATCTGCTCGCCCGATGGTTGCGTCGCGGTCGACGCGCTGATCGTTCCGCGCGCCGGCTCGGCGGTCTCCGTGACCTAGCCCCCCGGCCAGGGCGGACCGCCGTCCGGCATCTCCTCGATCGACAGCGTGCCCGGCGGCCACCCCGGGAACCTGCCCGGATCCTGCCCCGGGAAGTCGGAGAACGTACCGAAGGTCTTCGCCTCCCGAAGAGCGAAGGACGGCTTCCTGGGCTCGCCCGAGAAGTCGAAGACGTGCTCGAGGTTGTGCGTGCGATCGATCCGCGGCGTGAGGTAGTCGAGGCCCCAGTTGTCGGCGATGAACCGTAGCGGCGTCGAGAACTCCCCGACCTCGTCGTCGATGACACCCCGACGCGCGTAGGGGGAGATCGTCAGCAGGGGGACCCGGATCCCCAGTCCGAGATCGTCCACCCTGGGCGGCTCCACGGGGTCGTAGAAGCCGCCCCACTCGTCCCACGTCAGGAAGATCGCCGTGGACTCCCACATGTCCGAGCGCATCAGCGCGTTGATGACGCCGGCGATCCAGTTGTGGGTGAAGGACGTCGAGGCCGGTGGGTGGTCGGAGAGCTCGAATCGCGGCGTCACCCAGGTGACCGCCGGTAGCTCCTCCGCCTTGATGTCTCGAAGCAGCCGGTCGGTCCAGCGGATGTGCTCGTGCCACAGGTCGGTATGGAACACGTTGCCGATGCCGTTGTACGCGTTCCAGAAGTAGCCGGGCGTGCCCGGCGGGGCTGAGTAGTAGGTCCAGTCCACCCCGATCTCGGTGAGCTGCTCACCCACTGTCTTGAACGTGAAGCACGCGTCATGTTTGCTCAGGTTGCCGGCGTCGTCCTTCACCAGGACGAAGACGTCGTCGCCCTCAGCGTCGCAGCC
>Ga0299913_10005157_pt1 | contig 11110 bp, 7 predicted proteins | sample RVTome_9_FD_201360 | JGI IMG/M metagenome (GOLD analysis project Ga0299913, IMG submission 201360) | Soil microbial communities from uranium-contaminated site in the Upper Colorado River Basin, Wyoming, United States - RVT155D38 (version 2) ... | reverse complement strand
ATCGCCACCGGCGGGCTGGCCGGCGCGATCGTGCCGCTTTGCGAGACGATCGACGAGGTCGACGACCTGCTCACACTCACGGGTCTGCGCGTGATTCACGAGCGCAACGACTGAGGCAGGCATTGAGGGGGGCCTCGATCGGGCGGTGCCCCGCGCGACCCACATGGCGCGCGGTACCGGCGATGAAGGCAGGTAAGAGGGTGGACGGCGGGGACGCCCAGCTACCGCCACGAACCCGAAGCACGCAAGACCCCAACTCCCCTACCCAGCCATCCAGCCGCCTGCGGGATGCCCACGCACCGGCACCACCACCCAGCGGCAGGCAGCACCCGCCACCCCGCAGCTGGAGGGGCCACATCGGCGAAAGCCGTATTTCCATCCACAGTGGACGAAGATCCGGCTCTCGGCTACCGCAACCCAGCGGCTGGCAGTACCAGCATCCAGCGCCCTGCGGCATCGCTAACTAAACGCCGGCCCAGTAGGGTTGGGCTCGTCATGGCCGCCCAGAGATTCCCGATGCAGGATGATCTAGTGGTCGGCGACGGTGGCAACATCACGATCTACGAGCGCCCCGACGCCTCGCGCTACGCGCTCGACAAGCGGGGCTGTGGGCATGAGTGCGAGGCCGACGTGCTGATCTTCGGACGCGCCCGGTTCGACGCGCGCGAGCTGTCTTCGGGCACCTGGGAGGGATCCCGCTCGGTTGCTCAGGTGGTCGCTCCGCGCGATCTGGCCGGCGCGCACCAGGTTCGCCGCCGCGGCTGGTCCCGGGCCTGACCCGGCCCATCGCGTCGAAGCGCTCACAACGGGCGCTACCGTCCCTTTGATGGGGCAAAGAGCACTCACGGATCCCCTGCGCATCGGCGGGGTCCAGGTCTCCAACCGGGTCTTGCTGGCGCCGCTCGCCGGCATCGGCAATTGGTTCGTCCGCCTCCAGGCGCGACGGCACGGTGCCGGAATGGCCTACTCGGAGATGGTCTCCAGCTTTGCTTTGCACCACCGCAACGAGCGCACCCTGCGCGAAATGCTGCGGATCCATCCCGACGAGCATCCCACGGCGATGCAGCTGTTCGGGCCGGACCCCGAAGCGATGAAGTCCGCTGCCGCCACCGTTGCCGAGGCCGGAGCCGACCTGATCGACCTCAACATGGGCTGCCCCGTTCGCAAGGTCGTGAAGACCGGCGCGGGGGCCGCGCTGCTCGACGAGCCCGACCGCGCGGTCGCGGTGGCGCGAGCCGCTCAGGAGGGCTCCGGGTTGCCGGTCACGGTCAAGCTGCGCTCGGGCCTGCGGCCGGGCGACCGCTCCGGATACGAGCTGGCGCTTCGCCTGGCAGCCGAGGCGGGTGTGGCCGCGATCGGGTTTCATCCTCGCTCCGCGGCCGTGCATCACAAGGGCACGCCGGACTACGAGCTGGCGCGTGAGCTCGTCGCGGAGCTGCACGAGCGCGAGCTCGACTGCCCTGTCGTGATCTCCGGCGGCCTCGCGGATGCCGGGCGGGTCCGCGAGGCGTACGAGCGCTCCGGCGCGGATGCCGTGATGCTGGCCCGCGGGGGCCTCGGCTATCCGTGGATCTTCGGCGAGCTGACGGGTCAGCGGCTGGGCGCGCCCAGCGAGGTGGAGGTGGTTGAGGAATTGCGCTGGGTGCTGGATCGGGCCGCCGAGCACTGGGGCGAAGCGCGCGCTGCGCGCAACCTGCGCAAGTTCTATCCCTGGTATCTGGAGCGCCTGGATGTGCACGGAGCAGCCGCGGATGCGTACCAGCGGACCATCGATCTGGACCAGGTCCGGAGCCTGCTAAGGACCCTCCACGAGCACGAATCCGTCGCTGCTTAGCGGCGAAAACGCATCGCTATACTTGCCCGCCTGCCCGGACCCGTGCGAGCGTGAATCGCACGAGTGTCGGGCTCTTTTGAGAAGTAAAGCCGCCGCCCGTTTCGAGGCGGCGTTCGTGCCTAGGCGGAGAGGAAGAGGAAACCAAGAGTGGCTCGCGAGATTCCGATCACCAAGGAAGGCCTGGACAAGCTCCAGGGCGATATCGACCATCTTTCGACCGTGAAGCGGCGTGAGGTCGCCGAGCGCATCAAGGAAGCGCGCGAATTCGGCGACATCACGGAGAACTCGGAGTACGACGACGCCAAGAACGAGCAGGCCCTGCTGGAGCAACGGATCGCCCAGCTCGAGGAGCGCCTGCGCCGCTCGATCGTGATCGACGAGAAGGAGCTCGATACGGGCAGCGTCTCGGTCGGGGTCCTGGTCCACGTCAAGGATCAGAAGTCCGGCGAGTCGCGGAAGTTCCAGATCGTCGGGCCCGCCGAGGCGAACCCGACGGATCAGAAGCTCTCGAACGAGTCGCCGATCGGCAAGGCGCTCCTCGGTCACAAGCGCGGCGACGTCGTCACCATCGACGTCCCCCGCGGCCCCAAGAAGAAGCTCAAGATCACCAAGATCGAGACTGCGTAGGTCCGTGGTCTCGTAGGCTCGCGCCGTGAGCGACGAGTCACACGAGCCCGAAGCCGACCGCGACGAGCCGGCGATCATCGCCGAGCGGCGCGAGAAGCTCGCGCGGCTGCGCGCCGCCGGGGTGGAGCCGTTCCCGCACGAGTTCGACGGCCGAATCGAGATCGCGGCGGTCCGAGCCGCCCACGACGACCTCGACTCGGGCGAGGAGACGACCTCGGCCTACCGGGTGGCCGGCAGGATCGCCGCGCGGCGCAACATGGGCAAGGCCGCGTTCCTCGACCTGGTGGACGGCTCGGGCCGGATCCAGCTCCAGTCCCGGGCGGACGACCTCGGCGAGCGCCATGACGAGCTCGTCGCGCTCGATCTCGGCGACATCATCGGAATCGACGGCACCGCCTTCAAGTCGCGTCGCGGCGAGCTGACGATCCGCATCGCGGGCTGGCAGCTGCTGGCCAAGAGCCTGCGTCCGCCGCCCGACAAGTTTCACGGGCTCGAGGACGTCGACACTCGCTACCGCCACCGCGAGCAGGACCTGATCGCGAATCCCGAGGTGCGCGACCGCTTCCTGCGTCGGGCGCGGGTGATCGCCGAAACGCGCCGCTGGCTGGACGAGCGCGGATTCGTCGAGGTGGAGACGCCGGTGTTGCAGCCGCTCTACGGGGGCGCTCTGGCCCGGCCGTTCACGACGCACCACAACGCGCTCGATCGTGACCTCTATCTGCGAATCGCGACGGAGCTCTACCTGAAGCGATGCGTCGTCGGCGGCATCGACCGCGTCTACGAGCTGGGTAAGGACTTCCGCAACGAGGGAATCTCGTTCAAGCACAACCCCGAGTTCACGATGCTCGAGTGGTACGAGGCCTACGCCGACTACAACGACGCCGCCGGGCGCTTGGAGCAGCTCGTCGCGCACGTCGCCCAAGTCGCGCTGGGCGGCACGACCGTCGAGCGCGAGGGTGTGGAGATCGACCTGTCGCCGCCATGGCGGCGGGTGACGCTGCGCGACGCGATCCGCGAGCGAACCGGCGTCGACGTCCTGGAGCACCCCACTCGCGAGCAGCTGGCGGCCGCGATGGACAGCAAGCCGGACCCCGAAGAGGGCTGGGCGAAGCTGGTCGACGGGCTGCTGTCCAAGGAGGTCGAGCCCCACCTGATCCAGCCGACGTTCATCACCGACTATCCGGTCGAGATGTCGCCATTCGCGAAGCGCCACCGCGCCGACGAGCGCCTCGTCGAGCGCTGGGAGGCCTTCGTCGGGGGATTCGAGATCGCCAACGCGTTCAGCGAGTTGAATGACCCCGACGAGCAGCGCCGGCGCTTCGAACAGCAGGCCGAGGAGTTGCAGCGCGGCGACGAGGAGGCGCAGCCGATGGACGAGAACTACATCCTCGCGCTCGAGTCGGGGATGCCTCCCACGGGCGGGGTGGGCCTCGGAATTGACCGGTTGGTGATGCTGCTCACCGGCGCGAAGAGTCTGCGCGAGGTGGTGCTGTTCCCGGCGATGCGCACCTGAGCGCGCTCGCGGCGCTCGCGCTTGCCGCGGCGCTTCTCGCCGGGTGCGGCTCGGACGAGGAGCCCGCCGTCCGCGGGGAAACCGAGGCGCGCGCGAGGACCGCGGATTCGCCAGCGGCCCCCTCGAAGCGGGTTCCCATCGAGCGCGCCCGTTGCCCGGGCGGGGTCGAGAACTGCGCGGCCGCCACCGGCGCCATCCTCTACGTCGAGCGCAAGGATCCCGACGGCGACGGCGACGCGCATTTCGTTCTGCTCGACGGCGCGGGCATCACGGCTCCCGGGATCACGGTCGTCGACGTGGCCGTGCACCTGCGCCCGAATCCGCTGCCGGGACCGGGCGCGACGCTGAGCGCCGCCGGACCCGTCCTGCGGGGCTCCTACGGCCAGCGTCAGATCGAGGCTGACGTCGTCAACTTCGAACGGTGAGGCCGGCGGCCCGACCGCCCGCGCCAATCGCAGGCGAACGATCGGCGATTGACGGAGTTTGCGCGGATCCCGCCCGCGCACCCGTTGCAGCGTCCGGGACCGCACAGGCCCCCGGATATACTTCGGCTCTCGCTGTTGTCAACAACCCGGAGGTTCTCATCCCGCGGCAGATCGACGCCGGAGAAGTGGATAGAGCTTCCGGCGTAGTCGCGTCCCCCGGGACAGTTAGAACTAGGTATCGAGTGTTTTCAGTAAGGGCGGAACTAGAGGCGGTTTGAGAGTTGTTTGAGCGATTCACAGAGAGGGCCCGGCAGGTAGTCGTCCTCGCCCAGGAAGAGGCGCGGACGCTCAAGCACAACTACATCGGCACCGAGCACATCCTGCTCGGCCTGCTCCGCGAGGAGGAGGGCCTTGCCGCGCGCGTCCTCGAGTCGCTCGACATCACCGTCGAGCGCGTGCGCGCGCAGGTCGTACGCATCGTCGGCTCCGGCGAGGAGGTCACCTCCGGGCAGATCCCGTTTACTCCCCGGGCCAAGAAGGTCCTCGAGCTGGCGCTCCGCGAGGCGCTTTCGCTCGGCCACAACTACATCGGCACCGAGCACATCCTGCTCGGGCTGGTGCGCGAGAACGAGGGCGTCGCCGCCCGCATCCTCCTCGACTTCGACGCGGACTCCGAGAAGATCCGCAACGAGGTCATCCGCATGCTTTCCGGACCGGGCGGCCGTCGCCAGGGCCAGGGCGGATCGGCCTCGGGCGAGGGTAAGAAGTCTTCGAAGCTGCTCGACCAGTTCGGCCGCAACCTCACCAAGCTGGCCGCCGACGGCAAGCTGGATCCCGTGATCGGCCGCGAGACGGAGATCGAGCGGATCATGCAGATCCTCTCCCGGCGCCAGAAGAACAACCCGGTGCTGCTGGGCGAGCCGGGCGTCGGCAAGACCGCGATCGTCGAAGGCCTCGCTTCCCGCATCCACAACGGCGAGGTTCCGGAGCTCCTGAAGGACAAGCAGATCTACACCCTGGACCTGGCCGCGCTCGTGGCCGGCTCGAAGTACCGCGGCGAGTTCGAGGAGCGCCTGAAGAAGGTGATGAAGGAGATCACGCAGCGCGGGGACATCGTGCTGTTCATCGACGAGCTCCACAACCTGGTCGGCGCGGGGGCCGCCGAGGGCGCGATCGACGCGGCCTCGATCCTCAAGCCGGCGCTCGCCCGCGGCGAGTTGCAGACGATCGGCGCGACGACGCTCGACGAGTACCGCAAGTACCTCGAGCGCGATTCCGCGCTGGAACGCCGCTTCCAGCAGATCAAGGTCGACCAGCCGTCGATCCCGGACTCGGTGAAGATCCTCGAAGGGCTGCGCGAGCGCTACGAGGACCACCACCGCGTCGAGATCACGGATGAGGCGCTGAGCGCCGCAGCTGAGCTCGCCGATCGCTACATCTCCGACCGCTTCCTCCCGGACAAGGCGATCGACCTGATCGACGAGGCCGCCTCGCGGATGCGCATCAAGTCGATGAGCTCGCCGCCCGTGTACCGCGACCTCGAGAACGAGATCGAGGAGACGCGTCGCGCCAAGGAGGCCGCGATCGAGGCGCAGGAGTTCGAGAAGGCCGCCAGCCTGCGCGATCAGGAGCGCCAGCTGACGAACAAGAAGCGCGAGATGCAGGACGAGTGGTCCTCGTCCGAGGAGGGCGAGCGCCCGCAGATCGGCGAGGAGGAAATCGCCGACATCGTCTCGATGTGGACCGGAATCCCCGTCTTCAAGCTGACCGAGGCCGAGACCAAGAAGCTGCTGCGCATGGAGGACGAGCTCCACAAGCGGGTCATCGGCCAGCAGGTCGCGATCGACGCTGTCTCGAAGGCGATCCGCCGCTCGCGCGCCGGGATCAAGGATCCCAAGCGCCCCGCCGGCTCGTTCATCTTCCTCGGCCCGTCGGGCGTCGGCAAGACCGAGCTCGGGCGCACCCTCGCCGAGTTCCTGTTCGGCGACGAGGACTCGATGATCCGCATCGACATGTCCGAGTACATGGAAAAGCACGCCGTCTCGCGCCTGGTCGGCTCGCCGCCCGGCTACGTCGGCTACGACGAGGGCGGACAGCTCACCGAAGCCGTGCGGCGCAAGCCCTACTCGGTACTGCTCCTGGACGAGATCGAGAAGGCACACCCGGACGTCTTCAACATCCTGTTGCAGATCCTCGAGGACGGCCGCCTGACCGACGCGCAGGGTCGCACCGTCGACTTCCGCAACACGATCGTGATCATGACCTCGAACATCGGGGCCCAGGACATCGCCCGCAACGTCTCGTTCGGCTTCTCAGCCACCGACGACGAGGCCGGCACGTCCTACGACGACATGAAGTCGAAGATCATGGGCGATCTGAAGAAGGTCTTCCGGCCCGAGTTCCTCAACCGCATCGACGAGGTCATCGTCTTCCACAAGCTCTCGCGCGAGGAGATCAAGCAGATCGTCGATCTGCTCATCACCCGGGTGCGGGCGCAGGTCGCCGAGCACGAGCTGCAACTCGACCTCACGGACGCGGCGAAGGACCTGCTCGTCGAGAAGGGCTGGGACCCGTCGATGGGCGCCAGGCCGCTGCGCCGCGCGATCCAGCGCTACATCGAGGATCCGCTCGCCGACGAGGTTCTGCGAGCCGGCGACATCATCCCCGGCACGACCGTCCTCGTCGATCGTGACGAGTCCGGCGACGAGGACGATCGCCCGCTGAAGCTGAAGCTCGTGAAGCCGCGCAAGAAGCCCGCGCGCAAGAAGCAGCCCGCCGGAGTCGGCGGTCGCGGTGGCAGCGACGACGCTCCGGACGATGAGCCGAGCCTCGAGGGCGACGGCGACGGCACGGGCGCCGAGCCCGCCGGCGAAGCCTGAACACGCCCCTGGGTCGAGCGCGCCCGGCTCAGTCGGCCAGCCGCCGCGAGCGCCGGAGCTGCTCCTCGGCCGAGACCTCGGGTGCGGCCGCGCAGCCGGTCGGCGCCGCCGGCCCGGTCAGCGCCGTGCAGCGCGCCGCCGCGGGCATTCGCACGGCCGTGCCGTCGGGGCGGTGGGCGTCGCGCACGAGCGAGTAGGGCAGCGGGGCGCCGTCGGGACGCATCGAGGCGCAGCCGGTCCGCATGTCGGCGCACCTGAGGCGCCCGCCGCGTGCCGCCGCCAGGTTGAAGCGCGAGCGGAAGTAGAACGAGAACAGATTGGCGTCGTCGTTCAGGTCGACGCTGCGCCCTGGCTCGTCGTGTAGCCAGCGGTCGGTCGACAGCCGGCGATCGGCCCGGGCACCGCAGCGGCGCGCTCGTCTGAGGCCGGGGCATTTCACGTACTTGTCGAACCAGGCCGTCGTGTACCAGGCGATCAGGTCCTGGCCGCGCAGGGTCGCGCTGCCGAGCGGCACGGGCGCGACCCGGCCGGGGATGAACGCCGACTCCTCGTGTGAGCCGCCGCGGATCGTCATCTGCATCGCGTCCACCCGCGCCTCGCGGTACGCCTTGAACGCGGTGAGCTTCTCCTCCGGGTTCGGGTCGGCGAGGAACGGCGTCTGCACGATCCCGTAGTCGTTCGAGATCCCGAGCGCGGGCTTCGTGATCGCGGCGTCAGCGCGCGAGCCCGGGGCGGACGCGCACTCGGATGGCTTCGTCGGGGTGGCGAGGTTGTCGAAGGCCGCGATCGCGTCGACCCGCCGAGACTTCTGGCCGACGTAGGAGACCGCCCGGGCGCCAAGCGAGTGCCCGGCGATCGCGACGCGCTTGCGGTCGACCAATCGCCAGAAGGGATTGTGCGCGGCGTTCAGCCCGGCGTCCACGCGGCGTTCTTGCTTCGGGGCGTGCGACGTGCCCGTGGTGCAGCTTCGCCGCGGCTCATACGGCGCGGCCGGCTTCGACAAGAGGAAGTCGAGCGCGTCCTCGGTGCCGTCGACGAAGTTCGAGGCCTGCTGGAAGGGAAAGTTCTCGTTCGCGTCGGGTGCCTCCCCGAACGTGTCCGAGCGACCCTGGCCCTGGACGTCATAGGTCAGCACCACATAGCCGTGCTTGGCCAGCGTCGCGGCCAGCGGCCAGTAGAGGGTTTCGGGCGCCTGGACGGACCCGGTTGTGATCACGACGGCCGGACGCTTGCGCGGGCCGGAGCGGGTGGCCCAGACCCGCCCGGAGATCGTGGCTCCCGATCGCGCCGTCCAGTGCGCCTCGGAGACCTTCCCGGCACCCGACTCCTCCCACTCATAGAAGCGCACGTCGCCGGCGCACTCGCCTTGGCGCGTCGCGCACAGGCTCAACGGGTTGCGCTCCGGGTCCTTCGCGAGCAGCTCGGCCAGCTGCAGAGGTCCCGCGACCTCCTGCTCGATCAGCCTGGCCTGAAAATCGGGCTGCAGCGTGACGTGCACCTGCCGCTCGAGGATCTTCGCGAAGTTCTTCGCCTCGAGCGCGACGTCGAACGCCGCGGCCGGCGCCGCCGCCGTCATGAGCGCGCCGCACGCCGCCGCGGCGCCGATCAGCCATCTCGCCTTGCCCCGGGAACCCACGAAGGCGATTATCGCGCGACCTCCCCGAACTCGCGCCACCAGTCGCCGAACGCCGCACAACGATCCACAGCGGATGGAAATCCGGCTTTCGGCGGGAGACGGGGCGCGATCGCGTCGGGTGGGGTTCGTAGGGTGCGGTGACGATGGCGCGCAACGACTCGAACTTCGTCTGCCAGGACTGCGGGCATGAATCGCTGCGCTGGGCCGGCCAGTGCGCCGGTTGCGGGCAGTGGAACACGCTCGTGGAGGCGCCGCGCCCGAACGCCGCGCCCGCGCAGGGCCGGCGGGGCGGCCGGGCGAAGAGCGGTGAGGCGGCCCGGCCCGTCGCGCTGCGCGACGTCTCGGCGCCGGCCGTCGAGCGGCTCCTGACCGGCATCGAAGAGCTCGACCGGGTGCTGGGCGGCGGCCTCGTGCCCGGCTCGATCGTGCTGCTGGGCGGCTCGCCGGGCATCGGCAAGTCCACACTGACCGGCATGGCGCTGGGCAATCTGGTCGCCGCGGGGCGCAAGACGCTCTATGTCTCGGGTGAGGAGTCGGCCGCTCAGGTGCGGATGCGAGCGGTGCGGCTCGGCGACTCCGCGCTGGACGTACCGGTGGTCACCGAGACTTCCCTCGAGACGGTGCTCGGGACGCTTGAGGCTGTGCGCCCGGACACCTGCGTGATCGATTCGATCCAGACCCTCAACGCGGAGGGAATGACCGGGGCACCGGGGTCGGTCGGCCAGGTCCGCGAGGCCGCGGGCGCGATCCTGGAAGTGGCCAAGCGCATCGACTGCGCGGTCATCCTCGTCGGCCACGTGACGAAGGAGGGCGCTGTGGCGGGGCCGCGGGTGCTTGAGCACCTCGTCGACTGCGTGCTCCTCTTCGAGGGCGAGCGCGAGCGCAGCTTCCGCACGCTCCGCGCGCTGAAGAACCGGTTCGGCGCGACCAGCGAGGTCGGAGTTTTCGAGATGCGCGGGGGCGGCCTCGTCGAGGTCGAGGATCCCTCCGCTCGATTCGTGGGCGAGGCGAGCGGCGCGCCCGGCTCGTGCGTCCTCTGCTCGATGGAGGGCACGCGCCCCCTCCTCGTGGAGGTCCAGGCTCTCGTGGCGCCAACCGAGATCGTCCCGCCGCGGCGCGTCGCGAACGGCGTCGACCGCAACCGCCTGGCGATGATCCTCGCGGTGCTCGCCCGTCACGGCGGTCCCGGGCTCGCGGGAGCGGACGTGTTCGTCAACGTCGCCGGCGGCGTGCGGGTGGACGAGCCCGGCGCCGACCTCGCGGTGGCCCTCGCGATCGTCTCCGCCCACCGCGGCGAGCCGCTGGCCGACCCCGAGGGGCGGCCGCTCGCGTGCTTCGGCGAGATCGGCCTCACCGGCGAGCTGCGCACGGTCGGCCACGCCGACCGCCGGCTGGCCGAGGCCCTGAAGTTCGGCCTCGCCCCGGTCCTGGGCCCGCCGGAGACCGAGCGCATGCAGGGCCTGGCCCCACAGGCAACGATCCGCGCCGCCCTGGGAACGGCGCTTGCACGCCGGCCTCAGGAAGCCGCAGCCTGAGCTAGCGACGAAGTCCTGGTGCAAACGCTCACGACCTGCCGGGTCAGGTAACGAGCCCTCGCCCCGCGGCAGCGGACGCGAAGCGGAGCAGCCGCGGGAGGTATCTACGGTCTGCCGCACGCCGGAGTGGCGCTGCGTAGCGGAGCGAGTCAGTAAAGGGGCGTGTGTGTGCTGTTGGTGGCGCCAGCGGCCCGAGTATTTGGGGAAGGACGCGCCGGCTTTCTGCAGTTGTACATCTTTTGGGTGTACTGGGAGAGAAAGCCGATGACCCAAGACACCAGGGCTAGCGACGAAGTCGCGGGGGGCACGCTTACGACCTGCCGGGTCAGGTAACGCGCCCTCGCCCGACGGCAGCGGACGCGGAGGCGCGCGCGCAGCGCGCGCCGTAGCGGAGCAGCCGTCGGAGTTGTTTATCCGCTTGACAAAGCGCTTTCCGACCTATCCACACGGAATTGGCCGCATCGCGCATTGCAGAAGGCATCTGTCACCATAGGTGGAGTGATGGCGCTGCCTACTGGGGATGAACTAACTGAACTCGAGGCGCGTCAAGACCCTCGATTGCTGCGCGCGCTGGACGCCGTAGCCCCCGGTCAGCCCCTCCGCGAGGGCATCGACAACATCGTCCACGCGCAGACCGGCGGCCTGATCCTGATCGCCGAAG
>Ga0299913_10005156_pt1 | contig 11110 bp, 6 predicted proteins | sample RVTome_9_FD_201360 | JGI IMG/M metagenome (GOLD analysis project Ga0299913, IMG submission 201360) | Soil microbial communities from uranium-contaminated site in the Upper Colorado River Basin, Wyoming, United States - RVT155D38 (version 2) ... | reverse complement strand
TGCGGTTCAGGCGGTCGGTCAGCACGCCGCCGATCGGGGACATCAGGAAGAACGGGATCTCCTGGGACGCGATCAGCACCGCCACGGAGACGGCCGAGCCGGTGATCTCCAGGGTGAGCCCGAACAGGGAGACCAGCAGGAACCGATCGCCTCCGAGCGAGATCAGCGACGCCAGAGAGCTCGCGGAAATCGGGATTGCGCCGGAGCAGCGAGAGCGCGGCCCGGACGCCTCCAAGCTCCTCGACCGGTTCAGCGCGACGCCACGGCGATTTGTCAGACTACAGGCAACCCGTCGGCCGGCAGACCGGCGGACGAACCGAAGGGAGCGAGCCCGTGCTCGAGGACTTCACCTGGTTCCGGCAGTCCGCGATGCGCTACACAGGCGACGGGCTGCGGCTCTTCATCGACCCCTGGGGGACCGATGCCGAGGATTCCCCGGCGGACCTCATCCTGATCACGCATGCGCATGACGACCATCTGCAGCCGAGCGAGATCGAGCGCCTCAGCGGGACCGATACGAAGGTGGTGGCGCCGCGGGACGTCGCGGAGGAGCTCTCGGGAGACGTGACGGCCGTCGCGCCGGGCGAATCCCACGAGATCGCGGGGGTCCGTTTCGAGACCGTCCCGGCCTACAACGTCGCCGAGGAGCGGCTCGACATGCACCCGAAGGTGAACAACTGGGTCGGATACGTGATCGAGCTCGGCGGGCGCCGCTACTATCACGCGGGCGACACCGACGCGGTGCCCGAGCTCGAGTCGCTCACCACGGATGTCGCGATGGTCCCGATCGGCGGCACGTACACGATGGACGTCCCCGAGGCCGCCGGTCTCGTGAAGACGATGCGGCCGAAGCTCGCGGTCCCGATGCATTACGGATTCGTGGTCGGCTCGCCCTCGGATGCCGACCGGTTCGAGAAAGAGGCGGCGCCCGTCCGGGTGGAGTTGTTGAAGCCGACCAACCCGTTCGAGCTGCCCTAGAGGCCGAGAGAGAGACAAGAGAGAGAGGAGCGACGATGACACTTGGCTACGACAAGTCGCTGTACATACTCGCATCCGATCACCGTGGATCGTTCCAGAAGAAGTTCTTCGGCGTGGCGGGCGACCCCAGCGACGAGGAGACCGCGCGGATCTCGGACGCCAAGAAGGTGATCTACGAGGGCGCGAAGCGTGCCGTCGACGAGGGTGTTCCTCGCGAGTTCGCCGGTGTCCTGGTGGACGAGCAGTTCGGAGCCGACATAGCCCGGGACGCAAAGGCGTCCGGCCTCCTGCTCGCGATGCCCGTGGAGAAGAGCGGTCAGGACGAGTTCGACTTCCAGTACGGAGAGGACTTCGGCAAGCACATCGAGGAGTTCGACCCAGACTTCTCCAAGGTGCTCGTCCGCTACAACCCCGAGGCGGATCAGGAGATGAACGCCAGGCAGGCCGAGCGGCTTCGGCGGCTCGGCGACTGGCTCCACGAACACGACCGCAAGTTCCTGTTCGAGCTGCTCGTGCCGGCGACCCCCGAGCAGATCCAGGCCGCCGGGGGCGACGAGGACCGGTGGGACAAGGAGGAGCGCCCGAAGCTGATGAAGCTCGCGATCGTGGAGCTGCAGGGCCTCGGGGTCGAGCCCGACATCTGGAAGATCGAGGGCATCGACCGGCGCGAGGACTGCGAGGTGATCTCGGCGACCGCGCGCGCCGGTGGGCGCGACGGCGTCGCGTGCGTGGTCCTCGGTCGCGGTGCCGACGACGCGCGGGTCGACCACTGGCTCCGCATGGGATCGGGCGTTCCCGGCTACATCGGGTTCGCGATCGGGCGCTCGATCTGGTGGGAACCGCTGAAGGCGTTCGTCGACGGCAACCTGGGTCGCGAGGAAGCCGCCAAGCAGATCGCGGCCAACTATCGGCGTTTCATCGACGTGTACAACGGAGGATAGGAGCGATGGCGGTCATCAAGACGATCGACCTGGTCGGTGTCTCATCGGAGTCCTGGCGAGACGCAGCACACTCGGCGCTCTCGGAGGCATCGAAGACGATCCGCGGGATCGAGAGCATGGACATCCTGAGCACGAGTGCTCTCGTGAGCGACGGAGCGATCTCGGAGTACCACACCGCGGTGCGGATCAGCTTCCGGATCGAGCGACAGGCCTAGCGCTCATCGCGCGGGTCCAGCGAGGCCGAGGCGACGTTCGATCGCCTCGGCCTCCTCGCGCTCCGCATCGGTGACCGAGCCGAGCGACTCGAGAAGTCGGAGCGCCTTCGCCGTCCACCATGGGGTGCCCACCGCTCGGAAGGCGTCGAGTGCATCCCGCGCCTGTTCCGTGCTGCCGGAGACGCGTCCGTCGATCAGCGACGCGACGCCTCGTCCGAACTCGCCCGCGGTCGGACGGTCGACGGAGGCAAACGCCGAGGCGGCGGTCCGCGCGGCGTCGATGTCCCCGCGGTCGATCCAGGTGGCCACGACAAGGTCCGCCGCCCCATACCACGACGGAAGGAACTGTTCCTCTGACAACGATGGCAGCAGGCGGCCGACGTCGGCGGTCGGGCCTTGCGACGCCTCGCCGCGGGCGACTAGGAGGTCGACCTGAAGCTGTGTGAGGCGGCCGTACGGGCTGTCGGGGAAGTCCCCACGGCGCGCCTCGACCCAGGCGCCGGCACGCCTCAGGGTCTCGGCGTCGCCCCTGGCGTCGGCGATGAGCGTGGCGACGTGCCACGTCCGAACCGTCGCCCGGTGGTACGCGTGCTCGGTGCCGAGATCGATCGCCCGCATCGCGGATTCCCACGCGTCGTCCCAGTCCCCTCGTTGGAACCGGAGCTCGCTCTGCCAGTAGCCGGCCCACGCCCGCTCCTCCGTCAACCCGTGGGCGAAGGAGAACGCCGCGTGCTCGGCGGCTCTTGCAAGGCCGAGGTCCAGCCGATCGGGGAAGGTCAGCGCGGTCAGGACGCGAAGGGCCTGCGCCGCCGCGTCCAGGCGTCCGAGTTCCACCGCGATATCCGCGATCCGGCGCCATTCTTCTTCGTTGCCATCGTCCAGACGCAGCCACATCCGCGCGTCGAGCTCGAGGTCCCGGTCGCGCGCGGCCACCGCGATCGCCAGGACGCGCTCGAGCGATCCCGCCTCGTGCTGTGCGAGCTCCTCGTCACCGATCATCGTTCGCCCGAGGCCTCGGGCGACCACGAGACGTCCGGTCGGCACGTCGTCGGCCTCGCCGATCTCGCCGAGGCCGCGATCCGCGAGCTCTATGACCTCGTGGAAACGGAGCTGCTGGGCCAGGATGCGGCAGAGTAACCAGGTCGCTTCCGCGACGGAGCTCCGGATCTCCGGGGTGATCTCGCCCTCGGCGATGACCTCGCGCAAGAGTTGCAACGCCTCGCGCGCGAGACGCGTCCCCTCGTCCATGTCAGAGACGAAGGCCGTCGCGCGCGCGAGGGCGACCAAGCGCCGGGCGTGCGCGAGGGCGTCCTCTTCGGCGGTCAGTTCGAGGGCTCGGTGGAGCAACGCTGCGGCGGCCCCGTGCGCGGCGAGCTTCATCGCGGTCTCCGCACCTCGTTCGAACCACGTCGCGGCGAGCATCGCGGCCTCGACCCGAGATGTTCCTTCGCCCACCTCGGCGGCGAGCGTGGGCGCCGCGTCGAGAGCAGCCGCGTAATGACGGCCGATCACCTCCGCCACTTGCCCCGTCTGGTCGCCCGCAGCGCCGGTCAGCCATCGCGCCATCCCGAGGTGCAGCCGGGCGCGCTCCGCGCGGGCGAGGCTCGCGTATCCCGCGTCGCGGAGCAGGGCGTGCCGGAACGAGAACGTGTCGCCGAGCAGAGGTTCGGCGCTCGGTCCAGCGACGAGCGCCCGGCGTGCAAGGACCTCGAGTCCGGCCTCAGCCTCCGGCTCTCCCAGTGGCCCCAGTGCCGCGGCGGGGAACCGGCGGCCGGCGACCGATCCCGTCCGCGCTACGGAGCGGGCCGGCGGCGGGAGGTCGTCCAGCTGGGCGGCGTAGATCGCCTGCACCGTCGCGGGCAGCGGGACGTCCGCGGCGGTCGTCATCAGGCGCCACCCCGCGTCCCCGGGCTCGAGCATCCCTGTGCTGATCCACGTCCGAAGCAACTCCTCGATGAACAGGGCGTTGCCGTCGGAGCGCTCGGTCACCTCGTGGACGAGCTCGTCCGGGAGCGAGTCGCCCACGAGGGCGCGGACGAGCTGTCCGGCGTCGGTGGCGTCAAGCGGCGGCAGATGCAGCAGTTCGGCACCTCGAGCCCACCCGGGCGCTGCATCGAGCAGCGACGGTCGTGCGGTCACAAGGACGAGACGCCCTCGAGGCGCGTCAGCGGTACCACTCTCGTCCAGGAAGGCGAGAAGGTCTCCGCCGGCCCAGTGCACGTCCTCGACGATCCAGATCTCCGGTCCTTCGCCGAGACCGCCGAGGGCTTCGCGCCAGGATGCGAACAGCGCGTCTCGTCGGTCCCCCGGGTCCGTTCCGCCGGCGGCCGATGCCGGCGGCCAGAGGACGGCGAGTGCCTCCTCGGTCACGACGTCGGCTCGTGCAGAGGGCATTCCGGCGTCGGCGAGCGCCGCACCGAGCGTCGTCCTCGCCGCGGAAACGTCTGAGGCGTTCTCGGGGCCCTCGGCGGAGAGCGCCGAAACGAGGAGCTCCGCAACGGCCCCGTACGGCGCCAGCACGTCGGGCCGCAACCGGGCCCGTCGAACCGATGCGCCATCCGTTCGAGCTCGCTCGCCGAACTCCGAGATCAGTCGGGTCTTCCCAACTCCCGGCGGCGCGACGATCGTGATCCGCCGTGCCCCACCGGGGGTCACCGTTCGCAGCTCGGCGGAGAGGTGTTGGATCTCGTCGTCGCGCCCGAGCATGGGCGCACGCAGGGCACCCATCGCAGCGTCGCGCGATCGCTCGGCCCGCACGCCCACGGCGAGCGAAGCGCGCGTGGGCTCCGCCTTGCCCTTCAGCGCGACGGGGACGGCTTCCGCGAGCTCGATCGCGTCGGCGACCGCGAGCGCAGTCGTCGGCCCGATCAGGACCCCGCCTGCAGGCGCAGTGGCTTGCAGGCGGGCCGCGGTGTTCACCGCATCGCCCGTGACGATCGGTTCCCCGGGGATCGGGTTCGGGTGGACGATCGCCTCGCCGGTGTTGACGCCGACGCGGACCTGGAGCGCACCCTCGTCCAGACCGAGGAGGGCACACACCTGTTCGAGCGCCCCGGCGATCGCGAGCCCGCATCGCACCCCGCGCTCGGCGTCGTCGTCCCGCGCCGTGGGTGTGCCGAATACCGCGACCGCGGCGTCGCCGATGAACTTCTCCAGCTGCCCTCCGTAGCGGCCGACGGCGTCCCGCACGGCGGAGAAGTAGGCGTCCTGGACGATCGACACGTCCTCGGCGTCCAGGCGTTCGGACAGCGACGTGAAGCCCACGAGGTCGCAGAAGAGCACCGACACGATCCGCCGTTCGACCTCGGAGCCGGTCATGGATGGGGACCGTACCCCACGCGTTCGGTGCCGGTCCTTGCTCCCCTAGACTCTCGCCGTGCGGCGATGTTCGAGCTGTGGCGAGGAGAACGACGAGCGAGCTCGTTTCTGCTGGTCGTGCGGCGGCTCTCTCGATCCCGAGCGGACACCCACATCCGAGGAACGAAAGGTCGTCTCGGTCCTGTTCGTGGACCTGGTGGGGTTCACCGCGAGGTCGGATCAGAGCGATCCCGAGGACGTCCGCGCGACCCTGCGCGTCTACCACGAGCGGCTGAAGCGCGAGATCGAGCGGTTCGGCGGGACCGTCGAGAAGTTCGTCGGGGACGCCGTGATGGCCGTGTTCGGTGCGCCGGTCGCGCACGAGGACGACGCGGAACGCGCCGTCCGCGCGTCGCTCCGCATCGCCGAGGCGATCGAGGAGCTGAACGGGGAGCGTCCCGGGCTCGACCTGGCGATCCGCGCGGCGGTGAACACGGGCGAGGCCGTCGTCACCCTGGGAGCGCGTCCGGAGGCCGGCGAGGGATTCGTCACCGGGGACGTCGTCAACGTCGCGTCGCGGCTGCAGGGCATCGCGCCGGTCGGCGGCGTCGTGGTGGGCGAGCTCACGTATCGCGCGACGCGAGGCGTGATCGAGTACGAGGGGCTCGAACCGGTCAGCGTCAAGGGCAAGGTGGAGGCGCTCCCGGTCTGGCGCGCGGTCGAGGCGCGGAGCCGGTTCGGCGTCGACGTCGAGCAGCGGACCCAGGTCCCGCTGATCGGGCGCGATCGTGAGTTGAACCTGCTGCGTGAGCTGTTCGGCCGCGTCGAACGAGATGCGAGCACGCAACTCGTCACCCTCGTCGGTGAACCGGGGGTGGGTAAGAGCCGACTCGTCTGGGAGTTCCAGCGGTTCGTCGACGACCTCCCGGACATCGTGTATTGGCGGCAGGGGCGGTGCCTCCCGTACGGCGAAGGGATCACGTTCTGGGCCCTCGGCGAAGTCGTGAAGTCGCACGCCGGGATCCTGGAGAGCGATACGCCGGAGCAGGCTGCAAGCAAGCTCGAGCTGGCCGTCTCGGAGATCGTCGAGGAGGAAGGCGAACGGGACTGGATCCGCTCGCGCCTGGAACCGCTCGTCGGTCTGAGCGAGGAGGCGCAGACGGCCGAGCGGGAGGAATCGTTCACCGCCTGGAGGACATTCCTCGAAGCGATCGCGTCGACCAGGCCGTTGGTCCTGGTGTTCGAGGACCTGCACTGGGCCGATCCGGCGATGCTCGCGTTCGTCGAGCATCTCGCGGACTGGGCGAGCGGGGTTCCGCTCTTCGTCCTGTGCACCGCTCGGCCCGAGCTGTACGAGCGCGATCCGGGCTGGGGCGGAGGCAAGCGCAACCACACGGCCGTCTCGCTCTCGCCGCTGACATCCGAGGAGACCGCGCAGCTGATCGGCGCCTTGCTCGACCGCACGGTCCTCCCGGCAGAGACCCAGACGGCGCTGCTCGCTCGAGCCGGTGGGAACCCGCTCTACGCGGAAGAGTTCATCCGGATGCTCGTCGACCGCGGCGTGCTGGCCCGCAGCGGAGCGTCGTGGGACCTCACCTCGGGCGATGACGAGATCCCCGTTCCCGAGACCGTTCAGGCGTTGATCGCCGCGCGCTTGGACACGCTCTCGCCCGAGCGCAAGGCGTTGCTGCAGGACGCTGCGGTGATCGGCAAGGTCTTCTGGGCGGGGGCGCTCGTCGAGATGGGCGGGATCGACGTGGACGAGGTCCGCAAGGGCCTCCACGAGTTGGGGCGCAAGGAGCTCCTCCGGCCCGCGCGTCGGCCCTCCATCGAGGGGGAGACCGAGTATGCGTTCTGGCACCTGCTCGTCCGTGACGTCGCGTACGGACAGATCCCTCGCGCGTCACGGGCCGTCAAGCACCAGGCCGCCGCGAGATGGATCGAGAAGGTGGCCGGAGAACGGGTCGCCGACAGCTCGGAGCTCCTCGCGTACCACTACGAACAGGCACTCGAGCTCTCCCGTGCGGCCGGCGTCGACACGGCCGAGGTCGAGAGTCAAGCGTTCCGGTTCCTCATGCTCGCCGCGGAGCGGGCGGTCAAGCTCGACGTCGCCAAGGCCGGCCCCTATCTCGAGCGCGCGCTCGCGCTCACCCGTCCGGGCGATCCGAACCGGTTCGCCGCGCTCATGCTGGGAGGTCACCACGCCGTCTCCGGAGGTGGGAGCCCGGAACGCGCGGACGAGCTTCTCACCGAGGCGGCCACCGAGGCTCGAGCGAGAGAGGACGGCCCGGGAGAGGCGGAGGCCCTCTCGTGGCTCTCGAGGAACGCGTGGCAGCAAGGGGACACGGCTCGCCAGACCGAGCTGATCGGAGCCGCGATCCGCATCATGGAAGGTCGCCCGCCGAACCGCGCCCTCGCCAACGTGCTGTCGAGGCTCGTTGCCTCACACGGCCTTGCCGGCCGCAGCGAGCAGGCGATCGCCGCGAGCGAGGAGGCGCTCCCGGTCGTCCGCGAGTTCGGAACGGAGACGGATCTTGCGGTGGTCCTCCAGATGCGCGGGCAGGCGCGCACCGACATGGGTGATGTGTCCGGCGGGTTCGCCGACCTGCGGGAGGGTCTGCGGATCGCCATCGAGTCGGGACCGGCGGGCTTCGCCGCGGCTGCGCACGTGAACCTCGGCGACAACGTGTGGTTCGCCGAGGGGCCCGAGGAGGGACAGGCGCTGTACGAGGCCGGCGCGGAGATGGGCGACCGTCGCGGTGCCGCTCGACACGCCGATTGGGCTCGCATGCAGTCGATGTGGACGCGATACGACCTGGGTCAGTGGGACGAGGTCCTGGCTATCGGCGACGGGGTCCTGGCTCGGGAGCGAGAGCGCGGCAGCGCCGCCGGCGTGCAGATCATCGTCCTCACCGACGTCTATCGCCGGGACGTCCTGCTCCACAGAGGCGATCCGACCGCTCACGAGGGGATCGAGGAGACGATGCTGCCGCGGGCGAGGGAGATCGGCGACGGTCAGGTCCTTGTCCCGGTCTTCCGCGTGGCGGCGTTCGCTCGGAGCCAGCGTGGGGACGTCGCCGGTGCGCTCGCGCTGGTCGAAGAGCTCGATGCGTTGCTCCGAGGACGCGTCGGATTCCGGAGCTGGCTCCTGAACGGGGCCGCGCTCGTTTGCCTGGCGGCGGGTGCCACGGATCTGCTGAGTTCGTTGATCGAACAGGGCTTCGAGCACCTGCTGCGCGACGCGAACAGCAAGGCCTCGGCGCGAGCCATCCTCGCGGAATTGAACGGGGACTACGGAGCGGCGCTGGAGCGTTTCGACCGGGCGGCCGAGGGCTGGCGCGCCTTCCCGTCCATCCTCGAACGCGCTCACGCCCTGGCCGGGGCCGGACGATCTCTGCTCGAGCTCGGCCGCCAGAACGAGGCGACCGAGCGCCTGCGGGCCGCTCGTGACGCCTACCTCTCCTTGCGAGCGGCGCCGCTCGTCGCGGAGATGGACTCGATGCTCGCGCGCGCCACCGCGAAGACCTCCTAGACGTCACGGATAGACTCGGGCCGATGCCTGCCTCGATCGTCGTCGGGACCCAGTGGGGGGACGAGGGCAAGGGCAAGGCCACGGACTACCTCGCCGACCGGATGGACTTCGTCGTCCGGTACCAAGGTGGCAACAACGCCGGCCACACGATCCTGGCCGAGGGGCACACGCTGAAGCTTCAGCTGATCCCCTCGGGCATCCTGTATCCGCACATCACGTCGGTCATCGCCGACGGCGTGGTGGTCGACCCCCGAGCCCTGCTGGAGGAGATGGACGGGCTGTCCGCGGTGGGGATCGATCCCTCGCACCTCGCGGTGAGCGGCAACTGCCACATGATCATGCCGTACCACCTCGAGCTCGAGAAGGTGACCGAGCGGTTCCTCGGCAAGAACGCGCTCGGGACGACCAAGCGTGGGATCGGACCGGCCTACGCCGACAAGGCGGCGCGCATCGGCCTTCGGATCCAGGATCTGTTCGACGAAAAGATCTTCCGGGCGAAGCTCGAGATCGTGCTCCGTGAGAAGAACCTGGTGCTCACCCGGGTCTACGGGAGGCTTCCGCTCACGTCGGACCTGATCCTCGACGACTACCTCCGATACGCCGAACGACTGCGTCCGCACGTCGCCGACACGTCCCGGCTCATCCACGACGGGCTTCGGGCCGGGAAGAACGTGCTGCTCGAGGGCGCACAGGGCACGATGCTCGATCTGGACAAGGGGACCTATCCGTTCGTCACGTCGTCGAACCCGGTCGCCGGCTACGCGCTCGCGTCGGTGGGCATCGGTCCGCGCGAGGTCGAGCGGGTGATCGGGATCACGAAGGCGTACGTGACGCGCGTCGGCGCCGGGCCGTTCCCGACCGAGGACACCGGGCCCGAAGGCGAACGCCTCGGTGAACGCGGCCGGGAGTTCGGGACGGTGACCGGTCGCAAGCGCCGATGCGGCTGGTTCGACGCCGTGATCGCCCGGTACGCGGCTCGGGTGAACGGCCTCACGGAGCTGTTCGTCACCAAGCTCGACGTGCTGAGCGGCTTCGACAGCGTGAAGGTGTGCACGGCCTACCGAGCCGACGGGACCCTGTACGAAGACGTGCCCTCGCATCAGTCGCTCTTCCACGCCGCGGAGCCCGTCTACGAGGAGCTCGAGGGCTGGGACGAGGATCTCGCGCAGGTGCGCGCGTTCGCCGAGCTCCCCGCGGCGGCGAGGAAGTACCTCGACCGGCTGCAGGATCTGGCCGGCGTGCCGATCGGCGTCGTGTCGGTCGGTCCCGGCCGAGAGCAGAGCCTTTCTGCCGACGCGACGAGCCACCGGGACGACGCATGAGGGTGCTCGTCGTGGGCGGCGGCGCGCGAGAGCACGCGATCGTCTGGCGACTGACGCAGAATCCGACGATCGACCGACTGTTCGCCGCGCCGGGCAACGCCGGCATCGCGCGAGACGCGCACTGCTTCGCCGTGGCGGCCGACGACGTTCCCATCATCGTGGATCTGGTCGAGCGGGAGCGGATCGACCTCACGGTGATCGGGCCGGAGGGACCGCTGGTGGCCGGACTCGCCGACGAGCTCGACGCGCGGGGGAAACTCGTGTTCGGGCCCACGCGGGCCGCCGCGCGGATCGAGGGCTCGAAGGCGTGGGCGAAGCGGCTCTGCGAGCGCCACGGGGTTCCGGTGGCGCGTTCGCAGGCCGTCGGCTCGATGCCGGAGGCGCTCGCCGCCCTCGAGCGGTTCGAGCCGCCGTATGTCGTCAAGGCCGACGGGCTCGCCGCCGGCAAGGGCGTCGCGATCGCCGAACGGCGCGAGGACGCCGTCGCCGCGCTGTCCGCCGCCCTCGAGGACCGCGTGTTCGGATCCGCCGGGTCCACCGTCCTCATCGAGGAATTCCTCGAGGGCCGGGAGGTGTCGGCGTTCGCGCTCTCCGACGGCCGCGACGTCTTGCCGCTCGCGTTCGCGCAGGACTTCAAGCGCATCGGCGATGGGAACCTGGGCCCGAACACGGGAGGGATGGGCGCGTACTCGCCGGTTCCGTTCGTCGACGACGAGACCGCCGACCGCATCCTGAACGACGTCTTGGTCCGGACGGTCCGGGGGATGGACGCCGACGGCGTGCCGTACCGCGGCGTCCTGTACGCCGGGATGATGCTCACCGACG
>Ga0299913_10005155_pt1 | contig 11111 bp, 4 predicted proteins | sample RVTome_9_FD_201360 | JGI IMG/M metagenome (GOLD analysis project Ga0299913, IMG submission 201360) | Soil microbial communities from uranium-contaminated site in the Upper Colorado River Basin, Wyoming, United States - RVT155D38 (version 2) ... | reverse complement strand
GACCAGTGGGGCGACTGCTGCGCGAGTAGGTCAACCTGTGTCACCCGATCCTGCAGCAGCCCCCTCTCTCGCAGAATGATCCAGACCGGTGGCGCGCGAAACATCAACACGGAACTCTTGGGACCATGGTCTTCCTTGACAGCAGCGCAGGCCCCTCCTTCGAGGCCTTGCGCCCCACCGGCGCCGCATCATCCGACATCCGCTTCCCCATGTACGGCGACCTCGTCGACCGGATGGTCAAACCCGAGATCGACCCGGCGACGAGCGAGCCGGACCCGCTGACCGCACACGTCCTCGCGGTGGCCGCGGGCTACGCATACTCCGACGGAAAGACGCTCACCGAGATGATGACGCGGCTCGGCATGGAGAAGTGCACGTGCCTGACCGTCTCGTTCCGCAACGACCCCATGTTCGTGGCGTCGACCGCCCACGTCATCCAGAGCGAGGACGGACGGGTCGTCGTGGTCGCCTTCCGCGGCACTGAGCCGGTCAACCTGATCAACTGGCTCACCGACATCGACACCGCCCAGCACAAGGTGCGGCTGCACGAGGACGCGCCGATCGACGTGCACCCCGGCTTCTACCGCAACGTGCGGGCGATCCGCTACAAGCTCCGCGAGGCACTGCTGCGGGCGCTTGCGGGCAAGCCGGTTGACGGAGACGTCGACACGCCCACGGACCGGGCGCCGATGGAGGCGTTGTACCTCACCGGGCACAGCCTCGGCGGTGCGATGGCGGCGCTTCTGGCGCTCCTGGTCCGGCGTGACGACCAGGACGAGGCGTCGTTCGGCGGGGCGCTCGCCGCGGTCTACACCTACGGCCAACCGATGGTCGGCTCCCCTGCCCTCGCCGCCACCTGCGATGCCGACCCAGGACTCGGCGGGCGCTTGTTCCGCTACGTGTATGAGGGCGACCCGATCCCGGGAATGCCGTCGCGCGACACCGGCCGCTGGGGCCATTTCGGGCAGGAGCGCCACTACGTCACCGGCCTCCTGGACGAGCGGTGGCAGCCAAGCACCTCCAACGTCGGCCAGATCCGGTTCGTCGGGCAGATGGCGGTCGCGTTCGGGTCGTTCGGGCTCTCGCAGCTGCTGGTGTTGCAGCGGATCCCCGTCCTGTACCGGATCGACGACCACCGGCCGCACCACTACATCGAGAAGCTGGCCCCCAAGGGCGCCGTGAGCGAGTTCGGCGACCACGTGTACGCCATCCCGCCAGCGCCCGCAGTCCGGCTGCGACGCACCGTCGAGCACTGGGGGCGCCGCGTGACGTCGATCCGCCCACCCAGCAGGATCGCTGCCGCCGAGCCGTCGGATGACCTGTCATTCTCGGCCGATTGATTGCTTCCGGCAGCCTCGACGCGCTAGGTAGACAAGGGCCCTCGTGCGCGCGGTGTGCGGATCTTTGACCACAGTGAATCCACGGCGCTGTGCGGCTGCCAACCAGGGGCAGTAACCTCGCCGACATGACGATCTCGCGGGAGCAAGCAGTCGGGTCTGAAGGACGCAGGGCGTTCTCACGAGTTGCGGTCGTGAACCGCGGCGAGGCTGCGATGAGGCTGATCCGCGCCGTCCGCGACCTCAACGCGCAAGGTGTTGGGGAGCCGATCCGCACGATCGCGCTCTACACCGACGCGGAGCGTACGGCGATGTTCGCGCGTGAGGCCGACGAGGCCTACTCGCTGGGTCCCGCCTCGGCACGTCCCTACATCGACCTTGCTGTGCTCGAGCGGGTGCTGGTCGAGTGCGCCGCGGACGCAGTGTGGGTCGGCTGGGGGTTCGTCGCGGAGGACCCCGCGTTCGCGGACCTGTGTGAGCGCCTCGGTGTGACGTTCATCGGTCCGAGTGCTGACGCCATGCGCAAGCTCGGCGACAAGATCGGCTCCAAGCTCCTCGCGGAGGAGGTCGGGGTCCCGGTCGCACCATGGAGCAGGGGCGGCGTGGACACGCTGGAGGCCGCGCTAGCCGCAGCAGCAGGGATCGGCTACCCGCTCATGCTGAAGGCCACCGCCGGCGGCGGCGGACGGGGCATCCGCAAGGTCGACTCCGCCGCAGAGCTCGAGGACGCCTACCAGCGCACGCGCGACGAGGCCGAGCGTGCCTTCGGCAGCGGCGTGGTGTTCCTGGAGCGTCTGGTGACCGGCGCACGGCACGTCGAGGTCCAGCTCATCGCCGACGGCCACGGCACGGCCTGGGCGATCGGAGTTCGCGACTGCACCGTGCAACGCCGCAACCAGAAGGTGATCGAGGAGTCTGCCTCGCCCCTGCTGGACACCGACCAGACCGACGAGGTCAAGGCGTCCGCCGAGCGGCTGGCGATCGCCGTCGGGTATGTCGGCGCAGGAACCGTGGAGTTCCTCTACCACCCGGGCGAGCGGACCTTCGCCTTCCTCGAGGTCAACACGCGACTCCAGGTCGAGCACCCGATCACCGAGGTGACGACGGACCTCGACCTGGTCAAGGCGCAGCTGCACGTCGCTGCCGGCGGCCGTCTCGAGGGAGCCAAGCCGCCCGAGAAGGGGCATGCGATCGAGGCCAGGCTCAACGCCGAGGACCCCGACCGGGACTTCGCCCCGTCGCCCGGCCGCATCGCCCTGCTCGAGCTGCCGTCAGGTCCGGGGATCCGCGTGGACACCGGTGTGGGTGAGGGCGACACGATCCCGGCCGACTTCGACTCGATGATCGCCAAGATCATCGCCTACGGCCGCACCCGCGACGAGGCGCTCGCACGACTTCGTCGGGCGATGGCGGAGACCACCGTCGTGATCGAGGGCGGCGCCACGAACAAGAGCTTCATCCTCGACCTCCTCGACCAGTCCGAGGTCGTCGACGGGAAGGCGGGCTGGGCCGACACCAGCTGGATCGACAGAGTCCGCGCCGAGGGGCGGCTCGTCGTCCATGAGCACTCCGGCATCGCCGTGGTCGCCGCGGGCATCGAGGCCTACGAGGACGAGGCCCAGGTCGAGATCACCCGCCTGTTGGAGAGTGCCCATGGCGGCCGTCCCCAGGTCCAGCACAAGGTCGGCCGGGCAGTGGACTTCAAGCTCCGCGGCAGCACGTACACCGTCACCGTCATCCAGCTCGGCCACCAGCGGTTCCGGGTCGGCGTGGCGGCCGCAGGCATCGAGCACGTGGTGGTCGCCGACGTCGAGCGGCTCGACAAGTTCCACACCCGGATGACGGTCGGCGACCAGCGCCACCGCCTCGTCACCTCCACCCACGGCCCCGTCCACATGATCGAGGTCGACGGCGTGGCCCACCGGGTCAGCCGGGACGACGGTGGCATGCTCCGGTCCCCTGCGCCCGCCCTGGTGGTGGCCTCCCCCGTCGCGGTGGGAGAGGTGGTCGCGGCCGGGGCCCCGGTGCTGGTCCTGGAGAGCATGAAGATGGAGACGGTGCTGCGTGCGCCGTTCACCGCGCTGGTCCGCGAGCTCCTGGTGCTGACCGGGAGCCAGGTCGAGACCGGTGCGCCGCTCGTGCGTCTGGAGCCTGTCGTAGAGGACGCTGCAGGCGAGCAGGCCGCCGCCGACGAGGCCGGGCCCGCACTCGACCTGCCGCCCTTCGCCGCCTCAGCCTCCGCGCAGGAGCGCGCGGCGCGAGCGCGAGCGGACGTCGCTGCAATGCTGATGGGGTACGACGTCGACCCGCGCGAGGACGGCGACGTGATCGCCTCCTACCTCGCTGCGCGCGACGAGCTCGTCGGGGCCGGCATCGACGTGGTGGCCGACGAGATCGAGCTCCTCGGCCTGTTCGCCGACCTGGCCGACCTCAGCCGTAACCGGCCCGCCGGGGAGGACCTCCACACCGAGCTCCGTGTCCACAGCTCGAGGGAGCACTTCCACGCCTTCCTCCAGAGCCTGGACGTGGAACGCGGAGGGCTTCCCGAGCAGTTCCGGGACCGCCTGGCGAGGGTGCTCGCCCACTACGGCGTGACCGACTGGGACAGGACTCCGCAGCTGGAGGAGGCGGTCTTCCGGATCTTCCTGGCGCAGCAGCGCTCCGCTCCCGACGTACACCTGGCGAGCGAGCTGCTCCAGCGCTGGATCGCCGAACCACCTCCGGCGCAAGAGCTGGCCGGCCCGGCGCGAGACCTCCTGGAGCGCCTCGTCAGGTCCACCCAGCTCCGCTTCCCGGTCGTCGGTGACCTGGCCCGCAGCACTCGCTTCCGCTGGTTCGACCAGCCCCTGGTCGATGCCGAACGCTCCAGCGTCCTGGCCGGCGTGCGCGCCGAGGTCGCCGCGCTCGCGGCCGATCCCGACGCTCCGGACCGGACCGCGCACATGGAGGCCCTGGCCGCGATCCCGGAGCAGATCGTCAAGTTCCTCGCCGAGCGGCTCGAGGGAGGCATCCCCGAGCAGGAGCCGATGCTCGAGGTGCTGGTACGACGCCACTACCGCGAGCACGACCTGCACGACCTTCGGTCGGTCTCTCGCTCCGGTCGCCCCTTCGCCGTGGCCGACTACACCCTCGACGGCCGCCCGACCCGGGTCGTCTCGACGGTCGGATCCCTCGCCGAGCTGGCCGGACCCGGCAGCGCCTTGACCACGACGGTCGGCGACGAGGTCGCGGCCAGGCACCCGGGTGACGGTGCCGTGGTGGACCTCTACCTCCACTGGCCCGGCGCCCCCGAGTCCCCGGAGGAGACCACCGAGGAGCTCGCGCACCTCGTCGGTGCCCTGCCGTTCGCCAGCGACGTTCGCCGGGTCGCAGTGGCGGTGTGTCCGGGCGAGGGCCGGCCCGTCAGCTACTTCACCTACCGACCGGCCGCCGACGGCGGAGTCGTCGAGGACGACCTGGTCCGCGGTGTGCATCCCATGGTCGGCCGCCGACTCGACCTGTGGCGGCTGCGCAACTTCCACGTCACCCGCGTCGACGCACCCGAGGACGTGCTGCTCTACGAATGTGTCGCCAAGGACAACCCCGCGGACCGACGGCTGGTCGCGCTGGCGCAGGTCCGCCAGCTCGCCGTCGTCCGCGACGAGGAGGGCAGGGTCACCGCGCTGCCGCACGCGGAGCGTGCGGTGGAGAACTGCCTCGAGGCGATCAGGCGGGTCCGAACGTCCCGCGGTGTTGCGGGCAGCAAGCTGGACTCCAACCACGTCTGGGTCCAGGTCTGGCCCGACGTCGAGGCCGATCCCGAGCAGCTGACCGCGCTGCAGGGCAAGATCACCCCCCTGACCGACGGTGCCGGCATCGCGGAGGTGGTCGCGCAGGGCACGGTGCTCGGCGCCGACGGGAGCAGGACGCCCCTGGCCATCCGGTTCCATGCCCGGCCGGGCGCCGGCGTGACCGCGTCCCTGGAGGCACCGCCGACCGAACCCCTCAAGCCCCTCGACGAATACGCCGCCAACGTGGCCCGGGCCCGTCGTCGTGGCCTCGTCTATCCCTACGAGCTCGAGGGCGTCCTCGCCGGTCCGGACGGGAGCCTGGTCGAGCACGACCTCGACGACACTGGTGCGCTGGTGCCCGTCGATCGGCCGCACGGCCAGAACAAGGCCGGGATGCTGGTCGCTGTCGTGACCACCCCGACCGAGCTCCACCCGGAGGGGGTCACCAGGGTCGTGCTCTGCGGCGACCCGACCAAGGCGCTCGGGGCGGTCTCGGAGCCGGAGTGCTCACGCGTCATCGCCGCGATCGACCTGGCGGAGCGGATGCGGGTGCCGGTGGAGTGGTTCGCGCTGTCCGCGGGCGCCCGGATCTCGATGGACTCCGGCACGGAGAACATGGACTGGGTCGCGGCGGCGCTGAAGCGGATCATCGAGTTCACCCAGGGCGGCGGTGAGATCAACGTCGTGGTCGCGGGCATCAACGTCGGGGCGCAGCCCTACTGGAACGCCGAGGCGACGATGCTCATGCACACCAAGGGCATCCTGGTGATGACCCCGGACAGCGCGATGGTGCTGACCGGCAAGCAGTCGCTCGACTTCTCCGGTGGCGTGTCCGCGGAGGACAACTTCGGCATCGGTGGCTACGACCGGGTGATGGGCCCGAACGGGCAGGCGCAGTACTGGGCGCCAGACCTCGCCGGCGCCTTCGCCGTACTCATGGCCCACTACGACCACACCTACGTCGTGCCCGGGGAGTCACGGCCGCGGCGGGCCCCCAGCACCGACCCGACCGACCGCGACGTCTCGTCGTTCCCGCACGTGTCGGCCGACAGCGACTTCACCACCGTCGGCCAGATCTTCTCCGCGACCGCCAACCCGGACCGCAAGAAGGCCTTCGACATCCGCACCGTCATGCGGGCCCTCGCCGACCAGGACCACCCGACGCTGGAGCGCTGGGCCGGGATGGCCGACGCGGACACCGCCGTGGTCCAGGACGCACACCTTGGCGGCTATCCCGTGTGCCTGCTCGGGATCGAGTCGCGGCCGGTTCCACGGCGGGGCTTCCCGCCCGCGGACGGGCCCGACATCTACACCGCCGGCACCCTGTTCCCGCGCTCATCGAAGAAGGCGGCCCGGGCGATCAACGCGGCCAGCGGGAACCGTCCGCTCGTCGTGCTGGCAAACCTCTCCGGCTTCGACGGCTCGCCGGACTCGATGCGCAACCTCCAGCTGGAGTACGGCGCGGAGATCGGCCGCGCGATCGTCAACTTCGACGGCCCGATCGTCTTCTGCGTCATCTCGCGCTATCACGGCGGTGCGTTCGTGGTCTTCTCCAAGGCCCTGAACCCGAACATGACCGTGCTCGCCCTCGAGGGGTCGTACGCGTCGGTCATCGGCGGTGCACCCGCGGCGGCAGTCGTGTTCGCCGGCGAGGTCGAGAAGCGCACGTCGGCCGACTCCCGCGTCCGGGAGGTCGAGGGCAGGGTCGCCGACGCCGCCGGACCGGACCGGAGCCGTCTGGTGATCGAGCTCGCCGACCTGAGGGCGGCGGTGCGGCCGGAGAAGATCGGTGAGGTCGCAGCCGAGTTCGACGGCGTCCACGACATCCACCGCGCCGTGCGGGTGGGCTCGGTGGACGAGGTGATCTCGGTCGCCCAGCTCCGGCCGCGGGTGATCGAGGCGATCAAGCGGGGCCTCGACGGGTCCGGTGCCTGAGCCGGGCCGGGACTGCTCGCGGCTGGCCCGCGCACGCCCGACCGACCAGGACCTCTGTGCAGTCAGCGCAGCGAATACGTCGCCAGCGAGACCGCCACGTAGTGCGAGACGAACGCCAGGATCGTGAGGGTGTGGAACACCTCGTGGAACCCGAACCAGTCAGGCCTGGGATTCGGCTTCTTGAGTCCGTAGACCACGGCACCGAGCGTGTACAGCAGTCCGCCGGCCACGACGAGAGCCAGGGTCGCGAACGCGATCGGCGTGCTCAGGCGATCGGCGCCATCGACGAAGTCGGGAATGAAGAGGACAGCGAACCAGCCGAGTCCGATGTAGATCGGCGTGTAGAGCCACCGCGGGGCGCCGGTCCAGAAGACGCGGAACAGCACGCCGAGCAGGGCGCCTCCCCAGATGCCCGAGAGCAGCCAGACCCGCGCGTCGCCGTGCAGCAGCAACATCGCGAAGGCCGTGTACGTGCCGGCGATCAGGATGAAGATGTTCGAGTGGTCGAGGCGGCGCAGCAGCGCCCAGACGGCCGGCTGCCAGGTGCCGCGGTGATAGATCGCCGAGGTCCCGAACAACATCAGGGCCGACGCGATGAAGACGGCCGAGCCGATCCTTGTCCCGGTCGACGGGGCGAGCGCGATCAGCACGATGCCAGCGGCCACCACGAACGGGATCGCCCCCGCATGGAGCCATCCCCGAAGTCGTGGCTTGAGCTCGGCCATCTTGTCGGCCATCACCAGCAGGGCGGCGTCGTTGTCGAGGAACTTGCTCACACGACCATCATGACGGCCCCGGTCGGGTGGTGGTGGTCCCGGTGTCATTTCGACGATGCTCAGGATCAATGCTTGGCGTCGAGCGATCCAGCTGGTTGTCGAGTGACGTGGTAGGCGGTGGCGGCTGCCGTAGCGGCAACCACCAGGGCTGCACCGGTCCATTGCCGGTCGGTGAGCCGGTCCCCGGCGACGTACGCGGCGACGAGCCCGAAGACGGGGATCAACGGAAGCAGGCTTCCTGCGATCGAGGCCGGGACGCCCCGAAGGCCGCCGATGAAGAGCCAGAACGCGAGGCCGTAGTACACCGTTCCGGATGCCGCCGCGAGCGCCCACGTCGCGGCGTCTGCGGGCAGACCCGGGTCCGAGGCACCGCTGAGCCAGGCGCCGGCGGCGAGAACGACGGCGAACGTGAGGGCGGCCACCTGCTGCACCAGCACGACGGTCAGGGAGCTGTCGTCGAGCAGCAGCCAGCGCGTGAGCACGGCGTAGAACGCACACGCTGTGACCGCACCGAGGGTGAGCGCGATCCCTCCAGCGGCGCCGGATGCACCTGGTTGGTAGAGCACAAGGAGGACCCCGACCAACGCGACAGCCACGGCGACAATGGTCGCGGCCGCTACCTGCTCCCGCAGCAGGAGCACGGCCAGCAACATGATGAGCACCGGCTCCGTGGCCCACAGGAGCACGGACAGGCTCGCGCTGATCGTGACCAGTCCGAGCAGCCCGAGGGCGTAGGCGACGCCGGGGTTGAGGATGCCGAGGAGCGCGAGCTTCGACAGGCTGCGCGACCAGTGCAGCGGAGCCCGAAGCAGCAGCGCGACCATCGACAGCAGCAAGCTGCTGGACAGCAGCTCAATGGCGAGCAACGTCAGCGGAGCGACGCCCTGATCGAGCACACGTTTGCTCAGGACCGTACCCAGTCCCCAGCACGCTGTGGCGGCGACGATCAGTTGCGCATGACGGTACGACGTGGTGCCCGGCATGGGTACGACTCCCGGAGGACGATGAACGAGACGCTGGAAATGGCACGCGAAGGGTCAGCCGACGCGAGGCGTCAGCGAACGGTCGAATGTCCCTCGTCGTCACAGCAGTCGTAGGCAGGCAAGCGGCACGCACGTGCAGCGCCATGGACCGTACCCATGTACGTCACCCTAACGGCCCCCTGCACCGCTTTGCGTCGGACCAGCCCTCCCGCCATCCGCTCCAGCAGAGAGCACGGCGTCGCTGAGCGGGGCGACGTCGCACACGGAGGCGCGGAGGGGTGAGCTGCCGCTGATCGGGTCGCTGGGCGTCTGGCGCAGGACGAGGTTGAGGTTGGCGCTGTCCGGCCCGTACGGCGGGTAGCCGGGCGCGCCCAGCTCGTCGCAGGCCTCCCACCAGCCGTGCTGGCCGAACACGACCTGAGGGTCGAGGCTGGGGTTGAGCTTCGCGCGTGCCTTGATCGAGCCCTGCGGGGTGTTCAGGGAGACCCATTCCCCCGCGGTGATGCCGCGGGCCGCGGCCGTGGATGGGTGCATCTCGACTTGCGGGTCGGGTGCGCTCTTGCGCAGGGCGGCGATGTGTCGGTGCTGGGTCTCGCAGAAGAAGAGCGACTTCGCGCAGCTGAGCACCAGCGGGTATCGCTCGGCGAGGTCCGGGCGGGAGCGAGGGCTGGTGAGGGGCTCCTCGAAGCTCGGCAGCGGTGAGTAGCCATGGGCGGCCAGGGTGGCCGAGTAGAGCTCCACCCGTCGTGACGGAGTGCCGAAGCCGGTCTCGGTGTACTTGCGGTACCGGGTTGTCAGCGGCACCCGCACTCCGGCCGGGTTGGCCCGCAGTTCCTCCAGCGTGATCCCGCTCGGCGCGAGCTGGTGGCGGAACGCCGCTTCGATGTCGCCGTCCCAGAAGTGCGCACCGAGGCCGAGCCGCGTCGCGAGGTCGAACACGATCTGCAGGTCCGAGCGTGCCTCGCCGCGCGGCGCGACGAGCGGTTGACGCAGCTGGACGAGCGACTGCGCCTCCTGGCTGTACTCGAAACCGATCTTCAGCGCCTCGGACTCGAACGGCGTCGTCACCGGCAGCACGATGTCGGCGAGCTCGGCCGTGGGGGTCATGAACAGGTCGGCCTGGACGAAGAAGTCCAGGCCGCGCAGTGCCTCGCGACCGCGGGCGCTGTCGCCGTGGGCCATCACCATGTTGCCGCCGAAGCTCACGAGTGTCGTGATCCGCCCGTCCAGAGCAGCGTTGTAGAAGTCCTCGCCGGTGACGAACTCGAACCGGGCGGGCCCGAGCGGCCGCTCGTCAACGCCGAGGGCCGGCGGGCGCTCGTCGGACAGGAACTCCCTGCCGTCGATCGGGTTCGACGGCACCGCTTCGAACAACACGTTGCCACCCGGGACGTCCAGGCTGCCCGTCAGCGCGTAGAGGACGTTGATCGCGCGCATCGTCTGGGTCGTTCCGCTGTGCTGCTCCAGGCCGCTCCAGGTGTAGAACGCGACCGGCCGGGCCTCCCAGAGGGTCCGCGCCGCGGCGACGATGCTGGCCGCCGGCACTCCGGTGATCTCCGCGGCCACGTCCGGCGGGAACTCCGCGCAGCGCGACGCCAGGAGATCCCACACGGTGCGGCCGTCGACCTCGTCGGCCGCGTTGGTCCAGTCGCGGACGAAGTCGGCGTCGTACCAGCCGTGCTCGATCATCACGTGCGTGAGGGACAGGGCGAGCGCCGCATCCGTGCCGGGCCTGACTCGCAGCCAGTGGTCGGCCTTGGCCGCGAGGCCCGCCTTGCGCGGGTCGACGACGACCAGCTTTGCGCCGCGCGCGACCGCGGCGACGGTGCTCGTCGCATGGGCGAGGCGCGCCACGGACGGGTTGTAGCCCCAGAAGAGGATGCAGCCGGCGTTCTCGAGGTCCGGCAAGTAGACGCCGGGCACGGAGGCGCCGAACGTGTAGAGCGGAGCGAGGTAGCGGCCCCACCCGCACAGCTCCATGTAGTTGCAGTAGTTGGGACTGCCGAACGCACGGATCAACCGCTGCACCCAGTCGACGGCGTCGCTGATCGCCGACGTGGACGGTGAGCTCGAGCTGAACCCCACCGACTCGGGTCCGTCCGAGGCAGCGGCCGCCATCAACCGCTCGGCGACGGTGTCCAATGCCTCGTTCCAGGTGATCTGCTCCCAGCCCGGGTCAGCGGCATCCTTGCGGGTCGTCCGCCTGAGTGGGTGGAGGAGCCTCGACGGGTGGTGGACGATCTCGGGCGCTGCCTTGCCCTTCACGCAGATGGCCTTGCCCGTCGGGTGCGACGGGTCCGGATGCAGCGC
>Ga0299913_10005154_pt1 | contig 11112 bp, 11 predicted proteins | sample RVTome_9_FD_201360 | JGI IMG/M metagenome (GOLD analysis project Ga0299913, IMG submission 201360) | Soil microbial communities from uranium-contaminated site in the Upper Colorado River Basin, Wyoming, United States - RVT155D38 (version 2) ... | reverse complement strand
CGCTCGGCCACCTGGGCGTCGCCCTCGAGCAGGGCTTGGCTCGCAAGAGCCACCGCGGTCTCGACGCTCCGGCAGATGCCGGCGAGATCGTCGAACACGGAGTCGAGCTGGTCGTGGAAGGCCTCGCGCATGACCGACACCCTAAGCAGGGCAGGTGACGGGACGGGGTGAACGCGTGAACGCATGGTGAACAGTCGACGGCGGTCCGTCCGCCGTCGAAATCGCCGGTGAATGGCTGCGTACGCTGGGAGCGTGGACGGGACGACCCAGGCGCTGCTCGCCGCGCTGATCGGCGCAGGTGTCGCCGGGGCCGCCGTCTTCGCGTGGGCCCTGAGCGACCGGCTCCAGCGCACCCCGCCGCCGGCGGAGGAGCCCGTCGTCCCGCCCGGCATCGCCACCGTGCTCTCGGTGCTCCGCAGCAGCGCCGTCGTCCTCAACGAGGACGACGTCGTGGTCAAGGCGAGCGCGCCGGCGTACTCCCTCGGGCTGGTGAAGGGGCACGCCCTGGTGTCGACCGAGCTGGCCGGGCTCGTCGAGCAGGTACGCCGCGACGGGACGATCCGCGAGACCGAGCTGCTCATGAGCCGGCCCGACGGCCTGTCGCCGCGGCACGTCACCGCCCGGGTCGCCCCCCTCGGCTCCCGGCTGGTGCTCGCCCTGGTCGAGGACCGGACGCGGGAGCGCCAGATCGAGGCGGTCCGGCGCGACTTCGTCGCCAACGTGAGCCACGAGCTGAAGACACCCGTCGGCGCCATCCGGCTGCTCGCCGAGGCCGTGCACGACGCCGCCGGCGACCCGGAGGCGGTGCAGCGGTTCAGCGGCCGGATGATCACGGAGTCCGAGCGACTCACCCGCCTCGTCCAGCAGATCATCGAGCTCTCGAGGCTGCAGGCCGACGCCCCCATCGACACGCCGCTGCCGGTCCAGGTCGACGAGGTGGTCAAGACCGCCGTCGACACCAGCGCGATCGACGCCGACGCAGCCCGGATCTCCGTCGTCAGCGGCGGCTCGTCCGGCCTGGAGGTCCTCGGCAACGCCGAGCAGATCACCGCCGCCGTGGCGAACCTGGTCGCGAACGCGATCGCCTACTCCGGCGAGGGGTCCACCGTGCTGGTCTCGACCAAGGGCCTGCCCGAGAGCGTGGAGATCTCCGTGGTCGACCAGGGCATCGGCATCCCCGAGGACGAGGTCGGCCGGATCTTCGAGCGCTTCTACCGCGTCGACCCGGCCCGACACCGCTCCACCGGCGGGACCGGCCTCGGGCTGTCGATCGTCAAGCACGTCGCAGCCACCCACGGCGGCGACATCAGCGTCTGGTCCGTGGAGGGGCAAGGATCGACGTTCACCCTCACGCTGCCCCGCAGGAAGCAGGAGACAGACCGGTGACCCGGGTACTCGTCGTCGAGGACGAGGAGAGCTACAGCGATGCACTCTCCTACATGCTGCGCAAGGAGGGCTTCGAGGTCGCGATCGCGACCAACGGGCACGACGCGCTGACCGAGTTCGAGCGCAACGGCGCCGACATCGTGCTGCTCGACCTGATGCTCCCCGGCATCCCCGGCACCGAGGTGTGCCGGCAGATCAGGGCGACATCGAGCGTGCCGGTGATCATGGTGTCGGCCAAGGACGACGAGGTCGACAAGGTGGTCGGGCTCGAGCTCGGCGCCGACGACTACGTCACCAAGCCCTACTCGCCCCGCGAGCTGGTGGCCCGGGTCCGGGCCGTGCTGCGCCGCGGTGTCGAGCCCGACCACGCCCTGGCCGCGCTCGAGGCCGGCCCGGTCCGGATGGACGTCGAGCGGCACGTCGTGACCGTGAACGGTGAGCAGCAGCGGCTCCCGCTCAAGGAGTTCGAGCTGCTCGAGATGTTCCTCCGGAACGCCGGGCGCGTGCTGACCCGCGGCCAGCTGATCGACCGCGTGTGGGGGTCCGACTACGTCGGCGACACCAAGACCCTCGACGTCCACGTGAAGCGGCTGCGCGCCAAGCTGGAGCCGAACCCCTCCGAGCCGCGCTACCTCGTGACGGTCCGGGGTCTGGGCTACAAGCTGGACCTGTGATCCCGCAGGGATCACAGGTCCAGCGTCGCCGACCGTGCAGCGACGTGCGAGGGAGAAGGGCGGCGCGTGAGCGCGCGGGCGGATCGAGCAAGCCGCGCCGGTGAGGAACGAAGCGGCGTTGGCGCGCCGAGATTGGACTGTGACGGCAGGTGTCGGATCCCCGCTCGACCCGAACCCCGACTGGCGGGATGTCGCCGTGCCGCGTCTGAAAACCGCGCGACCGGAGTGGGTGCGCGTTCCTAGGCTGGGGCGGTGAGTGACGTGGGCAGGACCCCGCCCAGCTGGCTGCCGCTGGCGGCCGTGGCGACGACGCTGGTGTTCTGGGCGTCGGCGTTCGTGGCGATCCGCTACCTCGGCGACGCGTTCTCGGCCGGGCCGCTGTCGCTGGGCCGGCTCGTCGTCGGGTCGCTCTGCCTGGGCGCCGTGGCGCTGGCCGGCGGCGTACCCCGGCCCACGGCGGCGCAGTGGCGCTCCATCGTGGTGATCGGGGTGCTGTGGTTCGGCGTCTACAACGTCGCCCTCAACGAGGGCGAGCAACGGGTCGACGCCGGCACCGCGGCGATGCTGATCCAGGTGTCGCCGATCCTGATCGCGGTGCTGGCCGCGGTGTTCCTCAACGAGCAGTTCACCCGCTTCCTCGTGATCGGGCTGGCGCTGGCCTTCGGCGGCGTGGCCCTGATCGCGGTCTCGACGTCGCCCGGTGGCGACCGCGACGTCGTCGGCGTCGGGCTGTGCCTTCTGGCCGCGGCCGTGTACGCCGTGAGCCTGGTCCTGCAGAAGCCGCTCATGGCCAGTCTGCGCGGCGTCCACGTGACGTGGCTCGCCTGCTCGGTCGGCATGGTCGCGTGCCTGCCGTTCGCGGGCTCGCTCTGGTCGCAGCTGCAGGACGCACCCGCCACCTCCGTCTGGTGGCTGGTCTACCTCGGTGTCTTCCCGACGGCGCTCGCGTTCACGACGTACGCCTACGCGCTGCGCCACATGAGCGCGAGCAACCTCGGCGTGACGACCTATCTCGTGCCGCCGATCACGATCGTCATGGGGCTGGTGTTCCTCGACGAGGCGCCGCCCGCCATGGCGTACGTCGGAGGGGCGCTCGCGCTCGTCGGCGTGGCGGTCGCGCGTCGGCGTTCGAGGTCCGCCGCCGAGGAACCGGCGGCGCCGGCCCTCACTCGTCCGTGACGCCGAGCCAGCCGCGGAACGCGTCCAGGTTGCGCGTCGACTCGCCGCGCGAGATCCGCCACTCCCACTCCTTGCGGATGGCGGTCCCGAACCCGAGCTCGAGGATCGTGTTGAACGACTCGTCGGCGTAGGTCAGGACCGAGCCGAGGAGCCGGTCGATCTCGTCGGCGCTGATCATCGACAGCGGCAGCCGGGCGTCGAGGTAGATGTCGCCCAGCGGGTCGATCCCGAACGCCACGGCGTACATCTTGAGGTTGCGCTGGAGCAGCCAGCGGTAGACCACCTCGTGGTCCTCGTCCGGCCGGCGGCAGACGAAGGCGTGCACGCCGAGCGCGTGCGGCCCGACGTCGAGCCGGACCGGGACCTGGAGCTTGCGCTCCCCCGGCATCGTCACGGTGAAGACGCCGTCGGCGATCTCCTCGTGCTCGAGCTCGGCGTCTGCGAGGTACTCCCGCAGCACCGCGGCCGCGCTGGTCGGATCGGTCACACCCACGCGGCCATGGTCTCGCGAGCCCGGTGGTAGACGTCCAGGGTGGCGTCCGCGGTGCGTTCCCACGAGAACGACCGGGCGTGCTCGAGGGCACCGGCGGCCAGCCGGTCGCGCAGACCCTCGTTCTCGATCAGGCGCTGCATCGCGGCAGCCCAGGCAGCCGCGTCGTGGCTGTCGACCAGCAGGCCGGAGACCTCGTCGAGGACCACCGTGGTGAGCCCGCCGACGGCGGCGGCGACGACCGGCGTGCCGGAGGCCTGGGCCTCGACGGCGACCAGGCCGAACGACTCGTTGTAGGACGGGACGGCGACCAGGTCGGCCGCGGCACACCAGCGGCTCAGGTCGGGTTGTGTCACCGGCGGCACGAACCGCACGACGCCGTCGAGCCCGAGGCCACCCGCGAGCTCGGCCAGCGACTCGGGGTGGTCGAGACCCGAACCTGAGGGGCCTCCCACGACCGGCACGACCAGCCGGGAGCGCAGGGCGGGGTCGCGCCGGAGCAGCTCGGCTACGGCGCGCAGCAGCACGTCCGGTGCCTTCAGCGGCTGGATCCGGCCCGCGAACATCAGCACGTGCGCGTCCTCGGGCAGCCCCAGCTCGCGACGGGTCGCGCGGCGGTCGTGCGGCCGGAACACGTCGAGGTCGACACCGGGGTGCACGACCTCGACCCGGCCGGGGTCGGCGCCGTACAGCTCGACCAGCTGGGTCGACTCGAGGTCGGTGTTGGCGACGAGCATGTCGGCGGCCTCGACGACCTGCTCCTCGCCGATGATGCGGCCCCCGGGCTCGGGGGTGTCACCCTCGGCGAGCGCGGCGTTCTTGACCTTGGCCATGGTGTGCATGGAGTGGACGAGCGGGACACCCCACCGGTCGCGGGCGAGCGCGCCGACCTGGCCCGAGAGCCAGTAGTGGCTGTGGACGGCGTCGTAGTGGCCCAGCGGCTGGGACGCCTCCGCCCGGAGCACCTCGCGCGCGAACACGCACAGCTGGCCGGGCAGCTCGCCCTTCGTGAGCCCCTCGAACGGGCCGGCCGTGATGTGGCGGACCGTGACGCCGTCGCCCGCAGGCACCACCTGGGGCAGCTCGGACGTCGTGGCTCGCGTGAAGATGTCGACCTCGATGCCGCGCCGGGCCAGCCGCTTCGACAGCTCGAGAACGTAGACGTTCATGCCGCCGGCGTCACCGATCCCCGGCTGGTCGAGCGGCGAGGTGTGCAGGCTGATCATCGCAACCCGCTGCAGCCCGTCCACGCCGTCTCCTGCCGTTCGACCCAGTGCTCCGAAGGGTCATAACCACTCCCGGTCGTGGTTCATTCCGCGGCGGGGCGCCCCGACGGCCGGCGGCCGGCGGCCGGCACGCGGTCAGCGAGCGTGCGAACCGTGACTGCGCCGTGGTGGCGGCTCCGAGCCGGCGGCGTGCCGACTCGCGAGCGCGAACAGCGCCACGGACCCGACGATCGCGACCGCTCCGAGCACGCCGTCGAGCATCACGTCGTCGCCGTCGCCCTTCACCACGGCGTACACCGACCACACCAGCAGCGGGAACGCGAGCGCGACGATCAGCCGCAGCCAGCGCGCACTCCGGCTGACCAGGCCGCCGCCGGCGCAGGCCAGCGCGAGGCCGAGGAGGCCCAGCCCGACCCAGTAGGCGGTGTCGGACCACGTCGGTGAGCTGCCGGCCAGGTCCGCCCCCCACCGTGCCACCCAGCAGCCACCTCCGAGCAGACCGGTGACGAGCGCGACGACACGCAGGCTCATGCAGGACTCCTGTCGGTGGGGACGCACGATTGTGCCAAAGGGCAGAATCGCGCCCATGAGCGTACTCCGCACCGCCGTCGTCACCGGAGCGAGCAGCGGCATCGGGGCCGCCACCGCGCGCGCCCTCGCGGAGGCCGGCCTCCATGTCTGGTGCGCCGCGCGCCGCGCCGAGCGGATCGAGCCGCTCGCCGAGGAGATCGGCGGCACCGCCGTGACCTGCGACGTCACCGATCCGGCTTCCGTCGCCGCGCTGGCCGAGGCCGTCGGCGAGCCGCTGCACGTCCTGGTCAACAACGCAGGCGGGGCGTTCGGTGCCGACCCGGTCGCGACCGCAGACCCGGAGCAGTGGCGGGCGATGTACGACGTCAACGTGCTCGGCACGCTCCGTGTCACCCAGGCGTTGCTGCCGGCGCTCCGCGCGAGCGGGGACGGCTTGATCGTCAACGTCGGCTCGACCGCCGGGCGGGTCGCCTACGAGGGCGGTGGCGGCTACACGGCGGCCAAGCACGGGACCCAGGTGCTGACCGAGACGCTGCGGCTCGAGCTCAACGGCGAACCGATCCGGATCTCGGAGATCGCACCCGGCATGGTCCGCACCGACGAGTTCGCGCTGGTCCGTTTCGAGGGCGACGCCACCAAGGCCGATGCGGTGTACGCCGGCGTCCCCGACCCGCTCGTCGCCGAGGACGTCGCCGACGCGATCGCCTGGATCGCAACCCGGCCCTCGCACGTGAACATCGACGAGCTCGTGATCCGGCCGCGGGCACAGGCCGCACAGCACAAGGTCCACCGGATCCACGAGGGCGACTAGGCTCGCGTCCGTGCAGACCATCGGACTCGTCGGCGGCATGAGCTGGGAATCCAGCCTGGTCTACTACCGCGACCTCAACGTCGGCATGCAGGAGCGGCTCGGTGGTCTCTCGTCCCCGAAGCTGGTCCTGAGCACGGTCGACTTCGCGGAGCTCACGGCCCTGGAGGACGCCGAACGGTGGGACCGGATCGGGCAGCTGCTCGGCGAGGCGGCGCAGGGCGTCGAGCGGGCCGGCGCCGACTTCCTGCTGCTCTGCACGACCACGTTCCACAAGGTGGCCGACCAGGTCGCAGCGGCAGTGGACATCCCCCTGCTCCACCTCGCCGACGTGGTGGCCGACGCCGTCCGCGCCGCCGAGTCGACCAAGGTCGGCTTCATCGGCACCGCCGTGGCGATGTCGGACCGGTTCTTCATCGACCGGATGGCCGAGCAGGGGGTCGAGGTCGTCGTCCCCACGGCCGACCACCACGACTACCTGAACTCCGCCATCTACGACGAGCTGGTGCACGGCCACGTCCTGGACCGGACCCGCCGTCGCGTCGTCGAGATCATCGACGAGCTGTGGGACGACGGCGCCCAGGGGATCCTCGTCGGCTGCACGGAGCTCGAGCTGCTGATCCGGCAGTCCGACCTCGACATCCCGGCGTACCCCTGCACGACGCTCCACGTGAACGCGGCCCTCGATCGCGCCCTCGCCTGACCGCGAGTCGTGCCTCATTCCGCTTGATTCGCGGTCAGGCTTCGGGGGTCCCCTGGTGGAAGCGCTGCAGCCAGCGCTCGCCGGACCGCACCCACAGGGAGCTGCGCAGCGTCGTGTCGCCACCGGTCGGCACCGACCGCCACACCAGGAGCAACGCGTCACCGACGCGGTCGACCGAGAGCACCTCGAGGTCGACCCGCTCCTCGAGCGGCCCGATCGTCGCCAGCATCTCGCCGCGCGACCAGCGGCGGCCGGAGCGACCGACCTCCTCCCACGCGGGGTGCAGCAGCGCCGCCACCGCGGCCGGGTCGCCGCGGACCTCGTCGGTCAGCAGCGCCCGCTCGAGCCGGACGACGAGCTCCTCGTCGGACTCCACGGGCTCCTCGGCCAGCGAGAACAGGTCGGCGTCGGGCTCCGGAGCCACCGTCACGCTGAACGCGTGGTCCGACCGGTCGCCGTGGAAACCGGGTCCGTGATCAGGCTCCGACCCCTCCTGGAACGCCCGCGCCGCCGCGTTGGCCAGCTCGTCGGCCTTCTCGTTCAGCACGTGACCGGCGTGCCCCTTCACCCACTCGAACACCACCCGCCGACCCTGCATCGCCTCGTCGAGCGCCCTCATGATCGCCACGTTGGCGACCGGCTTGCCGTCGCCCTTCTTCCAACCGCGTCGCTTCCAGCCGGGCATCCACTTCGTGATCGCGTTGATGGCGTACGTCGAGTCGCAGAAGACGTGCAGGTCGTCGTCGACGCCCGCGGTCTGCTGGAGCAGGTCCAGCACCGCGGTCAGCTCGCCCATGTTGTTGGTGCCGTGCGCCCAGCCGCCGCTGGCCCAGCAGTCGTCGTCGACGTACCACGCCCAGCCGCTCGGGCCGGGGTTGCCGAGGGCGGACCCGTCGGCGGCCGCGATCAGCGTCATGCGCGATCGGGCGGGAAGCCGCCGGTCGCGACCGGGCCCCACGACTGGACGGTGATCCGGATCAGCGACTTGCCCTGCCGCCGCATCGCGGCGCGGTACTCGTGCCAGTCGTCGTGCTCCCCCGCGATGCAGCGGAAGTACTCCACCAGCCCGTCCTCGGCCTCCGGCGACGGCATGTCGAGCACCTCGGCGGTCCCGTCGAGCTGCACCCACGGCCCGTCGAACTCGTCGGACATCACCAGCACGGTGGCGGCCGGTTCGCGGCGCAGGTTCCGGGCCTTCGCCCGCTCGGGGTACGTCGACACCACCACCCGACCGTCCGCGTCCACCCCGCCCGTCACGGGCGACACTTGAGGCCGCCCGTCCTGCCGGGTCGTGATCAGCGCGTAGCGGTGCCGTTCGCGGGCGAACGCGAGCACCTCGTCGCGACCCACCCGCGTGTTCGTGGCGATGGAGACCATGGCGGACAGCCTAGGCGCGACGAATCGCGGCGATCGACCGCGCCTCCGTAGAATCATCCGTCGGTCCCCAGCCTCCCCACGAAAGCGGTCGCAGCACGCCATGCCCACTCTCAGGAACGACCTGCGCAACGTCGCGATCGTCGCGCACGTCGACCACGGCAAGACCACGCTCGTCGACGCGATGCTCCGTCAGGGCGGTGCGTTCACCGAGCACCAGGCCGAGGGCGTGGGAGACCGGGTGATGGACTCCGGCGACCTCGAGCGCGAGAAGGGCATCACGATCCTCGCCAAGAACACCGCGATCCACTACGCCGGCCCGGCGGCCGACGGCAAGCCGATGACGATCAACATCATCGACACCCCGGGTCACGCCGACTTCGGCGGCGAGGTCGAGCGCGGCCTGTCGATGGTCGACGGCATCGTGCTGCTGGTCGACGCCTCCGAGGGTCCGCTTCCCCAGACCCGGTTCGTCCTGCGCAAGGCGCTCAACGCCGACATGCCGGTCGTGCTGGTCGTCAACAAGGTCGACCGCGGCGACGCCCGGATCGCCGAGGTGGTCGACGAGACCTACGAGCTGTTCATGGACCTGCTCGACGAGTCGCACAGCCAGGACGCGCTCGACTTCCCGGTCGTCTACGCCTCGGCCAAGGCGGGCCGCGCGTCGCTGGAGGTGCCCGACAACGGCGGGCTGCCCGACTCCCCTGACCTCGAGCCGCTGTTCCGCACCATCCTCGACACGATCCCCGCGCCGACGTACGTCGAGGGCGCGCCGCTCCAGGCCCACGTCACCAACCTCGACGCCTCGCCGTTCCTGGGCCGGCTAGCGCTGGTGCGCGTCCACCAGGGGACCCTGCGCAAGGGCCAGACCGTGGCCTGGATGCGCCGCAACGGCGACGTCAAGAACGTCCGGGTCACCGAGCTGCTCGTGACCGAGGGCCTGGAGCGCAAGCCCGGCGAGTCCGCCGGCCCGGGCGACATCGCCGCCATCGCGGGCATCCCCGACATCACGATCGGCGAGACCCTGGCCGACGTCGACCAGCCGGTAGCGCTGCCCCTGATCCACGTCGACGAGCCCGCGATCTCGATGACGATCGGCACCAACACCTCGCCGCTGGTCGGCCGTGTCAAGGGTGGCAAGGTGACCGCGCGGCTGGTCAAGGACCGGCTGGACGCCGAGCTCGTCGGCAACGTCTCGCTGCGGATCCTCCCGACCGAGCGCCCCGACGCCTGGGAGGTGCAGGGCCGCGGCGAGCTGGCACTGGCCATCTTGGTCGAGCAGATGCGGCGCGAGGGCTTCGAGCTGACCGTCGGCAAGCCGCAGGTCGTCACCAAGGAGATCGACGGCAAGATCCACGAGCCGATGGAGCGCCTCACGATCGACGCGCCCGAGGAGTACCTCGGCACGATCACCGAGCTGCTCGCCGCCCGGAAGGGCCGGATGGAGCAGCTGACCAACCACGGCACCGGCTGGGTGCGGATGGAGTTCCTGGTCCCGGCTCGCGGCCTGATCGGCTTCCGCACCGAGTTCCTCACCGACACCCGTGGCACCGGCATCGCCCACCACATCTCGGAGGGCTACGAGCCCTGGGCCGGCGAGATCCGCAACCGCAACAACGGCTCCCTGGTGGCCGACCGCAAGGGAGCGGCGACGGCGTACGCCATGACCAACCTGCAGGAGCGCGGGATCATGTTCGTGGAGCCGACCACCGAGGTCTACGAGGGCATGATCGTCGGCGAGAACTCCCGCGCCGACGACATGGACGTCAACATCACCAAGGAGAAGCAGCAGACCAACATCCGGTCCGCGACCTCCGACAACTTCGAGAAGCTCATCCCGCCCCGCCGGCTGTCGCTCGAGCAGTGCCTCGAGTTCTGCCGCGAGGACGAGTGCGTCGAGGTCACCCCCGAGACGGTGCGGATCCGGAAGGTCATCCTCGACCAGAACGAGCGCGCGAAGATCGCCGCGCGCGCCCGCAAGTCGAAGTAGTAGTCCCGGGTAGTCCCCGGTTCTTTGGCTGCGATCCGGTCCTCCGGGCAGCCAAAGAACCGGGGACTACCCCACTGTCAGGCAGCCACGGGCCGGACCGTCGGGCGCAGCACCAGGAGACCGAGCAGCGGCAGTACGGCGAGCACCGCCACCGCGCCGCCCATGCCCAGCACTCCGCCGAGCCCGGCGACGACGGCCGATCCGATGCTGCCTCCGACGAGGAACAGCAGCGTCGCGATGCCGAGGGCGACCCCGCGCACGTCGACGGCGACGGCGTCGCCGACGGCGGCGCTGAGCGCGGGCTGCCCGAGGCCGAACGCGAACGTCACGAGCATGATCGCGAGGACCAGCAGCGGCGCGTCGACCCAGTGCGCGCCGAGCGAGGCGACGAGGAGGGCGGCGGAGGCGACCAGCCCGGCCAGCGCGAGCGCGCGGGCTGCTCCGACCCGGTCGAGCAGCGGTCCCGTGACTCGGGGCACCCCGAGCGCGACCGCGGCGCTGGGCACCATCGCGAGCCCGACCTGCCACGCCTCCCAGCCGTCGGCCAGGAGCACGGCGGGGAGCGTGATCAGCAGCGCGAACCACGACGCGGGGACGGCAGCCGCGGCGATCGCGCTGCGCACGACGACCGGGTTGCGCACGACGTCGACCGGCAGGAAGCCCCCCGGCCGGCGCCGGACCGACGCCGTCACCGCCGGGACACCCAGCACGAGGAGCCCGGCGCCGAGCGCCGCCACTGCGATCCCGGCCG
>Ga0299913_10005153_pt1 | contig 11113 bp, 11 predicted proteins | sample RVTome_9_FD_201360 | JGI IMG/M metagenome (GOLD analysis project Ga0299913, IMG submission 201360) | Soil microbial communities from uranium-contaminated site in the Upper Colorado River Basin, Wyoming, United States - RVT155D38 (version 2) ... | reverse complement strand
GCCTGCTTCGCGGAGCGTCGTCTCGATGTCGGCCTCCGACACGACATCCGTGCGCCACGTGCCTTCCAGCGCGGCTGCGTCATCTGCGGACGCGGAAGCCAATGGTGAAGCGGTGACAGATGCCGAAGCGGCGGCTCCGGGCGCGTCGGTAGAGCCGCACCCCACGATGAGCAAAGCCGTTCCGGTCAACAGGGCCCCGAGAGTTGCCCGTCTGAGGGCGAATCGGCGTCGCCGGCGAGGGCATGCGCGAATGATCATGCCGAAAACTCCTGAGCGCGGCGGATATTTCGGCCCGCGCGGATCGGGCGCCCAACGCTGAAAGATCCGTGCTCCATCGCCTCCCGCGGGCACCTATTCGACATGCTAAGCCGGTCGGTCAACGCTGTAGCCGGGGTCGCCTGCACCGCCCGATCCTTCCATCAGCGGCCGTCAACGTCGCCCCGGCGAATGCGGCTAATCTCTTACCGTGCGACGGATGGCCACCCTCCTGTTTCCGATGCTTATGATCGTTGCTTGCACCTCCGAGCCGGCGGGAGCCCAAGCGACCGCGACGCCCAATCCCGGATACATCACGCGCGCCGAGTACGGCGATGACTGGCCGTTCTCGGCTCCAGCAGGGACCCTTGCCTGTTACGACGGGGCTGCGGCTGGGGGCGAAGGCCGCATTCTGGTCACCTTCAGCACGGGCAACGGAATCGAGTACGGACTCAACGGCTCGGCCCTGGACTTCGGATTCCCCGACTTGGACGAGGGCATCCTACCGGCCTACCCTGACGAGACTGGAGTGCTCGACCTCATTCAGCGTGGACTAGACCTCTGCTGACGTAGGGGCCGGGGTCGCCTGAACCGTCCGATCCTTGCGGATCCCCAGCCGTCAACGTCGACCCGGCCCGATGCCAGCCTACGGGCTGGCGCTTACTGGCCGCTTATTTGGTTCCCTAGTCCTCGGTGGCGGCGCTGATCGCATCAGCAACGGGCTCGATGGCCTCCACAGCTCGCTCCTCGATCGGTCCCCCCGTTCGAAGCTTCGGAGCCTTCGGCTTCCACGCGATCAACTGCTGCAGGACGTCGCGGTAGTAGGCCTTCACGTTGAGGACCACGCTATCGATGAACGATCCACGGCCGGCGGCGCGGTTGAGGCCGAGATCACGAGTCAGGGTCACGCGAAAGCCGCGTATGTCGCGCGTGCGATCGGACGGCATGAGCAGCGCTGGATCGTCCCTCACCTGGCCGAGTGGGGCGCTCAGCGTCGTCGAGAGGTGGGCGATCCGCGCCTCGATCGTGAGATCCGGTGGTGCCTTCTGCAGCTGCCGAAGCAGCCAACTGATGCGACCACGGGACTTGCCCTCTTCTGGTGCTTTCAGGTCCGTGAACAGGCGGATCTGACGCTCCGAAAGGTCCGCCACGATGCCCAGCGGCCCGGCGGTGTCCGGAATCTGCAGCTCGGTGTACAGCTCCCCCGAATTGCACAACGAGTCCTTCAGCGCCTGATGTCGGGCGGCAGCCGTGCTCTCGGTCCTGCGTTGCAGCTCGCGGACGTCCCGCCCGAGGTCCTTCGTCATCTCCAGGCTGAGAAACCTGACCAGCTCATCCCATCGGTTTGCGACGGCGGCCACATCGGGATCGGTCTTGCGCAGCGTTCGCACCCGGGCCCCATCCCGAACCTTCGTCCAGCCCGGCCCCATGTCGCTGAACTGAACAACCCCGGAACGCTGATCGGACAGGTAGCGGATCAGCTCATCCAGAAGGTACGCCTGGTCAGGGTCCTTCACCCCCCGGAACTGCTTCTGCACCTCCGCCTCGGTCACAACTCGGACCCATGACCAGTGGTGAATGGCGACCTTCTTGAGCTTCTTCTTGTCGATTGGGATCGGGTAGTCCGACGATCGAGTCGTGAAGTGGTTGGAGATTGACAGGACGGCGTCGATGCCGGAGAAGCGGGCGAGATCCAGGTACATCTCCATCTGTTCGGTGGTCAGCGGCTGATCGCCGATCTTGCACTCGACGAGTGCCCACCACGTCTTGCCGGCACGCGTCACCGCAATGAGGCCGTCCGGCCGGATGATCCTCCCATTCTCAGCCTTCATCTGTGTCTCAACGAAGGCTTCGATCCGACCCGCAGGCGCGCCCAGTGGCTTCAGCAGGCTGCGGCCGAACTCGTCCACGTGCGAAAGGACGGCTAGGAGGGCGGACGCGGCGTTGCGTTCCTTGGCTTCGACTCCGGTGGAGGTAGTGAGCGGGATGAGCCTAGCGAAAGGCCACCGCTCATCGCGCAGCAGCGGCATTTGGTCCCTCCTGTGCGTCAGAGTTTGGCAACAGGGTAGGTAGCTCGCAGGCGGACATAGTAGGGCGAGGGTCGCCTGCACCGCCCGATCCTCGCGGATCAGCGGGAAGCTGCCCGCATCATGACCTTTGGCCCCTTCCCCTCGGTCCGGGAGGCAGATACGATGCGCGCGACTGCGATTTGGGCAGTCTTCGCGCTCATCTTGCCCGAGCCACTGTCGAGATGGGCGCCACCAGGGAGGGAAACCCCAGTGCGTAGTCTTGCGGCTGGCATCCTGCTGGCCTTCGGCGTCTCCGTCTTGGCGGGGATGCCGCTGAGCACTCCGTCACGCGCCGCGGCTGCTGGTTGTGTTCGCTTCGTGGCGAGCAACTTCGATGCCCCAGGAAACGACAACAACAACGAGAACGGCGAGTGGGTGCGGATCAAGAATGTCTGCGCCAGCGGTAAGGGCATTGGCGGCTGGAAGATCCACGATTACAACAGGAACCACACCTATACCTTCGCCGCCGGCCTCCGCATCGGTGCGCGTAAGACGGTGACGCTATACACGGGCAAGGGCAGTAACACCCGCGCCAAGCGCTACTGGGGCATGGGCAGCGCGGTCTGGAACAACACGCCACCCGAGTGGGCCTACCTGCGCAACGGGTCGGGGACGCTCATGTCCAAGTGGACCGAGTACTAGGCCGCTTCGGGCGGACTCCTCCGGCCTTTCTGGCGCTCCTGTTGGCGGCCTGCGGGGCCGTCCCCCTCGCTTCGCAAGGTGTCGAGTCGGAACGCGCGCCGTCGACACCGTCTCACCGAGCGAGTCCGCCCCCCAGTCAACGAGCCAGCGAAGGTTCCAGCGCGAGGCCCAGCGCGAGGCCCAGCCCGACGCCCACGCCTGACCCCTCCGCAGATCAACCGCGCGGGCAGCGAGCCCGCGTGGTGGATGTCGTCGATGGCGATACGATCAAGGTCGCGATCGGGGGCCAGGTTTATAGCCTGCGTTATATCGGGATCGACACCCCGGAGACGGTCCACCCGACGCAGCCGGTCGGGTGGATGGGCCCGGAGGCATCGGCAGCGAACGCTCGGCTCGTGAGCGGGAAGATTGTGATCTTGGAAACGGACGTCTCGGACACCGATCGCTATGGTCGCTTGCTGCGCTACATCTGGGTCCGCAGCAGCGGCTCGTGGCTGATGGTCAACCTCGAGCTGGTGCGCCGCGGGTTCGCCAACGCGTCGAGCTATCCGCCGGACGTGAAGTACCAGGAGCTGTTCCGGCAGGCCGAGCGTCGGGCCCGACAGGCCGGGCGCGGACTGTGGGGCGCCACCCCTGCGCCGGCACCCACGTCACCGCCGGCGACAGGCAACTGCGATCCCTCCTATCCCGGCGTCTGCATTCCTCGGTATCCGCCGGACCTTGACTGCGGCGACATTCCGTTCCGACGATTCACAGTCGTCCAACCGGACCCTCACGGCTTCGATGCTGACCTCGACGGCGTGGGGTGCGAGTCAGGCTAGGCCGGGGTCGCCTGGACCGCCCGATCCTCCGGCGGATCAGCGGCCGACAACGTCGCCCTGGCGTCAGTGATTGTCCCGACGGGCGCTTACCGGCGGCTTTATCAGTTCCTGCCGACTGCGCTTGCCGAGCTTCTTGAGCACTCGGTGGGTGTGGTCTTCCGCCGTCCGCAAGCCGACGCGCAACTCGTCAGCGATCTCCTGGTCGGATTTCCCGGCCGCGAGGAGCGCCGCGACCTGTGACTCCCTGCGGCTGAGTGGCCACTCCGGGTCGCCCTGTTCGACACGACCGCGCTGGCGAACGACGTTCACCACCTCCACCACATAAGCGGTCGCGGTCGCCGGCGTGATGCCGAGTCGCTCCGCGATCTCAACGGTTGTCCGCCCCTCCCCGATGAGTTGCAGCACCTCGCGTTGGCGAACCGTGAATTTCGGTACGTCACCCATCCCGGCATGGTAGGCATCCGGAGAATCCGTACCGGTACGGAGCGACGAATACGGGGTTCGTTCCGTACCTGCCCGGATGCGGTTCAGCGCGGCCTGCGAATACGCTCCGGGCATCTCTGCCGGGGTGTGCCCGTGCAGGCAGTTATAGGGGGAGTGCCTCTCCCCGGAGGACTTATTCATTCATGTTTGGGAAACGACTCTCGCGTGCGCTGGCCCTGACAACGGTGGCTACCCTGGTCATCACCGTCGCGGCCTTCGCGGACAACGTCAACAACGACGTCCAGTCCACCTACGGCAGCGAAAACGTCGCCTACACTGCAGGCGCTGCGGCGCTGCCGGTTTCCTTCTGGATCGTCGACAACAACAGCGGCGGTCAGAGCGGTTGCGATGCAGCCGACGGTAGCGCGGTGACCTTGACGATTTCGGCGCCTGCCGACGTCATCGTCTCGCCCGCCTCCCGCATCTTCAGTGCCTGCGGCGAGGCCAATGCCCAGTCGTTCAGCTTCTCGACGCTGGCCACGGCCACCGCGGGATCGCGAGACATCGACGTTGTGGCCCAGGACTCCACCGGCAACTACAACGTCAATGGGGCTGCCTTCCATCTCGTCGTCTCAGCGCCGGCGGCAACCAACGCGCAGCCGCAGATCGCTGCCGACGCGACTTCGGTCACCGTCGATGAGGGTAGCGAAGCCACGATGACCGGCACATGGTCCGATGCCAATGCCGGGAATACCGTATCCCTCTCTGCCTCGGTTGGCACCATCGTCAAGGCTGGAACTAACGCTGCCGGGACGTGGAGCTGGAGCCACACCCCGGGGGACAACACGGCGGGTACAACGGTCACCATCACGGCCGACGACGGAACGGGTTCGGCCAACGCCACCAACACCGCTTCCTTCACGCTGATCGCCAACAACGTGGCGCCGAGCAAGACGGCTGATTCGTTCAGCTTCAACCCGTACAGCGGGCTTGCGAACGCAAGCGTCAGCTTCAGCGATCCCGGCTGGCTGGACGTAGTGTCGTCTGACTTCAGCGGCATCGCGGACTCGGCGACTGCGTCGTTTGGTCCTGCGGCATCGGGTCCTCTGACCGGAACCTTCAGCACCAGCCAGACCTATACGGGTTGCATCAGCGACGCCATCAGCGTCCGCGTCAGTGACGACGACGGTGACTACTTCGACCACACGTTCGCCGCCGCGGACACGCTAGGCCGGTACACCGCCACGTTCAAGGCGCCGCTCAAGGACGGCTACCGGAACATCGCCAAGCTGGGCAATGTCATCCCCGTCAAGATCCAGGTCCTGGACTGCCACGGGCTTCCGGTTACCGATCGGACCCTCACCATCCGCCTCATCAAGGGCGACACCACTGACGAGACTGAGGCCGGTGCGGTCGTACTGGATGCAACCTCGGTTTCGGCTGCGGACACGGACAACGTGATGCGGCTGGCCGACGGCTTCTATATCTACAACCTCGCCACGAAGGGACTTGCCACCGGCACCCCCTTCACGATCCTGGTAAAGGACGGCTCCTACTTGGTCAACAGCGCGCTGATCGAGCTGAAGAAGTAGAGTCCGCCTTCCAGCGCGAAAGAGGACCGGCGGTGAGCCGGTCCTCTTTTTCATGCCCGCTCGCTCATTTCCGCCTGGGTAGGGGTGTTCGGAGCCCGGCGCGGACGCCGGCCCCGACCGAGGAGAGCCCCAGGGCACGTGCCCTGCTCAACCACTGGGAGTGATCCCGACACATCGGCGCTCGCGGGAAGGCGACGGTGACGGCCGGCTCGGCGCATTCGAAGCAGATGACCGGCTTCCCGGCCAGGTCCGACGAGCAGCTCGTCGGCGTGCTCGATCAGCTCGCGCAACTCGGCCCGGATCGGGGTGCGGCTGCGGGCTACCAGGCGCCCGCGGGCGAGCTTCAGCTCGACACCGCGGCCTTCGAGGTAGGCGATCATGCCGGCCACCGATCCATCGGGCGGCTCGTTGCCGCCGCCTTCGATCAGCTCCCGCGGCTGCTTGCGGACCATATCGACGGCCCCCGGCAATCGCGTTCTGCTCGTCGGCGGTCATCGCCGGGCAAGGCATGGCTCGATCCAGCGCGGCCGGTGCCGGCCCGGTGGCCCGCCGCGCTGGCTCACTGCGCTGCAGCTTGTGAGAGCCGGTCACTCGATGTGACCGGCTCTCTGGACGCTGGAGAGCGTGACTCTGAATGGCGTCTGCGCTCACTGCACGTCAGCCGACTCGAGGACGCCACCCCGTGGCCGACTCACTGCCGGGGCCGCTGCCGCCGGAAGTTCGAGACTGGCGTACTCCATCAGGCCGCCCCTGCCGCTGGCATACCCGGTGGCCCGCGAGCGGCTGGTGAGCCACGAGGTCGCGTAGCTCCCCAGGCCGGCCACGAAGCCGCGTCCAGCGGCGTGGACCTGGGTGACGTACCGATCCGGCTCGGCCGGCGCGCCGACGGTCGTCTGGCTGACGAGGACTGCCAGTCCCGCCGCACCGGCGAGGACTGCCGCCGCGACGGCGGTCGCGAGGGCCGCCACCCGATGGCTGGCCTGCTGCTGCCCGGCGAGGCGCTGTCCAGTTGTGGTTGCCATGGTTGCTGCACTCCTTAGCTACCGGGTCGGACTGTTTCAGTCGTTGGTGCTGCTCGTCCGATCCGGGACGACCATCGGCGACCGCGCTTACAGCCCGGCTACAGTCCGGCTACCGGCGCCTGGCTTGCCCTCGCACCGGGGCGCGGTTCACACTCGGGGCTAGGAGGGGCACCGGCGATGGCAGGCGTGGACCTCGCGATTCGACTGCTGGGACCGGTCGAGCTGTGGCGGGACGGGGCGGCGGTCCCGGCCGGCGGCCCGACCCAGCGAGCGGTGCTGGCCATGCTGGCCCTGCGCGCCGACCAGCCGGTCAGCGCCGCGGCCCTGTCCGACGGCGTGTGGGGCGAGGCCGATGAGCCGGCCGGTGCCCCCAAGGCCATGCAGGTCCACGTGGCCCGCTTGCGAAGCGTGCTGCGAACGGGAAAGCGTCAGCCGCTGCAGAGCGTGCCCGGCGGCTACCGCCTGGAGGGCAACCGGGTGGCGGTCGACACCGCCGCCTTCGAGCGCGGCGTGGCCGATGGCCGGCGGCTGCTGGCCGACAGCCAGCTCGCGCCCGCCCTCGAGCAGCTGGACGCCGCACTCGGCCTGTGGCGCGGCCCGGCGCTGATGGACCTTCGCGACTTCCCGTTCGCGGCCCACGCTGCCGACCGCTACGAGGAGCTGCGGGTGGACGCCGCCGAACAGGCCATCGCCGCCCGCCTGGCGCTCGGCGAGGCGCAAACGCTCGTGCCCGAACTGCAGGCCCTCATCGCCGAGCACCCCTACCGCGAGCGGCTGCACGGCCAGCTCATGATGGCGCTGTATCGCGCCGGGCAGCAGGCCGCCGCCCTGGACGCCTACACCGCCGCCCGCAGCCGGCTGGTGCTCGACCTCGGCATCGAGCCCGGGCCCGAGCTGCAACAGCTCCAGCAGCGCATCCTGGCCCAGGACCCCGAGCTGGCGACGCCGGTGCTCGCGGCAAGGGACGGTGGGCCGCCCGGCCGCCCGGCCGCCCTGCCGCGCTTGCCCCCGGCGCCGATCCTGTTCGGCCGCGAGCAGCTGCTGGCCCACCTCGAGGCTGTGGCGGCCAGCGAGCGGCTCATCACCCTGACCGGTGCCGGCGGCTCCGGCAAGACGGTGCTGGCCCTCGCCCTCGCCCACCGGCTCGCGGCGCACTACAAGGATGGCGTCTTCTTCGTCGACCTGGCCGCGGTCTCCAGTCCGGACGAGGTGCTGCCGGCGACGGCGGCCGGCATGGGCCTCGCGCCCGAGTCCGGCAACCTTGCCGACGAGCTGGCCGCCATCGCGGCCGAGCGGCGCACCCTCGTCGTGCTCGACAATTGCGAGCATGTGCTGGATGCGGTGCCCGCGCTGGCACCCCTGGTCGAGGCCACCGCCGGGTTGATCGTGGCCACCAGCCGCGCCCCGCTCAGGCTCCAGGCCGAGCGGCTGGCTCCGGTGCCGCCACTGCCGGTACCGGATGCCGACGAGCGCGACCTGGCCGCCGAGCCGGCCGTCCGACTCTTCCTGCGGGCAGCAAGCAATGCGGGCGCCGTGATCGAACCCGACGAGCTTGGCGGCGTGGCCGCCATGTGCCGGGCCCTCGATGGGCTGCCGCTGGCCATCGAGCTGGTCGCCGCCCAGACGGCGGTCGAGAGCGTGGCCGAGCTGGAGAGGCGCCTGGCGGAGCGGCTCCCCCAAATCGCAGCGCAGTCGCGCGACGTGCCCGACCGGCAGCGCACCATGCAGGCCGCCATCGGCTGGAGCTTGGACCGGCTCGCGGCGGAGCAGCGCCGCGCCTTCCGGCGCCTAGCGGTCTTCACCGGCGGCTTCGACGCACGCGGCGCGGCCGCCGTGCTGCAGCGCGAGCGCCCGGCCACCATCGCCCTACTGAGCGCTCTGCTGGGTGCCTCCCTTCTCACCCGCCGCCCGCCGGCTGACGGCCACGCACGCTTCCGTATGTTGGAGCCGGTGCGAGACGTGGCCCGCGCCGGATCCAGCCCACGCGAACGCGCTGCCGCAGTCGAGCGGCACGCGGACTTCATGGCCGCCGAGATCGAGCGACTCTGTCCGGCCGCCACCGGCATTCAGCGCCCCGAGGACCTCACACAGCTCCGGCTTGAGCACTCCAACTTGATGGCGGCCCTCGCGCACCTGGCCGAAGCCGAACCGAATCGCGCCGTCGATGTGCTGATGCAGCTCGAGGACTACTGGGGCTGGACGGGGGGCCAAGCGGAACCCATCGGTATTGTCGATCGGCTATTGGCCGCGTCGGGACTGTCAGCCCAGGGAAGATGCGGTGCCCTGCTCGTGAGGTCAGACGCATGGGGCTCCCGTGGCAATGTCACTGGTGAAAATGAGTCCATCGACGAAGCACTGGCCCTTGCCCCGCAGGTGGACGACCCGGTCACGTGCGCCACCCTGCGTCGCCGCGAGGCGCACATGCGGCTCGGCCAAGGTGATCTTGACGGGGCGAGGTCCGCAGCAAGGCGGGCACTCGTGCTTGCGAAGCGCACGCGCTATCCGCGGCTCATCGGAAGCATGACGGCCACCCGCGCGTCGATGGATTACCAGTCCGGCCCGTCGACACTAGGGCCGCGGGCGCGCGAGCGACTCGAGCACGCGCTGCCCCTCGCCCACTCTGCGCGGGCGGCCTTAGCCGAGCTAAGCCTGCTGCAGACGCTCTCTTTCCTCCAATCTGATCCCTCTGCCGCGAGTGCAGTGACGCAGTCGGCACTGAAGCTGGCTCGCCCATTCGACGCGCCGAGCATTACCGCCCTGCACGAGAACAACCTCGCCACGGCCGTTCTCCGGCAAGGGGACGTCATCCAGAGTCGCGTGCTGCTGCTCCGAGTGACTCGCACGGGGGACCGGATGGGCTTGTTCTTCATCGCACTGCTTGGTTTGAGAGGCCTCGCTGAGACGGAGATCTCGGCAGGCGGGTGGCGCAATGGCCTGGTCCTGTTTGCTGCGTGCGACGCCATCGCAGCAGCGGCAAACGCTTCACTCTTTCGAACACTAGATCCGGAAGAGCGCGACGCAATCGAGGCGGCTGAGCAGCATCTCGGGCTCGACGCCGCAGCCGAGGCCCGAGCGACCGGCGAACGCATGACCCTCCGAGAAGCGGTCGACTTCGCTTACAAGATCAACGGCGTGACGAGGCAGTAGCGGTTCACCAGGGAACCCGGCAGATCGCCGCCACCTCCTCCCCCGTCAGTACCGATCGCTCCAGCAGGGCGTCAGCGACACGCTCGATGTGCAGCCTCCGTCCTTCCACAAAGTCTCGGGTCGCGGCTCGCAGCCAGTTCCAGTAGGCGATGGCCTGGTCGGAGCCGGTGAACGCGCTGGCGATTTCCAGGCTGCGTGCGTCGTCGGACATCCCCGGGCTGCGCGACGTCTCTAGCTCGCGCAGCAGCTCACGCTCACGCGGCGGCAAACGCATGACGAGGGCTTCGGCCTGGGCCTCGCAGGGCGGGGTGCTGTAGCGCGCTGGCTTGCCATCCATGGGCGTCATCCACTCGGCGGCCGCGCCGGCCAGCGCGGCGATGATCTGGCGTTCGACAGTCGCCCGCAGCCCGGCATCTTGATCCGGCACGACCGTCGTCATCGCCAGCCGGTGGGCCCCCAGATCGACCTGCGCGCGGCACACGCCAGCGTACCGTTCTGTCGGCCGGATCGAGACGACCAGCAGGTCGTGGCCGAAGGCGAGGTCGGCGACGGCGTGTCCGGCCTCGTGCCAAGCGGTGCGGACTCGTTCGTTCATGGCGTGGCGCCGCGCCGCGGAAAGGTCGTCATTCGCCGTGTCCCTCCCGTATCCACGGTGTCCCGCCGCGCCGCGTTGCAGGACGGTCCGTCGCCAGTGCGGCGATCACTGCCTGCTGGAGGTCAAGGATTTTGTTCATGGGTCCTCCGGTCATGCGGTTCCGAATGTTTCTCGCGGCGAGGGGTCGGCGGTCTGGGCGTAATCCTCGCCTCCGGCCGGCCGGTATGCCCCCCGGTGGGGTGGGTCCTCATCGCCGGCCGAGCCTTGCGCCGGCTGAACTGTTGCAGCTCTTGTGAGCGGCGCGCAGGTTGCCGGGCTCCGACGTGCCTCCGTGGACCAGGGGCACGACGTGGTCAACCTCATCGGCGCCAGGTCCCCCGCAGCGCCAGCAGACGCCACCATCGCGGGCCAGGATGACCGGCCGGAGCTTCTGCCACGCACTGCCGTAGTTCCGGGAATGGGCCCGAGCTCGGACGGCCTCATGCTCCGGGCAGCGGCGTGGTGCGGGGAGGGTGAGCACGACCGGACAGCCCGGTTCGAGACAGCG
>Ga0299913_10005152_pt1 | contig 11115 bp, 8 predicted proteins | sample RVTome_9_FD_201360 | JGI IMG/M metagenome (GOLD analysis project Ga0299913, IMG submission 201360) | Soil microbial communities from uranium-contaminated site in the Upper Colorado River Basin, Wyoming, United States - RVT155D38 (version 2) ... | reverse complement strand
GCACCGCGCTCCAGAAGGATGCCTCCGGGAGCTATGTCGCCGAGGACTACGATTTCCTCGTCGACTCGCCGATCCTGGCCGGCAGCTCGCTGACGGTCGCGACGACCGACGTCGGCGGGGCGGCGATCGAGATCTACACGTACGCCAAGGCCGGCACGATCCGCTCCGACATGCTGCTCGAGTCGATGGCCGCGATGCTGGACGCCTCGGCCGACTTCCTGGGCGAGCTGCCGGTCGATCGCTACGTGTTCCTGTACCACTTCGAGGACCCGCCGCGGCAGGGGGTCGCGTACGGCGCGTGGGAGCACTCGTACTCCAGCGAGTACGTGTTGCCCGAGGCGCCGTGGTCGGAGGCGTACGGCCAGGCGATCACCGACATCGCGGCGCACGAGTTCCTGCACATCGTGACCCCGCTCAACATCCACAGCGAGGTCATCGAGCACTTCGACTTCGAGACGCCGGTCCCGTCGCGGCACCTGTGGCTGTACGAGGGGGTCACCGAGTGGGGCTCGCACATGGTGCAGCTGCGCGCCGGCCTCAAGCCCCTGGACGCGTACCTGACCGAGCTGGTGCAGAAGATCGCCGCCGACCGGACCCAGTTCGATCCGACCTACCCGCTCGAGAGGCTCGCGCTGACGTCCTATGGCGACGAAGGACAGGCGCAGTACGGGAACATCTACATGCGCGGCGCGCTGGTGGCCGGGCTCCTGGACATCCGCCTGCTCGAGCTGTCGAACGGGGAGAGGGATCTACAGGACCTGCTGCTAGCGCTGATGGAGCGCTACGGCAAGAACCAGCCGTTCGACGACGCGACCTTCCACCAGGCGGTCGTCGAGCTGACGTTCCCCGAGATCGGCGACTTCCTCCAGAAGTACGTCGTCGCCGCCGAGCCCCTCCCCATCGCCGAGTACTACGACAAGCTGGGGATCGACTACGACCCTGACGGGCCGAGCTTCACGGTGCGCGAGGACCCGACGGCCGAGCAGGCCCGGCTGCGCGCGGCGTGGATGGAGGGGCGCGCCACGAGACCGACCACGCGCTGAGTGTGCGCCCTGCGGCGCGCGCTCAGTGCGCCGACTTCCGCTTCCTCGCCTTGACCTCTTCCACCGCCCGGCGGTGCGCCTCGGCGTTCTCGATCCACGGCTTGCGTTCGAAGTACGAGTCCTTGAGCTCCTTCACCTTGGGTGACAGGAGGATGAGCGCCAGCAGGTTGGGCAGGATCACGACGCCTAGGAACACGTCGCCGAGAGCCCAGATCGCGGCCAGCGGGACGACCGCCCCGATGAAGTGCATGATCACGTAGACGACCTTGTACGGGATGATCGCGCCCTTTCCGAACAGGTAATACGCGCAGCGATCGCCATAGTAGGACCACGAAATGGCGGTCGAGACCGCGAACAGGGCCACGGACAGGAGCACGATGAAATCGCCCCACGTGCCGGGGAGCCCGTGCTTGAAGCCGAGCATCGTGAGCGGAGCTCCGCTCTCGACGGCCGGGCCCCAGAGCGCGGTGAACTCCGACCCGGTCGCCGACGTCGCGACCCTCCGCCCCGGATCGATCGTTCCCGAGAACGGCCGCGTCAGCTCGGGGTCCTCGTACAGCTCGTCGAGCCCCACCTCGTGCCAGGCGATCATCGGCATCCCGGGCTCGGTCGCGGTCGGCCGGCCGGCCTCGAACTCCAGCGCCTCGCCGGGAGTCGACACCGAGCTGTAGCCGCCGCGGTCGTTCTGGGTCACGTACGACAGGTCGCCGCCCGAGAGCGTGATCTGGGTCGTGACCGTGTCGTTCCACACGCCGGTGTTGATGATCACCAGCGCGGTCATCGTGCAGATCACGATCGTGTCGATGAACGGCTCGAGCAGGGCGACCACGCCCTCCGAGACCGGCTCGTCCGTCTTCGCCGCGGCGTGCGCGATCGGCGCCGACCCCTGGCCCGCTTCGTTCGAGAACAGGCCGCGCCGGACCCCCCACATCATGGTGGTCAGGAAGACGCCGAGGCCGGTACCGGCGATTCCGGCGGTCGGATTGAACGCCTCGCGGAAGATCAGCCCCAGGCTCGGGAAGAACGTCTCGTAGTTGACGATCAGGATGAACGCCGCTGCGGTCACGTAGATGATCGCCATGACGGGAGCCAGGACGGCGGTCACGCTCCCGATGCGCCGGATCCCGCCGATGATGACCATGAACACGATCACGGACGTGATCAGCCCCGTCACCCAGACCGGGACGCCGTACGTCGTCTCCATCGAGTCGGCGATCGTGTTCGCCTGGATCGCGTTGCCGGTCATGAAGGCGGTGATCCCCAGCAGCACCGCGAACAGGACCGCTAGCGGCTTCCACTTCGGCCCCAGGCCGCGCTCGATGTAGTACATCGGTCCGCCGGCCACCGTCCCCTCCCAGCGGGTAGGATCCTGGTCCGGGCGCGTGACGCTGCGGTAGTGCTGGGCGAGGGTGACCTCGGTGAACTTCGTGGCCATGCCGACGAAGGCGGTGACCCACATCCAGAACAGCGCGCCCGGCCCGCCCCAGTGGATGGCGATCGCCACGCCCGCGATGTTCCCGATCCCCACGGTGGCCGACAGCGCGGTGGTCAGCGCCTGGAAGTGCGACACGTCGCCGGGCTCGTCCGGGTCGTCGTACTTCCCGCTGGTCACCGCGAAGCCGTGCCCCAGACGCCGGAGCTGGACGAATCCCAGGTACACGGTCAGCCACAGGCCGGTCCCGATCAGCGCGATCACGACGATCGGCAGGAGCTCGCCGCCGATCCTGAACCCGGTGCCCCAGACGATGCCGTCGAGGAAGCCGACGATCCGCTCGAAGGTCTCCATTCCCTCTCCCTAGCAGGTAGTAAGAGTTGGCAGGGCGTTCAAAATGGCTCAGCTGCAAGGCGCGGGACGAGTGAATTCCGAGGCGTACGTGCTGTACGCCGCAGGAAGGCTCGAGGAGCGCAACGCCGCAGATGAGTCATTTTCAACGCCCGCTAGTGGAGTTCGGCGAGCATGCACCTGGCGCTGCCGCCGCCGTGCGTCTCGATCGTGGTGAGATCCGTGTGGACGAGCTCGGCCCGCGCCCCGAGGCTCGCGCGCTGCTCGCCGGTGAAGGCGTGGAAGGCGCGCTCGGACATCACGACCAGCCTCTCACCGGCCTCGCTCTCCAGCTCCAGCACGTTGCCGCAGAACGCCTCCATCTGTCGTCGCGTGATGTCGATGGTCTCGAGTCCGGTCTCGGCGAGCGTCGCCAGGACCTCGGGCCTGTCGAGCGGGTCGATCGCTTCGGAGCAGACGACCGCCCATCCGGTTCCGATGCCGAGGAGCACGTTCGTGTGGTAGATCGGCCGGCCCTCCGCGTCGGTGGCGCGGAAGATAACGGGATCGTAGCCGAGCCGCTGCGCCCAGTCCTCGACGAGCCGCGGATCCGTGCGCGGCGACTCCCCTGCATACACGATCCGGGCGCGCGCGTCAATCACGAGGCTACCCGTCCCTTCGAGGAATCGGCCTTCCACCTCATACCCTGTCCAGTCGATCACTTGCGGATACGTCTCGCGGAGCGACGCGACGATCTCCGCGCGTCGCTCGAGGCGACGGCTGGGGGCGCGCAGCGGGTACAGGACGAGCGTGCCCCCGTCGTGCGTCGAGAACCAGTTGTTGGGGAAAACGGCGTCCGGGGCCTCGCGGTTGGCCGCCGCCGCGCGCCAGACGACCTCCACGCCCCGCGACTCGAGCGCCTCGCGAAGGCGCGCGAATTCCGCGCGTGCGGCGATCTCGAGCGCCTGCGGGGACTCGCCGCCCGGCGCGTGCTGGAACGCGTTGTCGTCGACCGTCTCGGGGTTCGAGCGGAATCCGACCGGCTCGATCATGAGGACTCTGCGGGCACCCATCGGGGAAAGCTGGGCCGGCGCTCGGGCCTGCGCCACTCGCCGTCTCAGCCCGGCAGGACGAAGGGGTCGCCATCGAAGAAGAGTTCGGTCACGTGAGGTGTGCGACCGGGCGTCACGGGAGGTACGCGGCCGGGATCGGGCCCGCCCCGTTCTCCTCGTCCCAGACGATCCCGACGATCCACCAGCGGCCATCGTTGAAGACGAGCTGGAAGCTGTTGATCCCGCGGCCCAGGATCTCGTCGCTCCCCCAGAAGTGCTTCTGGTACGTGCTGAAGACGTGGGCGATGTCCCCGTACCGCACGATCTGCGACGCGATCTGCTCCTCCTGGAACCCCAGGTCGCTGTCGCTCCCCGGAGGCGGGGTGGCGCCGTCGACCCAGGCGATGAATTCCTCGGGCGTCAGGACGTCGAACGACCCCTGGCGCTGCTCGGTGTTGGAGATCAGCCGGGCTTCGGGGAGGAAGAGGGTGCGGAAGCGGTCCCAGTTGAACGACTGGCCGGGGGCGCGCGCGATCACGGCATAGGCGGCCTCGACGATCGCCTCGGGCGATTCGACATCGGACGGGTGGGCACCGGTCTGCGCGAGCGCCGGGCCAGCCGGGGTCAGGGACAGGAGCGTGAACAGGACGGTGCGCAGCATCGTTCCTCCTTCATCTCGTGTTGTTCACTGGGCGGTCTCTTCGGCATAGCCGGCTTCGAGCTCGGCCAGCCGGCGGTCGATCTCCGCGCGCGGCAGCCAGCGGCCGGCGACCATGACGCCCTCGATCTCGGCCACGTGGCCGACGTCCTCGAACGGGTTGGCGCCCAGGAGCAAGAGATCGGCCCGCTGGCCGGGGGCGACGGTCCCGAATTCGTCCTCGTTCGCGAAGTACTCGCCCACGTTCCGCGTCCCGGTCACGAGCACCTCGTAGGGCGACATCCCGGCCTCGGTCATGCGCCGGATCTCGCGGTGGAGCGAGAAGCCGGGCACGCTAAACTGCTGCGGCGCGTCGGTTCCCATCAGGATCCGCACGCCGCCGTCGTGGAGCGCCTCGAGGATCCGCATGCGAGCGGCAGTCCAGCGCCGGCGCGTGTCGATGTCGGCGTCGACCTGCGCCAGCCGCTGCTCGTGGAGCGAGATCCACTGCCGCACCTGATCCCTGGGCGCGTAGCGCAGCTCGGGAAGCGCCCTCAGGCTGTCGAAGTCGGCGGTCGCGTACAGGGTCTCCCACAGGACCTGGGTGGGGACGATCCACACCCCGGCGTCGCGCGAGGCCGCGACCACCTCCGCCAGGTACGACTCGTCGAGCGCGCCTTCGAACGTCCCCAGCTCCTGCTCGTAGCCGTCGATGTGATCGAACGTCTCTTGGCCCATCTGGATCGCGTGCCGGAGGCCGACGGCCTCGGGCACGTGGCCGCCGAACCGCATCCCGGTCTCGCGGGCGGCGCGCGCCATCGCGTCGTACTCCTCGAGCGTCAGCCCGGGGTGGACCTTGAGGAGGTCCCATCCCTGGGCCGCCTGCTCGCGCACGCGGGCGTCGGCCTGCTCGGGCGAAGTCACCGACTGGCCGCTGAAGGACGGGCCCGCGAGGTACAGGTTGGGGGCCACGATCTCGCCTCGCGCCGCGCGCGCCTTGAGATCCAGCTGCCCCGGATATCCCAGCATCCCGCGCACCGTCGTGATGCCGTTCGCCACGTACAGGAACAGCACCGCCTCGACGAGCTCCGCCGGTGCCTGGGGCGACGGGATGTGGCCGTGCATCTCCGCCAGGCCCGGCATCAGGAACTTGCCCCGCGCGTCGATCTGGATCACGTCGGCCGGGATCGTCATGGCCGCGGTCGGCCCGAGAGCCACGATCCGGTCGCCCTCGATCAGCACGATGTGGTCCGCGAGCGCGCGCTCGCCGTCCATCGGCAACACGGTCACGCCGACAAAGGCGCGCACCGTGTCCGGCGGCGCCGGGTCCCCGTCCGGCGCCCCGTCGACGCAGGCCGGGAGGGCGAACAGCAGCGGGATCAGTGCGGTCGCGAGTCTGCCGCGCAAGGAGGCACTCCTTTTCGAGCGGGGACCGGAACGCCGGGCGTGCCCGGCTGGCTACCCGATCATACGCGGGGGGAGCGGGAATCGTTCAAGCCGCCGCTACCTCCCCGCGCGCGCGTCGTCCGCTTCGAGGAGCTCCGCCGGCACCGGGTCGTCCGGCGGCGCGTGATGCGGGGCGACTCGATCGTCGCCGAATCCGCCGACACCTTCGTGTTCTAGCTCCGCACCGCACACGTGCCGGTCGCGGTACGGTGGGTCAGGGAATCCGGGTCGCGGTCATCTTGTTGCCGCCGAGGGTGAGCTCGAGTCCGCGCACCTCCCCCGCCGCCTCCTCGTCGAACCGGATCGTCACGCCTTCCACGACGCGGACCGTGAACGTCCCGTCCGGTCGCAGGAACAGCTCGCCATCCCCTTCGCCGGGAACGCTGAGGAACGCCCGTCCCTCGTAGAGGAACACCTCGCCCACCGCGCCGGGACCGAACTCATAGCGCCCGAGGTAGGGCCGGATCGCGTCCGGGCCGGGGCTGGTGAGGGCCACGGGGTCGGGCGCCTCGAGAGCGCTCGGCAGGGGACGGGGCTGGAACGCTACGGTCGCGGCGCCCTCGGCCGGCTCCCCGACGCGCGCGCCGAGCAGCCGCTCCACCAGCATCCAGATGTGGGCGCCGTCGACTTCTCGACCGTTGTCGGTGTCGCCTCGATGGACAAAGACGAGGTCCGCGTCGGGGATCACGAACAGAGCCTGCCCGCCCGTCCCTCGGCCGAGGATGATGGCATGCCGACTCGCGAACTCGTAGCTGTCGGGAAGCGAGCTCGGCGCGTAGGTCCACCACATGTAGCCGTAGCCGCGGCCCTCGCCCAGGTCGCTCACCGGGCTCGTGCTGCGCTCGATCCACGCCTCGGAGACAATGGGACGGCCTTCCCACCGACCCCGCTGCTCGACGAGCAGCCCCAACCGCGCGAGGTCCCGCGTCGACATCCGGTACGTGTGCGCCGGCCAGATCGACTTCGTGGGCTCGAGTACTTCGAACCCGTCCGTGGGCCTCCAATCCTCCATCCCCAGCGGCTCCGCGATCCAGTCGGTGAACGCCGCGTACGCGTCGATTCCGGTCAGCCGCTCGAACGCCGACTCCGCGACGTTGAAATCCCAGTTGTTGTAGAACCAGTTCGTTCCCGGCCCGTGACTCCCGCGCTCCGGTCGCTCCCGATCCTGGTCGCTCGGGGCGTAGGCCGCCGGATGGTAGACGCCGGACCGCGCGGAGATCAGCTCGACGAGGCGGGCGTTCCTCTCCGCGGGGGTCAGGCCTCCGCGATCGTCGATCTCCAACTCCGCGAGCGTGGCGTCGAGATCGATCTCGCCACGGTCCACCGCGATCCCGTAGAGGACGCTCAGGAGACTCTTGCGAACCGAGTGGAGTCCGAGCTTCCGCTCCACGTCTCCCCAGCCGGCCACGACGACTCCGTCCTGAAGCACCATCACCGCCGCGGATCCCACGCTGTCGGCGAAGCGGAACGCCGCGTCGAGGCGCTCGGCCGAATACCCCGCCGCCTCCGGGGACTCGAACTGGCGCCAGGGCCCGCTCTGGGCCGCCGCGGGGGCGGAGATAGCGAGGAGGAGCAGGAACGCGAACGCGGACCCGCGGCCGGGACGAATGCTGCAGAGTCTCACGTGGATTCTCCTGTCATGGTTGGTATGTATTTCCTGTCAACGAGTTGGATCATGCTCTACGGTCCCCGGCAGGCCGTTCCTCTGCTGCCTCCGCCGGCTCCCCCCCGTGTACTCACGCCTAGAAACGGCCCGCGGGCGGGCGGGGTTTCATGGTTGATTCGCCGCGCTGCGTCCGGTTATCGTCAGCGGTGCCCCGTCTCCCCCGCAACCGGCGACGGATCGAGCTCGCCGCCATCGGCGCGATCCTGGCCTTCGGCGCGACCCTGCGCGTGATCCAGTACGCCGCCCAGGGATCGATGTGGCTGGACGAGCTCTCGATCGCGGTGAACGTGGCCGGACGGGACCTCGGGTCGCTCGTCTTCGAGGCGCTCGACCACAGGCAGGTGGCGCCGCCGGGGTTCCTCGGGCTCGAGAAGCTCGGGGGCCTGCTGCTCGGCCACCGCGAAGCCGGCCTGCGTCTGTTCCCCTGGCTCGCTTCCCTGGCCGCGCTCCCGCTCTTCTGGCGCGTCGCGACCCGGTTCGTGTCCGGGGTCGAGCTCGTCGCGGGACTCCTCGTCGTCGCGGCCAGCCCGGCGCTCGTCTGGTACGCAACGAACGCCAAGCAGTACTCGGGCGACGTCGCGGTGACGCTCTTACTCCTTCTCCTGGCCCTGCGCGTCGACGAGGGCCGCAGCGACACGCGCGGGGCGGCTCTGGCCGGCGTGGCCGGCGGTCTGGCGATCCTCGCCTCCCAACCCGCGGTCCTGGTCGCGTTCGGGCTGTGCGCCGCCCTCCTCGTGCGGCGGCTCTCGTCCCGCCCTCGCCGGAGCCCGGCGCCGGTCGTGGCGCTCGCCGCGGGCTGGGCCGTCGGGGCGGCGGCGGTGACCGCGGCGGCGCTCCTCCTCGTCCCGTCGGGAACACGCGGCTTCATGGCGAACGCCTGGGCCGGGAGCTTCTTCCCCTTCGACGGGATCGACACCCGCACCTTCCAGTGGGCGCCGACGAAGCTACTCGGCATCCTCGGCCATTTGCTCGTTTACGTGCAGCCCAAGTCGCTCGCGGAGGAGGGGTTCGTGGCCACGTTCGCGGCCCTCGCCGTGGTCGGGGCCTGGGCGCTCGCGCGGCAGCGGCCGGCCCCGGCGGCCCTGCTCGCGGTCCCCGTCGCCGTCGCGCTCCTGGCCGCCGTGGTCCGGCTCTACCCGCTCCACCACCGGCCCGGGCTGTTCGTCGCGCCCTCGCTCCTCGTGGCCGCCATGGCCGGGGCCGCGGACGTCCGCGCCCGACTGCCGGCCCGGGTGCGGAGCGCCGCCGCCGTCCTCGTGCTCGGTCTGTTCGCACTCCCGGCCGTCGCGGTCCTCGTGCTGGCGCCTCCTCCCTACCGGTCGGAGGAGTCCCGGCCGGTTCTCGAGGCCCTCGCCGCACGCTGGCGTCCCGGGGACGCGATCTACGTCTACGGGGCCGCCTCCCTCGCGATGCGGTTCTACGGCCCGCCGGTCGCCTGGACCGCGGGCTCGCTGGACCGGACCGACAGCCGGACCTACTTCCGCGAGCTCGACCGCGTCCGCGGCCGACCGCGCGTCTGGTTCTTCGTCACGCACGGGTTCCCGTGCGAGCCCGAAGCGATTCGCTCCTACCTGGAGGCGATCGGGAGGGAGCGGGAGCGGATCGAGGATCCCTACGGGAATCGCGGGCAGCGCGCCGCGGCTGCATATCTCTTCGACCTGAGCGATCCCGTGCGGCTCGCCCGCGCGGATGCGGAGACGCACCCCCATCCCCGTGCCACCACGATCGCCGACTCGCGCGTCGAGGGCTGTGGCTACACCCGCGTGCCCGGTCGGGTGGGGCTTCAGTCCCCGCTGACGATCCTCGCGGCCCGGACCCAGTCGAGCTCCGGAAACTCGCGCTCCAGGTAGGCGTTCCCCTCGCGCTGGATCCGCCCCTGGTCCGGCCCGCGTCCGCGCGGCGCGCCTTCCCCGTAGCCGGAGTGGAGGGAATCGACGACATCCATCCCGGAGACGACCTCGCCGATCGGGGAGAACCCCATCCCGTCCAGCCGCGAGTTGTCGCCGTAGTTGATGAACAGCTGGGTGGTGCGGCTGCCCGGCCCGGCCATCGCGAACGACACGCGGCCGCGCGTGTTGCTCGCCACTACCGGATCGTCCTCGATGCGCGTGGTTTGCCACGCGGCGGCCACCTCGGCGTTCCCCGAGATGCCGAACTGCGCCATGAACCCCTCGATGACGCGGAAGAACCGCACGCCGTCGAAGAACCCCTCACGCGCGAGGTTGTAGAACCGGTCGACCCCGCGCGGCGCCCATTCGCGGCGCGCCTCCACGACGAACTCGCCGGCGGTGGTCTCGAAGCGGACCTGGAAGGTGTCGGGTGCGGTCTGGCTCATGGTCGGGCTCTCCGGCTGAAGTAGGGGTGATTGTCGTTCCACGTCGGGAGCGGTGGCGCAGGCCGCGAGGAACGCGGCCAGCACCGCGAGCATCCTCATCGCACGCGGGTCACGACGAGCGTGGCCTGGTAGCGCGCCGGATCGTCCCCCGGCGCGGACTCTGGGCTCAGCCCGACGAGCTCGACGGCGTGACCCGCGGCCGACACGCGGCGCGGCGTGCGGCCGGTGTGGAGCGTGAGCGTCGCGCTGCCGGCCTCGTCCTCGACCGCCAGGACGACCGCCGCGCTGCCCGGCTCCGCGCACCGGGCGCCCCCGGCGCAGCGCGAGTCCTCCGCCACGCGGGCGAACGTCGCCAGGAACCGCTCTCCCACGCGCGCTCGCTCCCCTACCGCCAGCCGGAAGGGCTCGCCGTAGGCCGCCGCGACATCGACGCTGTCCGGCCCCGCCCCTTCCGCGCACGCCATCGCGGCCAGCGAGAGCGCGACCCACGGCCGGCAGGCGGGCCACACGCGGACGCTCACTCCGAGCCGGCGTGCGCTTCGGGTGCGAACCGCACGACCTCGTTCCGGACGGCCGGCACGGTCCGCAGATAGTCGTAGACGGCGCCCAGGTCTTCCTCGGTCATACCGGCGTAGGCGAGCCAGGGCATGGGCGAGCGTCGCTCCCCAGGGCCCGGGAGGCGCGACCGGAACGCGCCCACGAAGCGTTCGCGGGTCCAGACGCCGATCCCGGTCGCGCTGTCGGGGGTGATGTTCGCGGTGTACGCCACCCAGCCGTCCCCGGTGGGAAACGGGCTGCCCCCGGAGAACTCCCGGCCGGGGACCGGTCGCCCCTTGTCGTCCATCGGGGAGTGGCAGTCGCCGCAGCTCGCCGCGGTGACGAGGTATCGCCCATACTCGACGCGGTTCGCCCGCGGCGGCTCGGCCGGATAGGCCCCGCCCGGGCTCGGCATCAACCGGATGATGAGCTTCATGGGGAACTCCAGCTGCCGCTCGGGGACCTGCGAGGGGCGGGGATCCAGCGTCCGCGTGTACGCGACCAGCGCGTGGAGGTCGCGCTCGCTCAGCTGGCGGTAGTTGTAGTACGGCATGAGCGGAAAGAGCGCGGCGCCGTCCCGGGAGATCCCGTCCCGCAGCGCGCGCACGATCTCACCGTCGCTCCACTCGCCGATGGC
>Ga0299913_10005151_pt1 | contig 11117 bp, 12 predicted proteins | sample RVTome_9_FD_201360 | JGI IMG/M metagenome (GOLD analysis project Ga0299913, IMG submission 201360) | Soil microbial communities from uranium-contaminated site in the Upper Colorado River Basin, Wyoming, United States - RVT155D38 (version 2) ... | reverse complement strand
GTCGCAACACGCTACGACAAGCGAGACGACAACTTCCTGGCCTCAATCCAACTCGCCTCAATCCGCATCTGGTTGCGGTTTAATGAGTCGGTGGCCTAGCGCGCGCTCCAGAGACGCACGTCGAAACCGACCCCGTCCGGACCTCCGGGCGGGGTTTTTCACATGGGAGAAACCCCGATGTTCCCCGAATGCTCGACCGACGCCGCAAGCGACACGGAGGCGCCGCCCCCGGGAGCGGCGGACGACTGGACCGTCCTGCAACGATGGGAGCGGTTCAGCGCCGAAGACCATGCGGTCTGGGACACCCTGTTCGCGCGCCAGCAGGCGAAGCTGTCCGGCCGGCTCGTCCGCGAATTCGCCCAAGGCCTGGACCTGCTGCGCCTCTCGCACCCCGGCATCCCCAGGCTCGAGGAGCTCAACGAGCGGCTGTTACGCCGAACCGGCTGGACGGTCGTGTCGGTTCCGGGACTGGTGCCGGACAACGTCTTCTTCCGCCATCTCAGCCAGCGGCGCTTCCCGGCCGGAAACTTCATACGCCCTGCCAACCAGCTCGATTATCTGGAAGAGCCGGATGTCTTCCACGACATCTTCGGGCACGTGCCGATGCTCGCCGACCCGCGCATGGCGGACTTCATCCAGGCGCTGGGGGAACTGGCGCCGCGGGCCGGCGCTTCCGGCGCGCTGCACCGAGTGGCTCGCCTCTACTGGTACAGCGTCGAATTCGGGCTGGCGCGGCAGGACGGCGAGCTGCGAATCTACGGCGCCGGCCTCGCATCCAGCTTTTCCGAAGCGGAGCATGCGCTTCGAAGCCCGGCGCCGCGCCGCCTCCCGTTCGATCTCCGCGCCGTGCTTCGCACCAGCTACCGATCCGATCGGCTCCAGAGCTGCTATTTCGTCGTCGACGACTTCGACGAGTTGCTCGCGAGCGGGTTGCGGTTCGACTCCTTGCTGGCGGCGCTGGACGACGCCGCGGACCTCGATCCCGACACCGGGAACCTCGCCTGACCGCCGGCATCCAAGCTGCGTGACCCGAGCCGGGCATGTCAGACGGAGGAAGGTTCGATGATGAAAGGGTTCGTTATGCTCGCCGGAGCCGCCCTGCTGGCGTTCGCCGGCCCCGCTCAGGCCCATCCGACAACTATCAACGACGCGCAGATCGCGCACATCGCCCATACGGCGGGGCAGCTCGACGTCGAGGCGGCCCGGCAGGCGTTGGCGCAATCGCAGAATGCCGAGGTGCGAGCGTTCGCCGAGACGATGCTTCGCGATCACCAGGCGGTGAACGAGCAGGCGCTCGCCCTTCTGCAGCGGCTTGGAGTCACCCCGCAGGAGCATGCCACCAGCGCCGCGCTCACGAGCCAGGCGGCGGCGGAGCGGCAGCGCCTCGCGGGCCTCGACGGCACGGCCTTCGACCGGGCCTATGCCGAACGGGAAGCGGCGTTCCATGCCGCGGTCAACGAGGCGCTTCGCGACACGCTCATTCCCTCCGCCCATAATGTCGAGCTGAAGGCTCTGCTCGAGACCGGCCTGGCGCTGTTCAGCGCCCACCAGGAGCATGCCGAGACGCTGGCGCGGCAGCTGCGCTGAAGGACGGACGATGCGCAAGCTTGTCATCGCCGCTGCGCTGCTCATGTCTCCGCTCGTCCCGCCGGCGACCGGGATCGAGGCCGGCGCCGCGCAGCCCAGGGTGCACACGATCGCCATGCGCCACATGCGGTTCGGTGCCGTGCCCCCCGGCATCAAGGCGGGGGACGTGATCGTGTGGGCGAACCGGGACATGGTACCCCATACGGCGACGGCGCGGGACGGCGGCTTCGACATCGACCTTCCGGCAAGGCAAAGCCGGCGGATGACGGTCGCCCGCGCCGGCGCGTTCGCCTTCTTCTGCCGCTATCACCCGGGCATGCGCGGGACGCTGACGGCCGCCCGATAGCCTTCCTCCGAGGCGCGGTGCCGCCCGCCAGGACCGCGTCTTCGCCTTCATCCGACCCTCGCCGGCTGGGGGACACTCTCGTTCCCGATCCGCTTTCTTTCCGCCCAATGAATCGGGGAACCTGCGGAAGCGGACGGCATCAAAGGGGCACCGACGAGGACATTCGTCCGAATCGGCAGGGGCGGGGATAACGGAGATGAACCATGAGCTCCACCCTCACCCCGTTCGAACCCGACAATCCGGGCCACGACGTGCTGATCACCCGTCGACGGCTGGTGGAGGTTGGCGGCGCGACTCTGGTCGCGACCGCCCTGTTCGGAGCAAGCGGGGCCGCCGGCGCGGAAAGCCGGCGCGGTTCGGGGGCTTCCTCTCCCGCCAGCCGCCCGCAGGGAATGGCGGGCGTGACGGTGGCGACGATCGGCGGCGGGACCAAGCCCGTCTACGTCACCCGCCCCGGGAGCCAGGATCCGGTCGAGCACAGCGTCGCGGACACGCTCTTCGGAGCCGATATCATGATGGAACATGCCCTGTTCTTCGCCATGCTCATGCCCGGCGAGGCGCTGTCGCGCCAGCGCGCCCAGGCGCAGGGCTTCCAGCGGCAGTTCGCCGATCATCTCGAGCGGCTGATGCGCAGCCGCATCGACCGGTCGAACTACGTCGCGTTCAACCGCGCGACGCTCGAGCTGGTCCGGCCCTTCGCTCGCTACAAGGCGGCGAACCGGCGGGCTCAGGAAAGCGGCGAGCTGCGCAGCCTGGTCTGGCCGCAATTCTTCGAGCACACGCGGCACGAGGCGGAGCGGTTCATGCGGCGCCTCGCCCAGCTCAACACCGGCAATACGGCCTACAGCCGGGCTGAGGTGGTGCCGTTCTGGGCCCAGATCATGGACGAGCACGCATTGTTCATCGCCCACCTGCTCGACCCGCAGGAGCAGGCGCTGATCGAAACCGCCCGCGAGACCAGCGCCGCCTTCCGGCGGATCCGGTCCGGCGGCCCGTCGGCGGCGGGCGCCGCCACCGTCCAGAGGGCGGTCGACGACATCATCGACTTCAAGACCGCCGCCGGCCGCGGCATCCGGGCCGGGCGGATCAGGAGCATCATCGACCCGGCCCTCGCCGACCATGTTCGGCGCGAGGCGGTTCGCTTCAGCGACGAGCTGGCGCGGGCGGCCTGACCTTCGCCGCGCGGTGGGCGGACCGCCTCCTTCGCCCGCCGCTGCCTTTGTCGCACCCCGTCGGCGCACAGCGCCGCCTGAGGACCGGCGGAGCCGGCGGGGAACGACGCACCGAAAGGTCGGTTCGAAGACGCGGAGGACTATCATGTCGCGACGCCAGATTCCCGAGGACGCGGATTTGCCGAGTCCGCCCGCGATCGCCGACTATGCGCTCATCGGCGACTGCCGGTCGGCCGCCCTGGTGTCGAAGGCCGGATCGATCGACTGGCTGTGCCTCCCGAGCTTCTCGAGCCCGAGCGTCTTCGCGGCGATTCTCGATTCTCGCATCGGCGGCACATTCAGCATCGCCGCTCGGGAACCGTTCAAATCCAGACGCCGGTATGTCGGTCCGACTGCGGTCGTTGAAACCACCTTCGAAACCGCGACGGGCACGGCGCGGCTCACCGATGCCATGATCATCGGCGGCTCGGCCCGCAACCTCGAACCATTGCGCGAGATCGTCCGTATCGTCGACGGCGTTGAGGGCTCGGTCATCCTGGACGTGCGCTTCGACCCCAGGCCTGATTATGCGAGGGCGGCCCCGCGTCTCGAGCTGCACGGCCGCGACTGGAGATGCACCTGGCGCGATCATCTTTTCCTGCTTCGCTGCGAGTGTCCGCTAGTCGGCGCCGGGGGCGGAGCAGCGGGCGAGATCGAGGTGAAGGCCGGAGACCGATTCTGCTTCTCCTTCTCCCATGAGAAGGGCGATATCGCGGTCCGGATGCCGCTCTCCGACAGCGCGGCGCGGAGGATCGGCCGCACGAAAGCCTGGTGGGAGGAGTGGTCAGGCGGTTGCCGCTGTGCCGGCCCCTATCGAGCCGCCGTTCGCCGAAGCGCGATCACGCTCAAGCTGATGACCTATCCAATGTCCGGAGCCGTGGTCGCCGCGCCTACCACCTCCCTTCCCGAATGGATCGGCGGCAGCCGCAACTGGGATTATCGCTATTGCTGGCTGCGCGACGCGGCGCTGACCATGCGCGCCTTCAACAGCCTCGGCCTCGAGCGCGAGGCCGGTGCCTTCCTGCGCTGGCTCCTGCATGCGACGGCGCTGACCCGACCGCGGCTGCAGGTCGTCTACGACGTCTTCGGTCGAACCGATCTCGACGAATTCGAGCTGGGCCATCTTGCCGGCCATCGCGGGTCGAAGCCGGTTCGGATCGGCAACGCCGCCAACCGGCAGGTCCAGCTCGACGTCTATGGCGGAGTCATCGCCGCCGCCGCCGAATATGTCGAGAGCGGAGGCAGGTTGCAGAAGGATCAGCTGCGCCTTCTATGCGCATTCGGAGAGACGGTGTGCCGGCTCTGGCGCGATCCCGATCACGGCCTCTGGGAAATAAGGGGCGGCAAGCGCAACTATACCTTCTCGAAACTGATGTGCTGGGTCGCGCTCGATCGTCTGCTGGCTCTCGATCGGATGCTCGACCTCGGGGTTCGGCGCGGTTGGCTCGAGAAGGAGCGCGCCGCCATCGCCGATGCGATCGAGACTCGCGGATTCAACCGGGACCTGTCGAGCTATGTCGGCGAACTTGACGGCGACCGGCTCGATGCGTCGCTCCTGCTCATGCCCTGCCTCGGCTATGGCGACCCGCGGGGCCCAAGGCAGCATTCGACGTTCGAGCGGCTGGAGGAGCGGCTCGGCCGGGGCGAACTGATCTATCGATATGATCCGACCCTTGACGCGGTGGGATCGTCGGAAGGTGCGTTCGGAATCTGCAGCTTCTGGGCGATCGAAAATCTGGCGCGGCGCGGCGAAGCCGACGAGGCCGAGCGGCGGCTCGGGCGCATGCTCGAGCACGCCAATGATCTCGGCCTCTTCGCCGAGCAGATCGATCCGGAGACCGGCGAAGCTCTCGGCAACTTCCCGCAGGCCTATACCCATATCGGGCTGATCAACGCCGCCTTCGCGATCGAGCGGGAATTGGAGGGCCGATCATGACCTTCGCCGGCCTCCCCAATGTCGTCGAAATGGTGCTCTGGGGCGCGGTCGCCACCGCGGCGATGACCGGCCTCATGCAGGGAGCGCAGGGACTCGGCCTGTCGCGGCTCAGCATCCCCTTCATGGTCGGCACGATATTCAGCGCCGACCGGCGGGTCGCGACCATCGTGGGCTTCGCCGCCTATTTCGCAGGCGGCTGGATCTTCGCCTTCCTCTATTTCCTCGTGCTGACCAGCCTCGGCCTGCTGACCTGGTGGGCGGGAGGCCTGGTCGGCCTGCTCCACGGCGTGCTGCTGCTCGTCGCCGCCCTTCCCCTGTTCCCGCTCATCCATCCGCGGATGAGCTCGGACTTCGACGCGCCGGTCGCCCGTCCCGTGCTCGAGCCGCCCGGCTTCCTCGGCTTGCACTACGGCGCCGGGACGCCGGCCACGATGCTCGTCGCGCAGACCGTCTACGGCGTCCTGATCGGCGGCCTGCCGCAACTGCAGGGAACGTTTGCCTAGGCCAGGGACCGCCACGATGCGACGCCGCTCGTCGAGGACCCGGAAGAGCGGTGCGCCCCGACAACGCGGATCAGACCCGATGTTCCCGCTTTGGCGAAGTGCTTATGCGTGCGAGACTGCCTGCCATACCGACTCCAACCGGTCCTTCGGCAGAACAAAAATCGGGACACAAATCGGGACACAATAGGCGTCGAATCCGGGCCAATTCAGGCGAACCGGGTCTAGCTGGTCTGTCAGCCGATCTGTGTGCAAGTCATTGTTCTAGGACCGAATCATGAGGATTCGGTTGGCTGGGGCGGCAGGATTCGAACCTGCGAATGCCGGTACCAAAAACCGGTGCCTTACCACTTGGCGACGCCCCAGCAGCGCGGATGCGGCTATATAGGACGGAGGCTCGGCCGCGAAACCCCCGCGTGGGGCCTCAGGCGTTGGTGCGGCGGTTGACGAGGTCGAGATAATCCTTCCGCAGCTGCAGCGTCAGTTCGCCGACCTCGAAGCTCCAGGGCCCGGCCGAGGCGACCGGCGTCACCTCGGCGGCGCTTCCCGTCAGGAAGAACTGCTCGAACTCCTCCAGCTCCTCGGGCCAGATCGCCCGCTCGACCACTTCGATGCCGCGGCGCCGGGCGAGGTCGATGACGGTGCGCCGGGTGATGCCGTCGAGGAAGCAGTCGGGGGTGGGCGTATGCAGCCTCCCGTCCTTGACGAAGAAGGCGTTGGCGCCGGTCGCCTCGGCGACCTGGCCGCGCCAGTCGAACATCAGCGCGTCGTCATAGCCCTTCGCCTGGGCGTCGTGGCGCGACAGGGTGCAGATCATGTAGAGGCCGGCCGCCTTCGACTGCGTCGGCGCGGTATAGGGCGCCGGCCGCCGCCACCGCGCGACGTCGAGCCGGACGCCCTTGCTCGCCGCCTCGTCGCCGAAATAGGCGCCCCATTTCCAGGCGGCGACGGCGAGGTGGATCCTGGTGCGCTGCGCCGACACCCCCATCTGCTCCGAGCCGCGCCAGGCGAGCGGGCGCATGTAGGCGTCCTCGAGGCTGTTGGCGCGCAGCACCTCCCGGCAGGCGGCGTCGATCTGCTCGACGCTCCAGGGAATCTCGAAGCCGAGCAATTCGGCGCTGCGTCGCAGCCGCGAACTGTGCTCGGAAAGCTTGAACACCTCGCCGCCATAGGCGCGCTGCCCCTCGAACACCGACGAGGCGTAATGAAGGGCGTGGGTGAGGACGTGGACCTCGGCCTCGCGCCACGGCACGAGGGCGCCGTCGAGCCAGATGGAGCCGTCGCGATCGTCGTAGCCGGGCTGTTCGGTCATTCCGAGCGGATAGGACCGGCGGCGGAACCGGTCAACTTGCCGGGGAGCGCGTCGCGGCGGCCATATCGAGGCTGCGGCTGCGGGCGGCGCCGAGCGTGCGGGCGACGAGATCGCCGAGCGCATCCTCGGCGTCGAGCACGGCGAGCCCCGCCTCGGTGGTGCCGCCGGGGCTGGCGACGCGTCGCGCGAGCTGCCTCGGGCTCTCGCCGGTCGCGGAGGCGAGCGAAGCCGCTCCCGCCACCATCGCGACAGCGAGGCGTGCGGCCTGCTCGGCGGGCAGGCCGAGGCGCGCCGCGCCGTCGGCAAGGGCGTCGATGAAGCGGAACAGGAAGGCCGGACCGGCGCCGGTGAGCACGCCGGCGAGTTGAAACGAGGCCTCGTCGTCGAACCATTCGGCATGGCCGAGCGCCGCCATCAGGCCGGTGATTTCGGCCTTGGCGGCGATGTCCGCGCTGTCGCTGGCCAGGCCGACCACGCCCTTGCCGAGCGCCACCGGAAGGTTGGGCATCGCCCGCACCACCGTCGCCGGCGCCGGAAAGCGCGCGCGCAGCGACGCGAGCTCGGTTCCGGCGAGAATCGAGACGAGCAGCGTCTGCGGATCGAGGATAGGGGCGAGGGCCGGGACGACCGCATCGAGCTGGCCCGGCTTCATCGCCAGCACGGCGATCGCCGGCACCTCGTCCTCGGGATAGTCGGCGAGCACGCGAACGCCGTGGCCGACCGGCCGGCCGCTCGGCCGCACGACCGTGACGTGGCCCGGATCGACGCCGGCCGCGATCCACCCTTCGAGCATCGCCGAGCCCATATTGCCGCAGCCGATCAGCCAGAGCGGGCCGGGGAGGAGGGCGTCAGCCATTCCCCGTCATTGCGAGAAGCGAAGCGACGAAGCAATCCGGCTTGCGGCTTCCGCGAGACTGGATTGCTTCGCCGCGCTCGCAATGACGGGATGAAGGCGGCACGCGAACCCGCTCGGGGTCCGCCTCCCGTGCGCCGGCCCTCACGCCTCGCCCTGGGTCTCGATCAAGGCGGCGGCGATCGCCTCCTGCGGAGTCTTGTCGGCCCACAGCACGAACTGGAAGACCGGGTAGAAGCGCTCGCATTCCTCGATCGCGGCTTCGACCAGCGTCTCGGCCTGCTGCAAGCTCAGCGTGGCGCCTTCGTCGCCGTCGAGCAAGGCGGCGTGCCGGAACAAGACCAGGCCCGAGGCCGACCAGAGCTCGAAGTGGCCGAGCCACAGCTGCTCGTTGATCAGCCCGATCGTCTCGTAGGTGGCGTCGCGCTTGTCGGCGGCGACGCGGACGTCGGGCAGCGCGAGGAACTGCAGGACCTGGTCCTCCTCGCGCCAGATCGCGCGCAGCTCATACTGGGTCCAGCTGCCCTGGAAGGTCGAGACGATCTCGTCCTCGCCGTTGCGCTCATAGGCCCAGCCGAGCGCGCTGTAATAGGTTTCGAGCATGTCGATCGGCGCGCTCGCCTCCCGCTCAAGCTCATATTCGTCGACGACGTCCATCGAAGGGTCCCCGGTCCTCTTCTGTTCCAGCGAATCTGCCTTTCTCTCCGCCAAAGCGCAAGGAGGGGCGTGGTTCCGCGGCAACAAATCTGTGGATAGTCGAATTCCCGTCATCCCGGCGCACCGCCACGATGGCGTGTCGGAAGGGCTCGCCCGCCCTGGCCGAATCCCGGCCTTCCCGGACGACGAATCGCGTCAGGCGGCGCCCTCGGCAGGGCCGGGCTTCCTGCGCGCCCGCGCCGGCCTGGCCGGCTCGGCGGCCTTGGCGGCCTTGGCGGCCAGCGCCTGCTCGAGCGCCTCGACGCGCAGCTTCAGCGCCTCGAACTCGTCGCGGCTCACCAGGTCGAGGCCGCCGATCCACTCGCGGGCGCGCTCCTGCATCGCCGCCTGCGCCTCGCGGGTCATGCCGGCGATCGTGCCGGCGGCGCCGTTCATGACCTTGACGAAATCGTCGAACAGTCGGTTCTGGGACTGCATCTCGCATTCTCCCGGGAAAATGACTCAGAGCACGATATCGGTGCCGGAGGGCTCCGGCGCAACCTCGCCGGCGTCGGGATTGAGGCGGAGGATCTCGAAATTGAGCGCCGCGGCGAAGACCAGCCAGCCGAGATAGGGAAGCAGCAGGAACCCGCCGAGCGGCCGGATCCGCCATGCCAGCGGGACCAGGGCGGCGGTGACCACCGCCATCGCCGCGACGATCGACATCGCGACGTCGACCATGTGCCAGGCGAAAAAGACCGGCGACCAGGCGAGGTTCAGCGCCAGCCCGACCCCGTACAGCGCCAGCACCCGCGGCCGGCCAGCCGCGCCGCGGGCGTGGATCAGCATCGCCAGCACCAGCCCGAGCAGGACGTAGAGGATCGGCCAGACGAGGCCGAACAACCAGCCGGGCGGCATCGGCGCCGGCTTTTCGAGCGCCTCGAACCAGCGATTGCCGTCACCCGAGCCCGCCAGCTGCCCGGAGAGGATGCCGAGCAGCAGCACTGCCGGCACGGTCACCAGCGCCACCCGCAGGAAGCTCATCCTGAGCTGCGACTTCGAGGCGATCTCGGTCATTTGCCTGTTCCGCGCGCGGCGGTGCTCCTCGTCCACGGATTCGTCATCGGAACGGCGGTCAATGCCGAATTTGCCGCCTTTGTCGAGGGCCGTGCGTCACAATGTGGCGGCTTCCCGGCCTTTGACGGCGGCGATCAGGAATTCGGAATTGCCGCGCGGGCCGGTGATCGGGCTCGGCGTGACTCCGGCCACTGCCCAGCCGCGCGACCGCAGCCAGCCGGCGGCGGCGGCGCAGACCCGCTCGTGCACGGCCGGGTCGCGGACGACGCCGCCTTTGCCGATCTCGTGGCGCTCGGCTTCGAACTGGGGCTTGACGAGCGCGACCAGACGGGCCTGCGGCTTGGCCAGCTCGAGCGCACGATCGAGCACCTTGGCGAGCGCGATGAAGCTGGCGTCGCAGACGATCAGGTCGACCGGCTCGGTGACGGTCGCGGTGTCGAGATAACGGGCGTTGGTCCGCTCGTGGACGGCGACGCGCGGGTCCCGACGAAGCTTCCAGGCGAGCTGGTTGGTGCCGGAATCGACCGCGAACACCCTGGCGGCGCCGCGCTGGAGCAGCACGTCGGTGAAGCCGCCGGTCGAGGCGCCGACGTCGAGCGCGACCGCGCCGGCGACGTCCCAGCCGAAGGTATCGAGCGCGTGAGCGAGCTTGATGCCGCCGCGCGACACCCAAGGATGGTCGCGCCCGCGCACCGCCAGCGGCGCCTCGGCGGGAACCCCCTCCCCGGCCTTCTCGACCTTGCGCTCGCCGGCGAAGACCAGGCCGGCGAGGATCAGCGCCTGCGCCCGCGCCCGGCTCGGGGCCAGGCCGCGTTCGACGAGGAGCTGGTCGGCGCGAATCTTTCCCACGAAAAATCAACGACTAAGTTTGGCGGAGGGGCTGGAAACCGGCATCGCCCTTCTTATATCACAGCGGCTCGGGAGCAGGGGGCGCTATTCGAGCAGGCCCCGCCGTCTATCCCCTTTGGCGGCGGGGCCTTCCCCTGCACCAGCCATTCACGTCAGGACGCGTGGCCGTGCGCCGGATGAGCCCGGCCGGCCGCGGTCCGAACGCCGGCCATTCGTTGGTGGCCCGTATCGTGGCGAAAATATCTGCTCCACTCGCCGGCATATCGCATCGCACAGGCGGTGCCGCGCAGTTCATCGACGAGAGTTGTCCTGGTCCGGCTGCTCGTGCGCGGCTTGGATGCAATCGATTTGTAGAAATCGTTGCGCCTGTTCGAAGCGCCCGCCCGGAAATGTAGGAACAGATGTGAATCGGTCCGCGCAAGCTCCGCTTCCACGAAAGGCACGATCGATAACGGCAACAGACCGGTCGCGCTGTCAACGAACCTCTCATAGAACTTCTGGTTTTCCTCCGCTGCGTTGGCGAAGTCCGACTTTTGGTATTCGTGCCGTTCACAGGCGCCGTGTAATACTAGGCTGACTGGATCTAAGCCGGCAATGAAGACAGCAGTACTGCTGCCGGCCTCGTCCTCAAGGGACTCCCGCACGAGCCGTAGAGTGTCGAGGCTCACCTTCGGCTTATCGCCGATTCCGTCGATCGTCCACTGCCGGCGACTCGCCTTTCGATCGCCCAGGCCGAACAGAACCGTCTGATGCGCTCCTCCGGATTCCTCCGGGAATATCACGAGGTAGAATGCCGCAGGCTCCTCCAGC
>Ga0299913_10005150_pt1 | contig 11117 bp, 12 predicted proteins | sample RVTome_9_FD_201360 | JGI IMG/M metagenome (GOLD analysis project Ga0299913, IMG submission 201360) | Soil microbial communities from uranium-contaminated site in the Upper Colorado River Basin, Wyoming, United States - RVT155D38 (version 2) ... | reverse complement strand
CTCGCGCCGGCGACGGCCGAGCACCAGCTGCATGACCAGCGCCTCCTCGAACCGGAGGCGCCGCTGCGCGGCCTTCACCTGCCCGAAGTCGTCGGGCGCGTGGATCCAGTCCATCGCCTGCCGCCGCCCCACGATCCCGTACCGCTCCCGCACCTCGGGGGGCAGCGGGTCCGGGAGGTCGTCGACCACGCTGAGCGCGAAGGTGACCGCGCGGTGCAGGTCCCAGGCCTCGACACCCTTGGTCAGGGGGTAGATCGGGAAGAGCCCCTTGAGCGCGTCGATCGACATGAGCGCGCCGCTGGTGCCCTCGCTGTCGCCGAACATCGCGGCGTCGGGGTTGGTCAGCTGCCACTCGCCGCGGAAGGTGCTCGCCTTGCCCAGGAAGACCCCGCGGCGCCCGACGGCGTACTTGCGCTGGTGCCACTGGGCGATGTGCTTGCTCTTGGCGAAGAAGGTCAGCTTGAGGGTGGCGCCCTGCGCCTGCACCCGGGCCTCGACCCGGTAGGCCGGGCGCATGGTGCGGCGGTCCTGGTGCTGCTTGAGCTGGCTGTCGACCACCTCGCCGACAAAGGTCAGCAGCTGGCCCTCGTGGAGCCGGTCGAGGCGGGTGAGCCGGTTGGTCTCGAGGTAGCGGCGCGGGAGGTGGTGGAGCAGGTCGCCGACCGTGCGCAGGCCCAGGCCCTCGACGATCGCCTTGCGCTTGGCGGGCTTCAGGTCGCCCAGCACCGCCTCGACGGGCGAGTCCAGCGAGATCACGTGTCGTCCTCCCGGCGGCTACTCGACGCCCACGAGCAGGGGGTAGCGCGTCTGGCCGCCGTCGTACACGACGACCTCCAGCAGCGGGTGCTCCTTCGCGAGCGCGGCCTCGAGCCGGGCGACCAGCTCCTCCCCGCCGCTGCCGGAGACCAGGGTGACCAGCTCGCCACCGCCGCCGACGAGGCGCTCGATGACGCCGCTCGCGACGGTGAGGAGGTCGTCGCCGACCAGCGCGAAGTCACCCTCGATCACGCCGAGCACGTCGCCGGGCTCGCACGGGCCGGCCGCGGTCATCGCCTTGCGCGCGGCCACCGTCACCGCGCCGTGGCGGGCGTGGCGGGCGGTCGCGGTCATGTCCAGCAGGTCCCGGTCGAAGGCGCGGCCGGGGTCGTGCACGGCCATCGCGGCCAGCCCCTGGACCTGCGCCTGGGTCGGGACGACGGCGACCCGGACGTCACCGGACTCCTCGGTGGTGCGCGCGGCGATCTCGGCGGTGCGGATCGAGTCGTGGTCGTTGGGGAGTACGACGACCTCCGCGGCGCCGCAGGACTCGATGGCGTCGACGAGCATGCCCGTGCTGGGGCGCCGGCCCGGGCCGCCGGGCACGACGACCGCTCCGGCCTCCGTGAAGACCTGCTCCAGGCCGGGGCCCGCGGTGACCACGACGACCTTGCGGCCCTTGCGGGTGCGCTGCTTCTGGCGTGCGCCCGTGACCTGCTCGGCGAAGTGGGTGACCCGGACCCGGTGGGGACGGCCGGCCTCGATGCCGGCCTCGATCGCGGCGCCGACGTCGTCGACGTGGACGTGGACGTTCCAGAGCCCGTGGCCGCCGACGACGACGAGCGAGTCGCCGAGCGGCGCGAGCGCGCTGCGGAGGTGCGGGATCGCCTCGTCGTCGGCGTCGAGGAGGTACATCACCTCGTAGGCGGGCCCGTCCTCGGTGAGGTCGTGGCTCGGGAGCGGCACCGGGATGCGCCGGCGGCTGCCGGCGTCCTCCGACACCCGGCGCCGGCCGGTCAGGACGGTCTCGGCAGCGTCGAGCACCACGCAGAGCCCGCGCCCGCCGGCATCGACCACACCGGCGTCGGCGAGCGTCTTGAGCTGCTCGGGCGTGCGCTCGAGCGCGACGCGGGCCGCCTCGGCCGCCGCGGCGACGGTCGGGCCCAGCCGCTCGCTGCCGGCTGCGGCCAGGGCCGCGTCGGCGGCCGCCCTGGCGACGGTGAGGATCGTGCCCTCGACCGGCGTGCCCACCGCGGTGTAGCTGGCGTCGGTGGCGTCGCGGATGGCCTCGGCGATCACGACCGCGCCCCGCTCGCCCGGCTGCGCGGCGGTCATGCGCTCGGCCAGGGCGCCCAGCATCTGCGACAGGATCACGCCGGAGTTGCCGCGGGCCCCGAGCAGGGAGCCGCGGGACAGGGCGGCGAGCGCGGTGGCCAGGTCGGCGTCGTCGGCACCGGCCGTCGCCTGCAGCATCGCGTCACGCCCGGCGCTGACCGTCAGGAACATGTTGGTGCCGGTGTCGCCGTCGGGGACCGGGTAGACGTTGAGCGCGTCGATCTCCTCACGGGCGTCGCCCAGCTCTGCGGTGGCCAGGTCGACGAACCGCTGGACGGCGGCCAGCTCGAACATGTGCGACACCGCCTTCCGCTCCGTGACCCTCACCACACCGCACCCCCATGGCACGCTGCTCGCGCAAGGTTAGTCGTTCGCACCCACACCGGGACCACCCGCTCGATTCGCTGGGAGTCCCGGTCGTCGGATACTCTTGGGCGGTTGCCCGCGAGGGCCCCTTGTTTTCGCACATTCGATCTTCCAGGAGTTCACCGTGGCTGCCGTCTGCGACATCTGCGCCAAGAAGCCCGGCTTCGGCAACAACCGCCCGTGGTCGCGCAAGATCACCAAGCGGCGCTTCAACCCCAACATCCAGCGCGTCCGCGCAACGATCAACGGTGCTCCCCAGCGCGTCAACGTGTGCACCGGCTGCCTCAAGGCCGGCAAGGTCTCCCGCTGACCTGACAGCTCTTCCGGAACGGCCCGTCGCGTGAGCGGCGGGCCGTTTTCGCATGTGCCCGTGCTGTTCTCCGGGACGTCATCCGGACTGGCTGCCCGCACGACCGCTTCCCATGACGTCCGCGGGACGTCATGGGCGACGCCGAGCTGCCGTCAGAAATGGGTCCAGCCGGTCGGGCCCTCGTAGTCGAAGCCGTCGACCGTCACCCGCGGGCCCTCCTCCCCCGGCTCGCTGACCTCGCCGATGACCGTCCAGCCCTTCGGCACGTCCTTCTTGCGGGCGAAGCAGGCAAGCAGCGGGTGGTCGTCGCCCCCGCCGAGGATGAACTGCATCGGGTCGGCTCCCAGCGCGGCACCGACGGCATGGAGCGGCTCGGCCACCTCGAACGCGTCGCGGCGGATGTCGATCGCCACGTCGGAGGCCTCGGCGATGTGCAGCGCGTCGGCGATCAGGCCGTCGGACACGTCGATCATCGCGGTCGCGCCGGCCTCGGCGGCGACCGCGCCGTCGGCGTACGGGGGCTCGGGGCGGCGGTAGGCCTCGACCAGCACCCGCGGGGAGCGGAAGCCACGGCCGAGCACGGCCAGCCCGCCGGCGGCCCAGCCCTGGCGTCCGACGAGCGCGACGAGGTCGCCGGGCGCGGCTCCGGAGCGTACGACGGGGGCGACGGTGCAGGCGCCCAGCACCGTGACCGCGACGACCAGGGTGTCCGAGCGGGTGATGTCGCCGCCGACGACGCTGGCCCCGACCTTGGCGCACTCCTCGGCGAAGCCACGGGCGAAGTCGAGGACCCACTGCGCGGGGAGGTCGGCGGGCACCGCGAGGCCGATCGTCAGCGACGTGGCGGTGCCGCCCATGGCGTTGATGTCGGAGAGGTTCTGGGCCGCGGCGCGCGCACCGACGTCGCTCGCGTCGGTCCACTCGCGGCGGAAGTGGCGATGCTCGACCATGAGGTCGGTGGACACCACGACGTGGCCGGTGCGGATGCGCAGGACCGCCGCGTCGTCGCCGGGGCCGATGAGCACGTGCTCTCCCTGCTCGAAGAGCTCCTGGAGTGCGTCGATCAGCGGGAACTCTCCGACGTCGGCGAGCGTGGCGTCAGGGGGGAAGGACGAAGCGGGCATGGAGATATCCCACCAGCCGCCCGGTGTCGGCCGACTATCGACACGCGCGCGCGAGGGGGTAGGTTGAGTCGGCACAGTCCACCCCCGACCAAGGAGCCCTTAAATGGTCGTCCAGGCCTACATCCTCATCCAGACCGACGTCGGCAAGGCCGCCGAGGTCGCGAAGGAGATCGCCCAGGTCAAGGGCGTCACGCTGGCCGAGGACGTCACCGGCCCCTACGACGTGATCGTCCGCGCCGAGGCCCGCAACGTCGACGAGCTGGGCAAGCTGGTCGTCTCGAAGGTGCAGAACCTCGACGGCATCACGCGCACCCTGACCTGCCCGGTCGTGCACATCTGAGGGTGACCACGCAGCTCTTCCGGCGGCGCCCCGTGTCACTGACGCGGGGCGTCGTCGTGTGTACGACGATCCTGGCCGCGTCGGCGTACGGCGGCTGCGGCGGAGCCGTCGAGGTCACCGACCCGGAGCTGCCCGCCGGCCAGGAGACCGCCTGCCGCGCGCTGCTCGAGGCGCTGCCCGACGAGCTCGGCGGGCTGGAGCGGGCCGAGGTGGAGCCCGACGACGCGCTCGGCGCCGCCTGGGGCGACCCGGCGATCGAGCTGCGCTGCGTCGGCGCGATGCCTGATGGCCACACCCGCATCTCCGACTGCACCGAGATCAACGGCGTCGGGTGGTACACCCCCGACGCGCAGCTGACCGACTTCGACGCCGACCTGACGATGACCACGATCGGCTTCGAGCCCATCGTGGAGCTGCGCGTGCCGGCCGACTACCGCCCGCCGCTCGACCAGATGACCGAGATCGCCGCCCCGATCAAGCGGACCCTGAAGGTCACGTCCCGCTGCCAGTGAGCGCGGCGGACGTCGTACGGTCGCTCAGCGGAGGCCGGTGCCCGCTCTGGCCTCCGCCCGCGGGGCTCGCAAGCTCACTCCTCAGCGGAGGCCGGTGCCCGCTCTGGCCTCCGCCTGCGGGGCTCGCAAGCTCACTCCTCAGCGGAGGCCGGTGCCGCGGTCGAGCGCCAGCTGCAGCAGCCGGTCGACCAGCTCGCCGTACGACAGGCCGGAGGCGGCCCACATCTGCGGGTACATCGACGTCGGGGTGAAGCCCGGCATCGTGTTGAGCTCGTTGACCACCAGGGAGCCGTCGGGGAAGACGAAGAAGTCGACCCGGGCCAGGCCCTCGCAGCCGACCGCCTCGAACGTCGCCGCCGCGAGCTCCTGCATGCGGGCGAGCAGGCCGTCGTCGAGCTTGGCCGGGCAGTCGATCTCGGTGTGCTCGCCGGGCAGGTACTTGGCCTCGAAGTCGTAGAACTCGTGGTCCCCGCCGACCCGGATCTCCGCGGGCAGCGACGTCTGCGGCGTCCCGTCGGGCGCCTGCAGCACGCCGCACTCGACCTCGCGCGCTCCGGCGGCGAAGGCCTCCACGAGCACCCGCGGGTCGTGCTCCATCGCGGCCTCCACCGCGGCGTCGAGGTCCGCGGGGGCCTTGACCTTGGAGATGCCGATGCTGGAGCCGCCACGGGCGGGCTTCACGAAGAGCGGGTAGCCCAGGGCGGCCGCGCGCTCGCGGCAGTCGGCCGCGTCGCGGGCCCACTCGCGGCCGGTGATCGCGACCGACGGCATCACGGGCAGGTCGGCCGCGCCCAGCACGACCTTCATGTAGCCCTTGTCCATGCTGACCGCGGAGGCGAGCACGCCGGCCCCGACGTAGCGCACGCCGGACATCTCGAGCTGGCCCTGGATCGTGCCGTCCTCGCCCCACGGGCCGTGCAGCAGCGGGAAGACCGCGTCGACCTCGCCCAGGTCACGCGTGCTGCCGTCGCCGTCCCGCACGGTGAGCCGGGTGCCGGTCTCCCCCTGCGCGAGCGCGACCGCCGGGCGGTCGCCGTCGACGTACGGCAGCCGGCGGTCGCGGATGCTGAGGTGCTCGGGGTCGGAGGACTCGAGCACCCAGCGTCCGTCCTGCGCGATGCCCACGGGCACCACGTCGTACGCCGACGGGTCGATGGCCTGCATGACACTGCCGGCGGTGACGCACGAGATGCCGTGCTCGGTCGAGCGACCGCCGAACACGACGACGACGCGGGGCTTCCTGCTCTCGGTCATGGGGCGCGACCCTACCCGCGGCCGGAACGGGCAGCGTCGAGGTCCGCCTTGGTGAGCACGGGGCGCACCTCGAGGCCGACGTCGGCGAGCGGGTTCTCCCCTTCGGGGCTGCGGTCGATCGCGCACACGACGCCCTCGACCACGGCCCCGAGCTCGCGCAGCTCGCGCGTCGCGTCGCGCACCGCACCGCCGGTGGTGATCACGTCCTCGACGAGGGTGACCCGGCGGCCGGCGACGTCCTGGCCCTCGGCGAGCTTGCAGGTGCCGTACTCCTTGGCCTTCTTGCGCACGAAGAGCGTCGGGAGGCCGGTGCGGGCGCTGAGGACGGTCGCGATCGGCACCCCGCCGAGCTCGAGCCCGCCGAGCAGCTCGGTGCCGTCGGGCACCAGGCCGACCATCTGCTCGACCACGCGGGCGAGCAGGGCGGGGTCGGCCTCGAAGAGGTACTTGTCGAAGTACTCACTGGCCACCTGGCCCGAGCGGAGCGTGAACTCCCCGGTGAGGCGGCAGCACGCGTCGACGTCGCGGGCGAGGTTGGGATCGGCGAGGGTCTCGTCAGTCACGGGCCCCATCATTCCGCACCGGGGCGGCTGCCTAGGGTTGGGGCATGCCGCGAGAGACACCAGCCCTGGATCCCACGCTCAGCCCGGCGACCGTCGCGGTGACCTCCGGGCGTCCCGCGCACGAGCCGGACGCGCCCCTCAACCACCCGATCACGATGGCGTCGACGTACGTCGCCGGCGGTGACCTGGAGTACGGGCGCTACGGCAACCCGACCTGGGCGGCCTTCGAGGAGGCGCTGGGCGCGCTGGAGGGTGGTCGCTGCCTGGCCTTCTCCACCGGGCTGGCAGCGGTCGCGACGATCATCGACCTCGTCGGCCAGGGCCAGAAGGTCGTGATCCCGCGCCACGCCTACAACGGCTCAGTCATGCAGCTGGCTGACCTCGAGGCCCGCGGACGCCTCCAGGCGCACCTGGTCGACGTGACCGACACCCAGGAGGTCGTCGAAGCCTGCGAGGGAGCCTCGCTGGTCTGGCTGGAGTCGCCGACCAACCCGGCACTGGAGCTCGCCGACATCGCGACGATCCGCGAGGCCGCGCACGACGCGGGGGCGTACGTCGTGGTCGACAACACCTTCGCCACTCCCCTGCTGCAGAAGCCGCTCGACGACGAGGTCGACATCGTCGTCCACTCGGCGACGAAGTTCCTCTCGGGCCACAGCGACGTGCTGCTCGGCGCGATCGTGACCCGCGACGACGAGCTGTTCGGCGTACTCAAGGGGCGGCGGGACCTGATCGGCGCCGTGCCCGGCACCCTGGAGTCCTGGCTGGCGCTGCGGGGCCTGCGCACGCTGCACCTGCGGGTCGAGCGCTCCCAGGCCAACGCGCAGGAGCTGGTACACCGACTGGGCGAGCACCCCGCCGTCGGCGAGGTCCGCTACCCCGGATTCGGCGGGATCGTCTCGGTCGTGCTGGCCCAGGGTGCTCTGGCGGCCGACCTGCTGGTCCAGAAGACGAAGCTCTGGGTGCACGCGACGTCTCTGGGCGGCGTGGAGTCGACCTTCGAGCGGCGACGCCGCTGGAAGACCGAGCCCGCGACCATCCCCGACGCGCTGGTGCGCATGTCGGTCGGCGTCGAGGACGTCGAGGACCTCTGGACCGACCTGCGGACGGCCCTCGACACCCTCACCTGACGCCCGGGTCAGTCGGTCTCGGCCTTGGTGTCGCGGGCGATGAAGGATGCCATCATGTCGGTGGCGGTCATGCGGCCGGCGACGACCGCGTCGACGTGCTCCGCGATGGGGGCGTCGATGCCGGTCTTCTGGGCCAGCGCCAGCAGCGACGAGCAGGACTTGGCGCCCTCGGCGACCTGGCGTGTGGAGGCGTAGATCTCGTCGGTGGTCATGCCGCGGCCGAGCTTCTCGCCGAACGTGCGGTTGCGCGACAGCGGCGAGGAGCAGGTGGCGACGAGGTCGCCGAGACCGGCCAGGCCCATGAGCGTCAGCGGGTTGGCACCCAGCGCCATCGCCAGGCGCGCGGTCTCGGCGAGGCCGCGCGTGATCAGGGAGGCCGTCGTGTTGTCGCCGAACCCGAGGCCCACGGCCATGCCGACGCTCAGCCCGACGACGTTCTTGTAGGCGCCGCCCAGCTCGCAGCCGAGCACGTCGATGCTCGTGTAGGGACGGAAGGACGGCGAGTGGCACATCGCCTGGAGCCTGCGCGCGACGGCCTCGTCGGCGCACGCGACGACCGAGGCCGCCGGCTCGCGCAGCGCGATCTCCTTGGCCAGGTTGGGGCCGCTGATCACCGCGATGCGGCCGGGACCGGCGCCGGTCACCTCGTCGATGACCTCGCTCATGCGCTTGAGGTTGCCCAGCTCGACGCCCTTCATGAGCGAGACGAGCGCAGCCTGCTGCGGGATGTACGGCGCCCACTCGGCCAGGTTGGCGCGGAAGGTCTGGCTGGGCGTCGCGAAGACCACGGCCTCCGCGCCGGCCAGCGCCTCCTCGGGGTCGTGCGTCGCACCGACCGTGGGCGGCAGCTCGATGCCCGGCAGGTAGTCGGTGTTCTCGCGCCGCTCGTTGATCGTCGCGCAGACCTCCTCACGGCGCGCCCAGATGGTCACGTCGTTGCCGGCGTCGGCCAGCACCATCGAGAAGGCCGTGCCCCACGAGCCGGCCCCGAAGACTGCAACCTTGCTCATTCATCGCCCTTCGCGCGCTTCTTCTTGGGATTGCCGATCTCGTCGATGCCCGCGGCTCGCGGGTCGAAGCGCTCGGCCGGCGGCTTCTCGCCACGGAGGTCCGCGACGAGGCCCGTGAGGGCGGCCATGATCCGGTCGGTGGCCTCACTGATGGTCTCGGGGCTCACGCCGCGGTCGCGCAGGTCGTCGAGTGGCACCGGGTCCCCGACCTTCATCCGCACCTTCTTGCGCGGGACGACGTGAGGCTTGGCGGAGTAGGGCTTCAGGATCGCCTGCTCGCCCCAGTGGCCGAGCGGGACGACCGGGACGCCGGTGGCCAGGGCGATGCGTGCCGCACCGGACTTGCCGCGCATCGGCCACAGGTCGGGGTCGCGGGTGATGGTGCCCTCGGGGTAGACCACGATCAGCTCGCCGTCGTTGACCGCCTCGACGGCGGCGTCGAACGCACCGACCGCGCCTGCGGTCATCCGCTTCACGGGGATCTGACCGCCGATCCGCATGAGCCGGCCGAGCACGGGCACGTCGAACAGCGCGTCCTTGGCCAGGTAGCGGGGCATGCGCCCGTAGTCGTAGAGGATGTGGGCCACGGTGACCGGGTCGATCTTCGTCACATGGTTGGTGACGAGGATGCAGCCACCGGTCGCCGGGATCTTCTCGGGGTCGATCCACTCGTGGACCGTCGTCGAGTAGAGGGCGGGTTTGAGGATGGCCGGACCGACCCAGAACAGGGCGTCTCGTCGCCCCTCGAGCTTTCGCTTCGCCAGCACCCTTGTTTCCCTCACGATCCGCGGGGCCCTTCGTGCAACGGGCCCGTCCGACGGCACAGGCTACTCGTCCCGGTCACGACGTGCCCGATCACACGCGGATGGCAGGATGCCGCCGATGCCCTCCTTCGTCGTCCTCGTCCCCGTCAAGCCTCCCGCGCGTGGCAAGTCCCGTCTCGCGGGCCTGCCCGACGACCGGCGCGCAGCACTGGCAGAGGCCTTCGCACGCGACACGATCGCCGCTGCCCGGGGCGCCGCCACCGTGGCGGCCGTGATGGTGGTGACCGACGACGTGGGCTTCGCACTGGAGGCGCGCCGGGCGGGCTGCGAGGTGCTGCCCGACGGGGTGGCCGACGACCTCAACGGCTCCCTCGAGCAGGCCGCCGCCGAGGCCCGGCGCCGCTGGCCGGACCACGGCCTGGCTGCCCTCTGCGCAGACCTTCCCGCCCTGCGTCCCGACGACCTGGCCGCGGCGCTCGCGGCGGTCGCGGCTCCGTCGTACGTCGCGGACCACACGGGGCAGGGCACCACGCTGTACGCCGTCCCGCCGGGCGCTGACTTCACGCCGTGCTTCGGGTTCGACTCGGCCCGGGCACACGGCGAGAGCGGCGCCACTCCCCTCTCCGGCGAGCTCGCCGGGCTGCGCCTCGACGTCGACGACCCCGTCGACCTGGGGCGGGCGATGCTGCTGGGGGTGGGCGAGCACACCGCGAGGGTGACCGGCCGGGCCTGAACACGCGACGGCGCCACCCCCTCAGGGGCGGCGCCGTCGTGACGAGCGGGTCAGGCCTTCTTGGCCGGAGCCTTCTTCGCCGTGGTCTTCTTGGCGGCGGCCTTCTTCGCGGGCGCCTTCTTGGCCGCGGTGGTCTTGGCCGCGGTCTTCTTCGCGGGCGCCTTCTTGGCCGGCGCCTTCTTGGCCGCGGTGGTCTTGGCCGCGGTCTTCTTCGCCGGCGCCTTCTTGGCAGGAGCCTTGGTGGCGGTGGACGCCTTCTTCGCCGGTGCCTTCTTCGCCGTCGAGGAGGTCGTCTTCTTGGCGGTCGACGCCTTCTTCGCCGGCGCCTTCTTCGCCGTCGACGTCGACTTCGTGGCGGACTTCTTGGCGGTGGAGGACGCCTTGGTGGCGGTCTTCTTCGCCGACGAGGTCGCCTTGCTGGCCGTCGAGCTGGCGGCCTTCTTCGCGCCGCCCCCTGCCTTCTTCGGCGACGGCAGTGAGAGCTTCGGCAGCTTCTTCGCCCCGGAGATGACGGCCTTGAGGTCGGCGCCCGGGGTGAACTTCGGGACCGCGGTCTTCTTGGCCTTCATGCGCTCGCCGGTGCGCGGGTTGCGCACCCAGCGCGCCTCGCGGACGCGCTTCTCGAACGAGCCGAAGCCCGTGATGGCCACCTTCTCGCCCTTGGCGACCTCACGCGTGATCGTGTCGAGAACGGCCTCGAGCGCCTGCGCGCCGGCCTTGCGGTTTCCTTCGTAGCGCTGGGCCAGCGCGTCGATGAGCTGAGACTTGTTCACTAGCTTCCCTTCCAATGAACTCTCGGTCGAGCTCGTGCTCGTCCTGTCAACGCACGCTAGGCACTTGTGTCCTCCACCACAACGACCTCACCGTGTTTCGGTAGGGCCAATTTTCGCTACTGAAAAGGGGAAACTCCAACGACAAAG
>Ga0299913_10005149_pt1 | contig 11117 bp, 11 predicted proteins | sample RVTome_9_FD_201360 | JGI IMG/M metagenome (GOLD analysis project Ga0299913, IMG submission 201360) | Soil microbial communities from uranium-contaminated site in the Upper Colorado River Basin, Wyoming, United States - RVT155D38 (version 2) ... | reverse complement strand
CACCCTCGTCCCGGAAGATGTCGGTGACGGCCGCCCCCGCCTCCCGCTCGATCTCCGAATCGAGGTCCACGAATGGAACGCCGAGGCGCCCCGCAAGCTCTCGGCCCACGGTGGACTTGCCGGCCCCGGGCATGCCCACGAGATAGACGATCAAGGCAGCGCCTCCACGAACGCGTCCAGGTTGCGCCGTGTCTCCGGGAGCGAGTCTCCCCCGAACTTCTCCATGAGCGCGTTCGCGAGCTCGAACGCCACGACCGCTTCGCCGACCACGCCCCCGGCGGGCACCGCGCAGACGTCGGTCCGCTGCTTGATCGCGACGGCGTCCTCGCCCGTCGCCAGGTCGACGGTCGCGAGCGCCTTCGGCAGGCTCGAGAAGGGCTTCATCGCGGCCCGGACGCGGATCGGCTGACCGGTGCTCATCCCCCCCTCGATCCCTCCCGCGCGCGCCGTCGCCCGGGCGATCCGGCCTTCGCGCCGCACGATCTCGTCGTGCGCGGTCGAGCCGTACCGTGCGGCCGACGCGAATCCATCGCCGATCCCGACGCCCTTGACCGACTGGATACTCATCAACCCGAGTGCGAGGCGGGCGTCGAGCTTCCGGTCGTAGTGCACGTGTGAACCGAGTCCAGGCGGGCACCCGTAGGCGACCACCTCGAACTCGCCCCCCACCGTGTCCCTCGCCTTCCGGACCCGGTCGATCTCGGCGACCATCTTCTCCGCCGCGGCATCGTCGAAGCAGCGCACCGGCGAGGCGTCCACCGCATCCAGGTCCTCCGGTGCCGGCAGGCGGCCGGATGCGCGCGCGGTCACCTTCCCGATGCGGACGACGTGCGAGACGATCCGGATCTCCAGCTCCGCGAGGAAAGCCTTGCAGACGGCGCCGATCGCCACCCGGGCCGCCGTCTCACGCGCGCTCGCACGCTCCAAGACGTTGCGGACATCGTCGAACCCGTACTTCATCGCTCCCGCGAGGTCGGCATGACCGGGGCGTGGCCTCGTGAGTCGGTCGGCCGGATCGTCCTGCCCCTCCACGGCCATGAGGTCCCGGTACTTCGTCTCCCACTCGTTGTTGGGGATCGTGATCGCGATCGGCGAACCGAGGGTCCTTCCGTGACGGACGCCGCTCAGGATGTCGAGGGCATCGGTCTCCAGGCGTTGCCGCCCTCCGCGTCCGTGCCCGTGGCGACGCCGAGCGAGCTCCGCGGCGATCTCCTTGGGTGCCACGGGCACGGCCGCCGTCATGCCTTCGAGGATGGCCGCCAGCGCCTTCCCGTGAGACTCCCCGGCGGTGAGCATCCTGAGCACGGAAGCATCGTATCGGACCCCATCACGCCGACCTGAGGGTGCGGGGGCGGCGCAAGCGCCGCCCCCGCGACCGGCGACCGCTCCCCCCGTGGGCGGGTCGCCGGGCTATTTCTGCGCGTTGATGCAGAGGGTGAACTGCTCGTCCCCGAAGAGGAACGTCGCGCAGTTCCCTCCCACCGAGCGCAGCTCGAACCTGCCGCCTGCGAACTGCTCCCCGACGACCACGTCGTAGACCGTTCCGTCGACCTCCACCTGGACGTGAGTCGCACCGTCGCGCTCGAATATGTCGAGCAGGACGACCGTGGACCCGCCGATGTTCCGACTCGACCCACCACCGGGCGCCGTCGGGGAAGGCGTCTGGGTGCCGTTGCCGTTGCCACCGCCGTTCGACGGCGAAGGGGTCCCGCCCCCGTTCCCGTCGCCGCCAGGAACCGTCGGTGACGGGGACGGCGACAGGAAGGGCGGGACGGAGAAAGGGTCCCGCCCGGTGAAGCTCTGGATCGGAGGGCCGGCGCCCCCGGGTGAGGGACTGGGCGACTCGGCACCGGGCGTCGTCGGAGGGATCGGCGGGAAGGCCTCCTCGCCCCCTCCGAGGACGGAGAACAGCACGAAACCCGCCAGCAGCACGCCGACGACGACGCCGCCGATGGTCACTGTTCGTCGATCTCGTTCAGATAGCGCCATCGTTAGGCCCCCGGGATCGCACCCTGCTCGGTCGGGCCGGGCTCGGAGCCCGGTCCCGAGCTGACGTCGCTCGTGTACAGCGTGATCGTGGCGGCGAACGAGAGCGCCGCCCCCTCGATCGGGCTCAGATCCATCGACTGGACGGTCGCGGCGCGAGGGAGCGTTTCGATCTCGTGGAGGTACTTCACGAGCGCGAAATACGAGCCCTCGCCGCTGGCAGAGATGGAGATGCTCGAGAAAGGCGCCGTTGCCGACGCGGCGGGTGTGGCCGGCGTGAGGCTCAGCACCGTCACGCCGGAGACCGACGCGGCGTTCCGGAGGAAGAGGATCGCGCCCGGGAGATCGGCCGTGGGCGGCACCTTCCCGTCGACCTCCCGGATGGCTGCCTCGTTCTCGGGCGCCTCGTCGCGCGCCTGCTCCAGCGCGTTCAGTTGCGCGCTCAACGTCTGCTGTTGCGCACGCGTGTCCTCGAGCTCTTCTCTCGCCTGGGCGACCTCATTCATCTTGGGAAGCACGAGGAAGAAGACCAGCAGCAAGCCGAGGATCGCGGCTCCCGCGCCGACCACGACCACGGCTCGCCTACCCTGCATCGGCGACCACTCCTCCGGCTCGGCGTCCCCGCTCCGTGACAACGGCCCCGGTCAGGTCGACTCCCGACGTGTAGGTGATCGGCCCGCTCTCCGGATCCGCGATGGAGTTCACCCATGGGTTGACCCAGCCGCGCACCCGTTCGAGTCGCGTGAGCCACGAGGCGACCGTTTGATAGTCCAGGGCAAGCCCGGCGACATCGATCCGCCCGGTGAACGTCGTGTCGCCTCCCACGGATGCGGTGGGCTCCTGGGCGGCTGCGGTCATCGAGGTGAGCGCTGCCGTGCTCGGGATCACGCGCGAGACATCCATGAGCAGCCCCGAGAAAGAGATCTCGTTGGCGAAGACGGCGTCCAGGAGCTCCTGCTTCGCCTGGGCTCGCGCGCGCAGCTCCTCGAACTCACGGAGCCTCTCGATCTCTCGTTGCAGACCTTGGTTGGTCTGCTGCTGCTGGTCGATGTCGCTCCTGACGGCACCCAGGTTCCCCAGCTGAAGGACGTAGAAGACGAAGATGAGTCCGATCACCCCGACACCGGCAAGCGCGACGACGCCGGCAAGCCGTCGCTGACGCTGGGAGGCAAGGATCTCTGGCGGGAGGAGGTTGACCTGGCTCACGAGCCGCTCCAGGGGATGCCGAGGCCGACGGCGGTCGCGAGCAGCGGCTCGGCCTCCGCTTGCGCCGCCTCGGAAAGTGACAACTTCGACCCGACCCGACTGAACACGCGGCCGGGCTCGACGGTGACGGGGATCCGCTGCCGCAAGATGTCGATGAAGCCGTCGAGCTTCGATCCGCCACCGGAGATGAGCAGTCGCTCGATACGGGCGCCCTGGGTCTGCGCCGTGTAGAACTCGAGCGAGGATCGGATCTCGTCGACGAACTGGGTCGCACGCTGCATCGCGATCTCGCTCGCCTGCGCGAGCTGCTTCGCGATCTCGTTCGCCTCCTCGGGTGTGGGCTCGGCGTCCCCCCCGACGTCTCCCCGCTTCAACCGCTCGGCGACGTCGTCCTCCACGGACATGCCCCGAGCGATCGCAACCGTGATGTCCCGGCCTCCCGACGGGAGGATCCGGACGAACCGGGTCTCCCCCGCCGCATGCACGACGATGTTGGTGACGTGGGCTCCGACGTCGACGACGGCCTCGCCCCCGCTGGTCTCGAGCTCCATCCCGGCGCCGGTCGCCCCAACGGCCCGGACCAGTGCGAACGGAACCAGGTCGAGCCCCACCGGCTCGAGCTTCGCGCCCGTCGCGGCGGCGACGAGTGTGTCCACCATCGCCTTCTGCGCCGCCACCAGCAGCAGACGGAGCATCTGCCGGCCCTCGACCTCCATCTCCTCGATCAGGTGGTAGTCCAGGACCGCCTCATCCACAGGCATCGGGATGAACTCTTGGACCTGGAACCCGAGTGACTGTCGGAGCTCTTTCTCGGGCATCGTCGGGAGCGCGATCTCCCGAACGACGACGCGCTGGTTCCCCACACCCATCCAGACCTTTCGCGACTTGAACCCGCCGTGGCTCGATGACCAGAGCTCTCTCAGTGCTTCGGACACCGCCTCCACGTCCCGAACCTCGCCGTTCTCGACAGCACCCACCGGAAGCGGCACCTGCGCCGCGCGGATGACGGTCGGGGGCGAGCCCTCAGCGAGCTCGGCCGCCCGAACGGCGGTCGAGCCGACGTCGAGCCCGATCCTCGTCTTCGGCACTAGCCGCCCTCCACGTGCACGGATCGTCCCTCCAGGAACCGCTCGAGATCGGCCTCGAAGATCCGGTAACCCTTGCCCACCCGGAGCGCCGGGAGCTCACCCGACCGGATGAGGCGGTAGACGGTCATGTTGGAGACGCGCATCGCCGCGGCGACTTCGGCCACGGTGAAGAGCCTCCCCGTCACGAACGCCCTTGATCCGCTCACCACGCTCCTTCGGTGTATCTCATGTGTCACATGAAGCACATTAGCCACATTAGTTGCTTTGAGACACACGTGCCTCGTTGGGGGTGTTACTCCACACCAGGCAACTGGCCAAGTCAAACACCTCGGACTCTTAAGAACGGGAGGGCTGGATCCTCCGCGGGGAGAGCTGCCAAGGGCGGGTGGGGGCAGACCTATCTCAGAGGAAGCGGCCGATGTACCAGGCGGCGATCTCCTCGCCCCACAGGCCGGCGATCACGGCACCCGCCGCGAGGTAGGGCCCGAACGGGATCTTGCTCTTCCGGCCTCTGCCCATCAGGAGCGCGATCAGTCCCCCGACACCGCCCAAGGCGATGGCTGCGCCGGCGGCCACACCGACGAAGCGCAGACCGAGCGACCCGAGGACCAGCCCGATCAGGGCGGCGAGCTTCACGTCGCCCAAGCCCATCCCCCCGGACACCGCCGCCACGACGAAGAGGATCCCCCCGAAGAGCAGGAGCCCGAGGCCCGCACGGACCGGGTCCGCGGCCTCACCGATCAAGCGAGCCAGGACGATGATCACGGGGAACAGGATGAGCGAGGGGTACATCAGGCGGTTGGGGATGATCCGATGTCGCAGGTCGATCAAGGCGATCCCCGGCATGAGCGCGAGGAGACCGCCGACCAACACCGCCTGCCACGGGTTCGGGTACCTGATCGCCGCGAGGACCACGAGACCGGCCGTGGCGAGCTCGACCAGGGGGTACTCGACGGAGATGCGTGCACCGCATCGCCGGCATCTGCCCCGGAGCAAGAGCCATGAGAGCACCGGCATGTTGTCGCGAGCACCGATCTCGGCCCCGCATGCAGGGCACTTCGATCGGGGCCGCACGACGGACTCTCCCCTGGGGAGCCGGTGGACCGCGACCGTCATGAAGCTGCCCACGCCGAGTCCGAACGGCAGGGCGACGATCGCGCGGATCCAGGCGTCGTCCACGAGGCCGAACCCTACCCGCAGGTGAGGCCGCGGTGGTGGAAGAACCCCGCACTCACTCGTGGATGTAGGAGATGTCCTGCTTGAAGCCGGTGACACCGGTGATCCCGGGCACCAACACCGGCCGATACGACATCTTGAAGTTGTTGCCGATCGTGACGTCCTTCGCCAACACCTGGCCGGCGAAGGAGTTCTGGTTGCTCATCGTCGCCTTGCATGGCGTGTAGAAGGAAACGTTGGTGTAGCTGTCGAAGGTCGTGAGGTTGCCCACCTCGATGTCCTTCGTCGACGAGTTGCAGGTCGCCGAGTACACACTGATGAAGTGAAGCTGCTTGATAGGTGGGCTCGTACCGTTCCACGTCGACCGCTGGCTGAACTTGAACCCACCGTCCGACAGGATCCCGAGGTTCCCGATGATGTTGTAGGTATCCGTCCCGGGGGGCTGGGTGGTGAACGTGCACGTCTCATCGATCCTGATCAGCGCGTTCGTGATGCCGCTCGATGCCCACGTGTTCTTGATCCAGTCGCGGGCCTTGGAACACTTATTGGCTCCCGGGTTCGCGCTGTAGTCGACCAGTGTGTACCCGGCCGTGATCCATGCTGCCGTGCTCGATGTGATCTGCGGGAACGTTTGCGTAGGCACGTCTGGCATGCTCACGAACTCCGTGATGGTGCCGCCGATCGTGAGGTTCGAGTCGTCGACGTTCCCCCCGGCGGTCGCGTCGCCGTTCACGAACCCGGCCCCGAAGATGTCACCCTCCGACGAGAGCGCGGCGCCCTCGACGATCGCCGGGTTGTCCACGTCCACGCTGTCGCGTGCCCACAAGTTTCCCTTGATGACCGCGCTGTTGTCGAGTGCTGCGGAGCCGAACGGGACATAGATGTTCCCGTACACGGTCATCGAGTTCTGGATGCTGAGGTTCCCGTTCAGCACGTAGAGGTCGCCGTCGTTCCCCGTGTTCCCGTTCACCGTGAAGTTCCCCTGGAAGTCGGGGCCGTTCACGGCGAGGATCGCCGCTCCGAACCCACCGAAGTTGGGGGTCAGCCGGACGTAGGTCTCGATCGTCCTGTTCGGCGATCCGTTGATCGTGCCGGTGGACTCGACCTTCACGAATGCGGGGTAGTTCGTATCGCTGAACGTGGAGCAGTTCATCACCGTGGTTCCGTCGGCCGCGTAGAACGTGCCGACGGAGGTGAAGGCAGCCGCCGACGGTCCCGACTGCACCACGTCGCTGATCGTGAGCCCGCCCGTCCCGCCGTCGCAACCGGCGTCGGCCGCCATGTCCACCGGTGGGGTCGTCTCGAGGAACGCGTACCAGTAATTCGTTCCGGCCTCGGCGGCGTTCACGGACAGGAGGCGCTCCCGGTCGTAGCCGCTGGATTCCAGCGAGTGGATCGACTGTGCGATCACCACCGTCGAGAGCAGTAGCACGATGAAGGCGACGGCGAGCGCCATGATCATCGCCACTCCATGTTCGTCGTCTCGCAGCCGGCTGAGCATCGCGTGTCGTCTCCTCATGTCAGATGAGTGGATCGGGAAGGTCGGAGCACAGTTGGATCGGATAGCCGAACGACGTATTCCGTCCGGTCAGCGAGGCCTCCATCACCTGTGTGGCCTGAGGTCTCTTCGCCAGGTCCGGATTCACGTGGAACTCCACGGCGATCGTGCGACCGGCCGGGTCGAGTGTGAAAGCCGGTGCGGCCAGGTCGCGGTTCACGATGCCGTCGGCGACGACCGACCAGTCACTGGCCGCGTCGGGATCCAAGATCGGCCACGTGCGGTAGATGAGTTGCTGGTCGTCGTTCACGAGCCAGAGTGCGCAGCGCGCATCCTGGGTCGCGGACTGCTCCGCCTGGGTGTAGATGCGGAACAGATACCCGGTCGCGCCCGCGTCGTAGGGGTCGTTCCCGGATTCGTCCACCGGGTCGTACAGGATGTTGCCGGAGCGGACCAGGCGATCGATCGACTGCAGCGCGAGACGGGCCTGGTCGTTGAGCCGGATACGGACGTCTTCCTCCACGACCGCGCGCTGGATGCTCGAGAGCGTCGTGGTGAGGACAAGCATCACGATGGACAGGATCCCCATCGCGACGATGAGCTCGACGAGGGTCATGCCTCGTTCATCTCTCAGCCGGCACCGCAACCGATCCATCCGCCTACGCCCCTTGAGTGGCCGGCGGCGGCCCGTAGATCCCGTGTGCCAGCAGGTCGCCCGGGTCGAAGGTGGAGAGGAGGTCGATCTGGGTGATGCCGTCCACGATGAGCTCGTACTGCAGGGTGATCTCGATGGGGTGGGTAGAGGCGGAGACGTCCCAGCGCTTGTCCCCGTCCGTCGGATCGACCGTCTGAGCGGTGGCGGTGGTGCCGTGCACGAGCTCGCCAGAGTCGACGGTGACGCGCCACGTCACGCTGGAGGCGCCGACGAGCTGTGTCTTGGAGCACGTGACCGTCAGCGTGTCGAGGGAAGAGTCCGTCGTCGCCTTGTTCGAGTAGCCGGAGCCGCTTCCGGTGTAGTAGTAGAAGGTCCCCGCGGTGATCGATGCGGAGGGGTTGGTGGAGGTGCTCTCCCCCGCGACGGCTCGGGCGGTGTCCGTATAGCCGACCAAGCGCACGCAATAGTTGGTGTCGTTGGTCTGCGTGGTGCTCATCCCCGACGGCGCGGTCATGCCGGCGCTCGGGAAGCCGCCGAGCTGGATCGTGCCGAGCGTGCGGTTGGCGCGCACATCGATCAGCCCGTCCTCGTTCGTCCCTCCCACGTCGCGATCGATCCATGCGGTGGTGTCCGTGGCGGGAGCGACGACCCGAAGGAGGTTGGCGGGCCCGAGAGCGGCCAGGAGCTGCGCGTGCAGCACCTCGACCGTGACCGTCCCCACCTGGCGCACATGCCCGCCGGCACACGGCAGGAGGTCTGCCTCCCTGGTGCCCGTGGTCGGGCAGGCGTAGGCGTCCGAACCGGACGCGTCGACCGACGCGCCACGACCCTCGAGGTCCCCGGCCACGATGTTCGCCCGGAGGCCCACCTCCCCGCCAGCGCCGGTGACGACCCTCGACAGGGTGAGCGCGGCGACGTTGGTCGTCGCGCCGCCAGCGGTGGCCGCGGCTGCCGTCTCCGCTTGATCGTCGGCGTCGGTCGCCGCTCGCTGATCACCGACCGGTTCATCGCCGGCACTGTCCGTGAACGTGATGCCCGAGAGGGTGGTCGTGGCGTTCAGCTGGTTCGTCTGCTCCTCCTGCGTCGTCACGGTGACGCCCGGGAGCGTCACGGCGAGCGCGTCGAAGTCGATCGCGAAGTCGTAGAGCTGCCCCGTGACCGAGAAGCGGGCCTGCGGCGCGTCGACCTGCCCGTAGAAGAACGGCTGACAGGGGGCCGCGAACGGGTGGGTCGTGGAGTTCACGCACCCGTCGGGAGACCAGAAGAGGCTCTGAAGTCTGACAGAGTTGTTCGGGGCGTTGGCGATCGCTCCGTTCGTCCACTGGATGATCACCGTGACCCGGTACGGCGTGGTGGTCGGCGTGTCGTTGGTGATGTACGTCGCGTAGGTCACGTCCAGGTTGCCGACCGTCAAGGTGTCCGTGTGAGGGACGAGCCACGCGGCGGTATAGGCGGCGTCGAACGTGGAGGACACGATCTTCTCGCCAGCGCAGGACTCGAAGTGGAACGTGCCGGAGCAGTCGACGGCACGGCTGTCGGCTGCGAGCTCGGAGGTGGGGATCCCGTTCGTGATCTTGGTGTAGGCCAGACCGCGGACGTCCTCCATGATCCGGTTCGCGATCCCGGTCGCCTGGATGCGATCACGGCTGTAGCCCGTGTACCGGAAGCCGTTTGACACGGTGTACGTGAGGGCGGTCAGCGAAGCGAACACGACCATCAGCGCGATGACCGTTTCGAGGATGGTGAACCCGCGTTCGCCGCGGAGGCGCGCACGGAACCACCGTATGGACTGACACCTGCTCATGCTTTGCCCTTCGAAGAGACCTTCCCTCATGGATTCGGCACGCCCTGCGCCCCCCTTGAGGGTTCCCCTGCATAGCGCCGTACCCGATATGGGGTGACATGCAGAAAGGGCGGCCCCGAGGGGCCGCCCTTCCAGCCTTGATGCCTGTTCGCCAGGTTTGATCTACCAGCTGGCGGCCGCAGCAGCGTCGGCGTCTCCGCCGGTGCATGACGCAGCGACACCCGTGCCGTACCGGGTGCCTGGGCCGGTCGCGTTGTCAGTGATCCAGTAACACACACCGGATTCCGACAGCGTGGCAGCGGACCAGATCTCGCTGTTCGCTCCGGACACCTGCACGCTGACCATCGTGTTCGACGTCGATGGAGTAACGGCATCGGTGTACGTCAGCGACGGCTCGATCAAGTCGAGGTCCGCGTCCGTAGCGGTGCTGTAGTCACTGACGTCCGTGTAGGCAGTCTTCGCAGCGACCAAAGCATTCCGGAGGCTCGACTGAGCGGCCCGGTTCTGCGCCCTTTCACGGGCGCCGAGGAACGTCGGCAGAGCGATGGCGACCAGGATGCCGATGATCAGAACGACCACCATCAACTCGATGAGGGTGAAACCCTCCTCACGCTCGCGCAAACGCTTGAGCATGTGCCTCGCCTCCCTTCCTTTGTTTGTGGCGCACCACAGTGGTGCGCGTTCTCCACTGATGTCGGCCCCCCTCGGGTCGAACTGAAGCCCTGCGTGGCAGGAACTTCGAAATAGTCCTTTCGTCCTACCCAGAGACAGGGAGTGCCTCGAAGCGCCCAGAGCAGCGCCCAGAACGACGGGGGCCTGCGGCGCCCGAAGGCGCCGCCGGCCCACCATCTCCGTCCGGCGATGACGGAGCTCTTACTGGATCAGCTTGATGATGTTGAACATCGGCATGTACAGAGCCACGACCGCCGCGCCCACGCACCCACCGATGACCGCGATCAGGATCGGCTCGATCAGCGACGTCAGGGAATCGACCGCCGCCTCGACCTCCTGGTCATAGAACTGGGCGATCTTCTCGAGCATCAGGTCGACCTGACCCGTTTCCTCTCCCACCGAGATCATCTGCACCACCATCGGCGGGAAGACCGGGTACTTCAAGAGCGGCTTCGCGATCGACTCACCGTCGCGCACCGACAGTTGCACCTCGGTGATCGCCTTCCCGACGACCTTGTTGTTGACCGTGTCGCTCACGATCTCAAGAGCTTGCAGGATCGGCACACCCGACTTCATCAGCATGGCGAGCGTGCTCGAGAACCGCGACAGCGCGGTCTTGTGGAACAACGCGCCGAACACCGGAGCCCGGAGCTTCACGGCATCGACGACCTCGCGGCCCTTCTCCGTCTTCTTGTACCGGCGGAAGAAGAACCGACCGCCGATCGCTCCGAGGAGGACGATGTACCAGTACGACTTGAACGTCTCGGACATCCACAGCAGTCCGCGAGTGGGCAGCGGGAGCGTCCCGCCGAGCTGGCCGAAGATCGACTCGAACTGCGGGACGACGAACAACAGCATCGCGGACATGATGAGGACCACGAGGGCGACCACGGCGACCGGGTAGGTCATCGCCGACTTGATCTTGCCGCGCAGCCGGACCTCGCGCTCGATCATGTCGGCCAGGGCCGTCAGCGTGGAGTCCAGGGACCCACCGGTCTCCCCCGCCCTCACCATCGAGACGTAGAGGTTGTT
>Ga0299913_10005147_pt1 | contig 11119 bp, 11 predicted proteins | sample RVTome_9_FD_201360 | JGI IMG/M metagenome (GOLD analysis project Ga0299913, IMG submission 201360) | Soil microbial communities from uranium-contaminated site in the Upper Colorado River Basin, Wyoming, United States - RVT155D38 (version 2) ... | reverse complement strand
TTCACGAGGATGCGCTCCGGCGCCAGTTCGGTGGCAAGGGTCTTCGCGAGGCCGGTGACCGCCGCCCGAAGGGAATTGGAGAGCACCAGCCCTTCGATCGGGTGCTTGACGGATACCGACGTGACGTTGATGATCCGGCCGCCGCCCCGGGCGCGCATGTGCGGCAGCGACGCGCGCGACAGCCGCACGACGCTCATCAGCAGCGATGCGACAGCCGCTTCCCACTCGTCGTCTTCAATCTCCTCGAACGGCGCGGACCTCGGACCACCGGTGTTGGTGACCAGCACGTCCAGCGCCCCGAGCTGCGTCACGGTATCCGAGACGAGCCGTGTGATGTCGTCGGCTCGCGACAGATCCGCGGGTAAGGCGAGGACGCGCGCACCCGTGGATCGCCGGATGTCGTCGGCTGTCCGGTCGAGCGAAACGGGATCGCGTCCGCAGATCGCCACCGACGCGCCGTCGGCCGCAGCGCCATGGCCGACGCCCTGCCCAACCCTCTGCTGGCCGCACACACCAGCGCACATCGACCGTTCAGCCCCAGTTCCATCCAGACGACCCCGACCCCTGAGAGCTGACAGCTACTTGTGAAAATAACTGTCCGTGTGATCCAGCCAATCCTGGCGGATCGGGCTGAAGACGTCGAGCTCGAACGTATCGTCCAGCGCTTCGGCCTGGTGTTCGATCCAGGACGGAATATGGAGCACCTCCCCTTCACGGACGGTGATCTCCTCGCCTGCGATCAGGAATTTCAGCGCGCCCTGGAGCACATACGTCATCTGCTCGCTTTCGTGTGAGTGCATCGGGACGAGCGCGCCCTTCTTCAGATAGATTTGCGACAGCATCTCCCGCTCACCTGTCACGATCTTGCGGGAGATCATCTCGGTGACCTTCTCGAGCGCGATTTCGTCCCAACGATGCAGCCTGACGGTCTGAGTACTCACGTGCCGGATCCTTTCGTGGATGAGCGGCATCCTGTTCTGCACGGCCCATACTGATGGAGCGGAAATGCGTTCGCGAAGATGTGCCCGAAGAGGCGTGATTATAGCACTGGGGCCGTCAGGGCGTCCGGCGGCTGCGCGACGCGGATGCTATAATTTTCAGTGCTACGTCACCCTCGATTCCCGAGGATTCGCGTCCGCTTCGTCGGGGCAGTCCTGGCGAGGCTGCCGCGAACCCGGCCGTGAGCGATTCCTGGTTCGCAGACACATACGCGACGTCGGAGGACACGCCTGGAATGAAAGCGACCGCGCTCACCAACGGCAAAACGGCGAAGCCGCAGCGGGAATCCGCCTCACTGCACGGTCTCGGCCGCGAGGATCTCCTGCAGGCCTATCGCACGATGGTGCTGTCGCGGCGGCTCGACGACAAGGAGATTCAGCTCAAGAACCAGAGCCTCATCTTCTTCCAGATCAGCGGCGCCGGGCATGAAGCCGTGCTCGTGGCCGCCGGCATGGCGTTCAAGCCAGGACACGACTGGTTCTATCCCTACTACCGGGATCGGGCGCTGTGTCTCGCGCTCGGCATGACGCCGCTCGAGATGCTCCTCAGCGCCGTCGGCGCCGCCGACGACCCGAATTCGGGCGGCCGCCAGATGCCGTCGCACTGGGGCCACAAGCGCCTTCATATCGTCTCGCAGTCGAGCCCCACGGGCACACAGTGCCTGCAGGCCGTCGGGTGCGCCGAGGCGGGCCGCCTGTACGAAAGGATCACGGACATCGAAGAGCGCGAACACCGGTTCGCGGACGACGAGGTGACCTACGTCTCCATCGGGGAAGGCACCTCCAGCGAGGGTGAGTTCTGGGAGTCTTTGAACTCGGCGTGCATCGGCCGCGTGCCCGTCGTGTACGTCATCGAAGACAACGGATACGCCATCTCCGTCCCGGTCGAAGTACAGACGGCCGGCGGCGACATCTCGAAGCTCGTGTCCTCGTTCCCCGGTCTGTTCGTGCAGAGCATCGATGGGACGGATTTCCTCGGCTGCTACCGCGCAGTCACGGCCGCCGTGGCATACGCGCGGGAGCGGAAAGGCCCTGCGCTGATTCACGCCAGGGTCATCCGCCCGTACTCGCATTCGCTGTCCGACGATGAGAAGCTGTACAAGACGCCGGAAGAGCGATCGTCGGAAGCCAAGCGCGATCCGATCATCAGGATGGCGGAGTTCCTGAAGACACAGGAGATTGCGACCGAAGACGAGCTCGCCGGGATCGTCAAGGACGTGGAGCGCGAGATCAACGAAGCCGCAGACCGGGCGATTCAGGCCGCAAAGCCCGCACCCGACACGGCGACGCACTATGTCTACTCCCCCGACGTGGATCCCACGTCGAGGGCGTTCGACACGCCGGCAGCGCCCGAAGGCAAGCCCGACACGATGGTGGCGGCGATCAACCGGACGCTGAAGGACGAGATGCGCCGCGAGCCTCGCATCGTCGTCTTCGGCGAGGACGTTGCGGACTGCAGCCGCGAAGAGTCACTCGAAAGCGTGCCCGGCAAGGGCGGCGTGTTCAAGGTCACGCATGGCCTCCAGCGCGCCTACGGCGGCACGCGCGTGTTCAACTCTCCCCTGGCCGAAGCCAACATCGTCGGCCGCGCCATCGGGATGGCCACGCGCGGCATCAAGCCGGTCGTCGAGATTCAGTTCTTCGACTACATCTGGCCGGCGATGATGCAGATTCGCGACGAGCTGTCGATGATGCGGTATCGATCGAACAACGCGTTCTCCGCGCCGGTGATCATCAGGACCGCGATCGGCGGGTACCTCCGGGGCGGCGCGCCCTATCACAGTCAGTCGGGCGAGAGCATCTTCGCGCACTGCCCCGGCCTCCGAATCGTGTTCCCGTCGAACGCGACCGATGCGGCCGGGCTGTTGAGGACGGCCATCCGGTGCGATGACCCGGTGATGTACCTCGAACACAAGCACCTGTACCGTCAGACCTACAACAAGGGGGAGTACCCGGGCGCCGACTACATGATCCCGTTCGGCAAGTCGGCCATGCGCCGGGACGGGACCGACGTCGTGGTGGTCACGTGGGGTGCGCTCGTCCAGCGGTCGCTGCTGGCGGCCCAGCAGGCGGAACGGGACGGCATCAGCGTGATGGTGATCGATCTCCGGTCCATCATGCCGTACGACTGGGAGGGAATCGCGGAGGCCGTGACCAGGACGAACCGAATCATCATCGCGCACGAAGATCAGCTCACGTGCGGCTTCGGCGCGGAGCTCGCGGCCCGTGTCGCTGGCGACCTCTTCGAACATCTCGACGCACCCGTGCGGCGCGTCGCCGCGCTCGACACGCCTGTGGCGTACTGCCCCGATCTGGAGGAAGTCATCCTCCCGCAGTCCGCCGACGTGCTGAAAGCCATCAAGGACGTCGCTGCCTATTGAACGGCTTCAGCCGCAGAGGATGATGCTTCACCTGTTCGCCTCTGCGGTCGTGACTGTGTCAGCCGCTCTACCGGTTGAAACCTTGAGGTCCGTCGCCGCTCTTCCGGCACATCTCGCCGGGCAGGTGGAAGAGATGAGCGCCTGCGAGCAGTCGGCCGACGGGCGATATTTCATCTTCGATCGCCGCTCCCACACCGTGTTTGCCGCTTCTCGCACGCGCGATTCCATTCAACGGGTCATAGGAATCGGCGCCGAACGGGGACGCGTGCTGCGGCCGACGGCATTCGACCTCGCCGCCGACGAGACGTTCGTCGTCGCCGACGCGCCAGGCGGCCGAGGACGCGTGCAGGTCTTTCATCTCAGTGGCGCGAGTCTCGGCGGCTTCATGCTGGCGCAACGGGAAGTCCCGACGATCGTGCTCAACGGCATCGTCCTGAACGGCATCGGCTCGCTCGAGTACACCGGCCGGTCCGTGCTGATCAGTCAGCCAGAGAGCGGCTCGCTCGTGACGGAGTACGCCCTGGACGGCCGGGTGATCCGCAACTTCGGCGCGCTGCGTCCGACGGGCCAGGAAGAGGACCGGGCCGTGCACCTGGCCCTGAACGCGGGGTTGACGGTCGCGATCCCCGAGGGTGGGTTCTACTTCGTCTTCCTCGCCGGCACGCCCGTGTTCCGCAAGTACGATGCGGATGGAAGCCTGGTGTTCGAACGCCACGTCGAGGGCATCGAGATGGACGACTATGTCGGCTCGATTCCGACACACTGGCCGCGCCAGAAATCCGCGGAGGGCGGCGAGTTGCCGGTGGTGCTGCCCGGAATACGTGCCGCCGCTGCGGATGCCGGCGGTAATCTGTGGGTCTCGCTGTCGACACCGTTCACGTACGTGTACGACAGCAGCGGCGACAAGCGGCGCACCGTGCAGTTCCGCGCCGCGGGCGTCGTGTCACCGACCGGGCTCTCGTTCACCCGCACGGGCCGCGTGCTGGTGACTCCGGGCTGCTACACGTTCTGACCTGCGCTCGCCGGATCGCTGCTGAACGGCGTCGCGCCGGCGAGAAACCTTCCGGCCCCGGGCAGGACGTCATACTCGCAGCGATCGGTCTCGAGCACCTCGCCGTCGGTGTTGACCAGCACCGCACGATCGAGTTCGAGCGTCGCCCGTGAGGCCCGCAGATACCGCACACGCGGGTCGTCCACGTGATTCCCCTCGGCGACCCGCCGGAGCAGGGCTACGAACTCGAGCGTTGGCATCGCCTCGATCACGCAGAGGTCGAGCAGCCCATCATCAATCACGGCGTGCGGCGCGATCAGACGGCCGCCGCCGATCATCCGGGAATTGCACGCCGCAAAGGCGTACACGCACGCACGCGTCCGTTCGCCGCCAGGCTCCGCGTGCAGGGTCATCCACGTGGGCTCGAAGTCGAGCAGCGTCTGGGCACCGCCCAGCAGGTAGGCGAGGCGCCCGGCGACCGACTTCATCTGCGGCGTCACGGCCTCCGACACTTCCGCGATGAAGCCCCCGCCCGAGACATTCACGAAATGCCGGCCGTTGAGGCGCCCGATGTCCACCGCCACGCGGTGATCACGGTTGAGCACCTCAATGGCCTGCTCGACGTCCACGGGCAGCCCCAGCGCCTGGGCGAAGTCGTTGCCGGTGCCGAGCGGAATCAGGCCGAACGTCACCCGAGAGAGCCCGCCTGCAGTGGACGCGACGCCGTTGACGGCCTCGTTGAGCGTGCCGTCACCGCCTCCGACAAAGAGGAGCCCGCAACCGTCGTCGACCGCCCGCCGTGCGGCGGCCTCGGAATCCCCGGGGGCGACACTGAGCACGATCTCGATGGGACCGAACCTCTCGGAGAGCCGCTCGTTGAGCAGCGACGCGTTCGCCAGCGCCTGGTCGCTCCCGGCGGCAGGATTGAGGATCAGCCGTGCACGGGTGACGCTCACATCAACCTTCCAATCGGTCCCAGATCGAGGTTCAGATCTTCAGGTTTGAGATCGAACTGCGCGCCGAGCTCGCGGATGGTCTCTTCCAGCCGCATCAACGCCAGACCGATCGCTTCGGTTTCTTCCGGCGTGAGGGTGTCGGCCTCCATGCGTCGGATCGCCTGGCGTTCCAGAATCTGCCGAATCATCTCGACCAGCGTGAGCACCAGCTTCACGACAGAGCGTCTGACGTCCTCGGGGCTGGCGTTCCATCGCGGCGGGCCTGAGTCGCGCGCGACGCGCTCGAGATTGGTGCGGAGCGCCTCGATCTCTCGAAGCTCCGCCGGGACCGCCCCGGGCTTCCGGCGGCGTTCGGATCGCTTCGCCGACGGCGCCGGTCGTGATGTTCTCCCGGAGGGCCTGCCAGCTCGTGCGGGGCCCGACGTTTGTCGCGGCGGGCCGGGCACGGCGTCGCGACGGCGTTTCATGGCCACAGGTCCGGTGTGAATGCGAAGGGCGGCCACGGACCGGATATCACGATGCCGCCGTCTGTCGGGAAACCCTCGAGCGCCCTTCTGACGAGCGCTCGATACTGTTCGTGGCGGCCTCGTTGGATGAGGTGATGCAGCGTCGCCTGCACCCGTCCGTGACCGGCATCGATGCGTTCCCGGTCCATGATGGACTTCACCGCGCGGCGGACTCGACGGCCGCTGGCTGGCACGCGCACGCGCGCCGCCTTACGGCGTCCGTGCAGATAAGCTGTTCCTGAAACGGGCATGCCGGTCTTGATCCTTGCCTGAGGCTCCGGTCCGAAGACGCGGACGGTCATCTGTTCACGGCCTCGAACGCGAGCCAACGCTGTCCGCAGCGACTTCTCACGAAGCGCCAGGAGACGTTCGAGCTCCGCGATATCGACCGCTGCCCCGAAGCGCGCGGGCAGAATGGCGTCGAAGCGGCGCGCCAGCGCGACCACGATGTCGTGCTGTGCTCGCAGCGATTCCTCCGAGAGGGCGGGGGGCGCCTCGAGCAGTTCGACCAATGCCTGTATCGTGCCAACCGGGATCAGCTGAATGCGGTGTCCGCGGACCTGCATCGCGCGGGCGCGCGGTGGAGTCAGGGGTCTGCGGGATCGAGGCTCGACGAGTGCGTACACGTACACGACTCTCATCTCGAGGCACGCGGAAGGACCCGGTCGGCCGCGCACAGGAGTGCCGACAGCCGCACGTACACGAGATCGACGTTTGCGAGCGCGAGGATGAGATCGGCGTTCAGGACGACGCCCTTGTTCAGGAGGCTGTCGATGACATCGAGCAGCGATGCTTCCGAGTCGTCCACGATGTGCGCGATGTGCGGACGCGGAGGCGACATGCGCGGAGGGCGCTTCACCGCGGGCGGTCGTGCCTGTTCCCGGCGAGGAGGGGGGTGGGCCTTCGGGACTGTGCTCGGCCGGCGTGGCCGCTTCACGATCGTGCCTCCCCAGGACCGACGAAGTTGTAGGCAGGCCACGGCCCCGTGAGCGTGAACTCTGCGCCCACCGCGCGGCAGCGGACCGCAGCCTCCCTGGCGGCCGTCCTGAATCGCGCCTTCCTCTCGTGAGGCACCAGAAATCCCGCCTCGAGGAGCGGAGGGGTGGCAGCCGACTCCGGTGCCGGCCGGCGCTTGGCCTGCTTCGCTATACGTCCGAGCCTCACGAGCACCTCGTCGGCTGCGTCACCCAGCCTGGCCGCCTGCTCGCGAGCCTCGTCGCGGGCCTGCTTCTTTGCCGCGAGGAACACCGCGCCGGAGCGCACCGCGGGTCGTACCGGCGCCGCGGGTGCCGGCGCCTTCCGCGTGACCCTGACGCCCCACTCGTCGCAGCCGCGGATCCGTTTCACGACCGCCTCGAGCTGCCGCCGCCTCGTCCGCATCTCGGCAACCGCTCTCTCCGGTCCCGAAAACATCGTGAAGAGCTTCAGCGGCAAGACGGTCGCGCCTCGAGCGCGCGACAGACGCTCGACGACCAGTTCGTGGGCAAGCGCGATCTCCGCCACCCAATCGAGGTCGCGAAGCCTGCGCTCGACTTCTCCAGGGGCATACATCGCCCCGGGGACTTCCGAAATCACGATCGAGAGCCCCGGCGCAATGTTCACGAGAGTAGGCGGCGTCGCCCCCGGAATCCCCGGCGGCATGTTCCGCACCGCAACAGGACCGGCGCCGTGCACGAGGCAGTACACGTAGGTAGAGGTATCTTCCATCGGGGTACGGGGACAAAAGGTGCCAGGTCGCACCAGTCAACTCGGATGATATCAGCCGGTACGCCCCTGCGCCGATCAGCGGATGGTTCGCCACTGCTGCATCCACGTACCCAGTGCGCGAGCGCCGACCGGCGGCGGCACTGCGGCTGGCGCGAGCATCAGGGGTAACCGTTGGGTGTCCACCGCCAACGATGCGATCTCGCGGCGTTCGCGCCGTTCCGTGGAGCGGCATCGTGAACAGGTCCCCGCGCCGGCGGCATTCACGACGACCGCGGCAACGCGCATCCTGAGCACCCGCAGCCTGCGGAGGAGCCGGTTCGTTTCCGCGCGGGGGAGGGTCGCCGCTCTGGTCACCACCACGAACTGCGCTTCAGCCGCGTTCGAGAGAAGCGCGCGCAGGCGACCCAACGCGCGCGAGAGGCTCAGGAGCGCCTCACCGAGCTCGCCGATGCCCATTACGGGCTGATACTTCAGGAGGATGCTCATCAGCGCTTTCGTCCAGTCCTGAACCGTCTCCGGCATTTCAAGCAGCCGGAGCGCGTGTCCGGTGGGTGCTGTGTCCATCACGATCACATCGAACCCGCGGCGCACCTTTCGCCTCTCTCCATCGGCGGCGGCAGCCCTGAGCGCGCGGCCCGTTCCGTGGTCCGTCCCGCCGTCGCTGAGCAGCGCGACCAGGTTCAGCACCGCCGCCAGCTCGTCGAGGCCGGGCGGGGCGAGCGCGAAGAGGTCCTGCATGACCCGACGATCGTAGGCAGCGTCGAACGACGACCCACGCGCCAGCCGATCGAACAAGCTGTCGACGGAGGCTGCGTATCGTTCCCGCATCGACTCGAACGCGCGGGCCGCGTCCAGCTCACGGACCCGCAGATTGCCCGGGCAATCCGGGACCGCCTGCGGTGTGTCGGAAATCGCAGAGCCGAGCACGTCGGCGAGAGAATGCGCGGGGTCCGTCGAGACGAGCAGGACGCGCCGGTGTGGCGCGGCGGCCGCGATGTCCAGCGCAGCGGCGGCGGCGCAGGTGGTCTTCCCGACCCCGCCCTTGCCGCCGAACATGAGCAGTCTCGCCGCAGGGATCTGATGGGACCCGGATAGCCCGGTCGCCGGCAGGCGGGCAAACTGAACGCCAGCTGGCGCGCGGGTCCGCGAGGTGCGCGGAACGAGAGCGCGTCCGGCCAGCTCTGCGGCCACTTGCCGCAGGTCTCGCAGGCCGACAGGTTCACTCTCACGGCTGCCGACGATCGACAGCCGCACCCTTAGAACTCCCCGGGGCACCGGGAGAGCATCCACTCGAGAAGCAAGGGTTGCGAGCGCGTCGGTCTCGGCGCGGCGGCGAACGTCGCACCAGCCGCAGCGCTGCGGCGGTGGCAGCGTGACGCGATTGACCACCACGTGCGCGACCGGTATCTGCGACTGCATCAGGCTGCACAGAGCGTCGATCGTTTCTTCCACGGCCAGCACCTCGGGCAGCGACACGAGCGTCAGTTCCGTCGTCTCGGAATCCCGCAGAAAGCCGGCGAGCCTCTGCGCGTCCGTCGTCAGCTCGCGTATCAGCGCGTCCGCCTCGTCCACGAGCCAGGCACCTCGCAGAGCCTCCACCATCGCACGATGCTTCGCCTGCATGTCTTCGAAGACGTGCGCGACCACACTCAGCATCGCCGGCATCGCGAGCATCCGGAGCGTATGTCCGGTCGGGGCCGTGTCAACGACAACGACGTCGTACTTCCGCGATCGACCGAACCGGAGCATCTCGAGAAGGGCGGCGATCTCGTCGATGCCTGGAAGCGAGAGGCGCAGCAGCTGCCGCACGTCGGACTCGTCCAGCCACGTACCGCGCAGGGCGATCGTTTCAAGAACGGACCGACGCGGCCGGAGCCAGCGCTGGAACGCCTGGTGCGGGTTGATCTCGACTGCGTGCAGGGAGCCGCGGCGAAGCGGCACGCGCCGGGGTGACCCGCCCAGCGGCAGGCCAAGCGCGTCGCCGAGCGACGGTGCGGGATCGGTCGACATGACGAGCGTGCGCTCGCCCCGGAGTGCGTGATCGACGGCCTGGGCCGCGGCGAGGGTCGTCTTGCCGACGCCGCCCTTACCGCCGACGAGCCGGTAGCGCGTGCTCGTCCCCTTCGAATGACGCCTCGATGCCGGTGATCTCGTAGTCCGATGATGAGAGTGCAGACTCGTGGCTCCCCTGGCGCTGTTCACGCAGTTCGCGCAGCCGCCGGAGAATGTCCGCCTCGAGAAGCTCGAACTCCTGCTGCGTGATCTCGCCCAGCTCCACTCGCATCTGGGCGGCCAGCAGCTGCTCGCGGAGTGCCGTGTCGTCGTTCAGCTCGGAGTCTGCCGCCGCCGCAACCTTGTCGAGCACGAACCGGAGTCCGCCGATCAGGAGGGAGTCGATGATGAACACGGGAATCAGTCTTCAGCTTCCTAGTGCGCCCGTTCCAGCTTCAGCCGGATGTTCACGAAATTGTACGGCGGCCACGGCCCCGTGTACTTGAATGTCAGCTTGTCGTACCTGATCCCGATATCCTTCACCCGGGCATCGAATGCGGGCTCGGCGTCCCTGGTGACCAGGAACGCTGCGTTCATGATCATCCGATCGCCAATCGGCTTGTTGGATCGTGACGCGACCGACACGTCACGGAGCGACTGGAAGATCTCGGTGACGTAGCGCTCCGAGCGCGCCTGCAGCGCCGCGTCGATGAGGCGCCCGTACTGCATGCGCGCGAAGTATGTGGAGCCTTTCTGGGAGGAAATCTCCCCCTTCAGCCGCCGGATGTCTTCATCTTCCTCCTCGATCTCCTTGATGATCTGGTCCCTGTCCCAGAGGACCTTCAGACCGAACTCGAACTTGCCGAGCATCTTGTTCAGCACGTCCGTGAACGCGTCGTACGCCGAGCGCAACAGTTCCATGATGTCGTCTTCGGTCTTGAAGACCGTGCCGAACGACATGGGGATTACCGTGTGCTGCTGCATCACGGTCTCGTTCACTCGCTGGTGCGCCAGCACGTTGTCGCGGGTTGGATCCTGGACGACGATGGGCGTGTTGGAGACGACGGCCGCGATGTCCCGGTAGTGGACGGTGTGGACGTCCGCGGGATCGACCCCGATGCCGAGGGGTCCGAACCGGAGCTGCCGCTCCGACTTGATGATGCAGTAGACGTACTTGCCCTCTCTCGATTCCTCGGTCTCGGACGTCCTGGCGGTCGCGGGCCGCATGGGCATGCGCACGCGTTCCAGTTTTCCGCGCGACGGCACGGAGGCGGCGGATCGCGCCGGGCGCTCGCGCGTCGCGATCGCTGCCGGCCGGGCAGGCTTCGCGCGCGCTGCCGGCCGGGCTTTCGTCTGTTTCCGCCTTTTCGCCATCGTTACCGTCTACGTTTCCTTGCGGCCGGTCTGACGGACCGGGCGCCGCCCGCCCCCCGATTCAGCTTTTCTGGACGCCAGCATCCGCTGGATTTCCGCGACCAGGGCGTCGGGCAGACAAGGCTTCGTCACGAAGGAATCGCAGCCCGCCAGCCGTGCCCCTTCCGCATGCCCTGCCAGAGCGTGGCCGGTCAACGCTACCACGGGAATATGC